>Ga0157368_1000061_pt1 | contig 45435 bp, 49 predicted proteins | sample AttbisABBM3_FD_113146 | JGI IMG/M metagenome (GOLD analysis project Ga0157368, IMG submission 113146) | Fungus gardens microbial communities from leaf cutter ant in Botucatu, State of São Paulo, Brazil - Atta bisphaerica ABBM3 | ecosystem: Host-associated > Fungi > Mycelium > Unclassified ... | reverse complement strand
TAAGTATTAGTAGAGATACAAGCATATCAATGTAGTGACATAATTAGTTACCTTTTAAAATTAGCCTGACAGCTGCTATGACAGATGACAGCTCCCATCAGGTATGAGTTTTGATCATGTGATGGCAACAGCTTGTACATAGACCATCACTCTTTTGTATATATACTTCTGTGTCTGAGGATTAGACCTCAGACTTAACAACATTAATTTTCATCATTCATTATTCTTTATTATCTGTATTGATCTTAATCATCATTGTCATCATTATTGAACTTCTGAATCACTTCTAAACCTCTGAGAGTATATCTAAGGTTTAGATATTACAAATAAGTAAGTAGTTCATTTTGTGATACAATGATCCTAATTAGAAGGATGTTTCTACTACTAATTCTATTACTAATCTGACAGCTAATAGACCTACTTCTTTTACTCACTTATGGTTAAAATCCTATCACAGTGATAATACTAATAAGCAATTAGCTGACATACTTGGTTAACTTGCAAATACTCTTAATACTAATCAAACTCCTAGTTCTAATACTAATTCAAAGGGAGCTGAAGCCCATATTCTCAATATTTTTAGCAGCACTAAGCTTGACAAGCTTAATAATTTTCTGTTTCAATGTTGTCTCTACTTCTGTGCCAATTCTGTGTAATTCAACATAGACATTGCAAAAATCAATTTTACAATGACCTATCTCACTGAAGTTGCCTAGGACTAGTTTGAGGTGGGCCTTTTCACCAGAAAGATTAGAATATTCTGTAAGACTGGCTCTCTGACTAAAACCTGTTTGTTGACAAATTACATTGATATTTTAGTCTTTTAGACTTTATTGGTAAAGTGGCCAACATGCTAAACAATTTTCATATAAAGCCTAGTGATAAGATTTCCACTTACAACATGGATTTCATATACTATGCCTCTTAACTAGGTTGGGGAAATAGTGTTCTATGCTACCACTATTATTAGAGTCTTCCTAATCAGATTCAGGATCCTATCTCTATCTGGGAACAAGGAAAACCCACCTTGTTTCAGAATATGTATGCTTTGACAATAACTATTGATTATTGCTACTGGGAACATGACTGCAAATGTCACTGTGCCAGGCAGGTAGAAAAGAAGACTCTTAAGTCTCACTTCTAGAAGCAAGGTAAAGCTTTCTCTGCTGGTAATACCATGGCCTCCCAGAATAAGGCAAATACATCTCTAGTGGCTTCATCTACCAAATAATCTCTGTCCAAACCATCTCTGTTCCCTACTCCCAAGAAACAACCCAATTCTCTATGAGTGAATCTTTCTTTCAAGCTGGCCAGCAATAGCAAGTTGACTAGTGACAAGTGCAAGAAGTGTCTCAAAAATAATCTGTACCTCTATTACAGTGCAAAAGACAAGTTGGACTCTTGTTCCAAGAAGCAAACCACAGTCATGCCAAAAGGCTGTAGTGCTTCAACAACTGCTGATTCTTCAGCAGATGCTTCTGAGAAACCCTTGGAAAAATAAAGAACAACCTCTAGAACTCTACACAGACTAAGGATCATGTTAAACTTCCCTGTATAGCAATAAGTCCCATTCAATACATCCACTCTTTCTGATCCTTCTCCTTTTCACACTGGATCGTACCCTTCTTTCTATCCTTTTATAATGAAATCTGCAGTCGCTTTTTTCATACCCATGCTTGCTGCTGCTTGTGCCAATGCCCATGGATATGTTGCCGATTTAATTATTGCAGACAAACACTACAAGGGTAATGAACCCGCTGGTGCGAAGAATCCCAGTGTCATTCGCCAGGTCTCCGATGTCAGCCCTGTCAAGGGTGCAACTAATACGAATATCAATTGTGGTTTAAATGCTACCCCCGCCTCACTCGTCGCGAATGCCAACCCAGGCGACAAGGTCTCTTTTTCTTGGAAAGGTGGAGACGGGAGCAATGTACGTCTCCCATTTCTACATGATCAATTAACAATACTGATGATGTTCTTCAGTGGCCTCATAATATTGGTCCTATGTTGACTTATATGGCTTCTTGCGGTGATCAGACCTGCGACAAATTTGACTCAACCACTGCCAAGTGGTTCAAAATCCAGGAGGTTGGGCAGATATCGGACGGCAATTGGGCACAGGCTGACCTCAGTACGTTTTTTCCATTGTTTCTTTCTTTTCCCCCCCTTTAAATCCTAATGTCTTTTTCCTTAGTGAAAGGTGCTTCCGCTGACATTATTCTTCCTTCCAACATCGCTCCCGGAAACTACCTCGTTCGTCACGAAATCATCGCTCTCCACCTAGCCAACGAAAAGGGTGGTGCTGAATTCTACCCTTCCTGCTCGCAGCTCATAATCAATGGTAGTGGTCAAGGCAAGCCAAAGGATAGTGAGCTCGTTTCGTTACCTGGTGCCTACCACGATGACGATCCTGGTATTTACGTCCCTGGCATCTTCGACGGTAATCTCGATTATCAGTTTCCTGGTCCCGTTATTGCGACGTTTGTCAGTGATGCTAGCGATTCTTCCGGCAATTCTGGTTCAGGTTCTTCGACCTATGGTGGTAGCTCACCGACTGCTATTTCTGGTGGATCCGAACCTACGGCTTCATACGGACCGTCGCCATCGTCATCTATGTGCAAGCTGAAGAAGTCGAAAAGCAGTGGTCCCGATGCCAACAACAAAAGGTCAATCGTGACAGGTTTGTCCTTGCATCCTAGGCATATTAGCCGTGTCATGAGAAACATTGTCTTTGGCAATGGTCAAAACAGTCTCTTTTGATTTGTATGCTTTATCTCTATTTTTGGTCTTCTTTTCTACTACACTGTTGCTGGCGGCATAGTGACAAAGTTACCATAATTCTTATGGATTCGATTTGTAGCCGTATTCACATCCGGATAGCTATTTACTTCCCTGCTGTCGTGTTTCTGTATGCGTGCTGATTGTTGTACATAGTATTAGTGTATCAATAGTAATCGTTGTACTAGAAGGGATTGTAAAAAAACATGCATGATTATTGAATAGTATAAATACATTCACGTTGAACGCGACAGGGCAAGACGTCCATTCTATTCCATCTGATGTCGAGTATACCGACGTATTCTGGAAGGGGGGAAAAGACATTTCTTCCTGACTTGCATCCGAAAGATATGGATCTTCCTCCCTACTGTCGCTTATTTTTGTCTTTTTCCGGGCTTTGTCTTGAGTACTTTCGAGCCGTTGCATGCTCATATTTGGGCGGGGCGAGAAAAAGAGATTGTCGCGTCCGAGGCGGTGTGGCTAATTAAGACGATCACCGAGTATCCCTGCTGACGTCATGATAATGGTACAAACGTTTTTTTCCTAGGTCACGCAAACATGTTGAATTATGTCACATGTCACACAAAACTTCTGAGCCACATCTCGTTAGAATGAGTTCTTTAAACATTGGATCTGGTTCAGTCATCTACATTTGTTTGCTACCATTCAAACATTATCATTCTTATTCAGGGAAGTCATGGTATCAACGCGAGATCTTGGATCATTATGTGACTCGGTTTCGGCCGGTCGGATTTTAATACGGCAACGTCCGCTTTCACCAAATTTTGCTGTGGTATTCCTGCTCTAGATCTCCTTCACAAAGTCCAAATGTTTCGTACGGTGACGAGGTCATTCGCAACTGCTGCCAGGTCTTCCCTGAGGATTGGCCTCATCCCAGCAGATGGGATCGGCAAAGAGGTCATTCCGGTGTGTCTCGAGCATCCTCTGTAGTTTGTGTCTACCTATACTCTGCAGGCTGCCCGTCAAGCTATTGAGGCACTTGGTTCTGACATTCCGAAAACTGAATTTATTGATCTTGCTGCTGGCTGGGAGACCTTTACGAGAACAGGTGTAGCATTACCACAGGAAACCGTCGAGTGTGCAGTTCATTAGATTGTAGTAATTGTTGGCCGCTAACTATTCACATATAGTGTCTTACGTTCAGAGTGTGATTGTGCACTTTTCGGTTCTGTGAGGTATGCGGTATGCATGACACCTCGATTATTCTCAAAATCTCATTGCCCCTTTATTGTAGTTCCCCTTCCCACAAGGTCGTTGGATATTCCTCTCCCATCGTTGCCCTCCGAAAAGAGCTCGACCTGTATGCAAATGTCCGCCCGGTTACTTCTGTATGTCTAGTCGACGTGTCAACCCTGCAATCCTCGGTTTAATTGCTTCCAGGTCGCTCCTGAGACTGGCTTGAAGCCATCGGTCGATCTGGTTGTCGTTCGCGAGAATACCGAATGTTTGGTAGGTCCTCTTGAAACCATATGTTTGGATCTCATTTAAAGTGGCTCAGTACGTCAAACAAGAAACATCCTCCGTTGGAGAACATGGAAAAGAAGCACGTGCAACCCGACTTATCACGGAACGCGCATCAAGGAGAATCGGACTAATGGCGTTTAAGCTTGCTCGAGTTCGCCCTCGCAAGGTTCACGAGTCGCGAGTCTATACCAGAAGACACTAACACTTTTCTGATTGTAGCATCTCACAATCATCCATAAGTCCAACGTTCTTTCAATCTCCGATGGTGTCTTCTGTGAGACTGTCAGAGGTGTCCCCAGTCTGCCGGAGATAAATGGCAGATACAATGATGTGACCATTGCTGAGCAACTTGTTGATAGTGCTGTTTACCGGTGTGTTTGTTCACTTTCTCGAGGTTCAATTATTGACTACTGCAAAGTTTGTTCCGGGAACCTGAGTAGGCAGTGGAATTCGCATACATATACCTTGGCCGCACTCACCTTTGAATAATAGAGTCTTTGATGTCATGGTTGCTCCGAATTTATACGGAGACATCATCTCGTGAGTAAAGAAATATTCCTGCGATACATACTGATAGTATCAAAGGGACGCTGCTGCTGCTCTTGTTGGTTCTCTTGGTCTCATTCCTTCAGTTAATGCGGGCGACAATTTCGTGATGGGTGAACCGTGAGTTGGTCAGTTTTTGCACTTGATGGTGTTTGATTTCTGTTGTATAGTGTTCATGGCTCTGCCCCTGACATTGAAGGAAAGGGTATTGCAAATCCTTTGGCCTCTATTCGCTCAGCAGCACTTATGTTGCGTCATCTTGGATACACTAACGGCGCTGACAGGCTAGATGATGCTGTAAATGCCGTACTCAGAGAAGGAACCACGTTGACACCTGATTTAAATGGCAAGAGCACGACTCAAGAAGTTCTTCAAGCTGTTTTGAAAAGACTGATTTAGTTGAATCACAATTGTCAATCAGAGTCAATTCAGAGTCAATATAGGAGGAGCATAGATGCCTTGAAGTTTGGATGATTGATGTGTTCTTACTAGACTTGCCCATTACTGCAACTCACTAGTTCCAACATAGGTATTGCGTGATTTCCGTCGTGGATGGCATTCTCCAGAAAAGACCAGTGCCTGATTTTTGGTCTCTGGCATTGCGCAGTGCTACCATTTTTATTTTTAGTAGTGGTCCTATACTTCGGCAAATAGTTCGACGGAACGTTGTATCTCTCTTCTGACTCTGGGTGCGCTTTGGGTGCATAAGTAGTATGGCCCAGTACGCAGTCATGGTATATTATATTGAGAAGATGGCTTTCAGTCTCTGCCTTTTCGAGCGTTTGGTGGCCATCTCCGTCCGGACTTGCTCGGTCGTTGTCGCACAGGAATAATTGACCACCCAAATCATGGTGACTATCGCGATCAAGACGGTCAAATATGCAGCAAGGCTATTCCGTCCCATTTCCAGATTCTGAGGACTCAATCTAGGCTGTCAGGAGAGCAGGCAGATGTCTTGTTTTAGCTGCATTCTTTCGGGAGAGAAACTAGCGAAAGCAATATAGGTGCGGTTTGTGTTTGATCGGAAAGTTTTCACCCGAGTTTCGCTGTCCTTTCTTTCCCTCCATTCTTGATCTCCAGTATGTGGAAAGGGAAAAAGGGAAGATTGGGAAGACTATGAGGACCATAACTCCTGTTTTAGTGCTAGGCATTATCCGTGCCTTTGGACTCAGTTGACCGACTGAGACTATGAAGAATCATACATAGATTATAAATACGGCATAAAGACTCACGACCCCCAGATAGTGCTGCGATGAGGAGCCAGCCTAGGATGTTTCCGTTGAGAGTTTGGCGCCGTATTCATTGGCGAGAGACTCAGTATATAGTATCGGCTTGGTACTCTTTGTCGAGAAGTCACTCCGCTGTACGGTTCAGAACTGCCGTCCAGTGGGGAACGAACATAATAAGTATTCGATATGTCAGTTGTCACGGTATGTGTGACGACCAGTTGTCGAACAGAAAACGATTCTCATTATCTCGATGTCCCGTGCAGAGGATGGTCCAGGCGAAATCTCCTTGACGCTTGTCCCGGACAGAATTGATTGACATTCTTGTCTCGACGGAAATCTCTGGACTTTCCCTTCATTAACACAATCCTTCTACTGACGTCTAACCGTGACTCATTTCGATTTCGAAGACCGGATCGCAAGTTAAAAGGTCCTACTTATATGGCGAGGAAAATGAGGACGAAAGGGAAGGATGACGATAAGGGCGGAGGGAGTAAGCCGGTTAAAGTAGTGACCTTCGAGAGTCCGAAGAAAGGTTCGCACCAACTCTTAATGAACACGTCGAGATCTTTCCGCAACGACCCTTGATAGGATCCTTTGAACAGCGTCAATATGATGACTGGCAACTGTCTAAGGTATCGAATTCGGCTGCATGGAGAGAAATGGAAGGGGATGGAGGTTGGGGTCAATCTTCTACAGTTAATTGGTCTAGCCCCACACATCAGCTCCCAATCCTTCCAGAGGTGCATTCATCTATCCCAACTTCCCCACCGCCTCCGTGCCCACCGCCTGCCTCGCCTGACCATTTGGGACCTACAGTCAGCGACAAGGCAATGGTGGATAGCCTATATGATGATTTTCAGAATCCAGATCACAGTTCTGGGTCACCTCTAAGCAACGCGTCAAAACATATTGCACCGATATCGTCCTCACAAGCTTCCTCCTACGTCGATCTCCAGTCGCTAACATTCACGGCTGCGGGGGTAGCGATGCAGAAATCAAAACCACAGGTACCAATACAGGTACAGAAGTATACATCGGCCAGTCAACAGGCTCAGAAGAATATGCGGATTCCCATTACGCCTCGACCTAAGCCCCCACCAGCTCCTTCAAAACCGTTGGAATTGGCACCTCCTGCGAACACCAAACCCAAACCAACCCTTACTGCTCAGCAGTGGAAAACTTGGGCGAAAGGAACGCCGACTTCTCCTCGCGTACCTAATCATCGATTTGGGAGCCGGGATGATTATGCTGTTGTAGCCGCTGCAATAGAAAGGGATGCTAAAAGGGCCGTCGCTGCAGGTCACTACCCACCTCAAGCCGGTCAAAGCGGGGGCTATGCTGTTTTCCCAAAAGCGAGCGGTTTGAGCCAACAAGGAGATAGTATCGGGTGGCCTCAGCTGGATACGAGCGGTTGGGCAGCTCCCAAGAACAGTGACGTTGGCGGGGACCCCAAGTCGAAGCGAAAGAACGGCGCTAGTAGTGGTGGGTATCAGCAATACCATAAACATCAAATTCACGCTCAGAAGTCAAGTCACTACCACGGACCAATGAGTAAAAGTTGGCAGGATTGGGGTGGTGGTCAGGATGAGGAAACCAATTCTGAGACAGGAGATAAAGACGACGAGTGGGACGATCAACATGATTGGTACACTGATAGACTTTCGGAAGGAAATGAGTGGAGAGCTCAAGGTGGAGATGGTTGGGAAGGGGGAAGGGACGACAAGTCAAGTGGCGTTCAGAAAAACAAAAGTGGCTGGGATGATAAAACAGAGGGAGGTGGCTGGAACACCAGGTTGAAAGGGGGTGGGTGGGATAGTAAGCCGAAGGGAGGCAGATGGGGCAACAAACCGGGGGAGAGCTTCAAAAGTAGAGATAACGGCGGGAATACCTCGAGTGCTGATCCATGGGTTATCAATTCAAGTGGCTGGGATCGCCAGGAGACTGATAATTGGGGCGTCAATCAGGATACTTGGGGCGGATTCGAGGTGATCACAGATCCTCCAGAGAACCTCGCGGTAAGGGAAGCTCTGTCGCCATTACAGCGTACTCAAATCCTCAACGAATTGCTCAAACATGAACAGGGACACAAGACACCAGGTACCTCGAAGAGGTACCCCCATGCCGTCACATTGACTGATAATCCAGTACCACGCAAAAGTTATGAACTCGAGTCATCATGGGAGCAACAGTCAGCCTGGAGTCCGATTCAAGAGGTGGACGAAGAAGACAAATCTAGGGTCGATGAAGAGCAGCCCCAAAATTTCCTTCAAAAACATGACCCATGGAATAATAAGATTGACGATACTACATACTCGATGCCTTCCAAGACACTGGTGTATGCATACCAAGATACCACTACATCATTGCACCAGGGAAAGCCAAGGAATAGTATGAACGACTATACATCTGCCGATCTAATGGAGTCCCGCGGTAGAGCGTTACAACCTGTGGAGCAGGCATTATTTGGCAAAGCAAGGTGGGCAAAAGATCGGATTCACTGGATGTTTCCTCCAGAAAAGGATGAACGTGTGTCACTACTCTTATCATGGATAGAAAAAATGTCGCATCAGCTCGGTACTTTTGGAGTACGTGCTAGTCATGCTGGATTTGTGGACACGACTTACACGAATTTCCAGCTTCGTAAATTCCTGCAGTCGAGAGAACGTGGGGCACTCATCGTCAATGCCGGTTTTCGTTTACCGGAACTTCCTAACCAACCTGTCTTCGACTGGTTGACATTCGATCAACTTCAAGCAACAATGGACAAAATCATGCAAGAATCCGTTGTGTTCTATGATCCAGCCACGCAAGTTATTGTCTTCGTTTTGCTCCCATCAAAAAGTGGGAATAGTGTGGCCATGTGGCGGAGAAAGATCCAAGTGCCTAACGATGCTAGGCACATATATCAGCAATATATAACTCAAGCTATTGCGGGGCTGAAAAAAGAACTTGATTATACTGTATATGTTGATCGGTCAGTGCTATCGTATCTCATAAATTCTTCATGCAGACTGCTGTATTGTATCGACCCTTGCAGGTTGCCTCTGAAGCCTGAGGATCCCGATAAACACAAGTCCAAGTACCTCAAAAAGTCTTCTAGGCTTTCCAAGGCTGCCCCAGCACTACAACAGAAGAAGCGAAAATGGTGGCAAGTTTTCAAAAACTTACTCTTTGATCACAATCCCGGATGAATTCTTGTTTGCTTCTCGACGATTTGTTATATGTTTTTGATTATCTAGGTTACTCTCGCTGCATTCTGTACTTTAATTATACCCGCAACATATGCCTTTATTGCCACTGATTTTTGACCAACCCAACTCCCGACAAGTATTTAGTGATGGCTCATTCCCACGCCATTCTCACGGTCTTCCATCCTTCGAGTCTCGACACTCTTTTCTGTATACCTTGCCATTGCTACTTTTCAAGCGTACGGGACAGCAGATAATGCAACTCTGAACTCTACACACTCTCGCTTCTTATTTACTCGACTTAATCGACTATCGATATCAAAGCTATGTCAAATACCGTAAACACATCGTCGAATCTAGGGAGGGATTCGGATACCTTCGCCATTTCAGACTCCGCATCATTGACTGTGCCGTCAAAAGACGCATTTGCAACTTCAGAGTTAGAGAAGCAGACTAAAGAAGAAGCACTAGAATCTCATGAAGTCATCGATTTACAAGCCTTCAGTGAAAAGAAGCCCTGGATCGAGGAGAGGATAAAGGTGTGTTCCATTATTTGATCTGTAGCTGGTGATGAACACACACTATTCTAGTTCTTGGAAGAGATGCCCGCTATAGAGGTTTTTATTGGGCTCGAGGCTGTTCGCGCCTCTGCTGAGGTCGTCCCTGGACTCCCTTCTCGTGCCACTATTGAGGAGTGGCTGGCAAAGCACGACAGTGTTGACAAGGAGACTGAAATATTTGATACAACTGAGCTGGAGAAGCTAAGACAGCTAACCAAGGGTAGGTTCCAGCGCACTGCGAACCACTTACGGCACTCACTGCGTTCAAAAAGCTGCCACCCATCGAAATCTTTCTCCAGCCGATACCGATGTTATAGAATCAACTCTCATGACTATATTTTCTCTTGACAAGCTATTGCAATTGCTCCGAGAGCGATCAGCATCACTTGAATTAATAGCGACTCGGTTGACATGGGAAGAGCATCGATCAGCTGCTTGGGTCGAGCGCCGTATGATCATTGCCGATTTAACTCATTTCATAACGAGCCGCGCACGTTGGAGTACTTCCATTTACGACAATCCAGTGAAGGATGATCTTTCTCTTGCTAGACGTGGTTCAGTCAACTCTTTTGCTTCCGCTGGGTCTGATTCCTCGGTTAATTTAAATTCCACTACGTTCTCTCGTAGTGCTCGTTTCAAGTTGGCGGAAATGTTATCGCGTGATGCGGCTTATTTTGGGAGTCGTGTTACAACCCTTCGTCATGGCAGAATTGCATCAGCGGGTAAGGCCCTGGACAAACTGATTGATCTTAGCCGAGTGCCTGTGCCAGAGGAACTCCTAGATGAGCAGGATCGTCTTGAGGAAAAGGGGATTACCGAGCTGGAGCAGATTGGTAAATTTGCCATGAATTTAGTAATGCAATGGCGAAAGTACGTTGATTTTCGAGACACTTGTCTTCAGTCGCTGACATAATAAATATCAGAGCCGACGAAATTCACATCGAGACGATTAAGGATCAAACGACAGCACAGAACCTTCTTGAAGAAATTGAGACGGCAAAACTTCATCACCCACTTCAAAGACAATGCAATTCGTTTATGTCGCGTGCAGATGTATTACTCAAACGACTGTCTGTCAGGGTCAATCCTGTGACCACGCCTCACTTCTTCCCTCGTCCTACCCACCCTCTCTTCGAGAGTCAGCAAGAGTTCAATTTACACCTTGCTCAAATACTAGCTGCAGAAATACATACTGCCATTGACCTGGTCAATAAGGCTAGCATTTCTGCCAAACAGTATCAAAAAATGTTTGAGGTAGTGCAAAAGCTCGACACTGTGCTGGAAGATGCTATTGAGATGTTTCAAAGCCTCAAGGCGTTCCAGGAGCAAATGGAGATTGGAGTTTCGAACATCAATGGTGATGGCTCTGTTCCCAGCCTTAGCACTGAGCGTTGCCTGGAAACAGGTCGTCATAGTGTATTCTTGGCGCTCTGGCCCTCTCTGTCGGCAGAAGTTGCAGCAGCTCTGAAGCGCACGGACACCATTGTTCCGGAACTGCAAGCATCACTGGCACTTTTCGATGCATTAGATGTCAGAGATCCAGAGTACAGGAGGCAGGCTATGGCTGAAGCCCAGCAGTTGTGGGCAATGAGGGAACTGGTGGAAGTCGCTTTCCGAAAAATGCTTGATAAGCTAGATCATTTGCGAGAGGCTCGAAGAATTGCCTCCAACGTTGAAATGATCAGGGAACGCTTCTATGATTTCAGTCTGCAAGTCAAAGAGGTTATGGAACAGACACGATGGCGTCAAGACACACTTCACAATAACATGCCATTGACTCCCGAAAGCCCAACTCTAATAGTCGAAGACGATTCGACCCTTCCACCTCTTGATTTCGCAAAGCAGTTAACGATGACCAGAGAGGCCATCATAAACGAGGTCGAGAGTCCCTATGTCCTGCTATCACAACATCTAGGAACTCCTCTTAGGGAACATTTCACCCGGAAATTCGCTTTATTGAAGGGTCTCGCTGTGGCATGTGAGGACATGTTGAATATGCTGGTTGCTTTGCAGCAGCAGGCTTCAGCCATGGTTTCTGCTCGTGAGGAGTGTCACGCGCTTCAGTTACGAATCGAAAACATGAAGATTCGTTCGAGTTCAATGCTGGAGAGCATCTTGGCAAATACTGATAGAGAGCTTACCACTGATGGGGTAGCCGTTTTTAATCGCGAGGTGGACTGCCTCCAAACGAATGTCAAAGCCTTTACTGAGGGACTTGTCTTCAGGGTCCCTTTTGTTGCCCGTCAGTCACCCTCTATAACGATAGGCACTGCAAGGCAACGATCTTTGTCTCTGGAACCGAATGATGTGCTTATCCGTGGCCATGAATTTCATTTTGATCTTCTTTCTGTCGATGCTGCTGTTCGGGCCGATTGTAACTCATTTTCTATGAGGCTTGGAGGAGAAATAGATGGCCTCCTCAAGTGTAACCATCACCTCGCTCTTGCGCGTCTGTCTAAGGATTTAGATGTTGACGTTACAGAGACAATCGCTCAAATTTACGATGTCACCCAAGAACTGAGCAAATGGAAGGTTCGGATGGAACAGCTCACGAAAGATGGAAGCAATCTCGACTCACTTAATAGACTTCTTGAAGAGGTCGAAGAATATTCGCTCATTCATCGTAAGAGCATCACTCAGCGATTCCCATCCCACCAAGAACAGTTGCGGAGGATGGAGATTCTCTCAACCACTCTCGATCAGCCCATACGTGAAATGCTCTACATGACACGCGTCCGTACTGTGGGTGACCTGGAGCTGCGTTTTACTACTTGTTCTGAGAATATTGCCTCCTTCAAGAAAGAATTGGACCAAGTCATTCGAATCGGGCTTTTCCGACTAGAGGAAGCGAAGCGAGACAAAGAGCGAAAACAAAGAGAAGAGGCAGAACAGAAACAAGCAGAAGAGGAACAGCAGAGGCACGAGGAAGAGGGCAAACGCTTGCGCGAGGAGGAGAAAAGGCAAACAACTATGAGATTGGCTGAGGAAGCCCGCATACAACACGAGAAAAGCCTATTAGTGGAAGTGAAGGCAGAGAGACAGAGATTGGAGCAGGAGAGGGTTGAAGCAGAGAAGAAGGCATTTACCGAAAGACAGGAGGCCGAAGGCGAGAGGCTACGCCTGGAACAACAGCATTCTGCGACGATGGAGACACGGTGGTTACAGGTGCGGAAAGAACGAGACGAACTTGCGTTGAGGCTCCAACAATTGCAAGAAGAGTTATCCTCTACTAAGAGGCTGCAGCTAGACCAGCAGAAGACTTCGGCCGAGCAGACTGCGAAGACTGTGTCCGATCTGGAGAAGCAACGACGGGACCTCGAGGACCTGCTAAGAGAGTATCGTGATGAGCTTGATGCCCTCAAAACACTTGAAAGCCAGGCTCAAAGGACACAAGAGGCTCACAATCGGAGCTCGAAGGCTCAGAATATGCCAATTTCCATAGACACCCAAGGTCTGTAGTATCATGTAGTTCTGGGTGAATGCTCACTCACTGATCCTCACAGACATTTTCACGCTTGAGGTATTACCAACCACACCTGACCTTCGTTCTCGGGAAATGATGGGATTAGAAACACGTATATCTACGCTCAGGAGACGTCTGAGTGCCCTTGCATTGAAAGATGTTAGCTTGTCTCACACTTTGCCGACCAGCGACCAGACGAAACGTTTCAAGAGCGAATTGATGGATTTAGTTAACGAGGTCGATTTTTTGCCTCAAGATGTCAACGACAAAATGGCCAATGCAGTTTTGCGGTCTTTCCAAGTGGAGCTTGAAGTTGCTCTGGAACAAACCCAGCATTTGGAGCGGTTGTCCACACTCAACTCCCGCTTCCAGAATTGTGATGCTGCTTTGAACGATCTTCTGGAACATATCGACAACTATCCTGCGCCCCCTGCCGTAATCAAGTCTTCTTTTTCAGCAACGAAACTGTTAAGTCCAGAAAAACAGCTTTTCGCATGCATCAAGTTTACTAAAGATGTCATCGATTCAATTGACGAGCTTGCTCAGCCACTTTTATCTGATCTCCGAGTCGCAACTGAACACTCAAGGACGTTGCGGACATGGAACGATTTGGTTGACATGGCAAACGATCGGATTGGCAGGAAATCTCGACCGGGCAGCACAATCGATTGTTATGAAAGCTCTGGCTGGCAGAGTGTCACCTCTGCCCGGACATCGGAAAGTGGAACAAGTCGTTCTTCTCACAGTAAAAAGGAATCATATAGCGGTCTTTCTCTTGGGCCCAAACCCTCACGGCCCACGCGAGGAGGATTGCTAGCACCGCCTCATCCCGTGTCCACTCAACGGCGGGTCAAATCTGGTATGAGTGAAGCTACGCCACGCGCCTCAAGTAAACCATCCATGACTTCACGTTCAGTATCGAATCCTTTCAGCGCCTCATTGTATCAACCAACTTTCTCTTCCCGCCAACGTACTACTAGTTTGTCATCATCCAGCAATGCGCCCCTTCCACCGCTTGTCAAGAGATCGTCTCACAATCCACTTCGCACAAAGACGCCGACAGGATCGTTGGGTCGTCGGATAACGCGTCCAACTTCTCCTGCCATGTCAGAATCATCATCATCCCGTTCGATTTTGCGAACATCACGGCATTCTCGTGCTTCTCTGGGCGGCGCTTCTCTGAGTGCTAATAGTGGTTCGACATGGTCACGCGCTCCTAGAAACTCCTTGTCTTCGATCCTGCCATCCCGTGCGGCGACGCCTCAGAAAAAAGAGCGATCTTTCTCCAGGAAGAAATATGTTCCTGATCCAAAGAGCAAGCTTGATGTTGCAGTTGGGGATGTGGTGAACAACCTCCCTGTCGGGATCAACATCGAAGGTTTGACAGAAACTTGGCAAGACAAGAGTGGCAAATATTGGATTGGAAACCAGGACCCAAAGCTTTGTTTTTGTCGCATCCTACGGTCGCAGACAGTCATGGTCCGTGTTGGAGGTGGCTGGCAGGAGTTGTCCAAGTAAGTCGGCAATGTTCATGATTCATGTTTTTAGAGCGCTAATTGGCCTTTCTTGAGGTTCATCAAAGATCACTTTGCCGATAGCTTTGAATCTCTCCCTGAATCGCCACCCTATTCCAACGATCAACAGGAAAATTGGATAAGCTCAGCGACATTGCTCGAGGCTGCTGAGGTCACTAGTTCTGATACTGGCACGAAATCACCGTCTCTTGCTTCACCACGAACGCCAGAACCTAGATTTCCTTTTGTTCCATCCTTCTCACTTCTAACACCAGGTGGTCAGAGCCCTAGATCGATTGGATCGTCACCTTCGACAAAGGGCTCACCAATGCAATTCATTCGTCGAGCTGAACCCGACTCAGCACTGCTTCGACCTGCCACACCCACAAAACAGCCCAGAGGTAACAATTCATATACACCTCCTCTTCGTCTCTGGAGACCTTGAGGTTTAGATATAATATAACTATTTAATCTACACATTCTGGTAATTATCGGTCGGACTGCTCTGCATCACTTGCTGTCACTCTATTTATATTTTTGAATATCACATTGTTGGTCTTTGGTCTATAATTACTTCTTATAATTGTATACCATCTTAGGACAATGCATATTACGTCATTTCCTAGTGTTCTTACAAGTATTGATGATATTGTGTGTTTCTAGTTGATTAACACCTATTCTGCAAGGTGAATCTGTGATGTTGGTATGATGTCAGATTTGGCGATGACGTTTTCCTATCCGTCCCCGAGTATTGTCCATGTTATGTGTCCTTTTTTGGTGTCGTTTGAGGAGATCTTGACGAACAAAGGCAGTAGCGCCTAGTGGGCATATATTGCAGGTGAATGGACGGGCTCCAGTATGGCTCAACTCATGTCTCTTGCATTCATTCTTGCGAAGGAACCTTGCTGAGCTAGGGTAGAAAAATTCCATAAGTTGAAAAAATATTAGGCGGTTAAATATAAATATATACTCACCAGTGAGTACACGCAAACGGACGTTGATCCAGATGGCCTCCAACGTGTATCAAGATGTGGTCGCGCCTTCGATTAGACTGATTGCACCCTATGATATAACAGCGGTATTCCTCGGTCATCAAACCTTGAGGTGTCAACTTTCCAGCAAAGGAGAGTAACCACTTTTTGTCATACTCGGTGCCCTTGTTCCGCTCTCTGTATCGTGCAGCCTTCGCCTTGAGTTCAGTCAGTTCAATTCCTCGGTGAGCATCTAACACAGGAGTGCCATAGTCAACCTGAAACTCGGGGACCGCCATTTCACCTAAAATAGGGGATGGGATAATGCAAGGAGAACCAAGAGCGCGCTTGTTCTGCCGCCTAGGGACTGTTGAGGACCTTGTTCGAAGTTGGCGCCTGAAAAAAGTCGGTACGGGTGCAAGCTCAGGACTTGATTCCACACTTGGGGAAGGACTAGGTTCGTAGTCACTTTCCTTCTTGTAAGGAAGCAGGACTTCTTTCTCTTCGAGGACTTGATCGGCCGGTAGGACCGGTGAAAAGAGCGTTTCAGGAACACCTAGGTGCACAGGAATTGGAACAAAAGATACACGAGACTGTTCCGCTTGAAAATCCTCTCCACCAGCTGACCCAAGGACAGGTGTTTCTAACGGGACGGCAGGAACCACCTCAAGTTGAGGTTGCAGAGGCATGATTACAGCTGGATTGATACCGAGAACGGGAGAGTCATGAGAATTACGGAGGAGATCATCGAGTGGATCATTGAGGGCATAAGCAGCATTTGACTGCGGAAACAGCTCTTGAACTGGAGAAGTTATATCTGAAAATCCAAGGTCTTGAAAATCAGTGACGCATGATGGGTATCTTACTATTAAAAGAGCTAAAAGTCTTGCGCACCTCCAAAGCAATTCCTCAGTTCTATGGAAAGACTCTCGACAGTATGACCGGAAGCTTCCAAGATTCGCTGCAAGACCCACCGTCCTTGTTCATCAACCGGTGTTTCGGTCTTTGGTTCTTGAACAACGACCGAAGAAGTAGATTCTGGAGTGGATTCGACAACAGGTTCATTACTCAGCAAGTTCAAGTCATCCCGCAGAGAATGTGTAGAGACAAGCAGAGATGACAACGTGAAAGGATCAGGGGAGGGTTCTCGAATTAAGCCAGCACCAATTTCGGCCTCATAGATAGAGCCGATACGCATAGTGTTGCGTTGTCGGTGAGTCAAATCGTGAGAAGAAGTCGCTTTCAGCCCGTAAGTTTCTTCATAATTCCCACTCATCCCAATGGAAGGATAGAAGATGCCAAGCCCAGCGGCTGCGATGTTCGAAGAAACAGAGTGAGAATGACCAGTAGAAACCTGATAAGTCATGTTTGACTGGAAGTCATCATCCATGTAAGATTCAACAGCAGGAGCGCCAGCATCTAGAGACCAGAGTCGTGATTTTTCTAGGCGAGTAGGCGAGTAGAACATAGAATTGAGTGACGCCAGCGTCGCGTTCCCAGCCATTTGTGACCGAGAAAACATTCCCTAGAAGATTATTGGGAGTAGAGATAATAGGGTATGTGATACAATATTAGGATGGGAAGGAGCCAGATAATTAGGAGCTCGAGTAATGTAAGGGTATATGCAGAAAAGCGGGGAAAACAAGAAATCGTAACTGGAACACCTACGGGCCATATACATATGTTTGTCTTTGTGTATCAGTGGTATAGACACATGTTTAGAGTCTTCACTCAAGGCCGGGCTGCATATCGTATATGCAGACATGATCTATTCATCTCTCGGGTAAATGCAACCAGGCTCATATCATCGCAAACAGTTTCACCTAAACTTCACTTCCGGAACTGGACATTACTTATCCCAGGCGGACTCTTCGTTGGGGTCACTTCACTCTACCTTTTCCTTCCGGATGCCTCCAAAGGCGCACCGACGTCCTCTAAAAAACCCCTTTCTGCCAGACATTTCACTTCCGTAACCGTGATATCGAATGAAGATTCTGGGCCCAATACCAAAGTCCTTAAACTCAAAGTTTCGCCGCATCTTATACCCAAAGATGGAGAGGACCTAATAGGATTTGAACCTATATGGTCTGTGTACATAAAAGATGATGACATTCAAGTTGAGCGGCCGTATACACCCCTGGAGGGTATCGATGAGGAGGGAAATATGGTATTTTGGATCAAGAGGTATCCGAAAGGAGAGGTTGGGAGATGGTTGCATTCAAAGCGGTCCGGAGATGTGATTGAACTTCGTGGACCTTTGAAGACTCTTAATTGGAAAGATGGGGAATGGGATGAGGTCGTTTTGGTAGGCTCTATGAATGATCCTGGTCCCTGGCGTTAATTTTAACAACAAAAATTCTTCAGATTTCAGGTGGTACAGGAATCACCCCATTTTACCAGCTTATTCGCAGGGTGTTTGAACATCCCACAGCTTACTCGCAAAACACTAGGTTTTCCCTGATACACAGTTCACGAACACCTGAAGAATTACCACCGGAACAAATTCTTGAACCCTTGGTTGCTTACGCCAAGAAATATCCTGACAGGTTCAAACTTAGACTGTTTGTAGATGTAGATGACGGTTCAAAGTCACCTGTATCAGAAGGTAGAATGAACGACGATCAGTTAAAACGTATTATGGGTGTTCCTGAACTTAGCCTCTGGCAAAGTTGGTTCGGACATAAGGAAAAGCAATTTTGTATATCGCCCAAGACGTTGTTTTTGGTCTGTGGTCCTGAATCGTGAGTTTCAAATCCCTTACTAATGGACAGTTCTTACCGGAGCATGAGTCAGGATGATTGCCACTATTGCAGGCCCTTATGGGCGAAACTACTCCCAAGGCCCAACATTGGGAATCCTAGGTAGACTTGGAGCAACATCTGAGCAGGTTTGGAAACTATGATATTAATATTAATACATCAATCAGTTCGATCTTGGTCAAAACAACTAGGCGATTTCCCAGCCGAGGCATCTCCCGGTCCAGAAGGGAACAAGTTGATTTCCTCCTTGTTCATATTTTTCATCTATAAGCTTCCCGCCTGAAACTTTTCTCAAAAGAACGATTCTGTCTGGTTCTGCAGGCCGCTTGTAGAAAGCACGACCAAACGTACTGACAAATCCAGGCAGCTTGTCAAGAGCTCCAAATGAGTCGAGAAGCTCTGCAACGAGCGGCAAGAGAATTGGTGAGGTGTATATTCCAGCGGCACACGGATGTGTTGGGGTGCTCGTAGATTTGGAATCAGGTGGATGAGGAGCGGAATCTGATCCAAGGAAAAAGCGAGGATGACCTGATGATGCAAATTTGGTAAATTTACTCAGAGTGCAGAGAGGTTATACCTTCTCTTATTATGTTTCTCAATGCCGACCGGTCATCGGGATACTTGGCCACGGGTTTACAGAAATTCCAAGATTGACCCGCCCAATCATCAACGACGAGTGCCAAATGATGGGCTGTGATTGTACAGGCTACTGTCGGTCCACAAGATCTGACAGCCTCGATGGCAGCTCGTGTGGTTGCGTGCTCAAGAACAATGCGGAGCCGAGGGAATGCAGCATGGAGTTTGAAGAGGTGAGGAAGGAACTGGACCTCGGCATTTAGGACGTGAATATTCTGTTTTCTTATAAGCAATGAGACTTCAGCTCCAACGTCAATGCGATGTAATCACACTATCTGCGTTGGATGGAACCTCCCCATGGAGGTTCAGAACCATATCAACTTCTTGCATGGCTTCGAAGACGGGATAATAGTATTCATATGATTCTATCCCTCCGTCTGAGTTCGTTGTCACCCCACGGGGATATGACTTCACTCCTTAGGTGTAACTGCAATCAAAATCCTTCTCTCCAGTCATCGAGGCCGGTCGACATACCAACGATGCCGGCTGCACTTGCTTTCCGAATCTCTTCGGGCGTGAGTTCAGGAGACAAGTAAAGCGTCATAAGGTAGTCGACATTAGAGTCGATTCTTTCAAGTTCCGCCTTATACTTTAGCGCCTTCTCCGTGGTTGTAATGGGTGGTTTTAGGTTGGGCTGCAAGAGCACATGAGGCTTCATCAAGGCTGCATTCCAATAACTGGAACGCACCATGACATATGCAAGGTGAAACCCACCCTCTCGCACATGCGGAACAGTCAGCTCTGTAAGATGTCCTTGCCTCAAGTGCACATGAAAGTCCGCCGGGGAGCTGACAGAGATAGCCATGGATGAAGTAGTATAATTGAATGACAACCAAAGATAAGATCTTCGCGGCACGTGATGCCAACACGCTGGTGGTTTCGTGAAATGAAGATGTAACGATGCAATTGGTGATTCAATTAGCATCCGTATCTTATTACAAAGCTCTTGGAGTACACTTCTCCTTATGGTCGCTGCCGGTTCCATCACCGTTGTAGGTTTGTGTTATGTCGTGTTCCTTCGGCTGGGTGAGGCACTCATAATATAATTTAAACAGTCCGTGTGCGGCCCCCAACGACATGGGAAGCAGGGCGTTTGCCTGAGACCTGTTTTGACTCCCCAATCAGAGGTGACGGTACACTTTCAACTCCCGCAAAAGTGACCCATGCGGCTGCTCTGCGGAATATCGTACAAATAGTCGACGACCGCATTCTTTGCTTCGACCCGGACGAGAAGGACAAAGCTCGGGCATTCATAGAGCGAGGTTTTGTCCCTCCTGGGACAAAAAGATATAAGGACAGGCGTTTCATGTTTGATCGTGTATTCGCACATGAGGCTCGGCAGGCGGACGTGTACGAAGCAACTGCCCAACCACTTTTACGTGGGCTACTCGATGGTTACAATACGACAGTGCTCGCTTATGGGGTAAGCTCTCTTCTCTCACCAAAATGTGTCAAAAATCTGATCAGAAACTGTTACAGGCAACTGGTTGTGGCAAGACACACACAATTAGTGGGACGGAGTCTGATCCTGGAATCATCTACTTGACAATGGCAGACCTCTTTCAACGAATCGAAGATCGCAAAGACGAGTGGAACGTTGAGGTTGCAGTAACCTTCCTGGAAATTTACAATGAGGAGATTAGAGACCTCTTAGCAGAACCTGGAATACAACAACCTCGCGGGGGGCTTGCGATCAGAGAAGATAAAACGGTGAAAGTCGTAGGGTTGGTGGAGCTGAGACCACGAAACGCACAAGAAGTCAAAGAAATCGTGCTTCAGGGGAACCTACGCCGAACACAAAGCCCCACGCATGCTAACGAGACTAGCTCACGTTCACATGCTGTCCTTCAAGTCCATGTCACCCAATCACCCCGAACAGCGTCTCTCACGGAGCAACGAACACTGGCAACGTTATCCATCATTGACTTGGCGGGCAGCGAACGAGCAGCGGCTACCACGAACATGGGCCAGCGAATGATCGAGGGCGCTAATATCAATAAGTCTCTCCTTGCCCTTGGAAATTGTATCAACGCCCTGTGCGAGAGTGGCGGAGCCGTCCGCCATGTCCCATATCGCAACAGTAAATTGACCCGTTTGCTCAAATTCTCGTTGGGAGGGAATTGCAAAACTGTCATGATTGTCTGTGTTGCACCCACCTCAGCACATTTTGACGACACCCACAATACACTTGTTTATGCTGAGCGCGCTACTAAAATCAAGACCAAAGTCGTTACGCGCAATGTCATCAATGTTGACCGTCATGTTGGCCGCTATGTCGAAGCTATCAATCGTCTCAACCTTGAAGTTGCAGAGTTGAAGGAAAAGCTCTCTGGAAAACGGAAAGCAGAGGCAGAAATTGCAAGACGAAAGGCAGAAGAGGCAAAAGCCGAGGTTGAACGAGCAAGAAAAGATATACAGTTCAAGGTGGAACAGACCCAGATTTCGATTGTCGATGGTGCCACTTGTTTAGGCAAGTTATCTGTGGCCGAGACGAAGCTTGCAGCGATACGGAAGCGTCTTGCAGAAACCACCACATCTAATGCAATATCTGGAGACATCGAAGCTGAGAGAGGTCTTTTGCAGGCTATGGCAGACATTGAAGAAGATGTTGTCAAGCACAATTCTGTTCTCAACATTAGACTTCAACGTTCGTCTAACTCGAGTGCAATGTTTGATGCTACGATGAAGGCGGTGTCTGAACGCAGATCGGAGAAGCTGGACGAGTCAAGTGTGGAGTTAGTGAAATATGAAACGCTGATTCGCCGTGCTGAGATGGAGAAACTGAGGACAGAGAGAGAACGAGATGCCATCAAAGAGTCGGTGGAAGACATGGCCGAGGTCATAGTCAAGTTGGTCGGTATGTTAGGGAGGTGTAGTGTGATTATGGGAGATGCTGCTACTACGCTGGGGAGTGGTAGAGATAATGGCTCTGACCCTATAGCAGCTGAAAAGATTGGCGACCTCTTGCAGAGTGTAAAACAGACGAATGATGCGACCTTCAAAAATCTCCTCGGGCATTCTACCGAGTTTTATGCACTCGCAGACACCAGTGCACTGAATGCAGCAGTAGACCATTTTCAAGTCTCCGATTCCTCCTTCACTAGGCGTTCCATCTCAAGCACGGCAGCTCTAGAAGCGATCGTTACAGAAAGGCGTGGCTCCAGGAGACTATCTATCTATGGTTCCACAGTCCCCCCCTCTCCTCGTCGGTCGAGCAGAACTCCACGAAAATCTCTGCGCTCGAGTCTTTCTGCACAGCCCTACGCAAGAGTCTCAGACAAGCAACGCAAGGGACTCAAAGCTAGCAAAAATGTGCAATGGCGCGATGAAGCCGGCGGCAACCTTATAGAAGAGCAAATCCAACATCAACCACCGCCGAGGTTTGCCTTAAATGTCACTCCGGCGAGTCCTAGAGCGAGTCTTAGCCTGGCCGACATCTCTATGACACCCAAATTAATATCATTGGGGAAGGAATCGGTGCCATCATTTCCTCGACCTCCATCCGCTATAGGTTCTGAAAGTGAATGGGAAGATGAGGATGAGAAAACGGGTGGTAGTTTCAATACATCTTTTTTGCCAACCTCTCTCTCTTCTGCTTGCGAAGCTCGATTCTCCCTTTCGACATCTAGTTCATCCTCTTCGTCTCGCCTGTCCGGAATTAAACGGTCACGACCTGGTCGACTTGATCCCAGCTTCCTTAAGTCACGAACCAAAAGTCCAGGACTCGAAAGCTTAGCGGAGGATGACGAGGGCAGTGTAGTACAGGAACGGAGGAGTAATCCTCTGTCAAATATGGACATGAACGTCACGGAGGAAATAGAATTCTCCCTCTTACCCAAGGGCCGCCAGGTTAATGACACTTGTACTACTCGCCGTACGTCCTCGTCTCCAAGCAGAAATCGTCCCTCTTCGTCAGGGTTTGGTACCAAACGCTCCAGTGGAGTAGCAGAACGACGAAAGTCGAACATTGGTGCCATACGACTCGACAACCCACGTAGGCGGTCTAGCATGATGCAGGGAGGCTTTGATCATCCGACTGCTAACGGCAGCGGAACCAATGAATTTATTTCGGCTGGACAGAGGAGTTCAGGTGCTCGGAGAGTGTTGTTGGCAAGTCCAGGGAAGAGAAGGAGGCCATCGTTAACTAGGATGTCGTTTACCACTGTCACGAAGAAGAATTCAATTGCGGGTTCGGCCTCCCTGGCAGTGCCAGCTGGAGATCCCAGTGCAAGCATGGACTTCAGTTACAGATTGCCAAAACCCTCTTGGCGATGAAGAATTTACCTGTTACAGAGGATTCACATTTGCATTCTCCCGTCTACGAGATTAGTAAACTTCGTCTTGTTTTTCCTTATGTTCTATACACATCCCATCTTTCCCCAGTAGTAATTATACCCTGACAGTATAAGCTGTCTGTTTGTACTCGTATGTTGATTCATAATGTGGATGAAGAATACAATGAATCAGACGCTCGAACCCGGAGGTTGTGATTAGGAAGTGGATATATTAGATTAACTAGATGGTACGCTTAACCTCAAAGAACGACTTCACATGGAAGTCAGTCAGTCAGTCACGCTCGCCTTACGAAAGCCAAGGACAAGTCAGGGACATACCTTAAGATAATACACCTGCCACGCAACAACTGCAAACAGGACAAAAGCTTGAAGTATAGACCACCATTTAACACGAGAATTTGTTGATTCTGCGGTATTTCGGTGCACACGCTCACGAACGACAATGTATTCCTGTTCATCCTTGACGGATGTTAGGCCAATGGCAAGATTGCGAATTTCACGCTCAATTGGAGCAATTGCCTCGGTTTCCTCGACATAGATGACGCCATGAACGTTGAAACTATGGTCATATTCCTTGTTCAGCCATTCCATACAGGGTCTGTTACATATTACATACCTAACTATCTTGTCTGCGATAGCGCTCATGATGTTAGAGAAACAATATTCATGTCGACCGTCCGTTTCTGCTGTGATAGATACAGAGCCAGTGTCTTGTCGAACATGTTTTCCAAGAACTTTACTCTGAGGGTCAGAGAGCTGGCGATTCCAGTGTTGTCAGCAAATGACTGCCGATCCCAAAGGAATGATAATGCTAACCCAGAAGTCGATATCTAAATGCCCTCCTCCTCCAACTTGATATGATACAGTCATCTAGGACATGACTGACCTAAGCCCACAAACTACGGCCCATGTTTTATATGTACCTTATCATGAACATGCAGATCCTCGAAGAAACACTCCTTCTTTCCTGCAGGTACCTCTATCAAGTGAGCCGACACCAGCAACGGTAGAAATACGAACACCGAAAGAACGGCGGATAGGATATACAGGAGCCTGAACATGAGAGTCGTAGAATACAATACGATACGAAAGGACAGCAGCGGAGGACCCCGATAACTTTCTCACGGAGATGATTTTTGGGTCAGCATTGCTCTCAGCCAAATCTATTACCTTCTTCAATCGCCTTTCTACTCATCATCATGTCCGAAACTCCTGATGCCCTTGCTCCCAGAGTAAGTATCATCTTCTTCCTTTCCTCTCTGTCTTTGCTTATCGCTCGTCGCTGCTATCCTCTCTGGTATTACCCACCATCGACATGACAGGAACCGTCCGACACTCACGCGTCCACCATCGGTATCCTAGAAAAGGTTGAAGTCAGAACTTACGAGGAGGACGAGGATGTCCGTTTCAAAAAGTGCGCCTAATCAGATGTGATCGTGTCCATCTACAATCAATTGTCAGAGCACACTGATCGATTCATCCAGGCGCGCTAAACTCTTCCGCTTTGACAATAAATCCACAGAATGGAAAGAAAGAGGTACCGGAGATGTAAAAATATTACAAAATAGGGAGACAGGCCGATGCAGGGTGCTCATGCGACGGGAACAGACCTTGAAAGTTGCTACCAACTTCTCGAGTACGCATATTCTTTATCGAGCTGTAGATGACTCAAGTTGTTTTGATCTTTCGCTTAGTTTCCCCTGATATGAAACTACAGCCTAACATCGGCTCTGATAGGAGCTGGGTATGCAAAGTTCACGCGGATTACGCTGACGAGTCAGCCCCCGTTTCTATAACACTGGCCATCCGGTTTGCAAATGCTAATGGTAGGATGAACATCTGGACCTTTACAACTCGATGCTGAAAAAGCTCCTTAGATGCGGATCAGTTCAAAGCTGTCTTCGAGGATGCCCGGACGAAGAATGCCGCACTCTCCTCTGTAGTCAAGGACAGAAAGGAAAACGAAGAAGGAGTGTCTGGGGAAGCAACAGAAGAGGTGAAAGAGGGTGGAGATGCGAAGAAGGATGGAGTGGAGAAGGAGGAAGAAGTGAAGAAAGAGGATGAGGTGAAGGAGGGTGACACCGAGGGTGACACGGCTTAAACACCCTTGGATACTGTGTAGACATTTCCCCTCTGCAACTCCAATTTAGTTGCTCCCATCAGTGACCGCCTATACCTGTCGCATTGATTTACTGCGCCAATGATTATTATTTTTGTGTTGCATCATTCTCAACAATTGCCATTTACAACTCGCTCGAAGTACGATACAGCAAGGTATCACCTAGCGGGTCCTCTGTCACGATGCAGCTGATTTTTTGTTTTCTTCCAGGGCCCAAGCTTCCCAAAAAGCCACATCTTGGTTCTTGCTCCAGTATCTAGGGGACGCTGTTCCCTCAACGACATTGTCTGTGATCAGGACATGATAGACATCCTACAATACGGTGTTAGACTCAGGATTATGTGCTGAGTGATTACCCACAGAACCCCTGAAACACTGATCAGAATGCAGACAGGTGTAAGAGAGAACAAAAAACTCACGGTACTTCATACATTGGTTCAAGTAGGAGCGCTTCCTACAATGGCCATCAATCAGACCAACAGCTAAGGCAGCAAGGGACTCGATTACCATAATCCCTCGGAGACCACGAGCACCTCCTCCCCGCTCAGCTGCTTTTCGACAGACGGCATCTAAAGCAGCACTTGTGAACCGGATCTCAACTCCAGAATATCCGAAGAGGGCCTGGTATTGCGATAACAAGGAGCCTTTTACATCTGTCAGAATTCGCCGCAGATCTGGCACAGTCAGTGGAGAAAGTGTCGTGATGGAGGGTAGCCGGGAGATAAATTCGGGTATGAAGCTGGGGAAACGTCGATCAGGTACCTTAATGTGCATAAGTAGTAGCTCTACTCACCCGAACTTGACGAGGTCTGCAGTCTCAAGGTGATCTAGAACACTAGCAGGTTTACGATTTGAAGTAAAAAATGGAAGCTGTCCCTCAAATGATTGGGACCTCAAATTTGCAGTGAAACCTATGGACTGCGCATTTCAATTAATGAAACACACTTTTGCATCAGAGCCTGCTCACGCCTTTGGCTATACGCTGTTTGATAATACCATCAAGGCCAACAAACGCTCCACTGAGTATGAACAGAACATTTGATGTATCTATGTGGTAAGCGTCGGGCTTCGCTGGCAACACAAAATTCAGATTTGAAGTTTACGGTAATGGATTGTTCACATACTTGTAGCTAAATGAGGTGCTCGTTGCCCACTTCTCGGATGAGTGCCGGGTCCTGCTGCCGGCCCAGGTGCACCTGCGCTTTTGGCAGATACTGGGACAACCGAACCTTCCATCATACGTAGTAGAGCTTGCTGAACCCCTTCACCACCGACATCTCGGGAGGTGTCTGTTCCTACACCACCTGTCTTTCGGGCAATCTTGTCAACCTCATCGATGTAGACAATTCCCATGCTTAGCGAGCTAAGTGGTAGGATATGAAAAGAAGGTATGAGTACTTACCTCGCTCGGGCAGGGTCCCAGTTGGCTGCTTGCAGCTATACAGGGACTTCCAGATCAAAACGATACCCGTTAGGCAGGTTTGCGTACCAGCCTTTGTATGGCCATATCAACGTCTTCGCCAACATCTAAGAGAAAAGAAAGAGAGTCTCTCGATTGGCTGACACATCAGCGTGGACGAACTGGATGAAGACATACATCCAGCTTGTGTGAACGATGTTGCATCGCTTACGGAAAATGGAACATCCAAGACTCTAGCGAGCGTTTTGACTAATAATGTCTTCCCTATGTCAAACGCGTCAAATACGAGCGACATTCAGCTAATACCTCCTACGTACCAGATCCGGTGGGACCACTCGAAGCAAAGTCAGAAGCCGCAAGTACACGGAACTTTTCATGCGTACATCACCAAAACATTACTCTTCTCGAATAGTGGTATTCGCCGTCCAGGGCTGAAGGACAATCCGGTTGCTTGCCGCATAGGCCGAACACGTGCAGAGCTAACACTCTCTGCTATACAGGAGTCAGATCTATCTAGTAATTGCTTCAATGTACATACAATCAATCGATGAGACAATTTCTGTATCTCGCCCCAGCTCGTTCTGTTCAAGAATGGATAGGTTGGCACGAACTCTGTTGTAGTGGTTATAGACGCTTAGAGTAGATAAATTCTGTGTTCGAAGCATTCTGAAGTCTTGAGACATACGCCACGGACAATACTTTTTTCGCATTCTCTTGCCCAACTACGAACTGGTTTAAATACTGTACCAGCTGTCCCCACCAATGTGAGCTAGCAGACGATCCGGAGAGAAAGGAGTACCTCGCGGGGCGTGGCCAGGCTGTTTATCTCTACATAGTTGCTCTCTTGCCACTGATAATCAGGTAAAGGTTGGGTCCGAAGCTTTCGGACGAGGAGATGGAGAAGGTGAGGTCGAGCTCGGAAATTGTGTCGTAAGAGCATAGATGTCACGAGAGCGGATGACTGGCGAAAGCCGTTCATGTATGTACATCAACTCGGAGCTGTCTGGTGACCAAAAATACCTTTCTCCTCATACCATCACTATCTCGACACACTCCAACCAGCCTCGATTTATGGATCGTGATTCACGTCCTGGTTCACCTTCGGGCTCCTCTCGTCGAAGGTACGATGACTCAGAACGTGACGAGCGAGAGTATCGCTCATCCAGACAAGACAAGAGGCCTCGAAAATATGACAGTGGCGAAGACCATTCTCGAAAAAAACGTCCCAAGAGCAGGAGCGGAGAAAGGCGAAGTGATAGTAGAGAAGAGGGCTCTAGGCGCAAGGACGGAAGCCCTAAAGGACAAGGGAAGTCAGTATCTAGTTCTAATTCTACCTTTGTGACATTACCTACAAGTCTTCATTTCAGGCGTAAGAGAGACAAATCAGAAGATAGAAGGGCCAGAAAGGCAGAGAAGAAGCGCATCAGAGAAGAGGAAGAGGCACGACAAGTCGCCGAACTCAGTGCCTATAGTGCAACGGATAACCCATTCCATGATGTCAACCTCAGCCAACAATTCCGCTGGCATAAGAAGACGGAGAAGGAGAGAAAGCAAGGATTGACTCTTGCTGAGGCACAGAGACGTGATGCGCTCCGCCGTCAAGAAGCAAAAGAGGAGTTGGAACGACTGAACAGACGGCGTGCTCAGAGGGAGGAGGAGCAGAGGCTCCGGGAGGAAGAAGAATTGCGCATGCAACGGCTGCAAGAGACCGCCCAAATGTCTGAATGGCTCTCAAAGGAGGAGGGCTTCCAGTTGGACCAGGAGAGGAAAAGAGCTGCGATTCGCATCAAGGAAAAACGGGCTAAAGCTATCGATTTCCTTGCCCTGAATCTGAAATACGTCAATCCGCATACTTTTCAAGAGGAAGGGGAGGATAGGGAGGATGCTGGTCTGGAAATTGACCTGGATGAACCTTACAAGATATTAGATGTATGCCTCCTGCTGTTGTCTGTTTCAGACAGTGCTCAGGACCCTTGCAGAACCTCACCACCCAGCAAACGGATGAACTTCATGACGACATAGAGAAATATCTTGCACTCGAGACGGATGAAACTCATATCGACTTCTGGACTGTCAGTATATTTTTCTATCACAAGTCTTTTTCTAATCATCACGGTTAGAACATGATGGTCGTCTGTAAAGATCGTCTTGAGAGAATTAGGGCAAATGACCACTTGGGCTTCGAGGCCGCGGCAGCAGTTGCAGACGAAGTGACTGCTTTATTGGTCGGGAAAACCTATGACCAATTGGCCGCGCTGCAAAGGAAAATTCAAGATAAGTTGACCAGCGGAGAACCTATTGACACGGATTATTGGGAGAATCTTCTGCAGAAATTGCTGGTTTGGAAAGCAAAGGTATACCTCCATATCTCTCAGTACTTGCTATATCGACTCGCTCCATCTAGGCCAAACTCAAAAACTGCCATGAAGTCGTCGTCCGCAATCGCCTCAAACAGCTGAGGAAGCGACAACGTGATGAAGCCTTGCAAGCCCAAGAAGAACTTCTGGCAGGCGTTGCCACAGCAGCTTCCAAAAGGTCTACTGGCCCTATTGTGCCTACAGACGTCAAGGATGTTGAAGAACGTGCTGAAGAGGCTGAGCTTTACCGCAGGTCAATGAGTCCTGAGCCTATTGACATCAGTAGACTGCGCGGAGAGGAACGGGATGCAGATATCATTTCTGCCGCTGAGGATCGTCGTATTATCGTGTGTTGCCCCGTGTTCATTTTTTCGATTTTTACCTAGTTTTATGACAGATACAACAGCGTCGTACTGTCGCTGCCACTCGATTTGTACCCAAAGCCTCACAACAAGCCGTCGAGGTACAAGTTGAGGATACCTCTGGCAATATCGATCTTGCCTCAGAAGCTTTGTACCGTGCGGAAGCTGAGAAAGAACTGGATGAGGAAGAGGAACTTTTCAATCTTGAAGAGAATATCACTCGCACAACTAGTTACAATTGGGAAGACAAGTATCGACCTCGAAAACCCCGTTACTTTAACCGTGTTCATACCGGGTACGAATGGAATAAGTACAACCAGACTCACTATGAGTATGTGAATGAATTCTTCCTCAGCACAATTTGCATTTATGTTATCTGCAGCGTTGATAATCCGCCACCGAAAGTGGTCCAAGGATATAAATTTAATATCTTCTACCCAGATCTCATCGACAAATCCAAAGCCCCGACCTACAAAATTGTGAAGGAGCCCGGAAACGACGAAACTGTGCTCCTTCATTTCAGTGCTGGCCCTCCATATGAGGATGTCGCATTCCGCATCGTCAATAGGGAATGGGAGTTCTCACACAAACGGTACGTGTTGTCGCTCGGCTGAACTCGGTCATTGCATGAGCTGACTGGCTGACCCCCCTGTAGAGGCTTCAGGAGCGCTTTCGATCGTGGATGTCTGTCATTGTGGTTCAACTTCAGACGCAATGTAAGTGATTTTGTATGCATTGATAAACACGATTTAACGACCACCCCAGTTTTACCGGAAATAAGGTTGACCTTCACGTTATGTATATATATATCTGTCGGCCATCAAATGTCTATCAATAGATTTGATCACGTGCCAATAACCTGGTACCACGAACACTACTTAGAGATATACCATTAAAAGTGCACCACCGATAGTTCATCTCTATATACTCTTTTAGTAACGTAACCTTTGTTTGATTACGATGGCAACACTGGCGAGTCTCGGTCAGCAAATGGATATTGACGATGCAGCTATCGATGAAGGCCTGTACTCGCGTCAACTGTAATCAACGTCCTATCTCTTCCTTTGGACACACAACTAACTATCACGGCTTTTAGCTATGTGTTAGGACATGAAGGTGTGTAGTGATTGTTGTGCCTTTTTTTCTAATTTTCGCCGACTCACTTGATCAGCTATGAAACGAATGGCAACCTCCAACGTCCTTGTGGTCGGGCTGCAAGGTTTAGGTGCAGAAATCGGTATGTCTACTGCTATCAAAGTGTTTTTTTGCCATCTCAGGCTCAGCGCTCAGCAAAAAATGTTGTTCTCGCCGGCGTGAGGTCTGTCACGATATACGATCCCGAGCCTGTTACTGTGCAAGATCTATCATCACAGGTTATTAAGCTTATCGCTCGTCCCTCATTAATCAGTTGACACCATTGGTTCAGTTCTTCCTCCGCAAAGATGACATAGGGAAACCTCGAGCTGCGGCTACTCTACCTCGCCTTTCTGAACTCAACGCATATGTCCCAGTACGAGACCTCGGAGGTCAAGTTGGGCAATCAATCACTGCTGATTTGATTCGGGGGTTCCAGGTGCATAAGTTTTTGTGTGTTCTCAGTGCGTCTTATGGCTGTATCCCCTCAGGTCGTGGTGCTTTGTGGTATTTCTCTTGAGAAGCAACTGGAGATCAATGACTGGACACATCAAAACGGCGTCCACTTCATTGCCGCTGAAACACGCGGTCTTTTTGCGTATGTACACATATCAATTTTCTTGTCGCCGCTGAACCGCAGCCAAGCTCCGTCTTTAATGATTTTGGTCAGCGGTTCACGTGTGTAGATGCTACTGGTGAACAACCACTCTCTGGGATGATTGTTTCTGTTGCGAAAGTAGGCTCTGCGGACTTTTACTGAGCAAATAATACTGAATTGATGAATAGGATCAAGAGGGTCTAGTTACATGTTTAGATGAGACGCGTCATGGTCTCGAAGATGGAGACTTTGTGACTTTCACCGAAGTGCAGGGAATGACTGAGCTCAACGCGTGCGAACCTAGAAAGATATCTGTGAAAGGGCCCTACACATTTTCCATTGGCGATACATCTAGCTTTCAGGACTATCAGGCAGGAGGTATATTCACACAGGTCAAGATGCCCAAATTCATCGGTTTCGTGAGTCTCACACTTTTTCGCTGATAATTTGAGGTAACACTTTCTTTCTCCTTTTACAGAAATCGTTGCGAGAAACATTAAAAGAGCCAGAATATTTCATCACTGATTTCGCCAAATTTGATCGTCCGGCGGTCCTCCATGCTGGTTTCCAAGCACTATCTCAGTTTAAGCAGCAGAAGGGCAGGTTACCGAAACCCAGGAATGTTGAGGATGCTGCTGAAGTGGTTTCCCTGGCTAAGAAGATTGATGCCGATGCGTACGAAAACATACTAACGGAGTTATCATATCAGGCTACCGGAGACCTCGCACCTATGAACGCAGTCATTGGCGGCTTTGTTGCACAGGAGGTCCTCAAGGCCTGTTCTGCCAAGTTCCACCCCATGGTTCAAAACATGTATTTCGACTCGCTGGAGTCCTTACCTTCCGAGCTACCGTCCGAAGCAGACGTCCAGCCTATCGGATCGAGGTACGATGGTCAGATTGCTGTCTTCGGGAAATTCTTTCAAGAGAAAATTTCAAACTTCCGCGAGTTCCTAGTTGGCGCTGGTGCCATCGGGTGTGAAATGCTGAAGAATTGGAGTATGATTGGCCTTGCGTCTGGTCCCAAGGGCATCATTCATGTGACGGACCTGGATACAATCGAGAAATCTAACCTTAATCGACAATTTCTGTTCAGAGCAAAGGATTTGGGGAAGTTCAAGTCTGAAGTCGCCGCCTCGGCTGTCGCTGACATGAATCCTGATCTCATTGGCAAAATCCTGTCAAAGCAAGAACCCGTCGGGCCAGAAACTGAGAGCGAGTCATTTCCGTGCTGTTCTTGTTCACGTCATTTAACGCGTTGTAGATATTTATGACGAGACTTTCTTCGATGGTATCGATGCAGTGACTAACGCATTGGATAATATAAAAGCCCGTCAGGATTTTTTCCACTTTTCAGATGTTCTCTCTCGTTGATGACTGGTCCAGGATTGTATATGGATCAGCGTTGTGTATTTTACAAGAAGTCGCTCCTTGACTCTGGTACTCTTGGGACCAAAGGAAACGTTCAGGTCGTTGTTCCAGACATTACGGAGTCCTACGCTTCGTCACAGGATCCTCCGGAGAAGGAGACACCGTCCTGCACAATCAAGAATTTTCCCAATGCTATTAACCATACAATTGAGGTTAGTGAAATTATTCTTGCTTCAAGAAAACCCAACTCAATACTGCCGTAGTGGAGCCGCATGCAGCTTGACAGTCTTTTCGTCAAGCCTCCTCAGGCGGTCAATGCGTACCTCTCTGAACCCAAGTATCTGGAGAGTAATTTCAAATATTCGGGCCAGCAGAAAGAACAAGTTGAACAGCTTGTCTCTTTCCTCGTCACTGATAGACCTTTAACGTTTGAGGAATGCATCATCTGGGCACGCTTGCAATTTGAGCGAGATTATAATAATGACATCCGTCAACTTCTGTTCAGCCTTCCCAAGGACGCCGTGACAAGCACTGGACAGCCATTCTGGAGCGGACCCAAGCGAGCACCGGATCCATTAACTTTCGATTCAAACGATGTGAGCAATCCGAAACAGATTTCTATGCCCCTTATTGACGTTGCTTTAGCCCACCCACCTTGCATACATCATTTCAGCTGCAAACCTTCATGCCTATAACTATGGGCTCCGAGGTAGCTCAGATCCCGTTCTCTTCCGTAAAGTTGCAGATGCTGTCATCGTACCTGAGTTCAATCCAAAGAGTGGTGTCAAGATACAGATTAATGATAACGATCCCGTCCCTCAGGCAGGACAGACATCGGATGGTATGTGTATCGAGTATCATTCGGCTCAGTTATTGACTGCCGATCAGACGACGATATACAGGGTCTCGTAACTCAGTTACCCGCGCCATCATCATTGGCGGGCTACCGATTGACGCCTGTCGAGTTTGAGAAAGATGATGATACAAATCATCACATTGATTTCATTACTGCAGCCTCTAATCTGCGAGCCATGAACTACGGCATTGCTCCAGCTGATCGTCACACGACGAAACAGATTGCTGGAAAGATCATTCCAGCTATTGCAACAACTACCTCGCTTGTCACTGGCCTTGTCTGCTTAGAACTCTACAAGATCATTGATTGCAAGAGTAAGTTAGATGACTACAAAAATGGTTTCGTCAACCTTGCTCTACCATTCTTCGGCTTCTCGGAACCCATCGCTGCTCCCAAGAAAAAGTATGGCGAAACGGAATGGACACTCTGGGATCGTTTCGTCTTCGAGAATAATCCGACCCTCCATGATATCATCGACTGGTTTCAAACGAACCATAAGCTTGAAGTTACGATGGTCAGTCAAGGTGTCAGCATGCTTTGGAGCTCGTTCATCGGTAAGAAGAAGGTCAGTCAGAGCCGCTTCGTATTCTGAACTCGTTGATAAATGCTAATCTTCGACTGCCCATACTCAATTAGAGCCAGGAGAGGCTGCCGTTGAAGTTTTCTGACCTCGTTGAACTTGTCAGCAAGAAACCGATTTTACCTCATGTAAGGCATCTCGTTACCGAGATCATGGTTAGCGACGAAGAAGGCGAAGATGTGGAGGTAATTTTGTAATCATTTTTGGGATTGATACCAAACTAATGATGGTTTCTCTTTGATAGGTTCCATTCATAGTTGTCAGAATCTAAATAACAGTAATTCCTTAGGAATGTAAACGCACTTGCACTTGTACTTAATCATGTAGATCATAGCTCAAGTCAGGCAAAAATCAGGCTGTATAGATGAATGGAGAGGGAGGCATGTATAGCCACCATATCCAGTAAACCAACATCGAACGTGAAGTACCACAACTACCACGCACACATACTTACCTACGAACAAGAACACTACTATCGAATCATATGTAACCGAACGTATGAAGGACGTGACGGATTAAATTGTGAACAGGTGAGAACGTAAGCCGTAGCTACGAAAAAAAGGGCGACCAAGATTTAGGTCAAATGATAAGAGATGAAGCGATGGGAAAAACGTAATGGGAAAGTGCTTTTTTTGGGTTTTTCGTGTTAAGCTCAGAGAAGTATGTGCCACGAACAGTATCCTTGAAAATGGGTGAGAAGGAAATCAGAGATGCCAGAGAAAAATACTGGCTGATGAGACAATGAAACACAACAATTAGTGGACGAAAGTGTTGGATCATAAATACCAGGCTCGGTAAACCCATGCCGGATTGAAAGAAGGTCCAAGAAGGCATCTCAACAATAGGGCGGAGAAATAAAAGAGCTTGAAGTCGTTAATGGAAGGGTATCCTCGACGAAGTATCGCTCTTGAGAAGAAACTGTGTAGCACCTCGTCCTCCTCTGCCCAATGAAGAACTCTTATCGACCAAGGAGGGATGGGATGCTGGCGAGGATGGATGTCAAATCACAGTTGACAATGCATCCAGTATGTTGAGAAGAGAATAGCCTCTGATTCCCGTAACCAACAAGTGCATACGTCGTGAAAGAAGAGGGATGGCGATGCTATGAGAACATAAAAGAAAACAGCGGACAATGATGGCGATATTCAAAGGGATATGAGAATAGTACACGCCTTGAGGGCCGAGACAGAAGAACCGAAAATTGACCACAATTTCTGAAGGGCGGTCGAGAAGAGAGAGAAAAAGAAAAAAGCCAAAATCTATGTCTTGCAATCTCCCCTGAATAATTCCGCCACCTTTCAATCATCATTGAGTTTAGGTGCGCAACCAGGTCGTTTGTGATGTAGGGGTAGGTCCAAACGGAGGGGCAGTAGAATACGTATATCCCTGAGACCAATGGAGCTCAGAGTCAAAGGGGACGCGCTCGTTAACAGCCATACGGATGTCACTACCACGGTATTCAAAGATCGATTGAGAATACGAACGGGCATGACCATGCGATTGATAATTGTCCTGATTATAGAAGGACTGAGAACGGGAGTGCGGAAGAGGGAGTGTGTGTACATAAGAGTAAGTATATGTATTCTGCAGCGCTGGTTGTATGTGCGAGAAGTCTTGAACATAGTTGAGCTGCGGTTTCATGGGCACGTAGACTGCGACATTCCAGTTCGAATTGTAAGAAACATCCGGTACAGGATGATAGGGAAGGGGGGCGACGTGCGGAGGCTGAACGGCGACATAATGACCAGTTATGCGATTGCGATCCCGGAGGATGGGTTCATCGCCAGCAGGACTCCACTTCGCAGGTGGAGGCAAGTGTTTTACAGCGTCAACGATACCACAATCCCGAAAGTTGTTCTCATTGTCCAGGGTGGAGGCTGAAGGCTCACTGGTTCTCGTATTACGAATCGAACGACGTCGGGGGACATATTCCTCACGCAGAGGACCGTCCTCATCAAGATCGATATCGGATACCTCACTGACATGCATTTCCATTTCAATCTTTTCACGGCGGCGCTCCTCCAGGCCAATGAAAACAGGCTGAGGAAAATCACCACTGAGTATGGGACTTGCCGAAGCTTCAACAACCTCTTCAATGGTTTTACGAATGATTGCATGGGGATTGGAGCCGGGACGAGAAATAGGCTGCAGGTGTCCAGGAGATGACAACGACTTGTGATAGGAAAGCAGATGTGCAAGCCATTGGGTCCATTCACGGTCCGGAACTGACAAATCGAAGGAGAAAGCATCAAGAGCTAGTGACTCGAGTCTGTTCAGAACATGAAAAGGCACGTTCGAAATAGAGTTCCTGAGTTGGGGATGGGTAAATACATGTCTCACATGAACTAAGGCATACTTACCAAGTCCTATTGGAGAAGGTGTGATCATCCAACCACTTATTTGCCAACATACACCCGAGCACGACGAGACGGAAGGGAGCACTAGACTCCACACCCAATCTAGCGGAACCCCAAGAAGGTTCTCCTAACAATGCAGTACGGAAGGCGGCTTCCTTACTATACTCGAGGCCCAGTACCGTATGACCAAAGTAGACTGGCAGCCGGATAATGTACCAAATAGCGAGGAAAATCGCCGAAGGCTGTAGTAGTGTCGAAAGCAGCAAAGAGTGCACAGATAGCGCCAAGTGCTGAGGAGGTGAGGCTGCATACTGCATAGAAGAATATCTGCGGAATTGGATTCAATTGTTCAATTGTATCAATTGTGTGAGCCGCAATGAACTTACGATTGGACAACGAAGGGAGGAGGCAAACTAAGGCCAGTCGTGCAAACTTTCCATACATAATCAGCAATCCAGTCAGCCAAAGGCTCTGCAAGCTTTTTATATTCAGTGTTGATGGATGAAGTGACAGTTTCCACCGCAGGCACAGGTTCCTTCGCGACATCACCGGGAACAATGGGCGCAATGGGAGCGAAACATTGATGAGCGATGTCATTTGGCCCCTCAAAAGCAGGTGCTTGCATAGTGATTATAGTTGGGTGTGTGTTCTCACCGGATGGATAGGCTTGTGCTTGAGCAACGGCGCGATCTACGAAGATGCCGAACGGAGTGGCAGGTTCGAGAGGACTTGAAACAGGATCTTCCGGAGACTGGTCGTTATACACAGGTGAAAGATCATCATGTTCATGGGCATGGTTATCAGGCCATGATTTGGAGATAGTGATATCAAAATCTTCCACATCTCGGCAAGGAGAACTGGCAGTCCATTGACTCTGATTGTCAAGATGGTCCATAGAGCAATCCGAACCCATATCGTCGTCGTCGTCGTCTTCATCCAGTGCAACATCAGACGGCGTGAACTGACCAAACAAGGAGTACAAGGGCGGAAGGCACGCTTCAGCGGGCGTTCCTTTAATAACTGACGCGTTGCCCGCAGCAGTCAACCCCCGAGGAAAACCCTGTTTAGACAAATGGTCAGTGAAACACGGTTCGTCCTCCCAGATACGGCGTGGCTTGGCTCTACGCCAAGCTGGAAGAGAATTTATCCACTCTTCACGGGTGCCAAAGGAAGGGGGAGGGCCAGTGGGACAGGGAGGGAGAGTGTCGGATAAAGACCGAAGATCAGTGACGTGAGGATGGGACTGCTTGTTTTTAATGACTTGGTGAGAGGGTTGTTTAATGAAGTGTGGAACAGGAACGGGCATCTGCGTTGGAAGAATAGATTCGAGCTCAAGGTCTTCTGCACCAGGAATGTGAGAAGGCAACTATGCCCGATCTACAGGGTACTCCTACGTGTGAAAGGAGCGGTAGGATTGAGGGAGAGGAACAAGTCGTGAGGCGGGCCGTGGAGTTGCAGAGAGACAACTGGAGAAGAAAAGGAAGCGACGGCAGACGCACAACGAAGGCGTGCCTTTTCCGAGAGAAAATTGAGGAGTTTTCACTGCTGGCAGTGTCTTTTTAGGACCAGCTTAAGCCCAACTGCAAGAGACTCTGCAAATCTAGAGGACGGTGCTCTTCAGTCCTGGCCTAGGTTATCTGTGCAAGGGACAGGAGAAAAACCTGGCAAGGAGAACCAATAGAAGAGGGTCGATCCGCCTGGTACAACAAGAGTTTTACAACTCTCCAACAAACCCTGCCATAAGCTATATACCTGCTTACGCAAATGCTTTCCCACGGCCTTGCCAGATCGGTCAACGCCGCTTCATCGATCGCCCATATGCCTCGCTACTTCCCCCTGGTCTCCTGATCCTGTGTCATGGAATTAGTCAACCTCTGACTTAAGTCTCTGTGCACTCACCACTGTCAACATCCACACCCTCATTGGTGCCCCTATACATAGTCCACGTTCAAACCCAGAGTCCTGCATAAACCACAGGCGACTCTTCTACCACGCTGCGTGTGTAAGCTTCTCGCAGCCACTATGCATACCCCACAACATGACTATACCGTGCAGCCATGGCTAAAAAGTCGTCACTTGACGCGGTTTCTCAGCTATCCTGACTAGGCAGGAAGTAAATTATGACGTTGACAGCTCTGTCATGATCAATAAATTTGCTTACTCTCGCGCAACGGAGAGCTAGACGAAGTCCTCTATCTCACCGCGCACGATGTGTCCCATACTGGCGGGTAAACTGCACCATGCAATTTGAATATCCGATGTGATTTCCTTGAAAGAACCTGATTTTGGACTGCAAATCCGACCACATTAGTTCTTCAATGGAGCCACTCCAGACTCCAAATGGGGATTTTTTGAATAATACAATATTAGGATCACACCTCTTTGGCAATATTGACAATGGTCTCGCCACTTTGCCACGCCCAAGTAACATATGCGTAGGCTGAATGTCCCGCCTTATACAGAGTCTGTGTGTCGTTTAGGAGGTTCCAAGAATAGATTCAATTGGTGCTCCAATGCACAAGATCCGGGACAAAGATGTACCTTAAACACAAAGCCAAGAAACAGATAATTCCCCCATAGAAACTGCAGGGATTTGGAGTACAAGTCATTCTTCTAATGCGCCATTTACTGCGCAAGACCAACGAAAACTTAGAGTCAATCTATCATGCAATCCACGCTTGTTGGGATGGAGTAGCCATCATCTCGTTCCACCTGTAAAGCTTCAGGGAGATGGGATAAAGAGGGAAGATATGGTTAAGGTAATTCCATCCGACTGGAATCTGACACCAGGAAACTCTTATTAGGAGTCGTCCGTAGTTCACTATCGGCCTATGAAAAACTGCGGAGAATCGTAAAAGAATGCAAGTCTGATCTACCCAGACAACCATAGGATCTAGTTAGTGTTCTTTGAGAACTCGTTGACGGTGGCTTCAATGGCATGAATTCCAGGTTTCATTGTCTGTCTCAGATTGATCCCACCTGTATAAAACTGCATGCTGCTGAGCAAGTTTATCGTGCAAGTAGCTATATATAATCCCAGCTACATCCATGAGCGCCCGTCGGTCTATGAACTTTCGTCTGGACTCAGACTACATCGAGGGTGGCTAACTAGCTCGGCTGAGTAGTTCTTGTCCATAATTGGAATGACGACAAGGGTTGGGTTGAGGGTTTACAAAGAGATAGGCACAACTGGACATTTCATTGATGTGATTGGTTCTTTTGTTCATTCCGAGACCACGAGAGTGGATCACGAGCAATCTGATAATCCTTCCCCTCCGCAAAAATGAGGCTATAAATGGCGCGAATTGATCAACGTGCAACTCCACAGAGCAGTAGTATAAATTCGTTTGATTGAACACGGACTCAAGATTTGAATAATCACCTTCTTCCCCATAAGATTAGTAAAGTGATGTTTCCATCCCTTAACAAGAAAAAATCAGCTCGGGGGAGCGATACATCTCGAGAGCGCAATCACGATGATTACAAGTAAGCTCACCCTTATTTGGATATGAAGCCATTGACAAACATTCATTAGCCAAGAGTAATTATTATAAACATCTTGGGCAGCTCATTGCACATTCTGACATATTGCTTGTTCGCTAAGGAAATTTGAAAAGGATAACAATCCTTTCATTGACATGGATGCACCTACCAATGGAAGTGCCCAGGGGCCGCAAGCTCCCATTGACCCCATAACACTTGGGCAACTCAAAGCGGCCATGGCTAATAGTATGAAACCGAAGGTACGCGTTGAGTCGTGTTAGCGTGTGGGCACTTCCCTTATTGGACCTAAATAGCAATCCTGGTATGACTACAAGTACGATGATGAAGACACAGTTATGACTGAGATCGAGGAGTTCTATTCCTATGTGGAAATGCCACAGACGGCTGAGAACTTGAAAGCATGGAAGGATTCATATATGCCAGGTGCATTTATCCATTACGTATCGTAGCATAGGCTTAGCTGAATTATCGCTGCTAGACTGGATGAAAGCTAGCCCTGCAGAACGCAGAACACATGTACAGCTTCTGCTCGAGAGCTTGGAACATAAAGACACTGAGATACGATTTACTAATGCACGTCGATTGTTTTATGTCCTTCAAGGTATGCTGAGCTCACTCTTTTTGAACCCTCTGACATTCGTTTGACAGGTACATTTGCAGAGACTGACTCGCCCGAAGATCAGTTGCATTGGATATTTGAAAATGCCAAGGTCGTCAGAAAGGCTGATGGCATTAACTGCATTGTTGAGGCTATTAAAATTGGTACTCGGAAACATGACTTTCTTTGGTCAGTAACCTGAATTTGTCAAATTCATTGCATCACTCTGAACTTCGCTGGCAGTGGTCTTTCGGACCAAGATGCAATACGGTTCAATATAAGCCTTACAGACAAGTCCGATCTTCTGGAAGAGATTCTTACCGAGCTTTCTGTATATTTAGGCATGCTCTATCACTTGATTGAGGTATTCAAGGGTCATGAAGACTTCGCTGAGGAACTAAGTCAGTCCCCATCGATCTTATTGCCTCCTCAGTTCACTGAGAATGATACAGTGAGCCTGGAACCGCCCTTGCCGGTATATCTTTTTAGCGTGATATCCAACCTACGTGACAAAAGCGCGAAAGGATATCCCATCAAGAAGGTGAACTTCCTGTTCTTATTGACTCATGCTTCCTAATTTGAGAGCAAGCTTCTACTTCTTATGTGGAAAACACTCCTTGCGTGTTGGGGAGGCATTCGAGACTACACAAGGGTCAAGCGGTTGGCGAGAGAGCTGGCCGGTCTTCCCCCGATGACTCAGTGCAGTGGGTTTCATTTCGACGATGACCATAGAACTGAACCTGACTTCTAATCGAGATAAGACACTCAAAACCACTGCCCTGGATGTCGAGCAGTATCGATCTGAAACATCTGTGAAATATCCATCTTTTACTCCTCCGAAAACCGCTCCCGCAAATCTCGCAGAATCCCCCATTTCTAGATCCAATTCTTCTAAGCTCACTCACCGACTCTCACAAGCCTACAACCCCATTCCACTTCGACACCATTATCATCATGATGATCTCGAACCAACACACACAGGCATGCTGCCTGGACAATCTACCCTTCAACAAACGGGCCCTAATGGTCCTTTCAGAGGAAATCCTCAGCCACCGACACCTGCACCCTCCCCCCCTCCTTCACCAAAACCGAAAAAGCAACAATATCAGACAGATCAGAATCGACCATTCTTGCTACCATTTTCAGGGAAGAAGGGGGAAAATGCGACTTTGGTCCCGTTTGCCATTGACGAGGCTGAGGGATTGTTCAATAAGCATTTGTATGTGAGCTTGATGCTAGCTCAGATGTGGCGGACAAGAGAAGACTGTATGACTTGTGAAAGTGGGTTGGAAAAAATGCCTGGAATGGATGATACATATAGGTCATCCACTTTCTTGTCGAATGTAAGTGTTTCCTTTATTGATTTTCTCTGGTGTTGAGCTTGGCTCTTTAGGAGGTTGAAGGGGAGCCTTTGCCTGATATCGCACAAATAAACCAGGAAATTGAAGCTGCAAAGCAAGGAGAGGAAGCTGCAACGCTTGAATTGGACAAGCGCAAATGGAGAGAACGGAAAGAAGACCTAATGCGCCTCAAGCGTGTAGAAGAAGTATACGTACGCAATTTAACTGTTGCTTTGTAAGTATTACTGAAGTAAGGCTAGGGAGCTGTCCTGCCACACCTTGCAGGTTGGGTATTGGTCTTGCTCAAATTATTACTCGCAACGGTTTCAGCCAGTACAAATGGTCTTCAGAACCCCCAACCATCTGGATCGTCTGTCTTTCCTCCGGGAGTATCATCGCGTGAGAACTTCTTATAAGCAGAATAAAATACAGATAACTCAGTTCCGTTTTAGCAATCAATTCCGCAGCTCCTGCACCTGAACAGCCTCCGACTCGTCCACTCACTTTAGAAGAAATTGACGTGACACGACATCGTGAAATTACATCCAAGGCTGTATCTGCTATCATCCTTATCGTGTTAAAATGGTTCAAAGTTTCTCGTGAGTGTCAGTTGCTCAGGTGCTAACATGATTCCTCAGAGCCCTTCAGATGCAATGAAATTCCACCACGTTGGGCACCACCTGCTTGATACAAACTGTCTTCTGTTGATTTTAAAAATGTTTGGCCTGCAAGAGATTTCGCAACTTGTGATTTCTAAAGCCGACTCACCTGAGATCAAGTGTGTCACTCCTCAGTTCATGTTACTACCACAGGTCTAAGTAAAATCAGCTTTTTTAATTTCTGCTTGAATTGTTCAAGGAATCCTCAACCCCGTCAGCCAGAAGATTTTTCGCAGAGAAATTTGCGCCAGACTACTACTCGAACGATAATACTTCCGAACGGTGGTAAACACGAAGAGGAGATCGAACATATCCACGACTATTCCTGGCGCAATTTTTTCGCTACCATCAATTACGCCAAAATAATGCAAAAGTTGTCGAAAGGACGGCCGCATCGGATCTGGATGCTCGTGCATTACAAGAGTTCTGTATGTCTACTTTGTATGGACCGGTCTCAGGGAGGTTCATGTATCTATTAGGCTGTGCTCAAACGGGTACTTCGCGTAATGCATCCAATGTTACAACTGAATATCCTCAAACTCATCAAAAGTCAAGTGCCTTATTGTGGCAGGAGATGGCGCCAATGTGAGATCTCCGCGTTCCTCGTCCCTGAAATTTATTACCCTTTTTTACTTCAGCAAACATGAAGGTGATCACCGCAATCTATCTCAACTGTCGCCCAGACCTAAGAGATGAGTGGTTGACTGGGAATGAAATGGAGGAAGGCCAAGGAGCTCAGGTAAGTGAACAGGAGATTTTCGTGGAAAGCCTTAACAATTTCACAGGTCCAAGAACAAGCACTGCGTCATCTCGTCAAGTTTTGTGAGTATTATCCTTGGCGTCGATTAACATAGGTGGTTGACCCTCAAATCGTAGACAATACGAAGCGATACGGAACTGCGGCGCTAGGAAACCAGAATAGTCCGAAACATCGTAGATCAGGCAGCATATCTCAGCAGATAGACGGATTACAACCTCCCGAGTTATCAGACATGACCAGGCCCGTAGGGACGCCCAACATTGTTGACGCTGATGTCTTCCCTCCTCCCCGATCACAAGCTCCTGATCCCAACATATTTCTGCCTTATATCACCGAAGACATTGCTTTCGAGGAAGAGTATGAAGAGTACTTGAAAGACTTAGGGTACTCAGATCAACAAGTAGGAGACATGCCCCTTTTCGAAAGGTCGTCTGCTTGGAGTCGATTGCCATATACTGATATCTCAGATGGCATAAGTGACAGTGAAAGCGTTGCGACCATTGGTGAACTGGGAGATGATGCACGTGAAGCTAATCGAGATGATAGTAATATGGTTGATGAGAACAGAAACAACTGGGAGGTACGTTCCCAGATCTTCCTTGTCTTTGGTTCAAATGGAGGACTCAATAATTTACAGCACTTAAGTCCCAAGACAATGGCTGCGTTACCTAAATCTCCTGTAGGTAGACGATCAAGTTCTGGCAATGGTCTTCGTCCAATTATGCCGATTGAATTCGATCTGGACGCTGGAAACGCAATTGACATTGACGACCTTGAAGAACCAGAATTAGGTCCCGCGCCTCGTGGACAGTCCACACCATTTGCCGAAGGTGCCGGTGTGGATGAGGTTGAATATGCGTATGGGTGTGTAGAAGTTACAGGTTACATCAAGCAAAAGTATCTTCTGACCTTGAATTCCAGGGTTTGAAATTGTCCGGCGTTTTTGACACTTTATTTGTATGACATTTCTAAAGGATCTGTATTTTTGATTGGCAAATGTTTCTGGAAATCTTTGTACACATGGGATTGAAGCCATGAGGCACTAACAATGTTGATAAAAATGACGTCAAGATGCAGTCTGGTAGTGACATCGCTTGTCAATAATAGGAGGTACTGAGTTGAATTTAGTTCTTTATCCATTGTGCAAAATGTTTATTCATTAGGTTATGAGCTCTGGTGTCAAATCAACTTCCAAAACTTTGCGGTTTCTGAAGCTAAATGTAAATGGTACTAATGGTACTAATTACCATACATGGGCTGATAACATGAAGGCAGCTTTGCAGGCCAAATTACTGAGACTGAAACTTTGCCTTCTAGTAAAGATAAGGATGAAACTGCTACAACGGCATTGTATACTAGTGTTCTTGAAATTCTTCAGTTGAAAGATTATGTTAGACACAGTTTATGTTAGACACAGTTTATGTCTAGAAGAGAAAAAAGATTTATGGGAAAAATGTGGAAGATGTTGCATAACTTATCCAACATGTGTAGAATATGAATCTGAAATGACTTTGGCTTCAGCTTGTGTGCTGTGAGTTATCAAGTTATAATGTTATGAACTTGAGTCTAAGTGCTAAGATAAAAGTACAGCTCATATATTGAGTGACATAAGAGAACTCAATAGAGTTCCTAATACAAGGTAGTCTACCTTATACACTCTAGTTGTTAGTTCATATATGTTACACTAACTGTAAAGAAACCTGCTACTTTGTCTAAACTCAAGTCTCAAACACCACTGATGTCAAGCATAGTTCACATCAGGAGATGAAAGTCTATGGGTTTAGCTCAGAGATGTACAAAGTATGTGATGATGCAGGCTTCCCAGAATGACCTTGGCTTCAGCTTATGTGCTGTACTGTCTGTCTGCCACATGGTTGCAACTTCAGGAGATGGAACAAAGTCCAAAGAGAGTGAGTGCTGATGTTGGTATGTCACTATAGAACACCAGAGATCAAATTCAACTTAAATATTTGATTATCAGACTAGTAAATTACAGT
>Ga0157368_1000060_pt1 | contig 45727 bp, 56 predicted proteins | sample AttbisABBM3_FD_113146 | JGI IMG/M metagenome (GOLD analysis project Ga0157368, IMG submission 113146) | Fungus gardens microbial communities from leaf cutter ant in Botucatu, State of São Paulo, Brazil - Atta bisphaerica ABBM3 | ecosystem: Host-associated > Fungi > Mycelium > Unclassified ... | reverse complement strand
TTCCCTTAACTCTTTCTCAACCTTTGTCTAAGTGCAACCTGAGCTCTAGCTTAAGGTTGTAACATGGACCATCCTATTATAGTATATATAGTAGTGGGATAACAGTAGAATATCTCACCCAAATATCATCTGGAGTTTCTGAACACTTATGACTCCTTAATGTAAGACTAATCCCCTTACAGTCTCCAATATATTGCTATCCTATATATACTAATGTTACATGGTCTATGCTACCAGCAATCCTACCCTAAAGTACATATGTTGTTCATGAGTTTATCATGTTATTACCACAAGATAAACATGTTATAGCCATATCCCTTAATATTGCTGTTCTAGATCCTTCTACCACTTTTGAGATCTATAATGTCATATTATGTGACTGTGGTCACATGACTCTTTATCAACCAAAAGAAAGATCAAATTAAGAAAAATAGATAAAAGGAAAAGATAAGATAAGATAAGGGTCTAAGTACACTATGACATGTGACATACTTGCAGGATTTGAGATGAGATCAAGTCCACCATGGAAGACATCTATACTCAGAGTTTGGGCTTGATATATGATATACAGCCATAGTTGACTTGTGGTTGCCACAACAATCAAGTACTCTTATTGGATTTAAGCTGAATATAAACTAATAGTATTGAATTCAGATTTAGGAGATGGAGCATGTTTTCAAGGAAAGGATTGGCTTAACAGATTAGTCAAAGAAGATTTCCTTTCCTATTGTTCTTATTACATAATTCATTTTCACATACCTCAGTCTTGTCACTCTAGATCCCTGCCACCCACTCTTTCCAAAATGACTCCTGTTGATGGCCAAGGGCGTTCACTAGAGAACATAAATTCAACAACCATTGGCGAGGTAGATGTTCTGCATGTTGCCAAGCTCCTCAATGCCATTGAACGTTTGCGGGAAGAGCGCGATGGTCTCCGTCGTGATCTGCAATTTCTCGAGACGGAACATAAATTCATGGCCGAAGCATTAGAAAAGCAATCGATTTCTGGCGCCTCGTTTCTAGAACACGACCAAGCTGAATTGAATGGTACGGTCCATCGATCAAATTGTTCTGCCAAATGTGATGACTGACTTGTCGACTTGTCTATCCAAGGCACCCGAAACCTCGTCCACATAGTACCTGCGTTGGCAGTCCTCGTTTCAAGGCTACAAACCCGAGTCGATCAATACCAATTCCAATTATTCAAGAGCATTGAACGGGAGAAACACCATAGTCGTCGTGCTCAGGCTGATTTCGAGAAATACTCGGCACTGCAGGAGGAGGCTAACCAAATTACTTATAAGCTCAGGAAATCGGAGGAGAGGAATGAGACTTTGGAAGCTAGACTCACTGGTTTGCACGGTGATCTTGCGTCGCAGTTGGAGAAGAAGGAAGAGTCACAAAAGATCTTGCAAGACCGCCTGGACGGAGTCAATGAGAACCTGAAAGAAGTCTCGAGAACCCTTGAAGTTGTCGAACCAGAGCGCGATTCTCTAGCTCTCCAGGTTGCCAATCTGACGGAGGACTTAGAGGCTGCACGGAATGAGTTGACAAGTGCTGAAGAACGGTATAGCGCGCTTCAAGCTAATCAGCTTTCCTCCATGTCCTCAAGCGAAGCTACGCACGCCCTTCGTAATCAGATAATCGAACTTGAGGATCGGGTTGTGCGTCGCAACGAACAAATTGGTATACATCAGCACGATATACGCCGCCTAGAAACCAACCTGAAGTTGCAGGAAGAGAGATTAGGAGAAATGACACTGGAGTTTGAGACTCTCGCCAATCAGAAAAAGGCGATGCTGGAGGACTGTGCAGATGCGAGGGAAGCGAGAGACGAAGCGCTGTTGCAGATCGAGTCGTTGGAAGAGGAAGTAGAACTGCTGGAGTCCAAGTTCGCTGGTAGTGACCAGACCCTCAAGACGCTCATTTGTTTACTTGTTGAAACCAAAAAACAGTCATCGCCTCGTCAGCTACGCTTCCGTATCGCTGCCCTTGAGGACCAGCTTGAGAATTCGCAGGAAAGATGTGTCGCTTTGAGAGTCAACCTCGATGAGATTCGTCTGTCGAGTACGCAAGACATGAGACAGGCTACCATTGCTTTGGCTATAAGCCAACTTGAGATCAAGAAAGTCAATAATCTCGCTCGACACTTGGTGGCCGAAAAAGCCAGATTTATACGTGACCTCGCCTCGATGAACGAACAAATTAACGAGGAACATGCTATAAATCGACGATTGGAGGACGAATGCATTACTCTTCGTCATGGTTCCTCGTCTTCTGTTGCTGAATTCGCCATCCTGTCGTCTGAATATCAGGCCGAGATCGACACACTCAAGAAGACATTATTCGAAGTCGCTGCAGAAAACAGCCGTATTCAAAAGCAGCTTGTTGATTCATCAGCACGAGTGGAAGCAATGCAACAAGAGAAAGAGGTTCGATCTGTAGAATATGAGAAGGCTCGGTCTCACCTAGCCCTCTTGCATGAGGCAGAGGTAGAAAGCTTACGGAAGGAATTATTGACGGCTGCCACCACACTGGAAGCCGAACGCGCGAATTGGGCTGTATCTGGACAGGAACATCAAGAGGCATTATCACGGGCACGATCCCAGGTCAATGAACTCGAGATGGAAATGGGCGCTTTGAACGATAAGGTCTTGCACCTTTCTGCTACTTGCCAGGATTTGGAGATGAAGAAAGACAATGCTGCAATGGGGTCTGATTCCCTTAGGACAGAACTCGATGCTCTTGTACAAGAAAGAGAAAACATCAAGAAGGCACAAGAGAATGTGGAAGATACCAATCGACTCCTATCGGAGGAAATTTCGCGCTTGCAGGAGGAACGAGAAAACCTCATGAAAAATCATACGGCTCATACCGACGAGTACCAGAAGCTCGAATCACTCAATCTACAATTAGAGTCCCAAATTACCGAATTGACCGGCTCAGCGGAGGACAGAGCACAGAAAATCCAACATCTCACCAGAGAACTCGATGTGGTGGCGCGACGCTTGAGGGAAAAAGAGCAACACCATGCTGCGGAAATGCAAGCCATATCGGTTGAAAGCGAAACTGCTCAGTCCCGTCTTTATGCATTAGAGCAAGAAGTTGAAAGACTCGGTAGGGAGATTGAAGGCAATCAAGCAACGTTGACCAAGAGCAAAGAGGAAAAGGAACGTCTGCAAGAGTGTAACACCGATTTAGAAGCCCAGGTCCAGAAATCTCTCTCGTATACAAATGCACTCGAACGTCAAGTCTGCGAGGGGTAAGTCTATTGGCTGACAGTGTTTCAATGACCTGATCACAATTTCAGGGAGTCTACACTGGAAGCACTTAAGATGAAGCTCAGTGATACTCAAACTGAACTCTCTCGTGTAGAAACAATTGCCAGGACCTCAGAGATCAATCTCAGTCTTCAGAGCGCTCAATTCAAGCGCGAACTGGCCAAGCTCCAAGACAAGCTTGTGGAACTTGAGTCGCGACACCTCGAGGATGCTCTTGTCGATCTCGAGGAGAGGAATAATGAGATGGAGAAATTACTCAGAGCAAAATGTGCTGAGATTGAGGAAAATGATGATCGTGCATTGGAGTACGTTACTTCTGGATCAACTTTGAACAGTGATAAGTTTAACACTTTTTTAGGATGCTGAAAGAAAACAAGAAGCTTTCAAGTAAGGTGGATTCATTGACAAGAAAAGTTCAGAACCTCCAAGTGAAGCTTACTGCGGCAAAGATCACAGCAGTTAGCTCCCAAGTAGCTGCAGAGGTGTCCCCAACAGTCACGAATCTCCTCCCGAAACAGAGCTCTCATCCCCCTTCACAGACCTTAGAAATGCAAGAATTGCAGACGCAGAGCAGCTGTCGTCGATTATCACGCTTGTCTAATGGAACCACCGCTTCAGCTCTGGCCGATAAACCACTAAGCACCTCAGTACCTAAACCATCAATGCTACACAATATATCCCGCCCTACCACGACTCTGCGACCGAAAACTCCGGAGAGACGGTTAGCATCGACACCAGTCTTCAAAATCCATACACCGGACCAACCACGGACTCGGGAACGCACTACAGAACTCCCATCTTCCGTGATTGGTGTTAAACGAAGAGCACCCGATGATTTCGAATCCTCCGGGACAGTACCACCACAAGGTTTCACCGTAGAAAGCCTTCCAAGTCGGGAAAATGAAAGTATCACGCCCAGAGTTCGCAGGATGATGGGAAATCTACAATCCGGTTTCACCCCGGTGCGCAACAAAGTCCCCCCAACTTCCAAGCGTCAAACTACGGTTCTCTCGACACCTTTGATTCAAGACGTAACAAACAGTCCGCGGAGTACTGTTCCACTCGATTCTACAGCTAAGGAAAAACGAAGTTGGCTGGGCAAGATACGCGGCACATCTCAGACCTCAATATCCCGGCAAATCTCTACATATGTAGGAGAGACTCGAAGACCATAGGAACTCTTGAGCTATATATCCACTATTTTATTTCCTATCATTTTATAGACTTCTTGTACTGTATACTAGATTCGATTCATCTATTGCAGGCTCCATGCTTTAATCTTGGTGTAGTCTTGGCACCTTTGATTGAATTTGTCTTGATTTGTGCTATCCGTATCTTTCTTGCGGTCACCCAATTCCAGCCATGTTCCTGAAGCATGATGACCGTCCTAGCTTCCTTGATTTATCTCTGTCCGTGCGGGATATAACTGATTGGAAGGTCGGGATATTGAAAGACACCGAATTCCCACTTGACATCACCATTGTCGCCTTTGACCCCGTCTCCTGCTTACTTGCCATAGGTGACTATCATTTATCTTTGCTACGATTGTCAGCCTTTGAAGCATTTTGAAGGCACTGCTCGAGGATCAATACATCTTCACGGTGGTCCAGGCGTGGAAACTAAGCTCCTGTTGCCCGAGGCTATTCCAGTGCGGTTCCTTCAGTTTGGCCTGTTAGCTGAGAGGCTTGTTTGCCTGGGTAAGAATTTCGCCTCCTCAGCTGGCCTCTCGCGATATCTTTTATACTCAGATAGCAGTCATCACTTACACGTATGGGACCTTTCACCGATAGGAAGCCCAAAATACATGGCCACAATTCAATGGGACCCTGCGACGTACGTTCATTCGATCGCTTTATATTTTCCTCTGGTCATATACCTACCGTCTAGATTCATGATGCTTTCGCCTTCTCATAACCACGTTAGTAGTTGTATATTTCAAGTGTAGAAACCTCACGACTGAGAAGAGTAGATATTTATTTCCTTGACCAATGGAGAAATGAAGACCTACGATCTTGCCTGCATGCAAAAATCACCCTACACTCTTCCAAATATGTGGCGACTCTACGAAGAGCAGATACTCAAAACCGGACTCCCGCTTCCATGCACTCAGAATTCGTCTGTCGTGCTAGCACTTGTTATACTGGCCTTAGGCTGACTCAATTGCAGTATGTGCCAACCTGTCGAATTGGTGCACCATCCACGAAATCTCAACCTTTTGTTTATTGCATATGAAGGTTTCTATACCATTCTCGCAAGTCTAGATTCACGCCATATTCACCTATGCCTGTAGATGGCATTGTCTTAATGGACTTGGTAAACGAGCCTATTGTAACATCTTCAAATTACTTAAAGGATGTCTGTCGTGCAGAAAGACCACAGAGTTATTCGTAACTTCGAGCTAATCCTTCCCCCTGGTGCTCCTGGTGGTCAAGGATACAGTTCTCAGGTCTGGAGAAAATTGCATTTTTGCATGTCTCGTCAACTAACATCGATATCAGGATATATTGTTGCCCCGCCGATCATCTGTCACTTGTATTGCTATTCATCCGGCAGGACATTTCTTCGCTGTCGGACATACTGACGGTTCGATCGCTTTCTGGGCCTCAGAAAACTCTGAGCAACCTATCCTCGTTCGGACCTTGGATGACCTTGATGTAAATGTAGTTGATCCCGAAGCGCTTGAAACCAGGCTCGGCAAAGTCACGGTTGCAAATTCTCTGAGAGAACCTATATATAAAATCTGTTGGAGTGGGTTTGAAAATTCGAAAGATCCGCGGGGAGGAGAAACTGCCCTGACAGTGTTAGGTGGGACTGAGCCAGACAAAGGCTTTGAACTCAACGTTCTTTGGTTTCCTGCATTCAATCCTGATGACCCTCGTACAACGTCTCCACCGGTTAACGAAGGCGAACTTCATCTCATGGTCACTGCTATCCGACAATCCCTCGCAGAGATGAAGACTTACCACTATTCCACCCGCACCCCTATTCAAGACTTTTACCTCATTCCCCGTGGCAACCCTCACTTTAACCACACATACGATCCTTACGCTATCCTCATACTCTCGGAAGCTGTACAAGACAAACGCATTCTTGAGGCACGAGAGTTTCCTCCGACTAACTCCCCCTTCGTGCTACGACAGTCACAGACAGCAAAGGTTTCGCAGCCCGAGGAGAGCCGGCTGCAAGACCTAGACTTTGTACTTGAAGATCTATCACTTGCTAGCCTCCCGCAATCGGCAAGTCTTCCATACGAATTCTTTGGAGTTAAATTCGTGGCAGACGCGTGCAAGATGCAAGTTGTTACGAAAGATGTTCATCAAGATCTTGTTCGTGTGGTAGAAACTGGGTGCACCAAACCTAGAGTCAGACTTATGGCGGGCTGCGCGACGATGAAACCTTCCTTTGAGGCTCAAAGGACAAAGGCAAGCCAACTTGGTAATGTTGACAGCTTTCCCACAATTTCTCCCCGTAGCATCAACTTCACCGCATCCTCGTTTGTGCGAACAAAGATTTGACTGTCAGCTTCTATGACTTTAGTGACCAACTTCAAGAGACCCACAATGATTCCCCAATACCACATGATTTTCCGGAAGCGATTGATCCACTTGAATTTGATGTGCAAGCCGTTCTGGATGTCATTGACAGTGAGCATAGCACAGAGGGACAGGCATCGAAAAGAACCATCACTGCAGTGCACTTCGCCTCTCAGACACAAGAATGTGCAATCGCAGTTAACACTGGGGAACTGCTTGTTTATCACCCCAAAAACGTTCGGGGAGTTCAGCGAAGCAAAGAAGAAGTTCACGATCCCGAACTGCAGTTACTCACAAACATTACGGTTGAGCCGTGGAGGAAACTTGCTCCATATTTCGCTCTAAGTAGGATAGAAGGAGGAACAATTGTATCCATTGCTATCTCAGAAATTGGCAAGTTGACATTTTGCATTCTAAGAACTTCATGTGGTTTACGCCAGTTAAGGTTTTGTTGCCACAGCTTATTCTGATGGTGCTCTGTACGTTATCGACATGCGAGGGCCCGCCTTACTCCATAGATCTGCGAGACTGGGACGAAGGCCTTCAAGGTCATCCAAGCATTCACTCAGTTTCCGTCATATCATGGATTCCAGTACTGAAGTCGACATAATTGCTTCCTTAACTTGGACCATCAGTCCAGTAGACAATGGTGAAGTATTCTGTTTCTGGGCGTGAACACTATACTCACCGTCGAAGTTAGATATAAAATCTTCACTACGTTTAATTGCTATGCGCCTTTCCGGAAATATGGAGGTTTATACAATCTCACAATCTCTTGGAAGCTTCAAATTCGAAGGCCCGATATCCTTGAACAAGGCGATGCCGAACCCTTTCCCAGATGGGACTTTCGTTGTCGACGCCAAAACCGGCACATCTCGCAAGGCAGACAGACAACGCTTTATGGACATGCTACGTTTCCACGGGAAAGAAAGCGGGCCTGTGGTTCTTGTCGCGTCCGGAGTGAAAGGAGTCAGGAGTTTCCTCAATATCACTGGTGAATGCATTGCAAAGGTCGAATGGAACACCAAACCGGGGGCTGTAATCGGTGTGAAAATTGTCGAACGCTTAGGTTGGCCCAAAGTACTGCTGCTTATTGCATGCTGACACCACTGCGTCAGGCTCAAGCGCCTTTGTGGCGTACACTAACAACAACACGGTACACGTGTATTCTCTGCCTTATTTGGAGCATATACATAGTATCCCGACGCCTACCACCCCCTTCAGGTATTTATATCTGACTTCGTCTTTTCGATATGACGGATTCTGACTCCTACACAGCTCGATAAGTATTGATGAGAGCGGTGATTTCATCGGTTTCGATGTTCATGTCGCCACTGACCTGGTGCAGTCATCCACATATGGGACCTTGTTCAATTTCTCCCGGACAGAAAATTTCCCACTTGTCGATCTAACGACCAATAAGGGCAAAATACCCTCTCAGCCCCAACCTGTCCCTATTGGACCTTCTTCCTTCCGCTCTTGGTTCCAATTTAGTCGGACCATGTCGGGTCAGCAGATCGATGAACTGTGTACGTATAGTCCGTAGGATCTTATCGCTAAAATGCTAATAATATACATCTGTCAGTGGGGGGTATGCGTAGACCTGACCCTGTCATGCGATTTCGAGACATGGTGCCACAGAAAAACCTCGAGGATTCAACGGAAGATTCGTCTACCTCGTTTACTACCTCCACAGCAACCGTCCAGTCAAGTATATATAACCAACTGATGACTACTATGAATGAGAGAGGGTGCTCGATACACTTCCGTATAAATTAAAAATTTAAGCTGATTGATACATAGGCAAATGCTAGGAGACCTCGAGGAAGGCTTCAAGTCCATGGAGCAAGGGAGTAAAGATATGCTCTTGCAGGTAATCAGACTTCTAACCTGTACAATCATGGTTTTATTTTGACCCGTTTTTCAGGCAAAGAGACTGGCTGCACAAAGCTCGACGAAATCTTGGTTTGGATTCTGAAGCCTTTAACTTAAAAAACACACATGCAGGCATATATTACATCATTCAATTCTTGTGAATGAGTAATTCAGTCAAGTTCGCTGTTCTCTACATTCAACATGCTCTGGAATCCATCGTCCTTGGATGTTGTTTTATGGTGATTCCATTCTTCAGTGTGGGCCTTGATCTTGTTGGAATCATCAAGTATGATGGTAAGAAGGGAGTTCAAGGCAACCCAAAATATACGAAGCTGAGTTTCATCGGTAATTTGGACGAACTTGTGTAGGAGAAGACCTGGGATTACGATAATACGAGACATCTTGGTCGATGAGAATAGTATTGGGCACAACTGAAGGCGGATTTTCTAGCAGCCTGAGGTTCTGGATCTCAGTGTGAGGGGAAATCCAGGACGGTGATAATCGTCGATACTCGACTTGACATTGGCCAGCCCAATATATATCGAATGTACTGTGTCAGTTGTAAGGATAGAAGTGAATTATTATATAGTGGATTATTATATGCGCTACCTCCTTAGATCAGCAGAGTCCGGATGCACTTATGAACAAATGTATACTTCTTGGATAGCTGTGATGACGGACTCTGCTCATGACTATATGACTATGAACAGGGTGCCCTCTTAGAGCTTTGGTTTCTTCGGATTCGAAACCAGTGGACATGATACGAGTGACAATGCCATCAAAGGGCGTGGAAGGTATATTTGGCGGAGAACAGACATCCAGAGTCTAGGGGCTTCATGTCTATACCTGCGCCATTGGCTCCAGTGGTCGAGAATTCCCAGCTTATTGGCAATGGAAGGTTCGACAAAAGGCCATGCTTCTTTTTTTCATTTTCACGCAGCACACAGTATAGCACACAGTATGGACAACTGACAGCTTGGTTTAATTCTGACTCTCTTTTTCTATGAACGACCATAGAAAAAGACAAAGCTGCCTTCAAGTATATATATACTACAATGAGGATGTATGTACCTGCTTACACTAATACTAATCAGGTTGTAGACATGCGAATGTCGTCAAGCGATCCCAGCCATGAGGGAACATGATAAACAATGGTGGTGTAGGTGAAGTTTGGTGTCAACTGGTCACAGGCAAGCTCAGCTCACGAAAGCGTGGGAAATATGGACCACATGGAGTGCCCGCCGTGACTGTGTCGCTTTCCATTTGCCTTTGGCGGTTCCATACCTCCCATGGTCACCTATGACAGATTACATAGACAGTGCCGGACACTGGAAAATATTTTTGACTCCAAACTTACTACGTATGCTCACCTGGCGGCCACTATTGCTCAACCCAACCAGGATGTAGAAGCAACAGGCTCGAGCAATCGCTGGAAGGATCTAGAGCAGGAGCTAGGGGATCTTTTGACAGAGGTACAATTTTTTCAGTTTTTTTACAATAAGATTTACGGCACCTATCAGTTAGAGGATATTAACGAGCAACTGTCGATGTTGGCAAGTAATTCAGACACACTGTCAGCTTCGATGCTTCGGACAATACAACGACACCGAGAAATATTCCAGGATAGCTCTAGAGAATTGCAGAGGACGAAGGCACGTTACTATTATCCTTCCTTGAACCCTCGAATGCTCACTCCTTTCTAGGCTAATGCTCATACAGCATTGGACAAAGCCAATCTACTGTCTGGTGTGCGAAATGATATTGAGTGCGTTACCTTTTGATACCGTAAGAATGCATAGCGACGTGCAATTAAGCGCCTATAAATCTTCTGCGGCAGACTCGTTGCTGGCAGAGAGAGGACGAATAGATAACTCGCACCGGATGACAGATGACATATTAGCGTGAGATATTTCTTCTAGTATGTCCGACGATGTTCATGATTTGACAGTCAAGCCTATGAAACGCGTTCGGAGTTTGCACGTCAGAGAACAGCACTTTCCAGTATGAATATCAGAATGGTAACAGTCGTAAGTGCGTATCTGTTGTCAAGTCCTCATGTCAAGTCCTCATCCTCGTCTAGACAAGATGCCCGGTATCAACAGTCTTGTTGCGATGATTAAATCTAGGCGACGGCGAGACTCCATTATCCTAGGTGTTCTGATCGGCATTTGCACCATTATCTTACTCACGTACCTGTGGAACTGAAGCACGGTATTGTTACTATCCGTGGGGGCTTTAACTCGGCCCTACGCACTACCCTGGTTCGACGAAAATGATTTCGCCACGGTATGAACCGAAACACCTCTCGAAGCCTGCATTACCACGTTCGGGTATTGATGCAACACTTTACCAGCAACACTTTACTACTTCACTTATGTTTATAAACACCATTGCTTTTAAGGAGATGAGTTATGATATTGGTTCATTCATTTGGCGCTGTCTGGCTGATGCATGTGCTGAAAGGGGGGCATGATTTCCTTCACGAAACCTCTCCCAGTTCTGTTTCAAGCGATGAACAACACCCCGCTCCTCTTCTAGCTTTTCCTGCCACGTCATCTCAATTATTAACTGTTTAACTTTGGCGATGGTCTTCACGATATCCCACGTCTGTGATGTACTCATGTTGATATTGTCATAATCCGACTCAGCTAGGATCCTATCATCAGCACAAGCGGCGATCAATGTCTTGTACCTCGATGACTTCCCATTGACAATTGTTGAGAATGAAATGTAGATGTTGGTGTGCCTGTCCTGTCCAAACATCAGATTGTTCTCCTTGCTAAGAACATTCGTACCTCGATGCTCCTCCAAGTTTCTGGACTAAGAGCACAGCTGTGTAGATTAACACTGATACGATAGAATGAATCACCATGCTTCTTTGCAAGTCGATTCAAAAGATCCACAGTTGCTTGCTGAAGGTGGACACTATGAATGCTGACATTGCACTTCAGTTCAATGGCCAGGTCTAACTGAGCTTCGAGAATGGTGATTTGGTGATCAATCGGGACGGTAAAAGGCGTGCGGCGGCGTGGCTTTTCGTAGAAGTCAAAGGGGACGCGAAAGGAGCGATCCATTCCTACTTCACCGACCATGGCGTTCGGAAAGATACTGAGATTGCGACGCATCTCATTAAGGACGTCGTTTAAGGGTCGTGGCAAAGGTAAATTGGGAAGAATGTCATCGAAAATAGTCTGATGTTCAGGCGTAACTGTTTTCTTCTGCGCATCCAGGAAGAGCCTGCGGTAGTGATCCTCCTTCGAAAGTGATGCGTCAAGCATGATACAATGAGAAAACCAAGGGTGATATCCTACGAGCGTCAGTAAGACGAAAGGGTTCTATCAACGACTCAAGTATGGAGGCCGTCACTCAGATAACAACACACCGAAACACGGAACTACCTTGGAAGGATATGACGCTGCTAGGTCTCTCACTAAAGCTTGATCTTCCGTTCGGCTCGCCATCGCGCAAACAGTGATCTCCAACTCTTCCATTGCCTTCGGCGAAACAGGATATGTATCTGTCGGATGACAGTGCACATCAACGAGGTGCCTTAATACGTCGCTGGATGGTAGATTTGCCATAGGCGATTCTGATACGGTTCTGTCGTCAATAACAGAAGAGGGAGAAAGGACAAGAAAGGACCCAAAGCAACAGTGCTGGCGATCCGTCAGCAATCCTCTGGCTGTGGTAGGAGGGTATACAAATCAGATCGGGTGCTATATAAGCTGTACACCTCATTATAATGTTAAATTCAACAAACCATGGAAACACCGTCTGATCAATAGAGAGGAGTACAGTGATTCAGGTGGCTGTCACTTGGGGGAGAACAATGATCTGTGAGGTTTATCACAGGTGTTCAATATAGTGGTCCGTCCCACTGCAGTAATAGATCTCCGCAGCTATTTGTGGCAAACCTATTTGCAAACCTATTTGTGGTAAACCTCTCTGCCAATCAAAACTTGACGCCAATTGTCAGTGCATGTTTCGGATTTACCGCTTGAGAACTTCCCCTGTGTCAATATTTCGTCCCATGTCCTCCCATGCTTACCTGGATGCATCTCCTCCTCCCTACAATGGGCCTCGGGAACAACTTGATAAGGCCGTATTTCACAAAACTCTGAAAGTCCTCGCTGTACGAGTGCCTCCAAGCAAAACTAGTCAGTTTCTGAAGGCACAGCCTCTCAAAGGGTGTGTCGTTTAGCGTCAAAATCAATCTGATTGAACTTCTCATCATGCAATAAAGGTCTCTTATGGACTTGCCAAAAGTACGAAGTGTATCTTCGGACCCCGAGAACCCGAACGGGGACCGATTGGTTCTCTTACGGATGTCGCGCCTAGGTGGAGGCTTTTGACGAAATATTTCGGATGCAAGGACTGATCTTCTGCAAGTTGACATTTCCCCCGAAGCAAAGGAATATATTGATAAAGAGGCTCACGGACTAGCTGATTTCGAAATTGATCTGGATTATGACTATTGGACTGCGGGTGAGTACACCAAGACATCATCACGACCTCATTCTGAATATGTGCATTCAAGATGAAATCATGCAACGGGTCTTGCCCACAGAGTTGCGAGAAGGTGCACCGAGCGGGTTTGCTATAACGGGTCATATCGGTAAGTTATTTCATAGTACTTTTCCGCTGATTTCGACTGATCCTTCAGCTCACGTTAATCTTTTGCCTGATTACCTCCCCTACAAGTATCTCATTGGCCAGCTGATTCTTGATGTGGGTATTCTAAATGTTCCTTGGCTTATTTGTTCAGTACGTTTCACGCTGATCCAGAAAAATAAAAGAGTCCGGACTGTCGTCAACAAACTAGATAGTATCGATACACAGTTTCGATTTTTCAAAATGGAGGTCATTGCTGGAGAATCGGATTTCATCGTTGAACATGTAAATCTCAACTCCCATTTTGTTTATTGTGACTGACGCCTTTCAGCATGAATTAGATTGTCGATTCACTTTCGATTTCTCAAAAGTATACTGGAATTCAAGACTCCATACTGAACATGAGCGTCTAGTTCGGATGTTTAAACCTGAAGATGTGGTGGTGGATGTTTTTGCGGGAGTCGGTCCTTTTGCTATTCCTGCTGGACGGAAAGGTTGTGCTGTCTTGGCGAATGATTTGAATCCTGTCAGTCATACCTATTTGGAAAAAAATGTGCATGATAACCGTGTTGGTTTCTGTTTTTCTGTCTATCGAATAACTGAAGGCTCACCTCGTTTAAAGGTGACAAACCTCGTCCAGACGTCATGTGAAGATGGTCGTAATTTTATAAAAACGATAGCGAAACGCGTGTATGATAGCCCACTTCCCCCATTTACCGGACCGCCTTCAAGCAGAACCCAGCACGATAAGGAAAAGAGGCGTGCACGGGCTTCTCAGAACGGAGAGAACCTCTTACCCAAGCCTGATATGCAAAGTCGTCGGCGCATCGACCATTTTGTCATGAATTTACCAGACACTGCTATATCCTTTTTGGATACGTTTCGTGGTATCCTGGCGGTTGACGAACACTACGATCTAGCTTCCATATATGAGACCATGCCGATAGTACATTGCCACTGTTTTACGCGGGAATTAGACCCGCAGAAAGCGGAGGCAGACATACGCCAGGTATTGTTTTTGCCCTGAAGCCTTCTAGTTGCTGATCACAACTTGTCAGCGAGTGGAACACCAACTAGGTGTTCCTCTGAACGAGGGTGTGTCTCTCCATTTGGTGCGCTCTGTCGCACCAAATAAGGAGATGTATTGCATTAGTTTCCGCCTCCCTCGCGCGGTAGGATTTGGTAGCTAGATGTATATAATATCTCTCGATCACCACGGACCGCTATGGTCGGACCGACCATCCGGTTGATCTCGGCTTTCCGGATAAAGTCATGCCCTGGTTATTGAAAACTTCGTGTCGCGATACATTGTAATATTACTCTCCTAGTTATCTTCCTGTTACCTTCACATTCCATCGTCATTCATGGCTTCTGCTTCCTCTAATGTCCCACCCACCTCTGCTGACGTGTCTGGTTCCAAGAGCTCACCTCTTTCATCCGTCTTCAAGACCGTGCGCACTGCAGTTGCTGTCCCAGAAAACGAGCTTAAACGTTGGAGGAGAACTTTCGAAAGTAATTCCAAGGTCATCAACGGCGAGAAGTCAGTCTCTTCAATATATTCACATGTTCCTGAAGGGGTTATTCTCACCTCCCATCTCTCCATTTCCAGGTTTCTGGATCCGGAAAGCTTTGTGAACGCAATTGCACCAAAGGGTGATCTGACAAAAATTGACCGTGCTCAATTTTCCGTTCTTTTTCGTGTGGCTGACACTTCGCGACGTGGCCTCGTGTCTTGGGAAGACTATACAGTATTCGAAACACTGTTAAAGAGGCCGGATGCGGATTATTGGATTGCGTTTCAATTCTTTGATGTGTGAGCTTTACAATGGGATATCCTCCGTGCTTAAACCCACTTCGAAATCTTAGGGACCATTCTGGTTACATTACATTTGACGAATTCAAGACAGTCTTCTCCGCAAATATTGGACCTGATGCCATTCCTTTTAATTTTGACTGGTGAGAAATTGAATGATGGTCTGTAGTTCGTGCATCTGAGCGTCGTTCCAGTGACTGGGTCAAACTGTACCTTGGAAAAAAGGATGGAACACACGTTTTAGGCTGTTCGTCATTTTTCTCTTCGGATGAAGTTTTTTTGACCTCACACACAGATAATGAGTTCACTCAATTGATGAAAGGACTTCAAGGCGAACGTCTTCGTCAGGCTTTCAAGCACCTAGACAAAGATCAGGACGGGTATATCACTCCTGAACAATTTAAGCGAATCATTCTAGTAGCTCTTCCTCTTATCCTACCTTGCCTCGCTGACTGTGGACAAAGGAAATTGCTGGACATAAATTGTCTGATGCCGTTATAGACCGACTACCTACACTATGCACTTTGACGCCAGGACAACGTATATCCTACTCAGAAGTCATTGCCTTCCATAATGTTATTAGAGGTTTGTGTCGAATCAGAAACCCTCACGCTTATTCATAAACATTCTAAATGTAGAGATGGACATGGTGGAGAGGCAAAATTTCCTTCATTTTCTATTGTGATCATTATACTGATCATGGTCAGGATCATCCGCGAAGCTACAGCGAAGAGTAAGGATGGCCGCATCGACCAGTCCGATTTCCTCAATTATTCTGCTTCCAGCTCCCGTTATTCTTTATTTACCCCCATGGAAGCCTCGATCATATTCCACTTTGCTGGCCGCGGCTTTGCGAACCAGCGGTTAACTCTCCTTGACTTCGCTCAGCTTTTGGATCCTAGATGGAAAGCACCGCACACCGCATTTGAAGCACAAGCTCCAAGCGCAACAACTTCCTTCTTCAACACTTTCCTCCAATCTGCCTATGGCTTCGTTCAGGGTGGTATGTTATTGCATATTGGATTCACTGCAGGCAGTCAAATTATTCCAAGGTATCGCTGGTGCCTTTGGCGCAACTATCGTTTATCCCATTGATATGGGTAAGTGGCCTCAATCACTTCGTGTGACTTTCCTTATCTGAATCCCTCCCTCCCTCCTCCACAGTCAAGACTCGGTAAATCCATTAACTCTGTTTCGATGTAATTAATTTATATTATTCCCACAGTATGCAAAATCAGCGATCGACTGTTGTTGGACAGCTTTTATACAAGAATAGCATAGACTGTGCCCGCAAAATATTCCGCAATGAAGGTTTCCTAGGTTTCTACCGTGGCCTCGGTCCTCAACTTGTTGTAAGTAGCTGTGGTCTAGCTGTCCAACAGCCCTATCGATGACATGAGTTCGCAGGGCGTTGCGCCGGAGAAAGCCATCAAATTGACTGTCAATGACATAGTCCGTTCAAGAGCAATGGATCCCGAAACAGGACGGATCAAGATTTACTGGGAGTTAGCCGCTGGTGGTATGGCGGGTGGATGCCAAGTGGTACGGATTCTTAAGGTTTATTTATTTCTACAGGACGATATTTATTACGTGCTATAGATCTTTACGAACCCTCTGGAAATTGTGTAGGTCTATCGGTTTTGGCCCAAAAACACTTCTCACCATGTCGTACAGCAAAATCCGTCTTCAGGTGCAAGGTGAAGCTGCCAAGTTAGAGGGTATCAAACCCAGGGGCGCAATACACATTATTCGACAATTGGGCATCGTTGGCCTGTACAAGGGCTCGAGTGCATGCTTGCTTCGTGACATCCCCTTCTCTGCTATCTATTTCCCAGCATATTCGCACTTGAAAAAAGATGTTTTTAATGAAGGGTACAATGGCAAAAAGTTGTCATTTGCTGAAACACTGGCAGCAGCGGCCATCGCGTAAGTTTGATTGACACTGACAAGAATTATCCTGATGTAACACATTCGATAGTGGCATGCCAGCTGCATATCTCACTACACCAGCTGGTACGCTCAGCGTTCCTGTGTTCAGTTGTCACGCCCTGATCGTTGGTTTCAGATGTCGTGAAAACTCGACTCCAAGTCGAGGCCAGAAAAGGCCAGACTCACTACCGAGGCTTGCGTGATGCGTTCATAAAGATCTGTACGTTCGTGAATACCAGTATTTACGTATGACCAAGTTGCTGAGAGACTCCTTTTAGACCGTGAGGAAGGTTTCCGCGCCCTGTTTAAAGGTGGTCCGGCTCGGGTGATTCGGTCTAGTCCTCAGTTTGGATTTACACTGCTAGGTGACTTTGTTTTAACCCTAATTTCCGGCATGCCTGACCTTTTGTAGGATATGAAACGTTGAAAAATTTGGTGCGTAAATAACACTCTATCACTACTCGCTTCTGATAGATACAACTGGTATCTCCTTAGCTCCCTGTGGGTTGATGTGAACTATCAAATTGGTGATGATCTAACACAGCTTGTTCCAGTATCCTTGGCAGGACACTCCTCCACAGGTTAATACTGCTCTTACGAGCCGTTCAGATGAATTGGCGCAAGTTCGAGCAAGGAATGCTCTCAAGATCTTGCTCGATGTCCACGGGGACTTTGGGAGACGGGCGGCCGCCTCAAGGAGTCCCCTATCACTATCGCCCCCGAGGCTGTCCCCTCCGTAACGGATGGATGTATATGTAACATGTTTGAATAGATTCAATGCATGGGATTCGTTGGCACAGTGATGATCCAATCGCAAGGTAGTACACACGCGAAGTCATAGAGACCCATCAGCATACCAGTACGACGACCGGAGTGTTCTGGTATCATAAATGATAGGACCCCAAATATTTTGACTGATGTTTGATCCGGGTTTTGTCCCTAATTGGCAGAATTTCAATGTTACACATGTAAGTTCTCACCTAATATGGAAATAATTTCGATACAAGCCGTAATATTGATCTCCGACTAAATGGGTATGAGATCGGTTTTTTCTAATGTGCGCCCGAGGCCTTTGCTTTTTCGGGTCCTGAAGTGATGACACTTGATACAAATGTCAATGGTCGTGAGGTTGAAGACCATCAACAAGATTCAAATACCCCTCCTATCCAATTCTTCACCCTCACCCTCTTCCCTTCGTTTTCGTTTTCTCCCTCTTGTTTTTTTTCTTTTGCCTTTTCGTGGTCAAATTTACTCATTTCATCCCGCCCATACTCATTGTTTAGAAGCCGTCTTAGCTCGCAGTCCACCACGTTCTTACTGCAAGACGATTAGCGCAAGCGTAGACCGCTTATCCAGCTTCGACTTCACTCTACCAATTTTTTATTTTGCATTCTACTTCCTCTTATGAAGTCAGTATTCTTGGGTCTCTCACTTATCAGTGCCGCGGCTGCACAAGTCGTCGTGGGCTACTCTTCCGTCCCGGTCACATCTGCTGCTGGCTCAGGTGTCACGTCTTCCGCACCCGCCACGACACCCGCTCCGTACCCTGCTGTGACCCTGGCCAATGGGTATACTAGCGCTCCTGCAGCGGCCACTCCCGATAATGCATATGCTGCTCCTCCTTCCCAGTACACGGCCCCACCGGCACCAGGCCAAGACTTTTACCAGTACATGCCCTATAATTCCTGGAGCAATGGAGGCTATAAGCAGTTGCAATGTGGTTACGGTTACCAGAAGCAATCTGATGGGACTTGTACTGCACTACAGTGGGTAAGTGACCGGATGCCTATTCATAGTTCCGTTATTTATATCCTGGCCAGTATCAGCCTCAGATCCAAGGGTGTTATGCAACAGTCATCATTAATCAGTGAGTGTATCCCTCGGCATCATCTTCCTCCTCGACTCATAACCGACTCCAGAAATGTCAACGATTGTTACAACTATGGTCAGAACTACGCTTCGACGGTCACTGTTACTAACTATGTCACCGAGGTAATTTACATCCAGCCTCGAGAAAAATTTCTCTTAATATGATTCGCTATAGACCAAGACTGTTCCTACTACAGTCACGATGACAGAGACTGCCACAGAGGTTAAAACCGACTTTAAAACCGCAACTCAAATATATACCTCAGTGCAATACGTTCCCACCACAAGAGTCTGGGTTTCTACTGAGGTTGTCGACAAGACCAAGGTTGTTGAACACACTCTCACTGCTACTGAGACCCAGACCGAGACCAACATCTACACCCGTACGGATACAGAGACTGACTTTGCAACTCAAACCCTCAAGCAGACGGAGACTGCCACTGTTACCCAACATGACGTCCAGACTGTTGTTGTCCCAACCACTTATATCAAAACTTGGGCGACAACCAAGGTTATTGATAATGTTCGTATCAGAGGTCTTGATTGTGAACGTTCTCATGCTGAATGACCCCGAAGACTCAGACTGTGGTTGAGACCGCTACATCAACTCTCGTCGATAAGATGACATTCACTCAGACAGATATTAAGACGCAAACCATGACAGATTTCATGACCGTCACTGCAGTTAGCACTCTCGTTCAACCTACAACTTATATCAAGACCTGGGTCCAGACAGAGACTGTTGACAATGCAAGTATCTGTCCCTCCATTCATCTGGGCATAGCATACTTACAACCTAATCAGACCAAGACTGTCCTGAATACTTTGACATCCACTGTCGAAGATGAGAAAACCATCTTGCAGACCGTGACCTACCTCTCAACTGCCACTGCCACCGCCACCGCCACTGCCACTGCCACAGAGACTCAAATTATTCAGGAGACTGCTCTCTCCGACTGTCTTGGCAGTGTATGTTATCTTGGAAATTGCATTTACGTCCGACTGACGATTTTCATATGTATCAGTGCAAGTCCTCCTGGGGACTAATGCCCGGGAACAGCAACAGCTGGAACACTTATGCTCCCCCAAACCCCTATGCCCAGCCTACTGCGATTACCTCTTCCGGCGGTAGTTACAGCATGTCGAGCTCGAGTGGTTCCTACGGTTCGAGTGGTTCTTACGGTTCGTCAGGTTCGAGCGGCTCTTACGGTTCGTCAAGTTGGAGCGGCTCTTATGGTTCGAACGGCTCTGGTGGCTCTTATGGTGCGAATGAATCCAACGGCTCTTATGATTCGAGTGGTTCCTACGGGTCCAGTAGCTCTTGCAGTTCTGGTTACTGTTAATTATCCTGTTTAGTGAGCTACTTGTGAGTTTGCGGATGATGTCCACTAGTCGCATCGTAATTCATAATGCCTCAAGTAGATATTCATCGGACAAAAGACTCGCTATCTTGATGTTTCCATTTCATGCACTTACAACTTGGGTTATATCGACTTTCTCTCCTTCTAGCCTGGGTCATCTTGAGTCACAACCACCGTCTTACAGTAATCAATCGCGATTGTAGTTATCGTTCGTACGTAATAATAATGCCTCATCGGGCTTGGGTTGGACGATTAAATCGTGTGAGATTTAGATGGGTAATGTTTGACTCCATTCTGATTGCTCCATTGCAACGAAAAACAGACGGAAAACGATGCCGCTAATTATTGCCGATCAAGGGCCACTGGCACTCCGAGCTGCTCCTAATCGATTTCTGGTTTTCTACTCTTCACCCGTGAACGGCGAGTTGTGGTGCCCTGTAGATCCTTCGCTCAGTCAATCCTTTGCTTCTGATGAAATAATGCCCAGGACTGTCGTGCTGTTGAACACCTCGTCAAGGACACATTTACCGGGGAAGAGACGCCAGATGCATTAATCGTCCACGTTGGAGATCGATCACAGTGAGGTTTCTCCTTTGTACGATGTCGCTGGTCCGGACCAATTTGTACGATTTCAGGTGGAAAGTTGAATCAAATCCGTATCGAAAGAACCCTTGGCATCTTACTAATATTCCAACGATCATCAAGTTAGATAATGTATGTTCTTTGGCACCTAGAGTCTCGAGATGCTCAGTGTATTTAATCCAGGGCAAGGAAGTCAAAAGGCTGGTTGATAGGGAGATTACCGCTCAAAATTTGAAACTCCTAGTGAAGGAAGGATAAAGACTATGCTTACTTGCCCCATGGGAATAAGCATTTATTTCAGTGAATGCAAAATCACCTCTGCCATATCTGTTTCAGGGAAACGAAAAGGTTATTGAGTCCGACTAAAATCGCCATTTTTACCACCAGTTTTGACTCTGACAACAATCTCACTAATTTCCATCTCCTTCCCTGCCACTGCTTTCAACATGTCCCATACTGACAATAAGCTGATTGATACGGCAGTCAATGCCTCCATTTCTATACCAGTCTTTCCCTCGCAGGTGACAGTGGCTGCACATAGCACACTGGGTCTGTCCTTCAGGTGTGCTGAGCCACCTGGTACAACTTCCGGGATCAGTTGAACATCCACTCTTGTAAGGGCCAGGGGATGGCAGAGCGGAATAAGATCTGCTGTTTTCTTTGCACCCATGATGCCAGCCAGCTGAGCAACAGTTAGAGCATCACCCTTTCGTCGAGCTTTCTGAACAGCTTCACTCTCAGAATATGGCGCCTTCTGTTCTGGATAAGTAGATGTAATCAGCCTGTACGCTACATCATTGAGATATATACGGCCTGTTGCTGTGGCGGATCGTTTGGTCGGTTCCTTTTCTGATACTTCTACCATGGAGACACGTCCGCGTTCATCCAAGTGAGTCAGCTGTGCTCTTGAACTATATGCACGCGGCCGTGCCGGCATGGGAAGCACTGTAGGAAGGGGCAGTCTTATGTTAGTCCTTGCTGGTCTTGGAGGCAAGAGCTTTGGAAGGTGGCGATCTGAGTGGTATATAAGGTGGACCGCGCATTCAGAAGAGCATCATCCACCTATGAGTATCATCGGTCTATTGGTCACCACGTCAATATCTTCCATGCCTGCATGTTTTGCTTTCTTCCCGAGCACAGCTTGATGGATGACCTGGAGAATCTCATCGTCCGAAGCACCTGCTCGCATGAAGTCGCGAAGAGAAATCTCCTTGGGGTCGAATAGACAAACCTAAGGACACATCAAGCTTGCCATATCAAGAATTTTAAATAAAACAACATACTTTGATCTGACCATCTGCGGTGAGTCGCAATCTATTGCAAGTTCCACAAAAGTGATCTGACATGCTGCTAATGAACCCGAAGTTGCCAGAAAAGCCAGGTATGTGCCATGATCGTGCAGTATCATTCAGATCGTCTGGAGCTCGTATGGCAGTCGGATGATGTACTCTGATGCGCTCGAGGAGCTCTGAAGAAGGGACCATCTTTTTCTTATCCCACTTGTTGCCTGCCACCATGGATAAGATGATGTGAGCTTCCCGAAGAGGCTGGACGAACCTGTGAAAGGCATAAATTCAATGAACCGGACAGATATAGGCTTGTGCCTGGTGAGCTCGACAAAATCCAAGACTTCGACATCATTCAGTCCCCTTATTACAACTACGTTGAGTTTGATCGTCTCGATAGGAAGCTGTAGTGCAACATCTAGAGTCCTTAGAACGGTATCGTGGCCTCTGCGTCGTGTCATAATCTCGAACTTGAAGGGGTCGAGAGTGTCGAGACTAAGGTTTAGGTGGGTGAGCCCGTTCTCGACTAAGGCGGGCAAGCGACGATGTAGGGCAATCCCATTGGTTGTCATGGCCAGAGACTTAAGACCGTGTTGTTTAAGCCGATTGAATTCGCCTTCTCGTACTTAGTAAGAAGTACCAGTTCAGGAATGATACACATACCCACAAGTTCAATAATTCCTTTGCGAACTGTTGGCTCGCCACCAGTCAGCCGGATTTTTGTGACTCCACTTTTGACAAAGAGACCTGCAAGGCGAAAAACTTCTATGTTTGTTAGGAGACTTCCGTCCTGCGATAGCTCTACTCCCTCGCTCGGCATGCAGTAAAAACCTAAAACTCTGGATAAGGCTCCGACTATCTTCAAGAGCTGGTACTCACATCGAAGATTACACTTCTCAGTAAGAGATATTCGAAGATAGTCGTGTCTTCTATTGAATGTATCGACAAACTGACCAAGGAAAGGTCGGGTCGAATCTATCGTAGTGATCTTTTCCTGCCATGGGCCATTGGAATGATTTAGGTCGTCAATGCAAGGGCGCTGACCTTTGCGCGGGTGCGAGCAAGTGTCGCTGTGAAGCGCACCTGAGAGAGCTGGGCAACTCGACTGCAGAGCATTGTGAGAATATGTTTGAACGATGACCGAACGATGACTGATGACTATGGACACCGTGTGACTGATTATCACGCGTGTCGAACGCGTAATATCCTTGCAATATCCTTACTCCCATTAACATGGTAGCCAAACTTTACCGCTCTGCATGACCACAACTGATTTTTGTCACAGTCGATTATGGAGTATAACGGTGGCTCCGTCATAGCCATGGTGGGCAAGGATTGTGTCGCTATTGCTTCGGACCTGCGCTTGGGGAACCAGAGTCTCGGGATATCATCCAACTTCCAGCGGGTAGGCCCCTTTCATCGTTGACCATGCATTTATTGATTTCGAGTCAAGGTCTTTGGAATAACAGACCGTATCTACCTTGGACTGCCGGGGCTTGCCACAGACGTGAATACACTGTAGGCACATATAATTAGTTGGTTGACAAGTCTGCTAATCTTTCGCAGACGAGAGCGGTTCCGCTTTAGAGTGAACATGTACACTATAAAGGAAGAACGGGAGATCGAACCAGAAGCCTTTGCACACCTTGTGTCTTCCACACTGTACGAACACCGTTTTGGCCCTTACTTCATCGAGCCTGTGATTGCTGGACTCTCGAAAACACCAACAGGGGAGGTCAAGCCCTTCATTGCCGCAACTGATCTTATCGGTTGCATCAACTTCGCGAAGGACTTCGTGGTATCTGGAACGGCAAGTTCAAAATTGTTTGGTGTTGCTGAGGGCCTGTGGGAGCCTGACCTGGAACCTGAGGATTTGTTTGAGACGGTCTCACAAACCCTGCTAAATGCAGTTGATCGTGATGCATTCTCAGGTTGGGGAGCCGTTGTCCACGTAATGTAAGTAAAGTTTCTCATCATCGAACTCTGCTGACTGAACATCGAACTCCAGCACGAAAGATAAGGTGATCACTCGAAAGCTAAAGGCGAGAATGGATTGAACGGCCTATCGTGGTTGTACTTTAGATTGTTTTGCACGTTCTATTCATCTCCAATGTATGCCATCATGCCCCACGACGAGGGATGGATGAATTTGATGTGTGATTTCGTTTTTTTCCCACCATTCTGATTGTGCAACTCGCAACCGTTGTGAGATGTATCTCACCTATGCTATCCGAAGATTGGTTCAAGCTACGACATTGATCTCGCTTCTTGCTTTATATGTTGATGTTACGCAACGTTCCGCGGGACTAAAACTTGCCAGTAGGCCTCAATGGCGAGCAACCTATACGATGCAAAGAGCCAGACATTACTTCAAACCCCACTTCAAGCACCCTTGGTCCCCAGATACGACTGCTGTGATACTGAACTGGTCTCGTCTTCCGAATGTCATCCAACTAGCGAAAGTCATGTGTGGTTCCCTTCAAGATACCCTCGCGGAGGTTTTCATTTGGAATAACAATCCTGATCCCTTGAATGAATCGGTCAGTTTGACAGGGTAGCAAGAATAGGCTGCTTGACTGAGTCTAAATGGTAGTGGTAGGATTTTGCAGAAGCACAGTGCCCGAACTCCATGCTTAATATCTACAACTCACCTCAAAATAGTTATTTTCAAGCTCGGTTCCTTGCATGTGCTCGTGCAAGCACTCCGTACTGTTTCACTCAGGTTAGTTTTCTAAGAATACCATGAGCAAATTTTGGCTGATTTCCGGTGAAGGATGATGATTACTTTATAGAGCCCTCTATAATCCGGACTATGCGCGCTCGGATGGCGGAAGCACAAACAACTTCACTGCACCTCCTCCCACCCCACGAGATGCTCTATTCGCGCTTGAGTACGATCAGGATCGATCCAACCGTGCATACACTATTTGCTTGGCTGGGATACGGAACCATAATGAGACGCTCAGAAGCTCAAAATTTCATGTACTTGTTCAAAGCGCTCAATGCAACTGAAGACATCCTCAAGATGGCAGACAACTATTTTACAGTACTCTCGAACAGATTGCCTGAACTATGGTTCGACCAGAGTCACGAGCTTGGAGGGGGAACACCGTTTACTGTCGGAGCTGCAGGCGAGGAGCGAAACAACCATCACATTGTCAGTCGTCAAGTGTCGTTGTATATGATTCTCTTATTTTAGTAAGTCAGGCAAATGCAGGCAGCATTCTTGACTCGCTTGCTATCACAATGGGTCATAGTTCGAGAAAGGATTACCATTATGTTTCCTTGCCGACTTCTTCCCTCTACGCGGACACCTTGATCGCTAGAGCAGCATGCAGTGACATCTCTTGTGTGTTGGAGACTAATATAGAGTTACTACCGCCGACAGTTGAGGACGATATCTCTTCCGCATCCGAGATCATCAACTACATAAGGAGTCGATTTGATGTACTTGGCACTGGTACAATTGAACACTATCTCCAGTGCTCACCTTCGTTTGCAGTGGATGCAAATTCGCAAACGAGCTTTTGCAGTGCAAGTAGTGAGTTTCCCTTTGTCTAAAGTAGATAAATTCTTAGTTTCTATAGATGCGAAGGAGGATGATTGGATCACTTTGGATTGGATGGTGCCTACTGAAGAAGACTTGGAGCTGGTTCTTCTGGTCGACCTCTCCACAGAGGAAATTTTACGAAACAGCCGGCTCGAGAGTTCCATCAATGGTCAATTGTGGGTAAGTCCTGAGTTATCATGCTAGCTTTAGGGAGACTTCTGATATGACTTTCAGGACAAATTGATGAGCCCACCTAAGTGCTCGACAACAGGAGAGGGATTCAGGGAATGCAGTATAGCTTTAATGATGAGCTCTCCAAGAAAAATTCGAATAACCCTTGAGATCAATGTTACGTATGGATGGAGGATTCACGAGATGTGGTTACGGCGGAAGGGCTGAGTATCTCTGTATAGGGGCGATGTGTTGTTTATTGCTACGTCACCGTCTGAGCATATATGGTAAGTATCATCATATATAGACAATTTACAATAAGCAAGTAATCAGTTGCCGGGATTATTGATCTACCGGCGCAATGGATTCGGATTCTAGTCTGCCACTGCCCTCTTCTGTCATCGTCATTCCTAGTTCTGGACATGCTGAACACTGTGCTTCGTCGCACTGCATTTTCAGGCACTGTTGCGTCTATAGGAAAGAGAACTATCTCTGTACAGGTGTGCTGAGGCATGGCATTACGAGCCTAGGAGTATGCTCAACTCCGTTTTCACAGTCTCTACTCCACGGCTCGCCGGAGGCGAAAAAGGCAGGAGAAGTTGAAACTCAACAGCACTCGAGATTAATTGGAAGGGGCAAATACATTCACGCCTTTGAAAGTGCGTTCTGGTTGGCATTTAGTTTCAGTAGGATAATTGACGCTCTAAATCCAGCCCATCGTGTGAAGCCGGATAGGACAGACGAATATAAGAAGGCTGCGTAAGTAGTCTCACTGTTTCTCTCTTCCCTCGGGCTCATTCTGTATGATTCAGTGAGGTTTACTACAAAGGTCTGCTAGAGGACGCGCGTTTGCAAATCAAACTCACTGGAAACTGGGAGATTTGTATTGGCGAACAGGATACATTCATACACATTCTCGAGTACGAAAATTATGCAGGGTTTGACAAAGCCACAGAAACAATCAGGAACTCAAGAGTAAGTGGTTAGCGGAGTGGTCCTCATACTTATCGAAACTAAGATAGCTTGCAGCATCTGGAAGCCTATCGTGCTATGCTCCCTCATCTTGATTCTCGAGCAACGCAACTGAATCAAGAGTTTGCCTTTTTTCCAACTGCTCCGCCTCACGCTCAAGGGGGACTTTTTGAATTACGAACGTATCAACTTCAACCAGGGGCTCTCCTTGAATGGGAGAATGTGTGGTATGTTTTTCACTCGATGTCTGTCACGTTCGCGGACTTCTGGACTTTTGCAATCCAGGCGTCGGGGTATTGAAGCCCGTCGGAAATTTGTTGCTCCCGTGGGTGCCTGGTTTTCACAAGTTGGCAGACTTCATCAAGTACACCACATGTGGCAGTATCCGTGAGTCCTTCCTGAGCTGGTTTTGATCATAGGATTGAATTCTTATAGGACGCTCCACGAACGCAAGGAAAAGCGCGAACAAGCCTGGCAGATAGATGGCTGGGCGGAAACTGTTTCTAAGGTTTGCCTGATGTTTCAAACCCCACGGAAAGAGGACTGACATATCCTCTCAGACCGCCAAACTGGCAATTTTCATGGATTCTTTCATTCTCACGCCGCTACCCTTCAGCCCGCTCAAATGAACTTTCTCTTGTACAAATAGCCGCCGTTCACTGTACAATTTGTCTTGCTTCCAACATATTTATTTCTTGACCCTGTGAAGTGAGACTCAAATTGGGTGCAGCCGACGGCGGAGACATTACAAGATTCCGATCGGACTCAATGAGTTGGCTGTCATCTCCCCGTTCGTTGGATCACTTGTTCCTCATCTAGCATCACGTGCCACCGAGAGTTAGTCTCTGTTTCAGGAGTGTTTCAACTTGCTCATATGTAACCTCCTTCTGTACGCTCCATTCACTTCTTACCTTTTAATCTACAATCCTCAAAGAAACATGGACTGGCGGGACTTTGAGGTTTCAGGCGACGAGGCCGGTCATAATGTCACTCTCCGCAAACGCAGTAGTCGAGGCTTGTTCACTCCCAGATTCCTAATAATATGGCGGGTTCTGATAACATGAATCAACTAGCATGCGATCGGTGCCGAAAAGCTAAAAGTAAATGTGAACGGCCTGCAGAGGATGCGATCCAGTGCAAAAGTTGTGCACTTGCGGATACTCGTGAGTGTCGTGTAGTCTGAGTCTTGTCCGGTCTCACAGGTTTTTCCATACTAGCATGTACATTCCTAGGTGATTATAATTACTTTCCGCAAGAGATCAAAGCCTATCACACATTCATCAGGTCCAAGTTATAAAAGGGGACCTCCAAAGGGTTATATCCATGCGATTGAACAACATTGGCGCCAAGTCGAATCTCTATTAGGGGCCATTCTCCAATGTCAAGACACTAGAGTACAAGAATTTGTAAATGACTTGAAGCAAGACGACTTAGCTCGTGAAATCATTGACCGGGTTGATATGGGTCCTTACGTGAGTTCTTTTTCCGGTATATTATTGGTAAACTCAATAGGCCTACGCTCAGGGTCCGGCCGGTCGACAGACCCAACCTCCTGGTGCTACAAAAGAAGATTTTTTCGCATCAAATTTCAACTCCAATGATAACTCACGTACTCGTCGACAATCTCGAATGTCGCGCGAAATTGTCTCGTCTAATCAAAGTAGGTTCGGAATAAATCTTTCTAACCTATGCTTAAGTTGAAAACAACATCTCAGATCATGGTCTTACTGTCATTCCAACACAGGAATGGCAAGATAATCTCTCCAAACGCCTAGCGGGATCATTTTCGAGACAGTCTCGAGATTCATTATCTACGAACCCCTCTTACAGCAGTTCGCGGATGTCAAGCTCTTCTAGTATATCGGCAACGCAACGACGACGATTGAATAACCCAGTAGAGTTGTCATATCTTCCCGATTGGAACAGTATGTACACGTTCAACGAAGAAGGTATGTCTATCACATTTGCAAGTGAACTTCGTCTTGTGATTCGCGACAAAATCAGATTCCGACGATGCCAAGGATGCTACAGAAAACATGGGCACACTCTCACTAAATGAAAACCAAGAGGCAAGTCTGTTTGTAATTTAAATGTTCCCCGATAATGATTTCCAATAGATTCGATACCACGGTCGTGTTAGTGGACTTCCGTTGTTGGGCCAAAACACTCGAACAGATGACCGAATTGAAGGGGGTATTTGGTGTGTTGCTCGATCCCTGCCTATCTTGTCTATAATTATCGTTCATTTCGCAGGCGACTACCGATGGCCCGGGTCTGGCCACCTGCTCACTATGGGATATCACTGGGAAATATGGACCTGCAGCTTCCCCCATGGGACAAACAAGATCGCTTGATAGAGATTTATTTTACGTATTTACATCCATTTTTCCCTGCTATTCATAAAAACAGGTTTTTTACCGAGTATCAGTATAGGTAAGTTCGGGAACTTGACTTTTGAGACTTTTTAAGGCTGCTAAAATGGGCCTCTAGGAAACATGGGTACGTATAACTTCCTGGCCATTCCTGGCCATCGTGGATTTTGATATCTTAATGGCCCTGACGGTACTAGGGGTGAGGCCCCCCAGAATATGAAACAGTCTCCAAGGCCCGAGCTGACGCAGGAAGTTACGTCGCTTCTTCTTCTGGCTATATTTGCAATTGCTGCGCGCTTTTGTGACGATGAAATGCCTCTTCCACCGGCAGGCAAGATGTGGGAGGCAGGATGTGAGTATCTCAACCTTGCACGCGAACTGTTGGGTACGAGGATTACGCTTCATTGCCGGTAATCCTTACTGATGCGATTCCTTACTGATGCGATTCAATAGCCAAAGTGTTTCATGTCTCCCGACCGTCGACGGTACAAGCGTTGCTATTGCTCGGATATCGGGAATTTGGGATAGGTGTGTAATCCCCCGTTGTTTGTTTCATCATTTTGAAGCTTTCTAGGTTCAATGGAGCAAGGTTGGATTTTTATTGGTCAGTTTGATTTCTTTGTGACAGGAAGTTGTTGACTAACATTCCCAGGGATGGCCATCAGAATGGTGATTATAAACCTTTTAGGGTTACCTTTTCCCGAGATTGATTCATTACTAGGCGTTCGATCTAGGGTTGAATTGCGATTCATCGAAGTGGAAAGCCGATGGCCACGATCTTTTTTCTCAAGAGGAAATACAAACAAGACGTCAGATATGGTGGGGATGTGTTCTGGCAGATCGGTAGGTTCCATTGACATCCAGGCATTGACTCGCATTGATTAACTCTTTAGTTATGGTTCGGTTTACATGGGTCGACCAACGATGATTAAAGATAGCGACAGCGATACGCCACTACCAAGTATTGATCTTGTCTGTTTGATTGTTTCAAACCCTTGTAGGATCGCTCAACGAGTTTGTACAGGAAGAGGACGCGGATTTATGGCAGCCACTTACCTCAGAGGGAGTTCCTTACATCCCTGCTCCTGCTCTAATAATGAGTAGCTTTGTCGCACTATCGCGTTTGTGTAAGGTTTACAATCATTCGCTGTCACTCTGACACTGACATCGCCTAGCTATAATTGGGGGCACGATTATCAACAAGGTTTATCCCGTACAAGGAATCATTCACGCTACAAAACAAACAATTTTGGCCGAGTGTGAAGCTCAGCTTGATCAATGGTATCTTGGCCTTCCGGACTACTTGCAATGTGATCCAAGCAAACGGGGTGGTCCGTATGTACCTCAAGTCATTTTCCTTCATATTCGGTACTGGGGCTGTATCTTACTTCTTTATCGGGCCTTGTGAGTAATTCCGTTTCTAATTCTGCAGATAACCACTCAACAGCTGTATTTTAAGCATCCCAAATTGGAAGAGGTATGTATGTTATAGGTACAGCTTTAACTCCTTGCGTTTAATTTTTTGAAAAGTGGTGAACAGGTTGCACGCAATTCACCGATGAGCTCCAAAGCCCTAGATCTCGCCCAGGGCGCCGCCAGCCATGTTAGTTCTTTGGGTTAGTCGCACTTTTTATCTGACCATTGCCACAGCTGAAGTAAGTGTAGTAACGATGTGGCGGGAAAACTTTACACTCAAGATGGCCCCACCGTTCCTTACGGCGTATCTTTTGAGTGCTTCGTAAGTGGATATTTTGCTCTTTGAATCTAATTTATATTGAATGTCCATCAGAATCATGCACATTCTTACTCGTGAGATCTACGCAATAGAGCTTGTTTCCTCGTACTGACAATTCAGCAGTTTCCCTTCGCTCCTCTCATGTTGGAGCAGCGTTGGGTTTGCAACAGTGCATGAATTCTCTTAAAGATATGGAGGTGATCTTGAGATTCAATTTCTGTTCGGGCTGTTTGTTCATCATCAAACAGATAACCTGGCCCAGCGCCTCTCGTGCCTGGGACCTTCTCAATGGCGTCAAGTTGTCGGATGGTGTATTCGCTGCCCAGTTACTCCAAGACCATGAGCAATCTTCTGACAGACAGAAGCGGGTAGCTGATGATGCCTTCGAAGAAAAGGACCTCGGTTATCCACAATACAACAGCAACCATCCATTTGGAGGTCAGAATGGGGTACAAGATCTCAGTACGCAGATTATGGCCCAAATGCTTGGATTGGATATTCCAGGAATAGAACCATCAACATCATACTATCCCGGCTATCAGTGGTGGCCACGGACATCAGGACAGGGAGAGTCATTGACACAACTTATCTCTCAGCCTATTTCTTCACCGCCAATTCCAGCTGATTTGGATGTCGAACCACCTCAAGTCTCGGTTGCTACCCAAGGCGTCGGGTGGTGGTAGGCGCAAAAATTGGGTTTATCCGCCGGTGTCGTTAAGCCGCGTTCCTGAGAGTGCCAGTCATGGTTTGTGTCTTGATGGTAGCGACATTTCTGCTCTTTATATTTTTAGTATGCGTACATAATTATATAATTTGACTGTGATCGATCGCTATCGCTCAGGTCCATATCTTGGTCAGTGATTAAGTCGGCATGGCCGAAATATTTCGGTTGCAGTGAAGAGGTTTGTTGGAGGCAGTTTATTTGAAGACAATAGGTCCGTGTGCATCTGTCAGCAGGAGCATCTCATGGTACAACAAAGAATTACACCATCTAACTTCCGGCTCTAAATTGCAATCAGCGGCATCAGAAATGTGGCAGTGCACATTAATACATTTCGGGGTACGCCCCTTGAAAGTTTTGAAATCCAATCTTAGACGGAATAAAAGACCGACCGAGAACACGAGGCAACAAATGATTCTGCGATCTTCCTTGGATTATACTCCCCCGAAGCAGGCGGGCTCATGATTGGAAGGAAGAGAGAAAATGATATCTCCATGAAGTGAGGGTAAGCGAATCTGCGGTAAGCGAATATACTGCAGAAAACAAACGCCAAGCATACACAGACATATATATAGAGATTGTGGGGTCTATTACATAATCTGAGATGCTAAGTATAGCTAGAGAGCATATAATTTGCGGAGGTCATGAAGAAATGAAAACTACTCTCAACGGAGTCCTTGCTTATTGATGTCCAGGCTTGAAAGTATCCTCAACCCAGAAAATGCTCACAGTACTCCAGAAAGGTGTGTTCCCTACCCTTTCCTCAATCCCGGCTTACGCTTTCCAGTGTACATATAAAAATCGACCATCAGCCACCTACGGAGCGCTCTTCTCTGTCCTCGGATGGTCCTCCAGCCGTCGACCTCCAGAAGGACACCTCTAGAAATGAGCACAAGCCACATCCGAACTGCCCGAATTCCCTTGATTGCCTCAGTGATACAGATGCTCGCCCCCAATACACCATCCCCACGCTTATCCGATGCGCAATTCTTGGAAGCCCAAATCAACGACTTCCCGTTCGTGCCATATATGAAGTTCTTGAGACAAAGTTTCCCTACTTTCTCGCAGCTGGAGTCAGCTATAAGGTGACTTGCATGTAAGCTCTTTCGTGAAAGAGTTTCACACTAACTCCTTTTACAGCAATCTATCCGCCACCATCTCTCCATAGATGATGATTTTAAACGTATTCCCCGACCTGTAACAGAGCGAGGGCCTGGTTACTATTGGTGTGTTGATCCAGATGCCCTCCCTGGGATAAAGAGACCTCGAAAACGACGATGTACAAAGGCAGAGGGCACTGGCCCTAAGAAACGTGGTCGTCCTCGCAGATCCTCTCCTTCTCCCGACCCTAAATCATCCTTTCGTGATGAAAATGAGGGAAATGCCAAGATGACCCAGAACAAGGCCGATGACCTGGTTGAAAGCGAGGCAGACTCGATCAAACGTGTCAATAGCTGCCAGCTTACAAGCCCTGTTAACACCCATTTTGCTCCAGTGACACAGTCATACGCATTTTCTCCCTCATCGAGCATGGACAAGTCCTCTGGAGCTCTCATCGAGCGTATGCAAATGGAAATTGGAACTTTGCGCCAACAGTCTGCCGAGGCAGTCTCAGTTTCTCTCAAGCTGTCGGAACAACTCGCACAGGCCCAAGCAGACGCTTCGAGGTTGCGTCTCCAGTTGAGAGATCTGCAAACATGGGTGGAAAAGGAACGTTGTTGGAGGAGCGAGATTGAAAAAGATCTAGACTATGAGCTAGCCAAGAGGAAAGACACCGAAGAAGCGCTCAGAAACGCTCATTCTTCTTTATATCCGCGACATCCTTCATGAACTAGAATTAATATTTCTTTATTCCATGCACTCCTTCCTTCTTGTCGTTCCAGACTCACTAGCCTATTCACACGACCAAGGGATTGGTGCCAGTAAGAATTGGGAGATAGTCAACCTAACGTAGATGTGAATCAATCATTGTTACAGATAAACAACGCCACCAAATAATATCAAATATAATAGTTTTCATTTGAATTCGTTTCACCATGGCTATTGGGCATCCATCGTTGAAAACTGTGTGAGTTTGATAGTGGTTAGAAAGAATTATAGGCTCATATTAGATACCTCAAGTTTCAAGAATGTCCGATCGTTAGGTCCACTTCATACCTCTGGCCCCATCGCCTTTACACCGGACGGGACAAGGATCGTAACTTGTGTAGGGGAGTATATTCTATTGACAGACCTTGAGTCGGGAGCTGAGATCTGCAAGTTTGTTGGGGTGAGCATTAAATTGGTAGTTTAGGACCAAGCTCAACAAAGCTGCTAGGACTCCCAAGTTACTCATTCACTGTGTGTAATACCCTCTGGGAAGTATCTGGTGACATTTTCTGCATCTTTGTCCCTCCGCCTTTATGAGCCTCCTTCAATTGGCTCAGCACCCAATAAACGAATCCAGTCTGTTCGGACTATAGCTCGGGCACACGACTCGCCTGTGCATGTTTGCAAAGCAGACCCTACCTCAACATACCTTGCGTCCGGTTCCGCAGATGGCGTAGTCAAAGTTTGGGACATCCGTCATGGATTTGTCACTCATGTGTTCAAAGGTCATGGTGGTGTCATAAGTGCACTTGCTTTCCACTTCCCAATCGACGTGTCTTCTTTGGAGACACCGACAATGCGCCTCATTACTGCATCAGTTGATACCCACATTCGAATATTCAATTTGACGAGTGGTGCATCGACTTTTGCGGATGGAAAGCCTGAAGCTGTATTAGAAGGTCATGTTTCTGTGCCCCGTGGTCTTGACGTCTCCAGAGATGGTCGCTGGCTCATCAGTGCTGGGCGAGACTCTGTGGCATTGATCTGGGACCTCTCCGCAAAAGGCTCATCGAGCCAGTCGAAAAAAACCACCACGCCTTGTATACGTCCTGTGCTGGCGAAAACGATTCCTGTGCTGGAACGAACGGAAGCGGTCGGCTTTTTGCCCTCTGACCAGGAAATACCAATTGCAGTGGGAAAGAAAGAAAGTTTACGTTTTTTCACAGGAGGTTCGAAATGCATAATCAGGATCTGGGATGCTCAAAGTGGGGAGGTGCTGTGGAAGTCGGGTGAAGAAGTGGAGGATGCGAGTGACGAGGATGAATCACGGCAAATTACCAACGTTTTGTGTGTCCTCAGTTCACTTGAATCCACCCTATTATTAAAATTTCTTAGATATATACCCACAACGTCAACGCTTGCATCGGTTCATGCTGACCAAAACATCATGTGCTATTTTTTGCCGACCGGAAAGCTTGCGCGGCAGCTCATTGGATACAATGATGAGATCATTGACGTTGCGTTTCTGAACTCTCCATTACTAGACAAAAATCCCCAGAGCTTCTACCTTGCACTCGCCACAAACTCCTCTCTCATCCGCGTCTACTCCTCAGAAACATTCGATGCTCGGCTTTTGGAGGGTCACACAGAGATTGTTCTAGCATTAGCTAGCACTACTAATGGTGCATTGTTTGCTAGCTGTAGCAAAGATAAAACCGCTAGGATATGGGTGTCGTCGATATCGAAGGACTCCACAAATTGGGGTTATCGTTGTCTAGGCATTTGCGAAGGGCATACGGAAAGTGTCGGCGCCATTGCAATGCCTCGCCAGCAACAAGGTGAGGCGGAGCTGCCGTCCTTCATGTTCACTGGAAGTCAGGATCGGACCATTAAAATGTGGGATTTGTCGACCCTTCACCCAGACGACCTCTCGAGCCCGAAGAGCGTTCAGTGTCATAGCCTTACCACCTTTAAGGCACATGATAAAGACATTAACTCTCTTGATGTATCTCCCAACAACCGATTACTTGTTTCCGGCTCTCAGGATAGAACAGTCAAAATTTATGAGATCATTTACACTCCTGGTTCCAAGGACTCGACAGCCCGCGGAGAGCTGAAACTTCGTGGGACGTGTAAGGGGCACAGACGTGGTGTTTGGACCGTCAAGTTCAGTCCGATGGATCGTCTCGTTGCTACTGGGAGCGGTGATAAGACTGTTAAATTATGGAATTTGGATGATTTCTCCTGTATCAAGACCTTCGAAGGACATACAAACTCGATTCTTCGGGTGGATTTCCTGACAATGGGACTACAGCTTGTGACTTCGGCATCAGACGGCCTGGTAAAGGTGTGGAATGTTCAGGACGAAGAATGTGTAACAACACTTGACAACCACGAGGACAAGGTGAGTTTCTTCAATGTTTCGTTGTTATCCGACCATTAAAATGATATCATAGGTGTGGGCTCTTGCAGTTAGCGCAGACAGCAGAACCATCGTATCGGGCGCCGCAGACTCTGTGATCAATTTCTGGGAAGATTCTACAGAAGCAGAAGCTACAGAAAAAGAGAGCAAGCGAACCGAGATGGTAGCTAGGTATGTCCGTTTGTTTGGTCACTATCGCACGTGCACTGAGCGAGAGTATAGGGATCAAGACTTCCTGAACTATCTTACCTTGCGTGATTACAGGAAAGCACTTGAACTTGCTCTGACAATGAATCAACCCGGAAGGCTCTTCTCCCTTTTCAAGGAAATACAATCCTCATCCGAGGAAATAGAGTGTTTCACCGGAAATATTCTTGTCGATGAGGTGATCCGTACACTTGCCACTCCAGACCTTGCGCGACTCCTCTCCTTCGTGCGTAATTGGAATTCAAATGCGAAGACAAGCGATGTCGCTCAACGAGTACTCTATGCAACCGTCAAACTCCGATCCGTTGATGATATTTTACGAGTTTTCGAAGATGAGGTCACTGCTAAATCGTTTGTTGATGCTGAGGAGGCGTCTACTTCAACTGGAAAAACGGGGATGACAGCGATCAAAGAGCTTGTTGAAGCAATCATTCCGTACACAGAACGGCATCTAACTAAAGTGGACCAACTATTACAGGAAAGCTATGTCATCGACTATATACTCGGGGAAATGGACGATGGCATGTTTGATGCCAGTGATGGAAACTACGGGATGGCTGTAGAGGCCTGCTGATTGGTTGTTCAATTATCAACCAATGAAATCCTTCCCACTCGACATCCTTGTGCTCCGTTGCATAATAAAACATATTCTCCATCCTTTATATTATATTTGGTGATTCTATCATCCTGATCCTCGTCAATGAGGCCTTGTTCGAGTAGGAATTTCCGAAAGACACCGGGAAGACATCCATACTTGGCGTGGGGTGTCACCCATCGTCCGCCGCGGTAAAATGCCACGTTGTAGATGTCGGATTCCAAGATATGGTTGTCCCGGTCGATTAAGAGTGCCTCAAAGTACGAACCTTGAGGCGCCAGAAGGCTTGGAATGCCACTTCGAACACGGGCCTTGTCATAGTGCGCTCGCTTTGTTGTTTTAGTTCTTGTGAACAACGAAGGTTCAGTCGGTGTTGGGTCGAGTCGGACTTGAATCGGGTTGCTGAAAATGGTTGGTGGTTCTCCCCTCGCCAGTAAACTTGGATCAGCGGCAAATGGTGGTACGGGTACGCAAGTGGTCTGAAAGGCACCTTCGTGGTCAATTGTAATTCGCATCTACCAGGAGGAACTGAGCTATGGAACAATGTGAAGAAAGTGGGAGCAAACTTGCCCGAAGAGCTATTGGATCAGCATCATTTGATGATGTTTTGTATGTCTGAACTGCTTCATCGAGAAGACGTTTGAATTTCTCGTAGTCTTTCAAGGTTTTCGAAGCTTCTGTCCATTCATGGTCCCAAGCCGCGCTCACAAGACGTTGGTAATGGTTTGCACGGAGGAGAAAAGGGCAGGGTTTGTCCTCGTCATTGTTCCATGAAAACTTGACCAGGCCTTTGTCATATCTCGTAGTTGTGAAGAGAAGATATTCTGACATCGTCGACGCTGTCAAGTTGTTGAAAGTCGGTGCATTATCATTGTTATCATTACCGCGGGTTAACTGATTGTCATCGTCAACGTCAGCGCCATGGTGTGTAATGGTTACCATCAATAAAAAAACTATCAGATAGATAATCTTTTTCTTTCTTTTTTGTCCCACCCACTGTTTGATTTATGAGAATAATGAATTCAGGTTGTATATGAAATAGAATACAAACTCTTTCAATCAAATCCTTATTTCCCACTGGTAATTATGAGGTGTGGATGTGCACGTGACTGTGGGTGACTCCACAGTACCGACGCGTAGTCATAATGACTGCGTGCACTTGCCACTCTGCACCATCGTTGTTGGTCCGTCCAAAATCAAGTGCCGATGTTCACCATCAAAGCCACATACAGGAGCGAGACGCGCAAGCTTTCATTTTCGCCAGATGTTTTCCCGTCCTTTGAGCAGCTGTACAATCAAGTAAGTGACAACTCGTGGGTTTAACCACACACAAAAAAGCATAATGAAATCTGGCAGCTTTACCGCATTTTCCCTATCGGTCATAATTATTATCTTTCCAAGTTGCTTTTCTCTCCCAATGCAACACAGGGTGGTCGAATTCTTATTGGAAGAGAAGTCCATACTCGGGAAGACTACGACAAGAGCATTGAGCCCTATAAAGATCGAAAGTGGCCGCAGGGTCTCTTGAGGTTTTCCCTCTACGATGAAGAAACCCCGCATAATTCGATGTGCAGGAATACCTCGACTTCGTTGGCTGGATCTCCAGAAGGAGGAGGAGAAGGAGGAGGAGGAGCAGGAAGAGGAGGAGCAGGAGGATCGATAGCTCCACCGACATCTCATGTTGTTGTTTCTCCCCCTATTCTTTATTCTACTCCTCCCACATCAAGTACAATGGATGTCGATAACGGCCCCGAAGAGGCTGATAGGAAGATTGCATCCCCTCAGCCGTGCTGTTCCGTCCAGTCTACCAAGGCTGATATTGAGCGACTTATTACGGAGTTCAAGGACGATTTGGACCATGTCCTCAAGGCCAGCTTTATCAGGCAAGGCGTTAGTTCACCGTCGCCTCCACTCTCCGTCGTTCCGCTCTCTGCTCCCTCGACTTTGACACTGAATAGTCGTGGTGCCCAGAATGGTCCTTCCGTTTTGTGTTCAATTTGTGCGCGGCACGTATCTTCATGGAATATTTGTGACCGTTGCTATCTAGTGGAGGTATGTCAATGGTAGCTCAAGATGGAATGCAGCTCAATCCTTCGTTGAAGTGCAATGACTGTTCAGGCAAGATAAACCCTTTCTGCTTTGGAAGTACGGCGAGTCATCAGTGGGACCATCGTACAGCAGGTTCTTTTTCCTTTGTGCTATTGGCAGCGAAGGATCTTGCTTAGGAATCTTCTACAGATTTCTCGATTCCCATGCCTTGGTCGATGCCCCCCGAAATTGGATCACATCGTAATAGGGACAACGTCACCCCAGTTGCCCGTCCGACTGTGCCTGTACTTGGTGATTCTTCTCCAGTAACCCGTCACGGGGTCATTTGTGACAGCTGTGAGAATACCGTCGAAGGGATTCGCCACAAGTGTCTCGATTGCTCAGGTCAGTAGTTCTTTTCCATGATGAAAGGAGAGTCTCACACTCACGATCGTCAGACTATGATCTTTGCACTACATGCATCGTTTCTGGGGGAGCTGAGAGACATAACCCATTTCATGAATTTTTTGAGGTAACAACGCCGGGTCGTGTTGTTGTGTATGATCGTGAACCCAGTGCTGAGCAAGGAGGAAACGTGGCTATCTCTTCCGAAAGCGTCCTCCATCACGCGATTTGTAATCTGTGTGATTCACAAATCCGAGGGGATCGTTATGTGAGTTTTGCTTTTGATTTTTTGCGTGAAATTTGATTGACTTTGTGGGTTTGTGGACAGAAATGTTCTCATTGTCCTGATTTTGATACATGCTCGAGCTGCTTTAGGTACATTTGCCATTGGCGAATTGTTTTATGGCTTCCACCACCTGACTCCCACGACTTTCTTCAGCATTACAGGAATACAACATCCCAGACATAGCTTTGTCAGACTCGGGCACTCGGAAGATTACATTGTAAGGCGCAACCCCTCTTTCTATCGTACTCGATTCGGGCTCATATATAAATAGAAACGTGACAACGTGGTTGCCCCTCCCCATTACGCGACCTGCAATAGTAGAGTGGTTCCAGCTTTGTGTCAATCTGCTCCAACTCACTTTTGTTAGTTTGTAGAAAGCGCATCCATGGGGTCCGTTACAAGTGCATGCACACTGATTGCCCAGACTTTAACCTCCGCAGCGCGTGCGAAAGCCACCCGATCGCTTTGCATCCTGACACTCACCCGTTGTTGAAGTTGAAGACACCTGAAAGCGCAATTCCCAAAGCTTGTGATCATGAGCGTTCTGCTCCTTCCGTTGTGGCCAGTGGAAGCTGCCATGAACCTATATCCACCTCGTTTGCCCAGAATACCTGCGAGATGATGCCTCGTTCACCTCGTCAGTTCGCAAATGGATCATTTATCTGGGGATTTAGACATGGACAGTCTGCCTCGGGAAACTTTGACCATCAAGGGTCTCTGACTCCACCTCCTCGCCTGGATGAGATCTCACCCCCGATCTGTTGCACTGCACAAGGGTCACGTCCGCTTCCTGTCCCGCCACACCGAGCTGGTCATTCTATTAATGAAACGCACGTTGCAACAGGGGTTCAAGATGACAACGGTCGACAAACGGCTTCTGACCACGGGGGTGATGTTCATTCCTTGGAAGGTGCGATCTGGCCCTGTAAAACTGGACTTGAGCGCCTTATGAAAGCTGTCTCTATCGCCGACTCAGAGGGGACTGATCAAGTTTGCGAGCTTACTTTGACTTGTTCCCCGCCCATGAGTGAGGAGGCCTTGTTGAAACCACCGTCTCATGGGGTCATGTCGGCGATGGAACAAAAGCCTTCGCAGCCTGTGAGCCTGTCACGACAAACGTTGGCAATGCTATTAAGTGGTTATTCTATGGGGTCAGAGGACGTCATCCAGACGCGAGCGTTGTCTCCCGAGCCCCTAGATGAACCTCGGAAACTCAGTGCCAAGTTTATCCATGACGTGACTGTGTCAGATGGGCAAGTATTCCCTCCTGGGGCGGAGTTTGTCAAATGCTGGAGGATGAGGAATGATGGTGGGGATGCGTGGCCCGAGACGACTGAATTGGTTCACGTGGCTGGTGAGACGCTTGGTGTGCTGAACGAGGGTGCGGTGCATGTTGGTGCTGTCAAGGGTGGTATGGAAGTTGAACTATGGACACGGGAGTTGAAGGTAAGGGATTGAATGTATGAACGTTACTGAGGGTGTTGTTGATGGCTGAGTTAGGCTCCTGAGGTGGCCGGACGCTATGTCAGTTACTGGCGACTTGGAGATGGAGAAGGATGGTTATTTGGAGATAGCATTTGGATTGAGTGAGTGATTTTCGCGTTGATTTAAGATTGTGGAAATCTGATGGGATTGATCAAGTATTGTGGTTACGGATGCTCAATCTAGTGAAGGATGCGACCAGACACTTGCGTCGTCGCTTGTTGTGATGCCTCAGTCGAGTGTTTCGGGGGGACAAGGGACACTTGATCTGGGGTCAGGAGTTGGTTCAGATACGGAATCGGTTATCAGCATTCCATCGTCCTTGGATGAAGGCGTTTGGGAACAAGTTGGGCAGTCTGTGGGGGGATGTGAAAGGAATGTACAGACGAATGACTATGTGCTTGTTTACGATGACCGGTCGTCGTCGTCATCATCATCATCAGAGTAAATTGTATACATAGTATCTATCTATTCATGCAGGTTTGAGAATCATGACAGCATCGTTACCCAGCAGCTGAGTATCGACATGTTGGAAGCGAGGGCTCTGAAAAGGAGTTGAGCAAGAGGGGGGTGTGAAGAGGGAGGGAGAGGACGGACACAGATAGGAGTAGTGTAGGAGAGGCCATGTGGACCGACCAAAGTAGGAGCCACGGTGATGATGAGGGTATGGACGAGAGCCGCTTGCAAAAAGGCGTCGATGACGCGTGCACCGCCTTCTACCATGAGGGAATTGATACCGAGGTGGCGGAGTTTAAGGAGGACCTCGGGGATGGAAAGCACTGTGGAGAATGAAAAAGATGGCAAAAGAGAGAGGAGTGCATACTGGTCTGGGAGGGAGCAAGCTCGATGATAGAAGCGCCTGCTTGGATGAGTGTATCGCGTCGGTGTTGCCAAGCAAGACGGTCGTGTTGAGGGGGAGAGCAGAGGAGCCAGGGCTGACGGCCAGTGTTGGCAGCATAGTTTTGTAAAAGCCTCGAGTTGGGAGAGAGACGGAGAGAAGGATCGAGGACGATGGGGATGGGTGAGGGGGCGGAGGGGAGATGACGAGCTAGGAGGGGCATTAGTGAGGGGACAAGGAATGTAGAGAGAGATGGCGACTGTTGAGCTGGGGGTCGTCGTTGAGGGCAGTGCGAATGCCGATGAGGATGGCGTCGTGGAGGGCACGGATGGAGTGAGTCATGAGGATGGACTGTGGGCCACTGAGGAGGAGCTGCTTGCTGTGTTGAGCTGCGATTTTGGCATCGAGGGACTGGGCAAAGGTGAGGGTGACGTGGGGAGTGGTGGTGGGAGAAGGAAGAGAGAGATGGGAGAGGGCTTCAGTGAGGAAAGGGAGCATTCATTTAATTGAGAATATTGATAATGGATATATAAAAGCCACCATGAACAACGTGACCTGGGCGATGCTGGGACTCCCCACCACAGCCATCGCTCGCAAACGGCGTCAACGCGCACGAGTGCCCTCTGCACCGCCTGTCCTTGCCCCGCTTTCTCTCCTCGGCCCTGGCCTCGACCTCGATGCTGACAACAACGTCCTCAACGATACCCCCCGTGTTCCCTCGGTAGCACCACCCCCCATACCCCACCGCTCTCACAGCAATCCAATCCCCCGCAGCCTCATTAAAAAACTCAGCCTTTCTTCCTCTCCCACATCTTCTTCTTCCTTCAGTCTATGGTCACGGCGCCGCACTCAGCCCACTCAACCTCCTCCTCCTCTCCTCCCCCTCGTCAGAGTCACATCCCCCTTCACTGTCGACATGGTGCGTCTTTCGTTCGTTCTTTCTCTCTCTCCCTCTTCACATCCGTCCTATAGCCTATCCCACCTCCCCGTCCCAAGTCCACGCTCGACTCCAGTCCTCCTTCCCCCACAGAAACCCTCTCATCCTTCCCCCACTCCCCCCTCCAACGTCGCAGGTGCACTCTGGCCATGGCCATGACCGACGACGACATCACAGACGAGATTCTCGTCCAGCACCTCGAACGCATCCGCCTGCGAAAAAACGACCTCGACCAATTCGACCACATCTGGGATCTCAACTATGTCTTGTCCCGCATTTTCGAATCCACCTCCCCACGCCACCCCCATCTTCCCTCTTCCCTCCCTGATTCTACTTCCACCCACCAATGGCACACCGCTCGCAGGCTCCTCCTTACCTGCCGCGAGCTCGTCCGAACAGAACATCATTACCTCCTTTCCCTACAGGCCCTTTTGTCTTCTCAGACCCTCGGCTCTCCCCCACCCTTGATGTTGTCCTATGTCGATCAGCTCGTCAGCGTCAGCCAGTCTTATCTCGCCTCCATGGTCTCCGACCCAAGCTCCTGCGGTGTTGCTACCGCTTTTCTCAACGTCGAACAAGCCATGGACACCGCCTTTGTTCGCTGGTGCAGCGTCGTCGCCCTCTGGTTTGACAACCACTCTCCTTCATCAAATGACCTTGACCAAGACGACCTCGTCCACGTCGTCCACGAAGATGTCGTCCTGTCCACGGCCAGCCGCCTCAAAATCAACTCTTGGAGGCGCAGTTTGGCTTCTTTGACCGATCTCGCCACCAACACCCCCAACCCCAAGAAAAAAGACAAGGCCTGGCTTCTTCTTCATTCCCCTGCCAAACCCAAGATGCCTTCCATACGTGATATGGCCATCCTTCCAACCCAGAGGATCATGAGATATGTCCTCCTCTACAGAGGTTGGTTCTGTCCTTGACTCTCTCACCATCAGAAACATGACCCTCTTTCAGCCTTGCTCACACATACCCCTTCCATCTCGCCCTCCCATGGCCTCGTTCAACGAGCGGTGGACGCTGCTCTCAGGATCGCCCAAAAGTGTGATCGCGCCCAGACTCATTCCGCCTTCATGGTCAATACCACCACCACCACCACCAAATTTCCTAAACCTACCGTGGTCACAACGGCCCCTGCCTTTCAGGATCTCTCGGTATCTGCTTGACTCGCGTCTCTCACTCAGAACTCATTTATTTAGTCATAGTTGTATTAATAGATTGTATTGTGGCTGGCATTGACTTTCCAACCCACATCATCAATACCCTTATCTAGCCTTGTTCTACGCTAGTTTCGGATGAAGCGAGGACTAGGTTTGAGAGGAAAGAAGTCCGGTTCTTCTTCTCGCTGAATCCACTGCTTGCTCATCTCTCGATCGTGCTCCCATGTACTTGTTTCCTTTTCCTCGAACAGCTGACAGAGACGAGAAGGCGAAATGATATGTCGAATTGGAGAGATTCCTCCTCCTATTCTAGTTTGAATGTCAACAGAAGATGCCCTCCTACGACGTTGTGGTGGTGGTGGCAGTACCAATACAGGAGCAGCCATCGTGTCGTCATGTCGAGTAGAGCATTTAGGAGAAGAAGAATTTCGAGATGAAACAGTCTCGCGTGGATTGGACTGAGACCTCCTGTGTAAATTCCATGCTTGCTTCACATTCCCTTTTCGTGGCGGCGATGATGATGATAAAGGAACCGTGAGCCGTGACGCCACCGCCGTCGTGTTGAGCGTGTTGAGTGTTCTCATGGGTCTCCTTTCCGCTGTCAATTTCGGTGCCACCGTTTTCTTCACAATTTGAATCAACTTGATCTTCTTTCCTTGACTCGGATGTAACATGTGCGGAGAACACGTAAACGTATGCGGTACAAGAATCTTTTCACCATCCACAACTTTGCCAGTTTGTTCCGCTCGTCGATCTTCAACCGAATAATCAAATCGCCAATCAAGTTTAGCAAAATCGAGTCCTTGAGCGTGATCATTCAAAGTAGGCGATGGTGGCGCTAGCATCGTCATCACCGTCGGCGATGCCATCTCGGTTCCATGGACAGTATACATTCCACTCGATTTGAGACTGAGGTAGGCCTGGCGAGAAAGGAAATCGCGACTTTCGTCTCCGTTGATCATGAGTCGCCTTAAAATAGGTAGTCCATCAAGGGGCGCATAGTGGAACCGAAAAACGGCTTTGGTAGTGGGCACGAACGTGACGACATCCACTTTGTTATTTCCACTTTCAAAGAGGTGGTGGCTTCTTGAGAGTCCAGCTGGTTTAAACAGAGGCTGTACCGTTCGGAATCCCTCTTGATCGATTAACAGAGATAATGTCACGTTTTCAAGCCATCCTCGTGAGGAGGAGGTGATCATGGCACATGAAGAAGAATGAGGGATGCACGATTTGAACGGAGACCTATACGGGAGCTTATGCACCGCCACCGTCGCTGCCGAGACTGGAACGTCAGGAGAAATACTCAATGCTGAGCCTATTCTACATTCTGCATCTCGTTGTCGAGTCGTAGTAGTGTGAACATGTGGACCCTGAACTACTACCGCCGGAGGGGGTTCCTTTCTGTATTTCGGTGACGACCCACAGGTACGGTATATCGCAGGCCGTCGTGAGAGAGATGAGGATGAGGATGAGGATGAGGATGATATCGAAGCCAGTGCACGTGAAGTTTCTCTCACACCAAATTCTATGTGGAAAAAAAAGTAATAATCCCCAGTCAGTGGATGAGATTTACAAACCACACAGCCCAAAGGAGATGAAGAAATCTTGTACCCTGTGACCATGATGAGTTATTCCCTTGCGAGACTGAATTTGTTGCAGCGGTCGACAAACTCAAGTGATCGTTGTTATCGGTTTGTGATGGTGTAGCACCAGCAGGGATGGGATCTTGCGGAGATGATGTACTGGTGAGATCATTCCAACTTTGATCATCCAACGGAGCGGAAGCTTCTTCCTCCTCCTTCTCTTCTTCTCCTGTCAATGCTGATGAAAAAATCAAAGGGTGGTCCCGGGACCATTGAGATACACTTATCCATGAATCCTCCTCCTCCTCCTC
>Ga0157368_1000059_pt1 | contig 46018 bp, 45 predicted proteins | sample AttbisABBM3_FD_113146 | JGI IMG/M metagenome (GOLD analysis project Ga0157368, IMG submission 113146) | Fungus gardens microbial communities from leaf cutter ant in Botucatu, State of São Paulo, Brazil - Atta bisphaerica ABBM3 | ecosystem: Host-associated > Fungi > Mycelium > Unclassified ... | reverse complement strand
CGAAACCTTCAACGGCTACGGCGCGGTCAGTTTGGATCGACGTATTCCGGAAGGCGGCCACGATGTCATCAACCACGTGATGGCGGGCGATCCCGTCAGCGCCGCCAGCCGCCACTACGGCCAGGTGCGTGTGTACGCCACTGAGCAAGAGATCGCGAGGTTGGAGCGAGCTGGCTATGACGACCAGCGCAGTGGCTTGCGCAATCCGATCAGCGCGGCGAAGGGGTTGGTGACGGATTCCCATACCATCTACAACTTCCTCCCGGTGGACAAGGAGGGCAAGCCGAAGCACTCCGTCTTGGAGGACGCGACAGCACAGCAGCTAGCGCAGCGCCATGCGCCGATGATCGACAGGTATCGGGATGATATTGCCGCGCTACGCATTGGGGTGACACTTGGTGCGCGGGGCTGGGGTGGGCTGCTGCAGGACGGCATCGCCGAACTACGGGGGCCACTCGCACCTGGTGCAGGTCGCGACAGCATCGGGGTACCGACTTGGTCGGAGCACATGCAGCGGCTTCATCTGCCGCGCATGGAGAGCGGAGAACCGCAGGGCTGGCGCGCGCCGCTGAAGGTGCCGGAGCCATCGGGGATGGCGCCTGCCGATCCACAGCAACAGCATGATCCTCTCTACCAGATGCTCAAGAGCAAGTTGCCCGCCGGCATCACGGATGCGGCGGTGTCGCATGCGGCATCGGAAGCGCGGCGTGAGGGCATGGAGCGGCCGGATCAAATCAAGGCCGTAACCCTGCTGGAAGGTGGGAGCGCCTGGATCGAAGGCAGCACACCCGGCTATCGCGTCAAGGTGGATCTGTCCGGTACGCCGCCCGTGATGCAGGAGCGGAGGACGGAGCAGGCGCCTGAGCAGCAGCACCTGGCACAGCAGCAGGATGCGCCCCAGCCACAGGCGTCGGGGAAAGCGCGGTAATGACCGCATGGGCGGTGCAGGATGCAGTGCTTCGAGACCGTGCAGACGCGCGGTATCAAGGAGACTTGCGACAGCAAGACGAGATCGCGACCTTCGGTCTGGAGTTGACGCGGCGGGCGATGCGCTGGGTGAGCGTGATCGCGCTGACGGCGACGATGTTCTGGGTGCTGATCCAGGGCTATCGCATCGCCACCGGGCAGTCGCGCGAATCGGCGATGGCGACGATCGTCAAGGCGGCTAAGGTCGCGGTGATCCTCATGATCGCGTCTACCGTCGGCGCCAACGGCGCGATGTTGCACAAGACGATGACCGACAACCTGGACAAAGAGATCCACGGCTTGTTCACGGGCGACGATAATTCCAGCGCGGCAGACGCGATCGACCAGAACCTGGAGTACACCCAGCTCGCGATGGCGGCCCTGGACGCCGTCAAAGTGGACGCCAACGATCCTGAGTCGATCGATCAAAAGAGCCGAGCTATCCTGCTGGCTGGATTCGGCACGGCCGGTCCGCCCATGGTCGCCGGTGCGATGCTGCAGTTGTTCAAGTTCACCCTGGCCTTCCTGGTGGGCATCGGACCGATCTTCATCTTCTTCCTGATGTTCGAGCAGACCAAGGACCTGTTCAAGAAGTGGCTGTTTTATGTGTTGGGAACGCTGTTCTCGATGGCGATGCTGTCGGTGGTGAGCGCGATGGTGTTGAAGTTCACGGTGAAGGTGGCGGGTGCCTACTGGGCCATGAAGCTCATCCCGCTAGGCAATCCGGAAGGCTTGTCGTCGCAGGCGCTGCAGCAGGGCGGGATCGGGCTCCTGATGACCCTGCTTATCGTGTCGGTGCCGCCGATGGCCGCTGCGCTGTGGCAAGGCAGCATGGCATCGTTTATGCACTTCTCTGCGTTCTCGGGTGGCGCTGCTTCCTCGCCTGGGCCGCAGGGGCAGCCGCCGGGGTCGTACACGCCGCCGCAGCGTGGCAGCGATACATCTGTTCCGTCGAACACTATTGCCCAGTCTGGTGCTGGCCGTTTATCGTCAGGTGGATCGCAGCCGGTAGCTTCCGAAGGCAGTGGTGCCATGGGCAATGCTAACAAGAATAGCAGCCGGATCATTTAATCTAGATTGTGAAGGTGCATATGAAATTCACCCCACATCTTCTTCCCGTTGCACTACTTCTCTCTGTAGGCGTCGCATCTGCGGAAAACGGATGCCCGCCTGGTCAATTGCCTGCTCAGGCCAATGGTGCGATAACCTCCTGTACACCCATTCCGTCGGGCTACTATCAGGCACAGCCAGCGCCTGCACCGAGACCGTCGGGAAAGTGGATCACAACTTGGGGTGCCATCGCGATGGGTGGGGCGGACAATACTACCAACTATGGAGTCACGACGGGAAAACTATCGGAGTCAGAAGCGGAAGCGGATGCACTTAGGCGCTGCAACTCTCACGGAGTGAAAGACTGCCAGATTGCCTTGAAGTATCACAATCAATGCGCAGTGATCGTCGAGCCGCAAACGAATGGATTACCACTGGCTACTGGACGGGTCAGCTTTGCCGGTTCTGCTACTATTCCGGAGGCGACAAGAGTTGCCCAGGCCAACTGCAGAAAATCCAATAGCGCGACTCCAGAGGCTGATTGCAAAGTAATCTACAAAGCCTGTACGGAACAGATTTTCGAGAAGTTCTAGCTTCAATTGCTATGGAGAGCGCGCGTGAAGCTCAATATGCCATTTTGGCTAGTCATGTTTTTCATTGCTAGCAATGCTTATGCCGAGAACGGATGCCCGCCCGGCCAACTGCCTGCTCAGGCCAATGGTGCGATTACCTCCTGCACACCGATTCCACAAGGCTATTATCAAGCACAGCCAGCGCCTCCGCCCCAGCCATCGGGGCGCACGACGCTTTCCCGAAACACCATCGACTCCAAGAACGCCCTGGCTGTCGCGCGGGCCGTTCCCAACCGAGAAACAGTCGCGAAGTCCCGATCTGCCTCACGCCAAGGTGGAAGCAATCAAGAGGCCGATGCCGGCAAAGGCCTTGTCGAATTGCTTTTCGGTCGGCCTGCCGTCACGCGTGTAGACAGCTATCACGATCGGCGTGTTCGGCGCCGACCAGACGACGGCAATGTCGCCGGCCATGTCTCGGCCGCTATGGCCGGTCTTGTTGCCGATCCGCCAACTTTTAGGCAAGCCGCCACGAAGGCGCGGGTTAGTCTGGTTCCCGATTAGCCAGCTCGTCAACAAGGCCTTTGATCTGTCGGACAGTACGGCGCCGAGAACCAGTTTCTGCAGGGTAGTGGCCATTGCGGTCGGCGTAGTCGAGTCTTCCGGCCCCCCTGAGGGCACACGATCGAGCTGCGGCTCATAATGATCGATGCGGGTTTCAGCATCGCCAATAGACCTCAGGAATGCCGTCAGCGCGTCGGGGCCGCCGGATCGCGCCATCAGCAGGTTGGCACATACCCCATCGCTGATCTCGACGGCAGCCTGGCACATGGCTTCCACCGTCATGGCACCCTTCGCCAGATTGGCCTTCGATACCGGCCCCCAAAGGTCCACCGTATCCTTGATCGTGTAGGGCACCAGCGCGTCCAGCCTTTCCTCTCCGCGATCAACCCGCGACAGCACGAATGCCGCAAGGGATGCCTTGTAGGAACTGCACATGATGAAGCGCTCATCAGCGCGCCATGCCAGTTTCGCACCAGTCGTCACGTTTACGGCATAGACGCCGATCCGGCCGCCCGTCGCGCGTTCGTAGTCGGCAATGGCATCGAGGCCGGCGGATCGCGCGAGAGCCGGCCAGCAGATCACGGCCGGAATGCCGAGTACAAATGCCCGTCGCGTCGTGTTCATCTTTTAAACCTAGCAGTCATAGCAATCTCCATGCTTTTTACAAGAATAAAAAGCGTAGCAAGCAGTTCGCCCCGCCGGCTTGAGATTTAATTTTATCGTCGCTCAGCATATTTGTTTTACTGGCGATCGTGTCGTAGCCGGACAAAAGCATAGGCAAAACAAAAATTGCCAACAGAGGAAAAACTGTCATACACACTTCGATTTTTTATTGAGTTGAATAGCCTAGCGAAAACCAGCGCTCTCTGCGGTAGTACATTTGTACATAATTAGGACGCCCCCGGCCCTCCAAGAGAGGGCGGGTCTCGCCCGTGGTGAGCTTCTATCGCTGACGCCTACGGCCCGGCTTCCTGATCCGGGCCTGCGCGCCAGCCTGGAGCGATGACGGGCTGGGCGTTGTATCACGAGCATCGGAAGATGACCGATGACGGCTTCGTCGCGTTGATCGAGTGTGATTCCGAGCGTAGCGCGGTGGCGGCCGATACGGATCGCCTGAAGCCGGAGCATGCGTATCGCACGGGCAACGTGGCGCATGTACGGCGCGAGTTGTGCACGAAGCTATTCGACGTGCCGCTGGAGCCCTTCGAGGACTACGTGTTCGTCGAGGTCGGGGGGATTGATCGGCTGGAGTTGCTGATGAAGCAAGCCACAGCCCGATCGGTGAGGCGAGACGTTGCCCTGCTGGACAGCGGGGCAGCGCTTTTTGCTTTCAAACGCAGTGCTGCTGATGGGCAGCAGCTTCGGAGGCTTCAGCTCCCATTCTGAGCACGTGCCCACGCCGCTTACGGCGGCGAGGGTAACTCTGGCCGCGTGCCGTCCACTCCCGCAGGCGGCGTCGGCTCGGCATGGGCAATCGCGTATTCGAGCAAAGCGATCACCTGATTGCGCCGCTCGCTGGTAGCTCCCACACAGAAGGCCATGAGCATGAACGTGCCCGCCAGGGCGACGAGGTGCCATGCCAACGCGCCTGCCTGGCTAGCAAGCAGCTTTGGTATTGCCACTGCGATTACGATCAAACCCGGGAAGAAACCGAGCTTTCTGATATCGCCTGCAAGCAATTGAACGCGCCCGTCAATGCATCCCCAGCGATGACGGTATTGCAACAGCGCATATTCGAGCAAAGCCTTGGGGAAGCTACATAACTCCTTCAAGTAGGTCGCGTCTGCTTCCATGTCGGTGAGCAACTGCTTGTAGGCTGTGCCCCATGGCTCTTGCCATTCGCGCCAGAAATCCCGTCCTAAATCTGCAAGTAAAAAGAACAGAAATCCTAGTGCTGGTGCAATGAGCAAGAGCGACCAATGTGGAGACATATGGTCGGACTCGCCCAGAAGATTGAAGTCATGGAGTTGGCGAACGATCACCAGCGCCATGATTCCAAAGACCATCCATCCTATGAAGAAGAGAAGCCACTTTCGCGTGCTATTGCTAATTTGGTAAGTATGACGCGGCCGATCATCGGGCTTTGTCATTTTCTCCAACAGATCGAAGATAGGTTTGATCGAAGACTCGTCGAGCGCCATAGGTGCGAATCCAGGTGGAGTTGCCGTCATTCTAAGAAATCTCTATCCGCTTGTAAGCCTTCCCACGTCGAGACCTCGAGCATGCCGCCATCTCGGAAAACGACCTTCCAGGCATTGAGTCCGGCGGGGCGTCGACCCCGTTTGAGCATGACAAGAAGAACCGCAGCCGCGGGGAGTGTTAACACACCTGGGAGTCATCGATAGCGCTGTCGCAGTGCCTAACGCACCCTCAAACGCGAGCTAAAGATCGATAGGAGCGGATAGGGTGCCGGCGTGGCGTTGCTCAAACGCACGCGGGACGAGCTGCCGATGGCACCCGCGTCCAGCAGGTTCAGAGTCCCACAGGGTCGAACCTGCCGGTATAGGAAAATTGCACTATAGAAAGTAGGAATTTTCCTAGTGCCGTGCGAGCCACCTTAGCGGAAGTGGCGATCCACCAGAAGATCATGGCAGCGCTTGGCCAAGGTGGCATGGAACCAGATGGTGATCCCGAGGCCCGCGAGGAACAGGAAGGCCGCTGCGGCAGGGACGGTGATGCCGTGACGGTTCGTTGCGCGTACCAGGTCTGGCAGCACATCCGCCATGGCCATCGTCCAGTACCCAGCGATCAGGAAGGAGACGGCTCCCAGGACGGCCAGCACCCTATCGCTCATTTCCTGCAACAGCCATTTGCGGCGGGCCTGAAAGGCTGCCCAGGCGCGGTTGATGATGGGCATGCTGATGCGCTCCATGTGGCCCAGGCTGCCATCTTAACCAGGCTTTCCATGTCTGACCTATAGCAGGACGTCCCCGGCCCTCAAGCGCGGGCCGGGCGCGCTGTCGTGCTGCGCATCGAGCCTCGCGACGCGAGTCTCGCCCCTGACGGGCTTCCATCGTTCCCTCGCTGCGCTCGGCTGACGCCTACGGCCCGGATTCCTTGATCCGGGCCTGCGCGCTCCGCTTGCGTGCAGTCGGCGCCTAGGCGCGCCGGTGCCTGTCCAGCCGTCTTTCCTGACTTCATCACCTTCTCCGCGACTGTAGTGCGCGGCCGGCTGCCGTCAAGGCGCGCAGGGCCGTGTCCTCGGCTGCGCCTGCGGGCCGCACCAACCCCGCGCTTATCTCCTTGACGACCCCCAGCCGCGCACTCCTGACCGTCGCGGGCGATGAACTCAGGAAAGACGGTGGCAACAGGCCGACCGGGTTCCTCGTGCCGACCGCACAACAGCCAGAGCCAAGGCTTGGGCTCCGAATCTAGGAATCCGGTGTGCGGTGAAGAGCAAAGCCTTCTTTGTCAGGAGAAAGATCATGCAACTCGCCTCCCGTTTCGCGTCCCGTTCCCCCATGCTGCGTGCGGAACGGCCCTTGTCGGATGACCAAATCCGGGCCGTGGCCCCGTCTATCTTCGCGGACGCCCCGCACGAAAGCCGCTCCGAGCGGTACAGCTACATCCCTACAGCAACCGTGCTGCAAAAACTGCGCGGGGAAGGCTTCGAGCCCTTCATGGTGACGCAGGCCCGCGTGCGCGACGAAGGCAAGCGCGAGCACACCAAACACATGATCCGCCTGCGCCATGCCAGCCAGATCAATGGCGCGGAGGCCAACGAAATCATCCTCGTGAACTCCCATGACGGCACCAGCAGTTATCAGATGCTGGCCGGGATGTTCCGCTTCGTTTGCCGCAATGGCTTGGTCTGCGGCGATACCGTGGCCGACGTGCGCGTGCCCCATAAAGGCGACGTGGCGGCGCAGGTGATCGAAGGCGCTTACGAAGTCCTGCATGGCTTCGACCGAGCGCAGCAATCCCGCGATGCCATGCGCGCCCTCACCCTCGACACCGGGGAAGCGGAGGTGTTCGCCCGCGCGGCGCTGGCCCTCAAGTACGAAGACCCGAACAAGCCCGCCCCCATCACCGAAGCGCAGATCCTGATGCCGCGTCGAATCGATGACCGCCGTCCGGACCTGTGGAGCACGCTCAATCGCGTGCAGGAAAACTTGATCCAAGGTGGCCTGCGCGGGCGCAGTGCCACCGGGCGTCGCCAGCACACTCGCCCGGTACAGGGCATCGATCAGAACATCCGCCTCAACCGTGCGCTCTGGCTGCTGGCCGATGGCATGCGGCAGTTGAAAGCCTGAATCCCCACGCGGCAGGGGCAGGCAGCAGCCCTTGCCGCTTCTCCCGCTGCTGCATCCCAACCGCTCAGGAGAACTCACCATGAATGCCGTCATCAAAATCGACGCCATCGAAGCCTCTGCGCCGCTGGAAGTGGCCGACCCGACCCAGAACCTGATCTTGGTTCCTCTGTCGCAGTTGTTGTCACGCCGCTCTAAGCGTAACGTCCGCACGACCCCGCGTCAGTCCATCCCCGAACTCGCCGCAAGCATCGCCCGTGTGGGCCTGCTGCAAAATCTGATCGTCATCCTCGCCGCCAATGGCGAGCAGTACGAAGTGGCGGCAGGCGACCGCCGCCTAACGGCGTTGAAGCTACTGGCGAAGAAAAAGCGCATCGCCGCCAACTACGAGGTGCCATGCCTGCTGGTGGCCGATGCGTCTGCGCGTACCGTGAGCCTCGCCGAGAACGTGCAGCGCGAGAACATGCACCCCGCCGACCAGTTCGCGGCCTTCGCCGCACTGGTCAAGGAAGGCCGCCCCCTCGAGGACATTGCCGCCGACTTCGGCGTGACCCCGTTGGTGGTGCAGCGCCGCTTGAAGCTGGCGAACGTCTCGCCGCGCCTGCTGGCCGACTACCGCGCCGGGGCCGCGACGCTGGAACAGTTGATGGCCCTTACCGTCACCGACGATCACGCTGCGCAAGAAGCCGCCTACTACGATGCACCGGAATGGCAGCGTAGCCCGTCCGCGCTGCGCGCACGCCTGACCGAACGCGAAATCGACGCCACGCATCCCTTGGTGCGCTTCGCCGGACTGGACGCCTACACGGCGGCAGGCGGCGGCATCCGCCGCGACCTGTTCGCGGAAGGCGATGCCGGAATCTACCTGACCGATACCGCACTGCTGGAATCGCTGGTGCGCGCAAAGCTGGATGCCCTGGCCGGGGAGGTACGCGCCGAGGGCTGGGCGTGGGTGGAAGCCGTGCCGCACCTGAGTTACGTCGAGCGGCAGGCGTTCCAGGGCGCACCGCGCCAGCGCCGCGAACCCAGCGCCCGCGAAGCCCGCCGTCTCGCCTCGCTGCAAGCCCGCCTCGACCAGCTCGACGCCGAACTGGAAGAAGCCTGCGACGCTGAGGACCAGGACAAGATCGAAGCGCTGGCATCGCGCCGCGCACAGCTCGCCAGGGACCTGCAAGCCGTGGAGGACGCCCTGCAGGGCTATGCGCCAGACGTGCGCGCCGTGGCCGGTGCCATCGTCACCCTCGACCGCAGCGGCGAGGCCGTGATTCATCGCGGGCTGCTGCGCGAAGCCGAGGCCAAGGCCCTGCGCACCCTGGAAAAGCTGCGACGCGGTTTCGGCAGTGCCGAAGGCGACGCCGCCAATGACGAACAGGAGGACGCCGACGACGCGCCCAAGGCCATGAGCCTGTCCGACAGGCTGGCGCAGCGGTTGAGCGCCCACCGTACTGCCGCGCTGCAAATCGAAGTTGCTCGGCATCCGCAGGTTGCGCTGGCCGCCTTGGTGCATGGCATGGTGCAGGCCGTCTTGCAGGACAGCCGCTACGGTCACGACTTGCCGCTGGGCGTGCGCCTGACCGTGCAAGACCGGCTGGAAGGCATGGCTCCCGACTGCACCGAATCGCCGGCCGCCGTGGCGCTGCGCGCACTGCAAGACGCTTGGCGCGGCAAGCTCCCCGAGGACAGCGCTGAATTGTTCGCGGCGCTGCTGGCGATGGAGCAGGACGAACTGGTGCGGCTCCTTGCCGTGTGCTTGGCTGCGACGGTGGACGTGGTGACGCCTCGCGCCACGACGCAGCAACCGGGCGCGGCACTGGCGCAGGCCGTAGGCCTGGATATGGCCGCCTGGTGGCGGCCCACCAGCGAAGGCTATTTCCGGCACGTGCCGAAGGCGGCCATCCTGGAAGCCGTGGGTGAGTACGCCCCGGCGCACGTCACCCGTTTGGCGAAGCTGAAGAAAGGCGACATGGCCCGCGAAGCCGAACGGCTAGTGGACGGCACCGGCTGGATGCCCGCGACCTTCAAAGCCGAAGCCCAACAGCAGGCGGTGCAGAACGGGGTGAATAAAACGGAAGCCAACACGACCTACACCGCCGCCGTGACCAATGAACAAGCCGAGGCATTAGCCGCGTAACCCCGCAAGCGCCCCGGTTCCGACCGGGGCGCATCACGTCAAGGATACCGACCATGAGCCACACGAATCGCCCCCGTATGGGTGCAACCTATACCTCGCCCAGTCAGTTCCATCCTGGGCGCGGTGGTGGCCACGCCTGATGTTCAGAGCAAACAGCCCGCTTAGAATGCCGTCACCTTCGCTGATGCTCGGATGACGGCGTAGAGGGCCCTTCAAGTGCTCGATACTGACCGGAATCCCTGCTTTAATAGGGTATCTGCTGAGGGTGCCCCAAAGGACAACACAAAGTTCTGGTTGATCCACCCGTATAGCAACACCACAGAGGCAATATGGCCGCACTTGTTCCAGAACTTGTCAACATGGCAAGCGAACCTCACATCTCTACTACTGACCTGCTACGCAAGGCATTAGTAGTAACTCGCCGCTTAGCAGTTCAAGAACTTGTGACATGGATTACTTTTGAGCTGAATGGCTACAATGACAGCGAGGTTCCGGAATATCGGAAAGTGGTTGGGCAGCTTCATGCGGAAAATCCATACAGGGGCGGAACGGTTCCGTTCATAGTTCCGCAAGAAATTGCAGAAATCGTGACACTTATACCGCTTATGCAGCCTCTGCCTGAGCTTCAGCAATTAGCTAAGAGCGACACATTACTCCACCGCTACTTTCCGGCGGATATGGAGCGAATACTGATGAACATGATGAGGGAAGGATCAGGCAGCGCTACGCGCCCTTTAATCAAATTTACGCCCATCCAAATTGGTGGCGTTGTTGATCGCGTGCGGAGTCGTATTCTTGATTGGGCGCTTGACCTCGAAGGTCGGGGCATCATTGGTGAAGGAATGTCTTTTACGCTGGAGGAAAAGCGAGCCGTGCAAGAGCAGCACTACCATTTTGGCAATGTATCGGGATCTCAGATTCAGATTAGTTCAAATGGATCGACGCAAGATCAAACCAACACCAATTCGGGTCAGGACCTTGAAGCCGTCAAGGGCTTGATTGATGCTTTGGGAGCTATCTTGGACCGTGGATCGGTGCCTGATGATTCCGTCGATGAGATGCGCGCCGAGTTGGCTACCTTGAAGGCCCAGGCGGCATCTCCAAAACCAAAGTGGGAAATCATCAAAGCGACCGCTCGGACTATCAAGACCATTGCCGAGGGTGCGGCAGGCAATATCTTGGGCGAGTTAGCAAAACCTCACGTTGTGACGCTTTTAGCCCTTGCTGCTGGTGCCTGAAAAGACTTTGCTGGAGAGCAGGATAAGGCGCTTTGCGCCGTCAGGCTCTCGTACTTTGCCTCATGCCGGCAAGCCATACAGCTTCGTACTCTTCACGCCTACGGCGCTGCGTGCTCCGCTTACATAGAAAGTCGCGCTCCGCTGCAATAGCCTCGGCGTGTGTGCTACGCCCAGGCTTGCTGCCGCGGGTTGCGCGAAAGCGTGCCGTCCTCGACGCTGGCGGCTCGTCACCTAGGCTCAGGACCTATTAAATAGCTTGAGTAGATGAGGGGTGGTTGATTCTGTGTGATCCCGGCATTTGATGTTGGACCATCGGCGCAAGCCTGGAAGGATGCACTATCGGACAGATTCTACACGGGAGCGCCCGCACGACAGAGGCAATCCCATGGCCTTCACCGGGGCAGGCAAGCGATACAGCATAGTCAAGAGAGCCTGAGGGTTCTGGCCAAGCGCCACGGCATCAACCAGAAGACCGTGGCGAAATGGAAAAAGCGCACAGCGGTCAAGGATCTGCCGGCCGGGCCGAAGGATCCGCATTCGACAGTTCTGACCATGTTGGAGGAAACCGTCGTTGTCGCCTTTCGCCGCCATACGCTGCTGTCGCTTCGACCGGGTCCGCGACGAGAACGGTATCGAACACCGCCTGACCAGGGTAAAACATCCCTGGACGAACGGCCAAATCGAGCGGATGAACCGCACCATCAAGGAGGCCACCGTCAAGCGCTACCATTACGATCGCCATGACCAGCTTCCACAGCACCTCGGCGACTTCGTCGCCGCCTACAATTTCGGCCGCAGGCTCAAGATCCTCAAAGGCCTCACACCCTACGAAGCCATCTGCGAGGCATGGCAAAGTGAGCCTGCCCGCTTTACGTCAGCCCCGCACCATCAAATGCCGGCATCAAACATCAGGGCTTCTCCGAATGGCGGGACCGGTGGTCAGGGGCGTTCGATCCTCTGGTCTTGAGTGACGTACAATGGCCATTCGTTGAAATCGCTTGGCGGCGCTTTCACCACGACTGCGGCAGTAGGAGGCTTGTATGTCTCTCCTTGGACCTGACCTAGCCTTCTCGTTCCACGGAGCGGCGATACCGGCATAGCGGGATCGAGCTTGCGCTTCTTCGAGGGGGAAATGCGCGCCATATAATCGCCGGCGACGTCGTTAACATACTTTTGTTCGGACTTCGTAAGCTTGCCGTAGAGTATGCCGATCTTCACCTTCTGCGCATTCCGCCTTTCTTCCCAATCCAGCAGCGCGTGGGTATTCTTTATCTTCTTGATCTTGCCGATCGCTTCCGCCACGGTGCCGGGCGGAATGGAGGAGACGGCAACGGCGCACAACGCGACCGTTATGGACCTATCCGTTCTGCCTGCCTGTGGCTTGACGTCCATACATTTCAGCGCCGTACGCCGCAGTTCGTCATGTGCTTGCGGCTGATTGTTGGTCGACAGTCCGGAACCCGAATGGCCAGCTCCGCCATCATTGAAACTGAGCGCGGTTTGCGCAGTGTCGGTCCGAAGCGTGTCGCCGACTTTCCTAACCGTTCGTAGGGCTGCACTGTCCACTTTGATTCCAGCGGCAGGGGTATGCAATACGGACTTCTTGTTCGTAACGAACAGCGTATGCGTACCGTCCAAATTGTCTTTCGCACCATCGAGCGATTTCAACACGTCAGTCGGCACGCTCTCGTGATATCCTGATTTAAACCCCTTTATCGTGGGGTTTGACCTAATTCGAACCTCACGAGTCATCCCAAAATTGCGGCTCACTCTCTGCGACTTCTTTAGCGTGAGGTCGCCGCCAGCAGTATAAGTCCCGACGACTTTGTGAGTGAATGTCCTCAACTTCTGCAAAGGAATGGAATACGCGCCCCCCGTAGCGAACTTGCTGCCCCTCTTGGCAAGAATCTTCCGGTTGCTGGCGGACAATTTAGGCATGAGAGCTACTCGACCGACACCGCCCGCAGGTTGAAGATTGCGGGAGACGATGGTGCCTTGTCGACGGCAGACACGGAAATCAGCGCAACGTTCGTGCCCAGTTTCAGGAAATCGTGATAGTCGTTGGACGAAAAGTCGAGATTTCTCAATGAAATTGAAACGACGTTGCGATCCGCGCCCCCAAACTCGGCATCACTGATGTATTTTGTGATAACGGACGAGGGATTGTTGTTGATAGATATGCTTAAAACGATGTCGCAGGAGGAGCCCTTCCACCCCTTGATGAAGAGTGTATGATCGGTAGAGGTGTCCTTGATTTTGAAGTATAAGCCGATCGTCAACGTATCCGTTAGTGCTGAAAGCTGACCCTGAAGACCAGAAGGCGTCTGGATGAAACCTGCGGGTTGCGAAGCCTTCCCCGTCCCATAGCTTGTTTCATCAGTGACATAAAGGTTGTTGGCTGAAGCGACGGCAGCGAAGGGTTGAGCTTGAGTGGTCGCACTTTGCTGTACGGGGGCGATGATGAAGTCCTGCGGTGCAAAGCCCAGCGCGGCGGTTGCAGAGGTCGTCCCTACGGGATCCAGCGCCATCAGCGGCAGTTCCAACGTTACGCTGATCGGTTGCTTGTCCGCATCTACGAGGATGGCGGGCTTGTTGTCGATGAAGGCGCTCGCTCCCCCCTTGGCATCTCCAGTCGTCGTATATTGGTGAGACGCCATGAACAGGTTGATGTCGTGATTCACCTGGATGCTGACGCTGCTCGACGACAAGGTCACCAGCCACGACGCGTGCGAGATGAAGGTGAACCCGAACATCGCAAGCTGGCTTGGTGGATAGAGGGCGTTGGCGTCGAAGAGACGTGACTGCATCGCATCCGAGATCAAGATGCGGGTCTGGTTCGGATTGTTGGGGTTGACGGTACCGTCCGTTGCTCGACACAATACGACGTCCCAAGGATATTCCTGCCCGAAGACCCATGATGCCGTTTGCAGCAACGGATCGATCAGCGCGTAGGCGCCCCAGTCCTTGACGCTCATTGCGGCGCTGGCCGACTGGTCGGACGACTTGGACGTCGAGTTTTCGGTACCCGACGTGCGGGATCGCTCGCTCGTTGTCGTAGAGGAGTGTTCGTAGTTTGCCGAGATGCTTTCGGCAGATACGTTGACGCCATAACTGTTCGTCTGGGATGTCGACGATCCCACCGTGCTCGAGGCGCTCCGGTTACTACTCTGCCCATCGGTCGTTCCGCTGACCTGGGATGCTTGGACGACCGTGTTCACTGTTTTGGGCGAGTAGCTGAGGAGCCTTAACGACGGCTGTCCGTCGCTCGTCGCGACCGAATTAATCGTGCTGAGCAGCGCTGGATAATTGGAATAAGATGTCAGTTTCTGCACTGGGCTGAGGTTCCGCCCACTTTCATTAACGATGGAAGTCGACTGAATGCAGGTCACGATGTAGCTAAATTCAACAGACGATTGAGCATCTGATCGGCTGTTTGCAAAGACATCGTCAAATCTACGGACCTCGTACGAAAGGAGAACATTTCCAACCGGGTCGGTGCCATTCCCAAAAAACAGAGATTTAAGAAAAACCTGAGAATAGACGTCACTGTCTTTTATCATCGCCAATTCCTAATGTCGGTAGTATGGTTCTTGATTCACTTGGTTTTGGTAGGTTCTCCGGGGTAAATGATATAAGACACGACGAAGTATGGCTGCATGTTGTTATGCGGAAGGTTGCCGCCCGCAGGGTCAGTTTGGGCGCCTTGGTTCACCATCACAGGAATGGCGCTCCCATCCCAACCCCAGCTATAGATGTCCCCGCCATAAACGCCGGTGAACCCGTGTGTATGGCTCGGCATTTCATTGATGCTGAGTTCGTGAGCGAATTCGCCGCCAGTGCTTCCGACGTTGAACGACGTGGCGGGAAATTTCGGATCGAGGTTGTCCGTCTGAAGACCGGCCGCACCCACGCCTGCGCCGATCAACGTGCGGCCTGCCAGATTTGGCGTGGTCGGACTGCCGAGAACCGTAATAAACTCTTCATATTCTTGAGGGATCGCGGAACCGTCACAGGGCAACCAACCACTGGGCAGATTCACAATCGGCAGAGCGAAGGGCAGAATTGCGCCCATTGGCCAGTTCTTATCCATGTACTTCATGTACTTCCTCCTTGGTTTTTGCGAAGTTAGTATGCGCTACGGTGGCAAACTTGTATAGAGCCAAGACTAGGCTCAGGACCTATTAAACGGCTTGTATGAGCGGCGTCGGGTTGATTCACTGGCGGCGAAGGAGCCGCCAATGAGTGACCTGTTCTGGCTGACGGACGAGCAGATGCGCCGTATCGAGCCGTACTTTCCGTTATCGCATGGCGTGCCGCGCGTGGATGACCGGCGGATCGTCAGCGGGATCATCTTCGTGATCCGCAACGGCCTGCGCTGGCGCGACGCCCCTGCGGCTTATGGTCCGCCCAAGACGATCTACAACCGCTTCATCCGCTGGAGCCGGATGGGTGTCTTCAACCGTATCTTTGCCGGGCTGGCAGCCGAGGGCGGGCCGCCGGATCAGTTGATGATCGACGCCACGCACCTGAAGGCGCATCGCACGGCCGCCAGCCTGCTCAAAAAAGGGGCTCTTCCCCGATGTATCGGGCGCACCAGGGGCGGCCTGAACTCCAAGCTGCACGCCGTCTGCGATAATCGGGGACGCCCGCGCGTCATGCTGCTCACCGAAGGACAGATGAGCGACTACAAGGGAGCGGCCCTCATGTTCGAGGCGATGCCTCCCGCTCCGGTGCTGCTTGCCGATCGCGGCTACGACGCCGACTGGTTCCACCAGGCGCTTGCCGCGCGTGGCACCACTGCCTGCATCCCGTCACGCAAGGGCCGCAACGTGCCAATCCCGCATGATGCCACCCTCTACCGGTGTCGCCACAGGATCGAGAACATGTTCGGCCGCCTCAAGGACTGGCGACGCATCCACACCCGCTACGATCGGTGCGCCCACGCCTTCATGTCGGCCATCGCTCTCGCTGCATCCGTCATCTTCTGGATCAATCAATGAGTCCTGAGCCTAGTCGTCTCAATGGAGGGTTCGCAGTGACGGAGGACGAACCGGAAGCTATCAACAACGCTGGCGAGCAACAGACCCACGCACTCGCCGCTTGATCTTCACCCTCGTCGAGCGCCCCGGTTCCGGCCGGCGCGCTTCGCTGTGCTACCCGCATCGGCCCCAGGCCGTACCGTCCTGGGGCCAATGGACAAAAATCCGGGCGCGGCAGTAGCCGCGCCCGGTTCCAAAGCACAAAAGCACAAAGCCAAACCGCCCCTTCGCCGCCTGCCGGCGGCGAAGGGGCGGCGCCCAAGTGCCTTGTACGCGAGAAACCCTCGAAGCCCATAGGGGCGCCGGCGCATCGCGCCGCCGACAGTCCGCACGCGCCCCGACACATGGGCGGGACTCGTGGGGCTACGCCCCGGCTTGCTGCCGCAGGTTGCGCGAACGCGTTCCGTCCTCGACGCTGGCGGTTCGTCGCCTGGTCGTCTCATCTCAATGGAGGGGGGGGCACCGACACGCCGCCCGGCCTTGCCTATAGAGCTTCCACACCACGCCTCACGCCAGAAGCTGCTTGTACGTCAGGGGCGCCTGCACCCTTGTCGTCGGAGTTGTCCTTGCCCGTGTCAGGGCGCTGGCCGGTGAAGCCTTCGCGCGGGGAGGCCGAGTCGGCCATGTCTCCATTCGAGAGCGGGCGGCCAGTGCGTCCTTGTGTTGTTGTGAATCCTGGCGGTGGCTGGGCTTCATGGCCGCAACCTTCCAGCGAAAACAATTTCCCCTGCGCTGCGCGCATTCCTCGCGGGACAAATTCTTTTCGCTTCCAGGTTCTCCACGGTGTTGCGACCGCTGCGCGGTGCGGCCCGCCCATCCCCCGCCGGGCGGATCACAACAAGGACGCACTGGCGCGACCTTGTCCAACCCGAAAGGAGAAAACATCATGGCAAACATCGGCACCTTCACCGCAGAGAAAAACGGCTTCACCGGCCAGCTCCACACCCTGACCCTCAACGTGAAGGCCAAGTTGGTTCCCAACGACAAGGGCGAGAGCGAAAGCGCTCCGGACTTCCGCCTGCAGGTAGCCGGCCATGATTTCGGCGCGGCATGGAAGAAAACGAGCGAGGCCGGGCGGGATTATCTGTCGGTGACCATTGACGATCCTTCGTTCCCGTCGCCGGTCTATGCCCGCCTGATTGAGGGCGAGAACGGCACGCACGACCTCATCTGGTCACGCAGCAAGCCCAAGGCGGCCTGACGGCCGCTCATCGCGCCCCGCTTCCAGGCGGGGCGCTTTCATCGATGCCATCCGGCACGGCGGCAAGCTGTCGCTCTGTTTCGGCCATCAATACAGCCGTACTACAGTCGAGCGCCCGGGCAATCTTGAAGACAATCGCCAGCGTGGGCAGGTGTTCGCCGCGCTCCACCTTGCCCATGTGCGACCGTTCGACGCTGGCCCGACTCGCCAACAACTCCTGTCCGATCCCTTTTTCGCTGCGCAACGCGCGCACTGCCGCGCCGAAGGCTCGCGCCAAATTGGCATCGAATGTGGTGGTGCCAACCGGGCGGCCTGGCTGAACGGATCGCTTCTGCATAGACAGAAGCGTGAAATTGAAAGACAGCCAAAACCACGTTATCTTTAACTCATAGACTCAAAATTGCTGCTTCGTGCCTTTACGGTAATCCGCATCTGCGAATGCTGACAGAACCGGAGAATCGTGATCGTGTCTTTCCGGCTTCTTACAATCCTGCTTCTACGCCTCCGTTCCTTTACGGATGCGTGTGCCTGTTCAACCGTGTTTCCACACGAATACACGGGTGCGGATCAGCTACTGTGCGCTTTGCCACAAAGGCGTATCTGTACACCCTCGGTTTCGTGGATGTCCTGCTCATGACTGTTGTACTGGTCACCGCTGAGGAGCGCACCCGGTTGCTCGCCCACGGCGAGGCATTCGCCGCGGGCCAGACCCTTGATCCGTTACCCGTGGTGCGGTTGTTCACCCCGGACGCGCATGCGAGTTGGTTGCTGGCCTCGCTCGATCCGGCCGATGGCGATACGGCCTGGGGTCTCATCGACCTGGGCATCGGCATGCCGGCCCTGGGCACGGTCAAGCTGTCCGACCTCGCCGGCATCGTCGGACCGCGTAACCTACCGGTGCGACGGGATAGCTACTTCCAGGCGGTGCGGCCACTTTCGGAGTACGTGCGGCTGGCTGAAGAAAACGGCTCCATCACCGACTGAGCGGTGCCGGCTTCGAGGGATCGCAGCCCGGTGCATTGAGGCCGTTTCGGTCTCGCTCAAGACCTGTACGGCCTTAATCCGGACTCTTGCACCGATCCGGGCCTCTTAGACGCAAACGGCCATGATGCAGGGCGCCTCTTGCGGCACCGTCGGCGCTGCTGCGCGCGGGCCACCCACTGCGCAGCCGTCGCGGTCGGGCACGATGCGCAACGCATCGGACCCTGGGTCTTATTCAACCAGCGTAACCAGCCCCTGCCAATGGCGACGTTCCTGCCACTCCACAGGAGCTTGCTCATGGAAGCGATCGACACGCATCACCGGCATTCTTGGTATCCCAGCGCCGCCTATCTCTACGTGCTGCACCTCGATGGCCCCGCACTGGCCTGGGAGTACCTGCGCCGCCATCCCGACTACCAGCGTGACTGGCAGCGCCGCCGGCATCGACCCGACGCGGCGCAGCGCTGGGGCCTACGTTGGCTTGAAGATCCCGCCCTGGATGCGCGTGAGGCACATCCAAGCTGGGGACCCGATCCGGCCGCCTCGGCGCAACTGCATCCCGACCTCGACGTGCCGGAAGCCGGCTGGCGGTTCGACCTTTGGGCGCTGCCCGGCCATAAGCGCTTGAGCCATGAGGGCCCACGTCTGCAGTTGGCCGTGGATCTACCGGGGCGGCACCTGCGCCTGGCACTGGCTCCCGGCCTGGGCGACGGCATGGCCTGCGCTTTCGGCACTCGAGCTGCGACTAGCTTCACGGCCGAGGCGGCGCGGGCCCGCCATCGCGCCTTGGCGCTTGGCCTGGCCTCGTTGGAGGGACGCAGCCCGCAAGCCTTCGCCCAGACGCGGGAACGCCCGTCGCCGACGGCCCTGCAAGAGCTGCACAGCCTGCAAGCGCTCGACGCCCACCTGGCGGGTGCGTCCTTGCGCGAGGTGGCGGCCGGCCTGTTCGGTGCCGAAGCCGTGACGGCGGGCTGGCACGCCGATAGCGGCCTGCGCGCCCGCACACGCCGCCTGGTGCGGCGCGGCGAGGCGCTGATGCGCGGTGGCTACCGCCGCCTGCTGCAGAACGATGCTGTTGAACAGGGCCGTTTTGCCCGCAGCCAAAACGGCCCTGAGCAGGCGGCTGACGCTTTCTGAGACTGCCTCCACCCGGTTGCATCGTGCGCCGGACTTGATGGAGGTTCTTCCTATGCGACACACACCGTTGCATCCCCAGGCAGCGCCCGCTGCCACGCCGCATAACGCCCAGCCGCCCCGCTACCTCACCAACGACGAGGCCGCCACGTACCTGCGCCTGAGCCCCCGCACGCTGGAAAAGCAGCGCGTGATGGGAGGCGGCCCGCGCTTTCGCAAGTTCGGCCGCCGCGTCATGTACGCCCTCACCGACCTCGACGCCTGGGCTGCCGAGCGCAGCTTCGAGAGCACGTCCGATGTCGAGTACGCCGAGCACCACTCGGCCGACAGCCGTGCGCGCTGATCGGCGGCTCGCCGGTGGCCATCGCCATGTCCAGCCCATCGCAGGCGCAGGAACAGCTCGACCTGTTCCGCGCGTTGCCGGGCGATATGGCACCGCGCGACGCCCAGGACCTGATGGCCTATCCGTTCTTTTCGTTGGCCAAGTCACGGCGCACGGTGCCGATCGACTTCCGCAGCGGCAATGTCACCATTCGCGTGGAGGGCACCCAGGAACATGGCATCGCTACGATTTGGGATGCCGACGTCCTGATATGGGCCGCGTCGCAGATCGTGGAGGCGCGCGACGCGGGCTTGCGCCCGTCGCGTTGGATACGCACCACCCCCTACGAGATCCTGCGCTTCGTGGGGCGCGGCACGTCGCTACGCGACTACCAGCGCCTCAAGGCGTCCTTGGATCGGCTGCAATCGACCACAGTGGCCACGTCCATTCGCGAAACAACCGGGCGGCGTCTGCATCGCTTCTCCTGGATCAACGAATGGCGCGAGTTGGCCGATGCCAAGGGCGTGCCGCAGGGCATCGAACTGATCCTGCCGGACTGGTTCTTTGCCGGCGTGCTCGACGCCACCCTGGTGCTGACCATCGACCCCGCGTACTTCCGGCTGAAAGGCGGGATCGAGCGCTGGCTGTACCGCCTGGTGCGCAAGCACGGCGGCAAGCAGCCGGACGGCTGGCAATTCGACTTCCGGCACCTGCACCGCAAGTCGGGCAGCACGGCGCGCTTCTCGGACTTCGCCTACGACCTGCGCGTGCTGGTCGCGCGGCAGTCGATGCCCGGCTACGCCCTGAGCATCGTGCGGATACCGGAAGAGGGAACGGAGCTGTTGGCCTTCCGGCCCGTGCCGGCCACGGCACGGGGATAACTCGCGGACAAGGTGTGGACGGCCTCGTGCTATCAGGCGCACCGGGTATCGTGCTATCGGGAGTATGCCTCTCGTGCTATCAGGCGCATGAAAACACCGGAACGCCAATAATGGCGCGGCGTTGCGCCTCCCTTAACTTACCTAACAAGAAATACCTAACTTGTAGTAGAGGCGCGCCGTTTCGGTGGATAACCACCCAAGGGCACGAACAGGCCGGCTTTCCAACACGGAGGGCCGCGCCATGATCCTCGCTCTGCTCAACCAGAAAGGCGGTGTCGGCAAGACTACGCTCGCCACGCACATCGCCGGCGAGCTGGCGCTGCGTGGCCAGCAGGTCGTGCTGCTGGATGCCGACCCGCAAGGATCTTCGCTGGACTGGACGCAACGCAGAAGCCAACAGGGCCTGCCGCGGTTGTTCAGCGCCGTGGGCCTCGCCCGCGAAACGCTGCATCAAGAGGCGCCGGAGCTGGCCCGCCGCACCGATCACGTCATCATCGACGGCCCGCCGCGCATTGCCGCCCTGGCGCGCTCCGCGCTGCTGGCGGCCGAGCGCGTGCTCATCCCGGTGCAGCCCAGTCCGTATGACCTCTGGGCCAGCGCCGAGATGGTGGCACTGATTTGCGAAGCGCAGGTGTTCCGGCCTGCGCTGCGCGCGGCCTTCGTCATCAATAGGCGCGTCAGTACCACCGTCATCGGGCGCGAGGCACGCGGTGCGCTCGCAGAGCAGCCGCTGCCCGCGCTACGCGCCGAGGTGCGCCAGCGCATCGTCTTCGCCGACAGCGTGGCCGCTGGCCGGCTTGCACGCGAGACGGCGCCGGACAGTGCCGCGGCGCGCGAGATCACCGCGCTGGTCGATGAACTGCTGCGGTGGCCGACATGAGCAGCGGCAACCGCACACGCAACGGCGCCCGCCTCAGCAAGCGCGTTCGCATTGGCGCGCGTCCACCCGCGAATCCGCACGCCGAGGCGTGGATTCGCCAGGGCGACGCGGACGCCTTGCAGAAGGGTGATCTCTACACCGCACGCCTGACACTCGACATCACCCCAGCGATGCGCGCGCGCATCAAGGTATCGGCCTTCACCCAGGGCCTGACCGTGGCCGAACTGCTGCGTGCGCTGCTGGAGCGGGAGTTTCCCGAGAACCGCACGGAGAACCTGCCATGAACACAACCGCCTTGCCTGCCGCTCACGCGGCGATGGCGGCGCCCGCGACTGCGCTGCCTCCTCCACTTTCAACACTCGCCGGCCAAGCCGGCAACACGCCCTTGACCCGCGTATCGCTCGCCTACATCGAGTCACGCTTCAAGCTCTATCTACGCTTCGGCAAACCCGCGCGCACGCTGCGGCTCGACCGCTGGCGGCGCTGCGCGGTGTTCCTGCCGGGCGCGATGCTCTGCCGCATCCGCTGGGAGGCCAACGACTACGGCACGACCCGCTGGCAGCTCATGGTGATGCAGGCGTGCACGCCGCTGGACGCCGCACAGCGCATCCCTGGCGTGCAGCCGGGCGCACGCCTGTTGCTGCATGCCGAAGGCGAAGCAAACGTGCGCGCCGTGCTGGAGCGCATCGACGCCATAGAGGCGCTGGGCATCGCCGCCCTCGACGTGTCGCCCGCGTACTGGTGCACGCTGGGCAACCGTCTGGCGGCGCGCCTGGCGCTGCCCGAATACACCACCGAGCGGCACGCCGCCTGGCTGGCCAGAAAGGTGCTGTCATGATGGCCCCGATGACCACGCCCAGGCCCGTCATTGCAGCGCATCCTCGCTCGCGCCGGCGCGAGCGCATCGTCGTGACGACCCTGGCCGCCATCGGCCTCGCTGCGCTGACCTGGGCGGCGTGGGTGTCGCCGCCACCGCGCCTGGCCTACAACCCGTCCGACAGCGTGGCGGTCGGCTGGTATCGCATCGACCCGTTCGACCCACGCACCGCCTCGCTGCCACGTTCTCTGTCCGTGGACAGCATCGTGCTGGTGCCACTGCCGGCCACGGCCTCCGCGCTGGCTGCGCAGCGCGGCTACCTGCCGACGCGCATCCCTCTGCTCAAGCGTGTGGGGGCCGTCGCGCCACAACACGTCTGCATCGTCGCCGGCCAGGTCCGCATCGACGGCGTGCCGGCGGCCGCCGCGCTGCCTGCCGACCGGCTGGGCCGACCGCTGCCGTCGTTGCAGCTTTGCCGCCGTCTAAGACCGGGCGAACTGTTCCTGCTGAGCGTGACGAATCCGGCCTCCTTCGACAGCCGCTACTTCGGCCCGGTCAGCGCATCCACCGTGATCGGCGTTGCGCATCCGGTGTGGCTGGAGGCACGCCGATGATGGCCACTGATTCGCTGCATTCCGGCGTGCCATTGGGCACGTCGTTCTCGCTGCCGCCGCCATGTCGTCGCACATGTAGTGTGGGTGCAGTCGCACCGCACGGCACGCTGCCTTCGGCGCAGCCGTCCAACGTGCAGGCGTCTTGCCCCGAAAGCGCCCGGCCTACGGCCATTGGCGCGTTCGCCGGCGCGCTGACTGCTCGCGCAGCAGCGCCGCCGGGCCGCCGATGCCGGGAGCGACAGCGGAAGGCAAAGGCGGAAGGCAAGATAAAAGGTCGCGGCACTCCGGCGCCCGAAAAGCCAGTCTGCACGTGGGGGGGACACGGCACGCGCCAGGCCGCCGCAGCGTGCCGCGAAGATGCGCTAGGCCGCAGCAGCGCTGGCCTTGCCGCGTGCCGCCTGCGCCCAGGCGCGCTGGTCTTGGCGGGAGTCTGCGAATGAGCCGCCGCGACGAGGACGCTTTCCGCATCCGCCCAGGCGCGCCGAAGCAACGTGGCAATACCTACGTCAACCTGGTGCTGCGCCAGGCCGGCAAGGCCGGCGTCACGCTCGGCAAGGCGACGGGCAAGGCCGGCAACCGGCCGGGCTCTCGTCTAGGCCGCGGCCATGTCGCCGCACGCTTCACCGGACAGGGACTGCGCGGCAATGCGCGTCGCGTGACGATCAAGGTACGGCTGGTCAACCTTGCCAAGGCCGGGCCGCGCTCGTCCGCCACCCACCTGCGCTACATCGAGCGCGAAGGCGTGGATCGCCAAGGCGGTGCTGGCCGTGCGTATGGCCCGGCGACCGACGAGGCGGACACCGTCGCGTTCGAGGAACGAGGGCGCGAGGACCGGCACCAGTTCCGCTTCATCATCTCGCCCGAGGATGCCGAGCAACTTGACGATCTGCGCACCTACACCCGCCACCTGATGGCGCGCATGGAAGCCGACCTGGGCACGCGATTGGACTGGGTAGCGGTGGACCATTGGAACACCGACAACCCCCACACTCACGTCGTCCTACGCGGCAAGGACGACGCTGGTGGCGACCTCATCATCGCTAGCGACTACATCAGCCAGGGCATGCGCGACCGTGCCTCGGCGCTGGCAACCGAATGGCTGGGGCCGCGCACCGAACTGGAGATCCAGCAGACGCTGGCCAAGGAAGTGGAGCAGGAGCGCTGGACCAGCCTGGATCGGACCTTGCAGCGTGAAGCAAGCAATGGCCGGGTGCTGCGCCCCGAACGGCTGGACGCCATCCCCCGCCTGAAACGCCAGCGCCTGCTACTGATCGGTCGCCTGCAGCACTTGCAGCGCATGGGCCTGGCCAGCGAACGGCAAACCGGCGAGTGGATCATTCATGCCAAGGCCGAAACCACCTTGCGGGCAATGGGTGAACGCGGCGACATCATCCGCACCCTGCAGCGCGCCATGAGCGGCCAGCCACGCGAACTGGCGGTGTTCGAGCCTGGCGAGGATGGCCGCAGCATCATCGGCCGTGTCGCCGCGAAGGGGCTGGCCGACGAGCTGCACGACCGCGGCTATCTGGTCGTCGATGGCCTGGACGGCAAGGCCCACTACGTCACCTTGAACGCCCGCGACGAGCTGGCGAACTATCCCACCGGGGCGGTGGTGGAGGTGCGGGGCTCCGCCGATGTGCGCGCCGCCGACAAGACCATCGCCGCGCTGGCAAGCGATGGCCTGTACCGCGCCGATCATCACCTGGCCATCGAACAGGGCCGGGCCAAGCCCGGACGCGACCCGCAGGAGGTGGTTGCCGCCCACGTCCGGCGGCTGGAAGCCCTGCGCCGGGCGGGCATCGTGGAGCGCGTGGCCGAAGGGCTGTGGAAGGTGCCGGACGACCTGGCCGAGCGTGGCCGCCAGTACGACGCGCAGCGTCTGGGCGGCGTCGCCGTAGAGTTGAAATCGCACCTGCCCATCGAGCGGCAGACGCGCGTCATCGGCGCTACCTGGCTCGATCAGCAGTTGATCGACGGCGGCTCCCGCCTGGGTAACCTGGGCTTTGGTGCGGAGGCTAAGCAGGCGATGCAGCAGCGTGCCAACTTCCTGGCCGAACAGGGACTGGCCGAGTTACATGGGCAGCGCGTGATCCTGGCGCGTAACCTGTTGGGCACGCTACGCAACCAGGAATTGGCACAGGTCGGCCAGGACATAGCGGCTGAAACCGGCTTAGCCCATCGTGCGGTGGCCGATGGACAGCGCGTAGCGGGTATCTACCGGCGCAGCGTCATGCTCGCCAGCGGGCGCTACGCGATGCTCGATGACGGCATGGGGTTCTCGTTGGTGCCCTGGAAGCCGGTGATCGAGCAACGCCTGGGACAACAGCTTGCCGCCACGGTGCGCGGCGGCGGCGTGTCGTGGGAGGTTGGAAGGCAGCGTGGGCCGTCGGTGGGTTAGATTCGCTTACGGCGCTTGACCATCATGGATGGTCTTTTGCCGCTACTTCTTTCCCTAGGTGTGTAGTCCCGGACACTAGCTGGTGCGTCGATTGCTGTAGTACCTCCAGCAGGTTGAGCAAATGTTGCTCACCCAACACACTGCCACGCTGGCCTTCTGGAACGGCATACCAGGAGATGAGCAGTGTCACGAGCGCATGCGCATGGCGGGCAGCCTTGCTGAGGCGTTCTTCGCGTTGGCTGGAAGAGTCGGGCTGCATGTCGGTGAACTCCCTGATGGAATCTACATAGGACGGACAAGAGCACAGATTTTATGCCATCGCTCTGAACAAACATTGGGAGCATCGTCGCCGGCTGGGCGTTGCTGCGCTAGCAGCGCGCCATAGGCTTGCCTCATCCTGATTCACCCTTTGCTTGAATCCACGCTGGCTGCCGTCGTCTTCCAACACGGCGCGATACACCAGGGTCAAGCTGCGGGGGCTTTGGCCTGATTCAACCACTGCGCAAATCCACACTCGTTGCCATCGTCTTCCAACGCCGCGTAGTACGTCAGTCGCAAATGGCGATCCTCATCGATCGTCAGCTTGGCGTACTCGAACGCCACGGGCCCTAGTCCCTCGATGTTCAGTCGCCGCCACCCCAGCTCAGGGCCATGGATGTCCTGTTCTTGCCACCACTCGCGGAAGTCCGGTGAGACTTTTTCGAGATCCTTGATGAGGGCGCAAATGTCGGGCTCCTGCGTCGCCTTGACGAAATCCCGACGGAAGTGCGAGAGCATTTCCAGTGCCTGTTCTTCCCAGGGATCGAACAGTGCACGCGTCGGCCCGTCGGCGAACAGCATCCACAGGAGGTTGCGGCGCTCCGGCGCATGCGTGGAAAAACGAAACACGCGGTCAGCCACCGCGTTCCAGGCCAACACATCCCAACGCAGGTTGATGACATAGGCCGGGCGACAGGTCAGATCGCCCATCAGCCTATGCACCACCGATGGCACCACGCACCAGGTCTTGCCGGGCTCGGCCGGTGGGCGCTGCTGAGTGAGCAGGTACAGATAACGTCGCTCGGCGGCGTCCAGCTTGAGCACGCGCGACAGGGCATCGAGGAAGGTGGCGGACACGCTGATCTCGCGGCCCTGTTCCAGCCAGGTGTACCACGTCAGCCCCACACCGGCCAGGGCCGCGACTTCTTCGCGGCGCAAGCCGGGCGTGCGGCGGCGCCCAGTCGTCGGTAGACCAACCGCTTCCGGCCTTATGCGCTCGCGACGGCTGCGCAAGAACTCCGCCAATTCCTTCCGCGTGCGCTCCATGGTGCGAACGGCTCTCATCCAATCACCTTTAGTAACAGCATAAACAGTTAAATTGTAATAGCTAAATACCGTACCCAGAATCCGTCCGCCGGCCGTTCATCCCCCTGAACGGCCCGTTTAGCGCGTGTGAAATCACCCGTCATCACCGGAAAAGGAGAAACGGCATGTACGAGCGCTTATTGAGTCAACAACTGAATCATCTGAAGGCGGTTGGTCAGTACCGCAACTTCGTGACGCTCAACCGTATTTGCGGGCAATACCCGCTGGCGCGGCTTGAGGGGAGCGACGCGCGCCCCGTAGTCGTCTGGTGCAGTAACGATTATCTGGGCATGTCCCAACACCCGCGCGTGCGTCAAGCCATGCACGAGGCCATCGAGGTCTACGGTGCTGGCTCGGGGGGATCGCGCAACATCGGCGGCAGCCATGGGCTATACGAAAAGTTGGAGCGCAGCCTTGCCGACTGGCATGGCAAGGAGGCGGCCCTGGTCTTCCCCACCGGCTTCGCCTCCAACGATGCGACGCTGCAGTGCCTGCTACGGCAGCTTCCCGATTGCATCGTGTTCAGCGACGAGAAGAACCACGCCTCCATCATCAATGGCATCCGTGCGGTGCGCACCGAGCGCCACGTGTTCCGCCACAATGACGTCACCCACCTGGAGGAATTGCTTGCCCAGCATCCGCGCGAGCGCCCGAAGATCGTGGTGTTCGAGTCGATCTATTCCATGGACGGCGATACGGCGCCCATCACCGAAATCGTGGAGGTTGCCCGTCGCTACAATGCCCTGACGTACCTGGACGAAGTGCATGCGGTGGGCATGTATGGCCCACGGGGTGCCGGTCTGGCGGCTCACCTGGGCGTCTCCGATCAGGTGGACGTGATCCAGGGCACGATGGCCAAGGCGGTCGGCGTGATCGGTGGCTACATCGCCGGGAAGCAGTGGCTGATCGATGCCATCCGTTCGTTCGCCACCGGCTTCATCTTCACCACGTCGCTGCCTCCGGCGGTGGCCGCCGCTTGCCTGGCCAGCGTCGAACATTTGAAGGACCACGCCGTCGAGCGTGAGCAGTTGCATAAGCAAACCAGGCGCCTGCGCCAAGCCTTGGCTCAGCGGTATATCCCGGTCATGGATTGCTCAACCACGCACGTGTTGCCGGTGCTGATTGGCGACGCGGACAAGTGCAAGGCGGCGGCGGATCGGCTGTTGCATCAGCATGGCATCTACCTACAACCCATCAATTTCCCCTCGGTCGCGGTCGGTACCGAACGCTTCCGCATCAATGCCACCCCGAACCACAGCGATGCCCAGATAGAGCAGCTTGCCCAGGCGCTAGGCGAAGTGTTCGCCCATTTCGACATTCCGCTGCTGCCCTCCCGCGAAGCGGTGTATCTGCAGGAGGTGTCGTGAAATGGTTCAGGACTCCTGCAAGATTCGTCCGGCGTCGCTCGGGGATATCGAGGCGCTGGTAGCGCTACGCGCCCATCTGCTGGATGGTGACTCAACGGCCAGCTATGCCAGCCGCACCCCGGAGGAAAGCCTACGCTGGAAAGCCGCCTACCGGGACTGGTTGACGAAGGTGTTGGACGGCGACGAGCAGGTGCGCATCGTAACCGCCGAACGCGGCGCCGAGGTGGTGGCCTGTGCCACCGGCCTCCTTGATGCGCGACCGCCTGCGCCGGACTGCCTGAGCGGCTGGTGCGGCTGGGTGCAGTCAGTGGTGGTGTCGCCGTCGTACCGGCGCCAGGGTATCGCCAAGCGGCTGATGCACGAGCTGTTGCATTGGCTCTCCGGGCGTGGCGCGGCCAAGGTGTTGCTGGAAGCTACTCCGGCCGCCGAGCCGCTGTATCTCAAGCTGGGTTTCGTGCGTAGCGCTGAAGGTCTGTTGACTCTCTCGGGAGGCCGGCCATGAAGCTGCTGATCGTCGGACTGGGCTATGCCGGCAAGCGCTATCGGCGCGCTTTCCATCATCTTGTCGGCACGCTGGATATTCCGCTCGAAATCGCCTATGTGGCACGCCAGCAGCGCACCGGCGAAGCCCTACCTTATTACCCGAACGTGCCCGAGGCGCTGGCGGAGTTCGGACCTGACATCGTGGTGGTCAGTGTCAACGATCACGCGCACGTCGACATCCTGCATGACCTGGCCGGCTTCACGGGCTTCGTGCTCTGTGAGAAGCCACTGGCAGCGCCGGGAGACGACTGGCCCAGTGTCTGTGCTGGCTTGCAGAGAACCCAGGGCTTCGCACTGGACTTGGTGGAGCGCTATTCGGAAGCGACGCAGCGACTGAAGGAGCGCGTGTCCAGGGACGGGTGGTCGCTGATTCGTGCCAGTTTCCATTGGGGCAAGGACCGGCTGAACGATTACCGGCCCACCTGTGGCGTGAGCAGCGAGGTCATCCATGCCCTGGACCTGGTGCAATGGATAGGCGCGCCGAACGACAGGCTGCACTTACAGCAGGCGATCGGTATCGCGTCGGACTTTTCCCTCTCCGGCTCCGCAGTGCCCGATACCGTCTTGCTCACCGCCACCTTGGGCAATGCAGCCGTGGCCGGCTACAGCAGCTTCGTCAATATCCAGCGCCAGCGCACCGTGGACTTTTCGTTCAGCGATGCGGCTGGCCGGATCTTCCATGCGCGTCTCGTCTACGACACCCCAGCCTGGGACCACGATGAATTGCGCATCTGGACCCGAGCCGGCGACGGGCGCGAAGTGACAGTCGATGAGTTCAAGACAACCCCCGGCGGGGCCGGTCTTGAAACGGTACTGAAGCTGGCGCGCCTCTGTGAAGACGTAACGCGTGTCGCGGTGCTGAAGACGGCGCCTCGGCAGCCCTTCGCCAGTCTCGATGAAGCGATCCGCCTGCAAGGTCTGCTCGACGGCATTGGTGCGCAGATAGGAGGAGCACCTGTGGCGCGCTATGTGCGCGGTACACCGCGGTTGCTCATCCCTGCGAGCGCCGACCTCGAAAGCCTGGGCTGAAGCCTCACCCCCTCATTAGGAGAAAGCTATGTGTGGAATGACCGGCTGGCTTGCTTTCAGCCGAAACCTGACGATGCACCGTGACATCCTGCAAGACATGACAGACACCCTGGCGCCGCGCGGCCCCGATGCCCAGGGGCTGTGGATCGACGGCCCAATTGGCTTGGGGCACCGGCGCCTGTCGATCATTGATCTGGAGGGAGGTCGTCAGCCGATGGTTGCCGACCATGGCGGCCAGCAGGCTGCCGCGGTCATCAGCTACACCGGGGAGGTCTACAATTTTCCCGAGCTGCGCCGCGAGCTGGTGACCCGTGGCCATCACTTCGAGACCCGCAGTGATACCGAGGTGGTGCTGCGCGCCTATCTGGAATGGGGCACCGCCTGCGTCGAGCGTTTCAACGGGATGTATGCCTTCGCGCTCTGGGACCGCCTGAAGCAGGAGCTGCTGCTGGTGCGCGACCGCATGGGTGTGAAGCCGCTGTACTATTTTCAGACCGACGATGGCGTGGTGTTCGGCTCCGAACCCAAGGCGCTACTCGCGAACCCGCTGGTGCCGCGCAAAGTGGATGCCAATGGACTGCGCGAAGTGCTGGAAATGGTCAAGACGCCGGGACAGGCGATCTTCGCCGGCATGCGCGAGGTGCTACCGGGCGAGTTGGTCAAGGTCGGGCGCACAGGGCTGTCGCGGCATCGCTACTGGGCATTGCAGGCCCTGGAGCATGAGCACACGCTGGAACAGACCATCCAGCACACCCGCGACTTGCTGGAGGATATCGTCGAGCGTCAGATCGTCGCCGACGTGCCGTTGTGCAGCCTGCTTTCAGGCGGACTGGATTCTTCGATCATCACGGCCCTGGCCTCCAAGAAGCTGCTGGCCACAGGCAAGGACAATATCCGCTCCTTCTCGGTGGACTTCGTTGACCACGGAAGCGGCTTCAGTGGGGATGCGGTGCGTGGCACTCCCGACGCGCCCTTCGTGCGTGACCTGGTGCAGCGCATCGGTTCCACACACGGGGAAATCGTGCTGGATAGCCGCGAGCTGGCCGACCCGGCTCTGCGTGCCCAGATCGTCCGCGCGCTGGATCTGCCGCCGGCCTTCTGGGGCGACATGTGGCCATCGCTATACCGCCTGTTCCAGGAGATCCGCCGGCATTCGACCGTAGCCCTATCCGGCGAGTCGGCTGACGAGGTATTCGGTGGTTACCGCTGGTTCCATGACCCGGAGGCGATCGCTGCCGAGACATACCCGTGGCTCACCTCGGTCACGGGCAAATACTTCGATGGCAAGACCCTCTTCGCTCAGGACCTGCTGGATCGCCTACAGATGGACGACTTCCTGCGCGACAGCTACCGCCAGGCGCTGGCCGAAACCCCGCTGTTGCCCGGTGAGAGCGCCACCAACCAGCGCATGCGGCAGATGAGCTACGTGAACCTGACCCGCTTCGTGCAGACGCTGCTCGATCGCAAGGACCGCATGAGTATGGCGGTGGGGCTGGAAGTGCGCGTGCCGTTCTGCGACCACCGGCTGGTCGAATACGCCTTTAACATTCCTTGGGAAATGAAAGCCTTCGATGGCCGCGAGAAGAGCATCCTGCGCGCCGCGACGCGCGACCTGCTGCCCGACAGCATCGCCGAGCGGGTCAAGAGTCCCTATCCCTCGACTCAGGACCCCGCTTACGAGCGCGGCCTGCGTGACACCCTGGCAACGATCCTGGCCGATCCTGACGCGCCAGTACGGCCGCTGCTTGATCGGCAGCGCGTCGATCAGGCCCTGAGCAAGCCCCTCGGCGACCTGTCGCCCATGTATGACCGCATGGGCATGGAATTGGCGATAGGGCTGAACACCTGGCTTGCCGATTACCACGTCGAACTCGTCCTTTGAACCTTCGCCCTGTGCGTACCGTACCGGTACGCAAAGGGCCTCTCTTAGGAAACCCTTCGCATGTCCCGTTCTACACAGTCCCCGGTCTATCTCGTCGCCCTTGGTGCCTTCGCACTGGGCATGGCGTCCTACGTCACCGCCGGCTTGATCCCCATGATCGAAACGGCTTTCGCCGTACCCGCTGGCCTCGCCGCGCAACTGGTCACGGCCTTCACGTTGGCCTATGGACTGGGATCGCCCTTGTTCGTCGCCCTGTTGCCGGCCCATTGGCAGCGCGGCGGTCTGCTCTTGGCACTTGGTTTGTTCGTGCTCGCCAACGCGGCCAGCGCCTTGGCGACGACCTTCACCGCCTTGTTGGTGTTCCGCGCCCTGGCCGGCATCGGTGCTGGGGTGTACCTGGCCATGGGTATTGCCGCCTCAGCGGCCCTATCCGCGCCAGAGCGGCGGGGCAAGGCGATTGCCATCATCATGGGCGGCATGGCCAGCGGCACGGTGCTGGGCGTACCGCTGAGCCTGCTGTTGGCCGAACGCCTGGGCTGGGCCTCGGCTCTGTGGCTGGTGACTGCGCTGGGCGCCGTTTCCCTGGTGGGCCTGGCACTGCGCCTGCCCGCGCTTCCGGCCGCCACCGCCACGTCGCTCAAAGCCAAGCTGGCACTACTGGCCGATGGCCGTGTGCTGGTGATTCTGCTGGTGTCCTTGCTGGCGGCGGTCGCCAGTCTGGGCATGTACACCTTCATCGCGCCGCTGCTGGCAGCCACTGACCAGGGGCTGGATCGTTCGGTGACCCCCTATCTCTGGGTATGGGGCGTCGGCGGAGTGCTCGGCAGCTTCCTGATCGGCCCGCTGGTGGATCGCATCCGCGGACCTGTGCTGACGCTGTGGATCATGTTGATCCTGGCCGCAGCGCTGCTGCTGCTGCCAGCGACCGCCAAGATAGGAGCCTGGCTGGTGATGCTGCCGATCGCCGCCTGGGGTGCCGTGGGTTGGGCACTGCAGGTACCGCAAAACAACGAACTCATTAAGGCGCGCGAACGGCAGGGCGACGGCAACCTGGCGGTGGCGCTCAACGAGTCGGCGCTGTATCTGGGCAGTGCCATCGGCGCGGCACTGGGGGGCCTCCTGCTGCTGCAACAGTGGCCGGCGACGGCCTTGGCCATCGGCGCCGGTGCGGTGGCAGTGCTCGGCGTGTTGGTGCAAGGGGTGAATCTACGGCAAGGAACAGCGGTGCCGCGTGAGCGGGCTGACTTACGTTGATGCCGCACCACACGAGAGGGTTGAGCGATGGAACTGCGTCATCTTCGTTGCTTCCTGGCGGTGGCGGAGGAGTTGCATTTCGCCCGCGCCGCCGAGCGTCTACACATCGACCAGTCGCCCTTGTCACGCACGATCAAGGAATTGGAAGAGGAGCTGGGCGCGCCGTTGTTCGCCCGCACCACGCGCAGTACGCGGCTGACCCGGGCGGGCAAGCTGTTCCTGGAGCACGTGCCGCGTGTCTTTGCAGCCCTGGAGCAGGCCCGGGCGAGCGTGCGCGCGGCGGCGTCTGGCTACCAGGGGCAGTTGCGGGTAGCACTCTCGGATGGCATCACCCCAGCACGTCTTTCGGCGCTGATGGCGCTGTGCCGACAGGAAGACCCCGAGGTGGCAATCCGCTTCGAGGAAGTGCCGCTGGCACAGCAGATCAAGGGGCTGCACGAAGACCTGTACGACGTGGGCTTCGCGCAGTCCGCCGAGGTGGGCGATGGCATCCTGGCCGAGCCGGCCTGGCACGACCCGCTATGGCTCGCAATCCCGGCTCGCCATCCCTTGCTCGCCCATGCACGGGTTCCGCTGGAGGAGTTGCGCCACTATCCACTGGTGATGGGCGACGCCAGCCTTTACGAGGGCTACAACAGCCAGATCGAGCGGCTGTTGCGCGCCGAGGATGTGGAGCCGCTGGTGTCCGACCGCGTGCTGTCCTTCAACCTGATGATGGCGTTGGTATCGGCAGGCTTTGCCCTGGCCCTGGTCGGCGCCTCGCAGTTGGCCGCTACCCGCGAACCCGGCATCGTCGGCCGGCCGCTGGCAGGTCGGGCACCGACGCTCACCACCTATCTGCTGCGCCGGGAGGCGGACGCCTCGGAAGCCCTGACCCGGTTCATCGACCGCGTCACCTCCCTGGCCCTGGAGGGCGAGTACGGTGCGGCCGATGAGCCTCTTGTCTTGGAAATGGAGCATGAGTCATGACTCTAGTTCGCCGAGTTGCCTTGGCTGTGTTGGCCGCCTCACTGTCCGCCTGCGGACCTGCGCCGCCGGACGATACGGTGGACTCGCTGACCGCCGATCCCGTGCGCCTCAAGGAGGTGCGCCGGCTGTGCCGTGAGGCGCGCGAGAAGGTCTCCGACGAGCTGTGCCGCCGCGCCGCCGAGGCCACCAATCGGCGCTTCTTCGGCGACCGGCCGGAGCAACACGACCCGTAACCGCCGTCTGCGCCAAACGATTTTTCCCGATCATCCGGACACGCCGCAGCGCGCTCGCGCCTGCGGCGTTTTCTTTGTCTCCGCCCCAGTGGAAGTCTGACTTTTTTGGCCTTAATCCAGGCCATAACGGCCTTTGACCGTCGTCTGCGATGACTTCGATCCTCGCCGACGCGGCACGCCTGTGTGCCGCTTTCCAGCGAGGAATTTTGCAGACATCGGGAGCCGGCCATGCAAGCTCAGGGCGTGTTGTTCGGGCAGATCGCCACCGTCTTCGGCATCGTGATCGCCGGGGTGTGGGGTGCCACACAATGGACCGCCGCCGCTCTGGGCTATCAACTACGCCTGGGCTCGCCCTGGTTCGACTTCTTCGGCACGCCGGTCTACTACCCCTGGCGGCTCTTTGAATGGTGGTTCTTCTTCGACGCCTATGCGCCGCGTGTCTTCGACACCGGCGGTGCCATCGCGGGCGGGAGCGGCCTGCTGGCGGTGGTGGTTGCCATCGCCCTGTCGATCTGGCGCTCGCGGCAGGCCAAGCGGGTCACGACCTACGGCTCGGCGCGCTGGGCCGATGCCCACGACATCCGCAAGGCCGGGCTAACCCGGCCCGCCGGTGTCTTCCTCGGCCAGCATGACGGCCAGTACTTGCGGCATGAAGGCCCGGAACACGTCCTGACGTTCGCGCCCACGCGCTCGGGCAAGGGCGTCGGTCTGGTTGTACCGACCCTGTTGAGCTGGCCAGCATCCGTCGTCGTCCACGACATCAAGGGCGAGAACTGGCAGATCACCGCAGGCTGGCGCTCGCGCTTCTCGCATTGCTTGCTGTTCAACCCGACCGATGCCAAGTCCGCGGCTTACAACCCGCTGCTGGAAGTCCGCCGTGGGGCGCACGAGGTGCGCGACGTGCAGAACATCGCGGACATCCTGGTCGATCCCGAAGGCGCGCTCGAACGCAGGAACCATTGGGAGAAGACCTCGCACGCACTGCTGGTCGGCGCCATCCTCCACGTGCTCTACGCGGGCGAGGACAAGACGCTGCGCGGCGTCGCCAACTTCCTGTCCGATCCGGCCAGCCCATTCGAGCTGACCCTGCATCGGATGATGACCACGAAGCACCTGGGCGAGGCACCGCACCCGGTGGTCGCGTCCGCTGCCCGCGAGGTGCTGAACAAGTCGGACAACGAGCGCTCCGGTGTGTTGAGCACCGCCATGTCGTTTCTCGGCCTCTACCGCGACCCGACGGTGGCTGAAGTCACTTCACGTTGCGACTGGCGCATCGCCGACCTCATTTCCGCCGAACACCCCGTCTCGCTGTACCTGGTGGTGCCACCGTCGGACATTTCGCGGACCAAACCGCTCATTCGCCTGATCCTCAACCAGATCGGCCGGCGCCTGACGGAATCGCTCGATGGCGCCGATGGCATCGAGCGCCGCCACAAGTTGCTGCTGATGCTCGATGAGTTCCCCGCGCTGGGGCGCCTGGATTTCTTCGAGTCAGCCCTTGCCTTCATGGCGGGCTACGGCATCCGCAGCTTCTTGATCGCCCAGTCGCTCAACCAGATCGACAAGGCGTATGGACAGAACCATTCCATCCTCGACAACTGCCACGTCCGCGTGACGTTTGCCACCAACGACGAACGTACCGCCAAACGGATCTCCGAAACGCTGGGCACCGCCACCGAACTGCGCGCCCAGCGCAACTACGCGGGCCATCGCCTCGCGCCCTGGCTGGGGCACCTCATGGTGTCGCGCCAGGAGACGGCCCGCCCGCTGCTGACGCCGGGCGAAGTCATGCAACTGCCGACCGACGAAGCCGTGGTGATGGTGTCCAGCGTGGCACCAATCAAGGCGAAAAAGCTGCGCTATTACGCCGACGCCAACTTCAAGAGCCGCGTCTTGACGCCACCCGCGCTCGCGGCGGGGCCGTACACCGACGCGCCGCCCTCGCGCCCGGATGACTGGAGCGGCCTGGCGATTCCAGCCGTGCCAGTGGCCCCGGGGGGCCTGGCCAGCGACGGCGCAGGTACCAGCGATGACGGCGGGCCGCGCCGTCAGCCCGAGCTTGCTGAAACCGTCGCCTACGACCCCGAACTGGCCACACCTGCGGCCGACCTCGGGTTGCTCGATGACGACGATGACGGGGCGCTCCCCCTTCCACGCCAGTTCGATCCAGCCATGCAACGCACGGCCCGGCTGGCTTCCCTCGACCCCAACGATGGCATCGAGCTATGAGCCAATACCGCCTGAATCTTTTTATCCAACCGGAGCACGCCAAGCGGCTGGATGAGTTGGCCGCCAAGAAAGGCGTATCCAAGTCGTCCATCGTCGCCGCGGCGCTCGCATCCTGGCTGTCGCCGGATGCCGGCGACCAGCGCGAGGCCGCCATTGCCAGGCGCCTTGATCGCCTGTCGCGCCAGACCGAACGCCTGGCGCGCGACCAGAACATCCAGATCGAAACGCTGGCGCTGTTCATCCGCTACTTCCTTACCGTCACCACGCCGGTTCCAGAGGCCCATCAAGAGGCAGCCCGCGCGCAGGGCAAAGCCCGCTTCGCGCAGTTCGTTGAACAGTTGGGTCGCCACCTACTGCGCGGACGCAGCCTGGTACGCGATGTGGTGGAGGAACTGCACCCCGACCCTGTGCGAATGGATGATGCGGCGGCGCTGGCCCAAGCCCAGGAACGTGCTGCGGAGCGCGCCCCATGAGCGCCGCGCCACAGTTCCTGTCCACACCGCGTTCGCCGGCTTCGACGTCGTTGGATCGCCGCATCCAGATGCTACGCACGGCAATGGGGCCCGTCATCGCCGCCGCGCTGGCCGACCCGGACGTGGTGGAAATCATGCTCAACCCCGACCGCAGCCTCTGGGTGGATCGCCTGTCTTCTGGCCGGTCGCCCATGGGCGTGGAGCTGGCCGAGTCGGATGGCGAACGCATCATCCGGCTGGTCGCGGCCCACGTGGGCGCGGAGGTGCATCGAGGGCGCCCCCTGCTAACGGCGGAGCTACCAGAGACCGGGGAACGCTTCGAAGGCATCTTGCCCCCTGCGGCACCCGGGCCGGCCTTTGCCCTGCGCAAGCGCGCCGTGGGGGTGATTCCCCTGTCGCGTTACATCGCCGACGGCATGATGACCGCCGCCCAGGCGGACCTGCTGGTGCGCGCCGTGCGCGAGCGCCAGAACATCCTGATCGCCGGCGGCACCAGCACGGGCAAGACCACGCTGGCCAACGCGCTACTGGCCGAGATCGCCGCTACCGGCGACCGCGTGCTGGTGCTCGAAGATACGGTGGAGCTGCAATGCGCCGCCCGGGACCATGTGCCGCTGCGCACACGGCAAGGCGTGGTGTCGATGACCGAGCTGGTGCGCTCGTCCATGCGCCTACGGCCGGACCGTGTGGTCGTTGGCGAGGTACGCGGCGCCGAGGCCCTGGACCTCATCAAGGTCTGGGGTACCGGACACCCGGGCGGCATCGCCACCATCCATGCCGGCTCTGCCCTGGGCGCCTTGTTACGGCTGGAACAACTCATCCTCGAAGTCGCGGTGAGCCCACCCCGCGCGCTGATCGCCGAGGCGGTCAACGTGGTGATCCACATCGCCGGGCGTGGGCATAAGCGCCGCATCGAGAGCATCGCCCGTGTCGTCGGCTTCGACGGTGCGGGCTATCACCTGGCGGACGCGCTGGAAACGCCATTTCCCGAGCGGCCGCCACTTCCCGATGCCGCATCCACTGCGGCGATCTCCTCGACTATCCCCTCACCTGGAGAACTGCCATGACGCAGATGATCTTTCCTGCTTCCTGCTTTTCTGCAATCCCGGCCTGGCACCTTCGGCGGCGGCACGGCCTGGCTCGGCCTGCGGCACACGGGCTACTGCTGGCGGCGCTGCTGCTGATCCTGGCCGGCACCGCCCAGGCTGCGGGTTCCTCGATGCCTTGGGAAGGCCCCCTGGAGTCGATCCTGGAGTCGATTCAGGGGCCGGTGGCTCGCATCGTCGCGGTCATCATCATCATTTCCACCGGGCTCGCGCTCGCCTTCGGTGACACCTCGGGCGGCTTTCGCAAGCTGATCCAGATCGTGTTCGGTCTGTCCATCGCCTTCGCCGCCTCCTCGTTCTTCCTGTCGTTCTTTTCGTTCTCCGGCGGGGCCGTCGTATGAATGCCGTCGATGAAGGTATGCCGGGCTTCGAGGTGCCACTGCATCGCTCGTTGACCGAGCCGATTCTCCTCGGCGGCGCACCGCGCACCGTGGCGATTGCCAACGGCACGCTGGCTGCCGCCGTCGGGCTTGGCCTGCAACTCTGGATTCCCGGCGTGGCGCTCTGGATCGTTGGCCATTCGCTGGCGGTCTGGGGCGCGCGGCTTGATCCGCAGTTCGCGCAGGTCTTTGCGCGGCACATCAAGCATCGCCCGCTGCTGGACGTGTGAGGGGAGGCCACGATGCTGAATCTCGCCGAGTACCGCCAACGCCCGGCGTTGCTGGCCGACTGGCTGCCCTGGGCCGGGCTGGTCGCACCAGGCGTCGTCTTGAACAAGGACGGTAGTTTCCAACGAACCGCCCGCTTTCGTGGGCCTGACCTCGACAGCGCCACCCAGGGCGAGCTGATCGCTACGACGGCGCGGCTGAACAATGCGCTACGCCGGCTGGGGTCGGGCTGGGCGCTCTTCGTCGACGCCGAGCGCCAGTCGGCAGCGGACTACCCGCATTCCGGCTTCCCCGAACCGCTGTCGTGGCTGGTAGATGAGGAGCGCCGCGCGGCCTTCGAGGAATCGGGCAACCACTTCGAGAGCAGCTACCACTTAACGCTGGTGTATCTGCCACCGGAAGAATCCCGTGCCCGTGCCGCCAAGATGCTCTACGAGCACACGCCGAAGAATGGCGTGGACTGGCGCGAGCGACTGCACGCCTTCGTCGCAGAGACGGATCGCCTCTGCGACCTGCTGGACGGCGTGATGCCGGAGCTTGCTTGGCTGGATGATGCTCAGACGCTGACCTACCTGCACGCCACCATCTCGACACGGCGCCATCGCGTGGGTGTGCCCGAAGTACCGTTCTACCTCGACGCACTGCTGACCGACTCACCGCTGGTCGGTGGCCTGGCGCCCATGCTGGGCGACCAGCACCTGCGCGTGGCGACGGTGCGCGGTTTCCCGACCTCGACGTGGCCGGGGATTCTGGACGATCTCAATCGCCTGGGATTTGCGTATCGCTGGAGTACCCGCTTTCTGTGCCTCGACAAAGCCGAGGCGGAGCGGGAACTAAGGCGCTTGCGTCGCCAGTGGTTCGCCAAGCGTAAAAACGTGATCGCCCTGCTGCGCGAAATCATCTTCCAGCAAGAAAGCCCCCTGGTCGATAGTGACGCCCACAACAAGGCCGCTGATGCCGATGCCGCCCTGCAGGAGCTGGGCAGCGATCAAGTCGCCTTCGGCTTCATGACGGCAACTGTCACCGTCATGGACGCGGACGCCGGCGCCGCCGACGAGAAGCTGCGCAGGGTGGAGCGGGTCATCCAGGGGCGGGGGTTTGTCACTATCCCCGAAACGCTCAACGCCGTGGAAGCCTGGCTGTCGTCGATTCCGGGCAATGCCTACGCCAATGTGCGTCAGCCCATCATCTCGACGCTGAACCTGGCGCATCTGCTGCCGGTGTCCGCCGTGTGGGCCGGCCCCGAGCGCAATGACCACCTCGACGGTCCGCCGCTGATCGTCACGCGCACCGATGGCGCGACGCCGTTCCGGCTGGTGACGCATATCGGCGACGTGGGCCACACGCTGGTCGCGGGGCCTACCGGCATGGGCAAGTCGGTCTTGCTCGCCACCTTGGCGATGCAGTTCCGCCGCTATGCCGGCTCGCGCATCTTCGCCTTCGACATGGGTCGCTCGATGCGCGCCACTATCCTCGGCCTGGGCGGCGAACACTACGACCTTGGCGCCGATGGTGGCATCGCCTTCCAGCCGCTCGCGCGTATCGACCGCGAAGGCAACCGTACCTGGGCGGCCGAATGGGTGGAAGGCCGGCTGCTGCACGAGGGCGTCACCGTCGGCCCGGACGAGAAGGCCGCCATCTGGTCGGCACTCGGTAGCCTCGCCGGAGCGCCGGTGGAGCAGCGCACCATGACCGGCTTGTCGGTGCTGCTGCAATCGAACGCACTGCGCCAAGCCCTGTCGCCCTATGTGCTGGGTGGTGCCCACGGCAAGCTGCTGGACGCCGACCATGACCGACTGGGCATGGCCGACGTGCAGTGCTTCGAGATGGAAGAGCTGATGCACAGCAAGGCCGCCGTCCTGGCCGTACTGCATTACCTCTTTGCCCGTTTCGACGAGCGCTTCGACGGGGCGCCCACGCTGCTGATTCTCGATGAAGCCTGGCTGTTCTTGGATGACCCGGTATTTGCCGCGCGCATCCGGCAGTGGCTCAAGACGCTCCGCAAAAAAAACGTGTCGGTGATCTTCGCCACGCAGTCGCTCGCGGACATCAAGGAATCGAGCATCGCGCCCGCGATCATCGAAAGCTGCGCCAGCCGCATCTTCCTGCCCAATCCACAGGCGACCGAGCCGCAGATTCGCACGATCTACGAGGGCTTCGGGCTCAACAGCCGGCAAATCGAAATCGTCGCCACCGCGCAGCCCAAGCGCGACTACTACTACCAATCCCGCCTCGGCAATCGCCTGTTCGATCTTGACCTGGGGCCGGTGGCGCTGGCCTTCGCAGGTGCTTCGACGCCGCAAGATCAGCGCGACATAGACCGCGTGCTGTTGGCAACCGGCACGCCCGGTTTCGCCGGCGCCTGGCTGCGCCAGCGCGGCCTCGATTGGGCCGCCGACCTGCTGCCGTCCTCCCCGGCGGCGGCTGCTTTCCTCGCTACTCAACCGCTGGAGATTTCGCCATGAAGACTCGCGTGCTTTCCGCAACGCTCGTCGCCGTGCTGTCGGTGTCTTGGGCCGTCCCGCAGCCCGCATCGGCCTTTACCGTCATCGACCCCGCCAACTTGGTGCAGAACACGCTGACCGCCATCCGCACGCTGGAGCAAATCAACAACCAGATCCGCCAATTGCAGAACGAGGCCCAGATGTTGACGAACCAGGCGCGCAATCTGGAAAAGCTGGACTTCAACGTCGTCAACCGGCTGCGCTCGACGCTCGCCACCACCGACCGCCTGATCGCTGAGGCGCGCGGGCTTGCCTACGACGTGCAGTCCATGGACCAGGAATTCGCGCGACTGTACCCGGAGCAGTACGCCGCTACGGTCAGCGGCAACCAGATGTATCGCGATGCACGCGAGCATTGGCAGAACACGCTGGCCGGCCTGCACACCGCCATGCGCATGCAGGCCCAGGTCTCGCAGAACCTCGCCCAAGACGAAAGCGCACTGGCCGACCTCGTGAGCCAGAGCCAGTCGGCCACGGGGGCCTTACAGGCCATGCAGGCGACGAACCAGCTTCTTGCCTTGCAGGCCAAGCAGTCCATCCAGGCGCAGCAACTCCAGCTCACCCAGGACCGGGCGGCATCCTTGGAACTGGCACGACAGGCAGCGGCAGTCGAGCGCGGCCGTGAGGTGCAGCGGCGTTTCCTGGGCAGCGGCACAGCCTATACGCCGTATCCGGTGGACTTCTACAGCCACTGAGGAGGCGACCATGCGCTTTGCATTCCTCCTGTGGCCCCTGCTGCTAGCCGCCTGTAGCCCGTCGTTCGAGCCGCAGCAGAACGAGCCTCTTGCCGCTGCCCTGGCGGCCGATCCAGTGCGGCTCCAAGCGCTGCGGGCGCGATGCGCCACCGATTGGCAAGCAACCGGCGAGTACGCCTGCCGCGCGGCGGCCGAGGCGTTCCGACAACGCTTCTTCGCCGGACAGACCGGGCCGGACGAGTACCGAACCCTGGCTGATCTGCCGCCAATCCCGGCGAGCTTCGATGAGCCGACGGCAGAGGATGCGCCATGAACGACTTGACCATCATCGATCGCTTCCTCGACACCTTCTCGCGTTACATCGATTCCGGCTTTGGCCTGCTGCGGGGTGAAGTGGCCTACCTGACCGCCACGCTGGTGGTGATCGACATGACCCTCGTCGGCCTGTATTGGGCGATGAGCCATGCCACCGGCCAAGGCGAGGATGTACTCGCCAAGCTGCTGCGCAAAACCCTCTACGTCGGTGCCTTCGCCTACATCCTCAACAACTTCAACTGGCTGGCCGGCATCGTGTTCCGCTCTTTCGCCGGCCTGGGGCTTCAAGCCAGCGGCTCGACCCTGACGATGGAGACCTTCCTGCAGCCTGGTCGCCTGGCCAAGGTCGGTGTAGACGCGGCCGCACCCATCTTGGACCAGCTCAAGGAGTTGGTGGGGTTTCCGGAGGTATTCATCAACATCACGCCGGTGGTGGTGATGTTGCTGGCTTGGGTGGTCGTGGTGCTGAGCTTTTTCGTGCTGGCGATCCAACTGTTCATCACGCTGATCGAGTTCAAGCTGACCACGCTCGCCGGCTTCGTCCTGGTGCCGTTCGCGCTCTGGAACAAAACCGCGTTCTTGGCGGAGAAGGTCCTGGGCAACGTGGTGTCGACGGGCGTCAAGGTGCTGGTGCTCGCCGTGATCGTCGGCATCGGCTCGGGCCTGTTCGCCGAGTTCCAGGTGCATCCCGACGAGCCCTCCATCGACCATGCGCTGGTCATCATGCTGGCCTCGCTCGCCTTGCTGGCGCTCGGCATCTTCGGCCCCGGCATCGCCACGGGCCTCGTGTCCGGTGCGCCCCAGCTCGGCGCGGGCGCAATGGCCGGCACCGCCGTCGGCGCGGCCGGTACAGCGGTAGCTGTCGGTGCTGCCGCAACGGGCGTGGGCAGCGCGGTGGCAGCGGGCGCACGCATGGCGCCCGCTGCCGCAAAGCTAGCCGGCCGCGGCGCGCGTGCCACCACCGCGGCGGTCAGCAGTGCGAAGTCGGCGTTTCAGGCCGGTTCCAGCGCCGTTGGCGGGGATGCAAAGGGCGCGATGGCGGGCCTGGGCAACGTCGCCAAGACCGGCGTGCAGTCCGCCGGACGCGCCGCCGCATCCCGTGCCTCCGCTGCCGGACAGCGGATGGCCGCTTCGTTCCGTGCTGGCTGGAATGGCTCGACGGCCGACGCGGACGCCTCAACGGGCCAAGCCCCCGCGGGGGGCGCTGCACAGCAGCCGGGACAACCCGCCTGGGCCAAGCGGCTGCATCGCCGCCAGCAACTCACCCATGCCGCGACCACCGCCGCGCACACGCTACGCGGCGGCGACGGTGGTGGCTCGGGGCAAGGCCCGAGCCTGCGCGACGCTGACGACTAACGCGACTCACGAGGAGAACTGACCATGCGATTCAAAAGACCGCGGGTGCGCTATGCCGACACACCACAGCCTGCCACCCCTTACCAAGCGGCCAGCCAGGTGTGGGACGACCGTATCGGCTCGTCACGCGTGCAGGCGAAGCATTGGCGGTTGATGGCGTTCGGCTGTCTGCTGCTGACCCTGTTGATGAGCGGTGCCTACATCTGGCGCTCCGCGCAGTCCATTGTCACGCCCTATGTCGTCGAAGTGGACAGGGAGAAGGTGCGCGCCGTGGGCGAAGCCGTCACCCCATACAAACCCACGGATGCGCAGATCGCCTATCACCTCGCGCGCTTCATCACCCTTGTACGTTCACTATCCGTCGATCCCGTTGTCGTGCGCCAGAACTGGTTCGATGCCTACGACTACACGACCGACAAAGGCGCGGCGCTGCTCAATGAATATGCCCGCGCCCACGACCCGTTTTCGCGCATTGGCAAAGAGTCGGTGACGGTGCAGATCACCAGCGTGACCCGTGCCAGCGACACGTCTTTCAACGTGCGCTGGACGGAACAACGGTTCGTCAATGGCGCCTCCGCTGGCACCGAGCGCTGGACCGCCGTGCTTACCACCGTCCTGCAGCCTCCACGCACAGAACAGCGCCTGCGCAAGAACCCGCTGGGTATCTACATCAATGGCCTGTCGTGGAGCCGCGAACTGGATGCTGTCGAAGGAGCCAAGCCGTGAACCTACCTATCCGTTTTTGTGCTTTGTCGTTGATCCTGCTGACCCTTGCAGGCTGCGCCTCACAGGGCAAGTCGCCGCCGTCCATCTCGCTTGATGAGCCTGTGCAGGCGCAGCCGCTGCCCGAACCGCCCAAGCCGGTCGAGGTGGTGGAGGTACCCAAGGTGCTGCCGATGCCGGCGCAGATGAAGCCATTGCCGGAGCCGGAAGACACCAAGCCAGCACCGGAGCCGCTCGATGAGACAGTGCGTGTCTCGCGCGCCAATGCCGAAGCACGCGTCGCGCCCACGCGCGAGGGCTACGTCAACGCGATTCAGGTGTGGCCCTTCAGCGATGGCGCGCTGTATCAGGTCTATGCGGCCGTTGGCCGCGTGACCCTGATTTCCCTGCAGCCGGGCGAGGAACTGGTGACGGTGGCCGCCGGCGATACCGTGCGCTGGATCGTGGGCGACACGTCCAGCGGCAGCGGCGCCGACCTGCGCGTGAACGTGTTGGTCAAGCCGATTCGCTCGGGCCTCAAGACCAATCTCGTCATCACCACCAGTCGCAGGACGTACCTGCTGGAGCTGACTTCCACAGACAAGACGTGGATGGCATCGGTGTCCTGGGAATACCCGCGCGACCGGATGCTGGCTTTGCAGCGCCAAGCGCAGGCGGCCAATGCCGCCGCGCCGGTCGATACCGGACTGGCGCTGGAGAACCTGCGCTTCCGCTATGCGATCAGCGGCAGCAATCCGCCGTGGAAACCACTGCGCGTCTTCGACGACGGCCAGAAGGTCTATATCCAGTTCCCCGGCGGAATCGCCCAAGGCGAGCTGCCGCCCCTGTTCGTGATCGGGCCAGAAGGCGACGGGCAACTGGTGAACTACCGCTTCCGCTCGCCGTACTACGTCGTGGATCGGCTGTTCGGCGCCGCCGAACTGCGCCTGGGAGGTGATAAGGGCGACGTGGTGCGGATTGAGCGCACCGATGGCGTGGCACGGAGGAACTGAGCATGGGCCAGGACGATACTCGCGACCGCACGGCGCCGCAGGCGACGGACAAGCTGGCGCCCGAAGCGGTGGCGCTCCGTGCCCAGCCGCGCCCGGTCACACGCCTAAACCGGCGCACGCTGGCTATCCTCACTGGCGGCCTGTCGGTCGGCGTGCTCGGCGCGCTGATGTGGTCCCTGCAACCGCAACGGCACGGTGCTGGCGAACAGACCGAGCTATACAACGTGGATCGCGTGTCGAAGTCCGAAGGGCTTGATGCGCTGCCGTCGGACTACACCAAGCTGCCGCCCACCGTGCCGGAGTTGGGGCCGCCATTGCCGGGCGATCTTGGCCCGGCCATCGTGAAGTCGCAGCAGCCGGCGGCGGCGGCTACCTACGAGCCCCCCGGCCATGACCCCAACGACGAGCTACGCAAAGAAGCCGAATCGGCGGCGGCCTCGCCGGTGTTCTTCCGCTCAGGTTCGCAGAAGGCCGCGCCCGTGCCACAGTCGCAGGTCGCGCCCGCGCCTGGCGTCGCCGCCCAGGCGGGATTCGACCCGATGGCCGCGGGCCCGGCGTCGACAGCGGCACAGCCTGCCGATCCGACCGCCTTACAGAACCGGCAAGACCAGAAAGAGGCGTTCCAGAAAGCCGGCTCTACGGAAACACGCAATTCCGGCGATCTAGCGCTACCGACGTCGCCCTATCAGGTAATGGCCGGCACGGTGATTGCCGGTGCGCTGGTGACCGGCATCAAGTCCGATCTTCCGGGCGACGTGATCGCCACGGTGACGGAGCCGGTCTACGACACCGCCACCGGCCACTTCCTGCTGATCCCGCAGGGTTCGCGCATCCTGGGCAAGTACAACAGCCAGATCGCCTATGGCCAGAGTCGTGTGCAGGTGGTGTGGAACCGGATCATCCTCCCCGACACCTCCTCGCTCACGCTCGACAACCTTGCCGGCACCGACCCGGGCGGCTATGCGGGCCTGGAGGACGACGTGGACTACCACTGGGGCCGCGTCTTCGCTGGCGCGGCGCTGACGACACTGCTGGGCGTCGGTGCTGAGCTGGCCGCGCCGGAGAACCGGCAAGACGGCGATCGCATCATCATCGCCGGGCGCGACAGCTTGCAGGACAGCGTGAACCAGGTCGGGCAAGAGATGACCCGCCGCAACATGAACATCCAGCCCACGTTGACGGAACGGCCCGGCCTGCCGGTTCGCATCATCGTCAATCGCGACCTGGTGCTGCGGCCGTATCAACCACTCTTCTTCAACCGGGGGACTTCGCGATGAGCACGACCAAGAAGCTGCGGCTGGGGCCGCTGCCCAAGACCGAAAGCGTCAAGCTGACGTTCATGTGTCCGGCCGGCCTGAAGG
>Ga0157368_1000058_pt1 | contig 46681 bp, 61 predicted proteins | sample AttbisABBM3_FD_113146 | JGI IMG/M metagenome (GOLD analysis project Ga0157368, IMG submission 113146) | Fungus gardens microbial communities from leaf cutter ant in Botucatu, State of São Paulo, Brazil - Atta bisphaerica ABBM3 | ecosystem: Host-associated > Fungi > Mycelium > Unclassified ... | reverse complement strand
GTATTTACTGGTCCTTAAATACTAAATATTATAGTTAAAACTGTGACTAAAATAATTGTAGAGTATAAAATAACTAAGTGTCATATGTCAAGTCCATCTATTCTAGAGATATGTCTCTATAGCAATGCTATCATTTTAATATTTATAAAACAAGCCTATTTTCCATGATGGCTACTCTTCTTGCAAAAATCCAGATATCCAGTCTTCCATGACAGAGATACTTCTATTAAACTCTCTGATATTCAACAGTGACATATCTAATCAGTATTCACTTCTGTCTCAGATTTTATCTATTCCTCTGAAGTTACAACTACATAGTAGACAGACAGTACAGTATATAAGTTGAAGCCAAGGTTATTCTACAAGTTTGCATCACCAAGCTCTTTTTATAGAGTTATATACTCTATGCATTTTCAAGCTAACCTTATGGACTTTTATCTCTTTATATGAACTATATCTAATACTAAGATAACACTATCAAGATGATCTCTAGATAATAGAATAGTCTAGAGTCTAGATAGTAAGTTACTAGACAATAAAACATGAAAACTTAATTTATACATGAGTATATACAAACATAGATTATCTTAAGACAAATGAGAGATTTTATCTATATATAGAAAGAAAATATCTCAAATGTTTCAAAAGTTAGTTTATAATAACTATATTCCACTGGTATTTTATCTTTCATGGTAAAATTTGCTTAATTAAACTCTAAAACTTGTTTTTGCCTTATCTTAGATTAATTTGATCAAGATATTTAATTGTTATAAACATCAAAGCAAAAGTACAACTCATATACTGAATGACATAAGAGAACTCAATTGAGTTCTTATTACAGAATAGTCTACTTTGTATTGTCAGAATTAAAAACAGTAGATTCTATTTATTTTTATTCTTTTCTTATTTCTATTTTCTTTTTGCTTTATTTTTCTTATTTTTAGACTTAAGATTGGGTATTAGCATGATGTTACAAACTGTCACAAGCCACAGTCATATGATTATATGTCACAGAAGAATATAGAAAGTTCTAAAATAATAATATCATACTATATATCAATAGCATGTAGTATTTATGTTCTTTAGGGTAGGCTAGGTTTAGTATAGTATGGACTATCAGCCAAGTGTATATAAGGTAGATACTTTGTAACTGGAACTCTATCAAGTTCTCTTATATTAATCTAATACAAGATTTCTTTCTTACCTTAACACTTTGAGGTTTGAATTATAACATGCATATCTTTAGTGGTTGGTCTGTGTATATCTAATCTATTTTAAAGCTATAATTAAGTCCTTCCAGTAGTTTTTATGATATTTTATCAAGAGTGTAACTGTGACTATGATATTTGTAACTGTCACACCCTCTCAACTAAGTCCAAAGAAGGAAATAAGAAAACTAAACTATCTTCTGAGGGTTTCTAACACTAGTTATTCATAGAGCCAGATAGAGACACTGACTTTACTTGATATAGAGAACTCTTAGACTATGTAGTAATATCTCTACTTGAGCATCCAAGTATTTTAAACACTTTTCTAGTATATAAGGACTAGTAGATACTTTATTTCTCTATTAGAGCTTGTCTTCCAAAACTCTGTTCTCTTCTTCTGAATTTGTAACCAAGCAACAAATAGTTGGCACAGTACATAAACTGAAGCCAAGGTTGTTCGAAAGTCTGCAACTCCATACTTTTCAAATAAGCTTTCATACTTGATCTAAACTCTCTTATACAAACTCTCATGAAGATCATAAGAGAACTTATACAAATCTTATATAGTTTATGTAAGAAACAGTAGGCTCAGTCACTCGAAGTAGCACGAGAACTAAGTGTATTTGGTACCTGTAAGAAACAGTAAGCTACATGAAGATGTTAGCTTGATGTGTGAATATATCTAAGAGGATGTTTATACCTCAGTCACTCGAAGTAGCATGAGAACTGAGGGATACAAACATGTACGGCACTATATGTAAAATTAATGGTATCCATGGTCCAAGCATTGGCCAAAGCGATGGTCAAAGCAGGATGACCTAAGCGACCCGACGTTTGCGAATAAATTTTATATCACATGATCATAGTCATGTGATCTTCTCTGAAAAGAAAAGAAATATTAGTTATAAACCAAGGTAGTTCATGTTAAATATAGACATATTGACAAGAGCACAAAAATCAAGTATAGAATGTGTTTAGTGTAAGTAGATGAGGTTTACAGCCTAAAGTTCTAATAAACTCAATGAAAATATTGATGTCTTTGTCTTTGTTCATACAAAACTAAGGTTTACATTGCTAATGGTCTCTTTTTGAGTGTATTTCTAACAAGTCAATGTGTCTAAGGCAGAACATAACAGAAGAGAGTTGAGGTGACACGAGGCATTCTAGAGCTCAAAAATTAAGCTGATTAGATGGTCCACAGTGAAAAAAGTGACTTTACATAACATCACAGCTTTTGGGCCGATCTAGCTTCGGAATTTACACATGTTTCCTGAATTGACATGCATGCCCATTTTCTAAAATGTACCGGCTTGAGCCCTGATTGTTGCAATCTCACAGGAGTGTGAACATGGTATGTTCTTACAAAATTACAACATATATATGGAACACCGTCGAGAACCGCAGTCCTTGTCGTGAGTATTATTTTAGTGAGCGTCAAGCCTTCACTTTTCTAAACACACGGATTGCCACTGTCGAGTTCCGAGAACCATCATGGTGCGCATATCATGCTCCGGGCAGTGCGTCCCATTCTGGCACCTTGACCTCACTGCCCAGGCTTGTGTTAATGCTGAAGAGTCAGCGGAGCCCAAAGGAGAAGTTCTTATTGCCGTATCTCGTTAGCGTTCACCACCTTCTACAATGTGACATAACCTTATGGTCTTTCTTCACGTTGATGTTCTTTGCGGGAGCTCCTTGATTCGGCTTACTCTTTTCCCAGCCGACGTCACGTCGTAATGACTGATGCGAGTCAAGTCTTAGGAAGTATCATACAATGGATTGATGAACAACAACCGATCCAGAAGAAAGAAAATTGGAATGAGAAGGTGGCGAGGTCAATGCAGTGGTCAGAATTTTGTCGCCACAACGTAGGAAAGGAGAGAAGCGAGAAGAAAAGAAATAAAACAGATCGCAGGGCAAGTACAATTGAGATGTCATCTAGCTGATCATAAGACAAGGTAAAGACCGGGGAGAGAAGGGTAGTAGCCTACTTAGGAGAAGAGAAAAGTGGGAAAAGTGTCCGGAAGACCGGAAGAGGAGCCGAAAATCTAGCGGCACGTATTCTTGGGAAAAACGTGTCCAACCTAGTAGGCTGGAATGTCATGATGCCATCATCATCCTCGAATGAGATCTCGACCACAATATACTCGAGGGATTGAGCATATGGCTTCAGGCAAGCCAAAATGTCAGGCGTTGTCATCGCAGGTCCCTTAATCTCCAAATGAGCTAGCGGACATTTCGATCGATCCTGGAAGAGCTGGAATTTCTCCATAGGGAAGTCTCTGCCCTCCTGAGAAAGGTATCGCAGCTTTCTAAGATTAGGTGTAATGATGTAGCGGAAAATGGTGTCGCAGCTGCTTCCAAGTTCCGTAAAGTCTAAGGATAGTGCATAGAGCCGGGGTAGAAGTATATTGGTATCAGGAAGTTTCCCCAAAGAAAATCGATTGGAATAGGCGACAGTCATGAATTCGCATTCCTCGACATTCGGAGCGTTGCGAAGAAGGACGAGGCAGTCGTAGAGAGTGAGAGTCTTTGTCGAAATAGTGATCAGCGCAAGACTACTCCATGGAAGCTCGAGTTGCTCATTCCGTATTTCCCACAGGGTGAGATGGCGCAACTGCCGTGAATCTTGAAAGACAGAAATTATGTCTAAATCCTCTGAATCTTCGTCATCAACGCCCTCGGTCAAGGAAAAGGGAGCAATTTCGAGTGTCGTTAGATTGTCGAAGCAGGGATCGGGAATACGGAGCCCATCTGGTGGGAGCAAGAGGCACGAGGGTGGTAGACGAGTGCGGAATGACGTGCAGCGGAAGCTGTACTCATAAATAGGTCTCAAAATAAGGAGGGATTGGTCTGCATACTCAGAGGACCACTTTTTATGATCGTCGTTAGAGCAGTCGACATCAATGGAAAGAGCAAGGACACCTGTACGAGGAAGCCACTCTCGAAGGAGCATTGCTTGTATTGCAGCCTTGAGGGGGTTGGCGACAAGATAAATGGAATTCCACAAGCGTGGATCGTGGAAAGCTATGTATCTCCAATATCGACAAACGGCACCAAGGATGAATGGTGTAGTCATCTTGGAGAGTTTCAGAGATAGGGTAATATCCCCATAGCTGTCCCGGAGAATGGTTCCAAATGGGGAGGTGCTTAGGGAGAAATAAAAGATTCGGCAGAGGAGTTCTGAGGGGAGAAGGAATGTCCGATGAGCTTGTTGAAATTGAAAGCGAGCAAATTCAAGGCTCATAGTGAGTAGGCGCGTGGAATCAGGAAAAGGGCAGTTCGTGCCGCGGCCAGTGTAATCGCGGCCACGCGGAAGACCTCAGAGATGTCGACTCGAGTGAATAGAACAAAGATCCCAGAAGCGAAACGCGAGGCTATAAGAGAAGTTGGCTATCAGGAGAAGTTGGCTATCAGGAGAAGTTGGCTATCAGGAGAAGTTGGCTATCAGGAGAAGTTGCCTGAGAATTCTGGCCAAGTTCTCTCTTGGAGGGATTGGATCCACAGCTACAGGTCCTTATATACGAGGAAGACGACTACCAAACGCGTGGTGTAGGTCATGCCTGCAATTGCTTCAGCTAGATTGAGAGGAAAGGCCGGTATGAATGAATCCGACGATACGTACATGCTCCTCCTCAACGCCCATTTCGGAAAGTATGCCACTGATTATGCGAGTGCAGATCTGATTGAACATGCGTCCATAATGGTGGTCATTTATCTTATTTGACTGCTGAGTATTGCAGCAGACAGTACGACGACGCTCAGGGCCTCCGAGAGGCCGGCGTTCCACAAAACACCGGAGCGCTGACATACTCTTGTGCTTGCCACCATCGCCTGACAACAAGATGGCGGTCCATTATCTTGCATTCTGCGCAGTCGGAATCTCTGTATTGAAGGAGCTAAACGCAATCATAAAGGAGCCATACATGGTCTGTTACATTCCAACTGGCACTGGTTCGCGTCATTTATTCGCCCTTTCTAGGATGAGCCATTTCATATACCACAGGCGCAAGCATACTGTCGCGGCGAATTCTTATCTTGGGATCCAAAAATCACAACTCCTCCCGGCCTGTGAGTTCTTTCATGACGTACTATGTCGTCAATTCTGGCATGCAGTCTGCATGTAGAGAATGATTATCTCACTCTTCGAGATATTCCCATCTACGCAATGGAACACAGCACTGAAACAATTTGTTCATCAGTTACATCATGTCCCTGTTGCTAAAACGAGTCTTCCTATTCAAGTGCAATGTAGCCATGCTTCGACTCTCCACTCTGCTTTCTTTGTTGGCTTTACCAGCTGCATTGACACGACTTCTGTGCTATCACAAGCGAGAGCGACCGCCCGCCTCGATCATAGTTCCCATTTTCGAGGCGATTGTCCTTGCAACTTTTCCTATTGCCTGGTTTTTTGGCTTCCTCTACTATACGGACGTTCCAAGCTTGTTATTCGTGGTCGCCACCATCTCAGCCGCAACGGAAGATCGACATTGGTTGGCCGCATTGGTGGGTACTTGACACAGAAACTTTCATTGTACTATTATGAAGTGAAGAGAAATCAGCTGGGTCTTATCAGCTGTAGCTTTAGACAAACAAATATCGTCTGGATGATCTACGCGTATGCGTCGAGCCAGCTCACATATCTGCGCTTCAGGCGCGTTGCACCAGAATCCCCTCCCGCTCAACTGCATGATCCACCCGCCCTTCATGCTTCTGCTGGTGAGCAAGTTTGGAAGGGTTTTCTTGTAACGGCAGGACTTATTTGGAGCGTCCCAGCCGATCTATTTCGAGCGGTCTGGACCTTTCCAGGGGTCATCCCGGACGTAATGGCGTTCTCTTTACCTTATCTGCTCGTCCTAGTTACTTTCGGCGCTTTTCTCATTTGGAATCAAGGTATAGTCCTCGGTGCGTGTGCAGACTATCATTCGAGCCAGTGGAAGATTAATGATTATCAAGGTGACAAGTCGAATCATATCCCAGCCATCCATATTCCACAGTTGTATTACTTTATCACAGCTGCTACCTTTTTTGGGTGGCCTGCACTTGTGAGCGAGCCTCGAGGAGTTCTCAACCTAGTTCGTGATGTACGGAAACGCATGTTTGGAGGGAAAACGTCAGTAGACCATCCCTTCTCCCTCTCGGATGCTTTTTGCTCAAATTAGTTATTGAAACAGACGTACATCGATGACTTTTGTCGTTACAGTGTTCATGGCTGTTACCGTTAGACTTTTCACGTTGGCCAGTCTCTCTGCTCTATCCTGCTTAAAGATCTGACGCTGCGTTTCGTTCAGGATTCATCATCCATTTTTGCTAGCAGATAACAGACACTACACGTTCTATGTATGGAGGAGAGTGTACATGTTCCATCCTTTGGTCCCGTATCTACTCGTACCGATATACTTGGCCTGCGGGTGGGCATGGTACTTGCGTGTTGGTGCGTGCTCCCGATTTCACCACCTAAATATTCACAGAATGAACTGATCGACGTTTAGGTCGGGGTCAATCATTTCTTCAGACGCTTCTCCTACCGGCTGTGGGGCTATCCACTTTGCTGCCCACGCCGCTGCTGGAACCACGCTATTTCTTGATCCCATATATACTACTTCGGGCACAGGTGCCTGACGTACCTTTATGGGGTTTGGTTCTGGAGGGTGTCTGGTACACTCTCATCAATGCGGTAACAATGGGTATATTTCTGTATTATCCAAGAGGTGACATACGATTTATGTGGTAGTTAGTCGTAGACTACTGTCTGACCTCCTGTCATAAGGCGTCCAGATCACAAGGCCCCCTTCACTAAAAACTTCACACTTGCCTTCCACCTCCCCCTGCTAGATGGCTGACTGATTTGGGTTCTCATATCGTAGATTCCCGCGTTTCAGCACCGTAGTTGCGGAACCTATATCTATGCTGATCACAAAATAGACGAGGTCACAAGACTTTTTTGTCACACGATCGGCAACAAGTCCAAACAAACAAGGCATGTTGAAGTTATGTTGAAGTTGAAGTTGTCGGTTTTGAACACTAAGCAGCAACGTTTGCAGGAAGAATTATTCTTTCTGAGGCATATACGACTCCAGCAACGACATACAGTGACTGTATATGACTCATCATTATGCCCGGTGAAGCGCAGACCGCCCAGAGACCAGTCACGAGGAGGACATCCATTAGGCAGTCGCTCAATCTGGCAACAGTGAGCAAGGCTTTTGCGGATGTCATTAACAAACCGGACAAGGACAACAATAAGGATGCAAGCAAACCCCTCAAAAAAATCAGGGATTCTCGAAGGCTCAGTGCTCAGCCAAAACCCCGCACATCTATAGGCGACTCTAGGTCCCCATCTCAGGCTACTATGAGGACGGCTACCCCCGAATACAGGGGCAACACTCGCCGGCGAGTGTCCATTTCCACGGCCAGATCACCCTCTGAAGATCAGCCTCAGCCGAAATCTGAGTCTGGTTATAGTACACCAAGGTCTGGTATCTTAACTCGAGCCGCGTCTCTCCGAGCGAAGAAACAAGATATAATTGCCTCATCATTACCTAAATATCGTCCGAGAACGGCTACATATGAGCAGCCCAAACCACCGCCACCTGTGGCTGTCCGTGCGGGGACCAGGCGTCGTCTAAGCAGCTCAGATGAGAGCGAGAAGGAGGAAAGGCAGAAATCTGCAATCCCTTCAGCTTCGTCTGTAGTAAGTCCTCTTCCGCAGCAGGCTGCGCTCAAGGTCTTGAATACCACTTCCACACCCCCAACACCAACTAAACTTACACCAACTTCTGGTGCTCGGTCCTCCTCTGCACGCCCCACAAAGGCGCATAAAAGCGCTTCTTCTATGTCTGCAGTCCCTCGTCCCTCATCCATATCAATGGGATTCGTTAATATGGGCCCTCAATCTTCTTCCTCCAGCCCTATTCCCCCTCCTACTCCGCAGGCATCCGTTGCCAAGTCCACTCGTGCGACTCAGGATAATGATGATGATCGGTCCTTACCCTCTACAAGTCATTGTCCTGAGAGCCCATCCCCCTCTACGCATAATGTACGCTCACGTTCAAGGGTTAACAGCCAAGGTGTAGGGAATATGTCCCACATTTCTGAGCGCACAGATGAAGATGAAGAGGAGTTAGCAGATGTGGAGCTTCTCCTCGCTCCTGTTGCGAATCCAAGTGCTCCTACACCTGCGATGCCTCGGATCCAGAAATCCCGGTCGCGAAAGCCTCCAGCACTTCCGCCTAAAACCCCTAGTCGAGCTTCGGGACAGCAGGTACCTTCAAGGACGAGCACATCTGGCGAAGATGTATTACACTTGAGGTCCCCACAGATCTATCAAGCAGGAAGTAGTGCTCATGATTTTGGTCGGGGATCGATCCTTTCCTGGGAACAGCTTACTTCTGAAGCAGCTAATACCCTCGGAGGAGATGAATTAAATAATCTGCTTAATGATATCCCGGCACCGTTTCATTCGGCAACAGCGTCACCTGCCTTGAGCACGCTTGATTTGCCATCAAGTCCATGTTTGAGTGCGCTCGACTCGCCCACAGGTTATGGTTCAATCTCGCAGGTACTGCTCCCTGACGTTACACCGTCTCCAGCTGTACATGCCTCACATCGATATAAATTTTCAAACTCTGATTCGAGTCATGTCGATTCACCTGTAGTCAATTTGCTCCGTCTACAACTTGCTAAAGCGGAGAACATAGTGAAAGAACGGTTGATACAAGTGCAGGCGATGGAACATGAAATTTTGTCACTCAAAGAAACGCATGCTAGACAGATGCAAGACACTGCTCAACATATAGCCTATCTAGAAGCCAATGAGCGGAAGGGAGAAGACGCAAGAGTGTATGCCTTGTCTTTGGAGGAGCGACTCAAATGCGCAGAATTGTTACGCGAACAGGCTGTGACAGATGCTCAGAGAAAGTATGAGGAGGATGCAAGACGAAATCTGAATGCAGAGAGGAAGAAGGAGAAAATGGTTGTTCAGATTGGTTGTGCTGCTGGACTGGCCCTTTCGGAGTGGGCGAGTGTAAAGGATCTAGCAGAGATTGAGCTTGACTTGTTGAGAGGTGATCAAGCGGTTTTGTCCGTTCTTTCGACCGAATTGGATCGTATGACTCGGGTGCTCTATGCGTGAACCGCGTATCGTCAGTGGCTCTGACAATTACAATCCCTTCTGTTTCCAACGTTTGAACTCAAACTATACAAACTCAATTGAGATGTAGAATAATCTCAAACTCCTATGGCTGATATATATGTATCCTCTGTCTGGGCGTGCAGTTAAACACTCCTTTGGTTCCTCGGTTTTAAATGTACTATTCTATGATTTCCGATACGATTTTGACGACTATTCCATCGTATTTTACCATTCCTGAATCAATATTAAATCCCATATCGCTAAATATTGTTGGAACTAGCTATCAAACAAAAAGTACAATCCAGATGAGAGAGAGAATTACGTGCTACAGGTTGACAAGTAAGAGAAAGTATAGATCGTAGATGGGTGTCATCAGTAGATTACTGATTATAAATTTCTTGAGCCTCGATGCATGCGTCTAGTAGGCAGGCATAATTGTCGGACGGAGTGGCTTGACTGAGACGCTCAGACAGAGCTTGCGAGATTTCTGATTGACTAGAAACTATTTATCAGTGTGAATCGAAAAGTTGCTTTCATGGACTGCTTACCTAACAGGACCATACGCAACCTGAACATCGCAAGTTAGCAGACCTATTGAGAGTGGCCACCGAGAAAATACATCCGGAGTAAAATTAAATGTTACAAGAACTTTAGCCTTTTTGAATGGTATCATGACCTTAGTCCGTGCCTTGAATCCCGGTAGTCCGTCATAGTCGATCAATGATATATCAACGGGATATCTGACAGCGAGTAATAAAAGTTGTGCACGCAACTGCGAGCATGAAGACCAATAATCCGACAAGCAAGAGATAACCTGGATATTGTATCAGAGCCAAGGATCAGATCGGAGTGAAGCTTTTACAGACCTCTACACAAGAAACAGGTTGTGTACGATGAATGAGTATCTTTGCAGCCTGGAGGAATATTTTACTAAGTTTAGGGAAATCGTCCTTGGTCCTCAATACTGGGCTGTTGATTTGAGCGATCTCTACGCCTGATGCGATAGGAAGATGGTGACTGCAAGGAATGGAGACTCTGAAACAAGAAGCGTATATATATTCAATCATGCCCTCGTCGACCTTCGTAACACGGAAACGATGAAGGTCTTCCAACGTCTCAAGCTCATCTAACAACAAAGGTATTGGACTTGATGGCTTTGGAGAAAGAGTGAATACACACCGCGAAGCTTGAAAACCTCCGTCAGCAAGACGTGTTGTGGCCGTGCTTTGCTAATCACATCGGTCGCTTCTTTCTTTTCGATCGCTAACTCTTGCAATCGTCCTTGAAGGCGGTTGAGCTGTTCTGTCTGCTCGTATAATTCTGCACGTTGTGTCTCAACCTCGATACTGCAAAACATTTCAGAAATATATCGAAAATCAGAAAATGAGCTCACTTCTGTTCCGCAATAGAAACCTTAAGATCGCCAAGGTATCCCTGATCACTGGCCTCTATTTGCGCAACTTCTTCCTGTTCTCGTTCCAGCTCCTTGAGAATATCATTATACTCTTTCTCCAACGTTGGCAATAGTTCTTCAGCAGACTTTTTGATGGGTTCCAGTATTTTGGCGTCCTAAAATAGATCATGAGCTGAATCATATATATACATCAAACAAGACGACATACTGCCTGAAGATCACTGAAGACTTGTTCGGCAGTCAATTGCAATCCCTCCACCCATCGTAGCTTCCAATCATACCAATCCGACTTGGCTTGTCCTCGGGCATTTGACCGGATGAGATTTAAATGGTGCTTTGTAAATATCAGCCCATGAGTATAGGGAATAACATGGAGCCTACCAAAAGCTCGGCCTGCCCCTCTTCATCTGCCCGCATGAACTCAATGAACAACTCAGGAGTGACCTTGGCTGCTTCCTCTTCGGCTTGTACAAACTCAGCCTTGCTCCTTGTTATCCAGCCTTCCAGGTCTTTCGAGACTCGCGTGAACAGCCCCAGCTGAGGTACGTCAATCCCCATTGCAATATAGTACTCAGTAAGTGGTATATCTGCTGGATTTCTGGACTGACGATTACCAAAACCAGGGTATATGGAACGCCTTGGAGCTGTGAGTTCATCCATGAATCTGATACCCGTCAAGGCGAAAAACTTCTGTATCGAGATTGATGGCTGGATCCATTTAATCAGAAGATTAATTAATCGAAAAATTTGAGTGGCATAACTTACAATGTCAGCGTCCGGTTGGTTTTCTTCTTTGTGCGTTGAATGCTCCTGCTTCATGCCATCGTCATGTTGGTCTCTATCCGAATACGCATGCCCCACATTAACCTGCTCTGGGGTCTCATTAATGGCTACTTCAGCGACCACTGGTGAGGGCGGTGCTCTGGAAGGACTCAGAATGGATGGAGGTTCGTGTGTCTGGTCTGTTAATACCTCCACTTGGGTGTCTTCCGTTGACAGCGCGATAGTAGGTGGGTGAGGTATATTCTTGCTGGAACGTACCCAAGCCGTGGAAGGAACGAAACCTAGACTCATACGACCATTGCCTGTCCGCTTTGAAGGCGAAACTGAGCTGTTTGCCGAGTTTCCGCTTCTCTGCTCATTTTGAGGCATGAAAGCATTCCCAAGACTCCTCCTGCGCGCAAAATAACCCGATTGCCGCTTCGGAAGAATAGACAAGTTGTTTGATTCAGTTTTCTTGTTCGGGGATGGTGACATTCTTGTCTGCGATACGATGGATACTTTTTGTGGGGTACTTGATGACGCACGCTCAAGAGGCCCTTGACCAAGCGCAGGACGTTTAGCAGGGCTCGGATGCCCGGAATCATGAACACTATCTTGCATGACTGAGAAAGGTCGTTTGTTAGGTGTACTATGATTGGGTGTGAATGATGGTGTGGATTTTTTCGGCGAAGGCTTGGCTACAGGAGGGGCGAAAGCAGCCGAAAACGTAGATTTGGGTTTGACTGGTGATGCGGGTTTTGTAGGCGTTTTTGAGGCTGCAGGAGCCGCGGTGGGGGGAACAAATGTGAAAGCAGAGGAAATTTGAGTTTGTTCTTGTCCTGATGCGGATGTAAAAGGCATTATTATTTCCCGGGACGGTGGTTTGAACACTGCTTGCCTCGGCATCGTATTGACTTCATTTGTTGCTTGGGTTTCAGGCGTAGGTTCCTCCTCCGGGGTCAGTGTAGTGAGGGACTGCCGAGGCGTTGAGGAAGGAAGCGGCTGAATGGAGCCATAGACTCCAGATTCGTCCATTGTTGAATCCTGATACCCGAGGCTCATGCGACCATCTCCTAGGCTCATCCGCCCAACTACTTTACTGATATTCAATGTTTCGTTGCCATCTGCCGCATCGTCGTCAATGCTATCATCTGTGCTGAGGGAGTCCTCATACACCGCAAAATTAGCATTGACATTTGTAACGTCCATAGCCCCTGCTCTATCTGTAGCGTCTGCACCCATAGAGTCCCTAGCACGCATAAGGCGCGTCATGGCGTCATTAAGGTCCATGCCTTGCTGAGGTTTGTCAATCTGGATATCGTCCTCTGAAAAGGCCTCCGGCTCATGTGGAGTATCACCCGAATGTGTCATTCGACGAAGTGCAAGCCAGGCAGGGTCTTCAACGGCAGGCGGTCGAAGGGATTGTCCCATGGGAACAGTAAATTCCATACCCTCCTGGCTATTTTCAGCTTCTGACTGCATTTGTGAATTATCATCCTGCAGCATCGAGTTTTCACCATTCTGGTTATCATCGTCGTCAGATGGAATTGCGTCGTCGTCGGGGAATACGATAGAGTCCCTCGGTCGAATTGGTGCGAAGGGCTGACGAACGGCAAATGAGTGCCTGCGAAGCATTTCTCCTTGTAGGACTTCAGTAACCTCCATATCGTCATTTTCATCCAAGTCCATCTCTTCGTCCATCAAGACAGAGCCCTCCTCACCATCTAAAATAATACCTGGACTAGCTGTAGTAAGATCCATATCTTCACTTCCTGCAAGAGGGAGACCAACGGAGCCTCGTCTGTTCCGAGAGAACGATGCTGGATAGTCATTTTCATTGGAAAGTGTAGGTTGCTGATTTGCCTCGGGAGAGGATGATGGGATTGGGGACGTTTGTGGAGAGCCAGTGCTATTTGTATTGTCTGGATTGGGTATCTGGAAGAGTCGTACATGGGCATGTTCGGCGAAGCTGACCCGCCGACCCAAGGACTTGCGAGACGTATTGTTGTGGGCTTTTGCACGATAATCCAGAGTTAAATCCATTGAGTGAGTTATATTCTCATCATCAAGTTGCAAAGTCAGCGAATTCGATGGTTGTGAAAGCTGTTCTGAAGCGTCGTCTGTGTTAACTAGTGCAGAGGTTTTCAAGATACTCTTTCTCGGTGCCTGAAAGAAACCCAGAAACTTGAATATCGTCCTGTTGCTGATATTTACAGAGGGCTCACAAACGATGGCCGCCGTGATTTGTCTAAATCACTGAGACGTTCTCCAGGAGCGATGCTATGTGCTCGCCGCCTTCCACTTGGTGCGACGGCCTTCTTAGTTTGATTTGTTACAGCAATAGAGCGGCGACGTTTAGAAAGATCCTCTTTAAGGGCAGCCATGAAGGAAGTAGAGGGAGATAGATAAAGTTGGCCCTTGGCCAGAGGATGTAAATATTGTTCCCACTAAACAGGACGCGTTTAATGTCAGTCATGTGACTGTGCGTGTATATGACATCTTGTCGTGTGTTTCGGTAGTCAATTTAGAATACGAGCTCGCTGAGCCTTGTGCTTTCCAATTCCTCATTTCTCAAAATATTGCAATGCTGTAGGAAGCCTCGGTACGCGAACGTGACTTTCACTACAGCGACACTTTGATCACGTGAGTCAAAGTTGCAATTCGTTTAAACACTCTGCGTCAAGACACCACTAGATTTATATACCTGTGATACGGTTATGGACACGAGGAGCTCCGCTCGCAATAAGGCAACGTCTTCAAACCTTTCAGCCCCGACGGCCTCCAGGACAACGAGGATGAAGGTGACGGTCAAGTCCACAAATCCGTCCAAACCTGCGCCTACGGGTATGAAACGCACTGCAATCCCGAGGAAACCTCTAAGTAGTAGATCCAATTCAAGCTTTGTATCTAATGGCTCCCAAAAAACAAACCCGAAACCTGCATCAGCATGCAAGGATGCGAGAACCCATAGCACTCAGAGCGAGGATCACGAACCTATCACGGTGGAGATTCTCAAATTGGTGACAAAAAATATTGATGAACAGAATCTTAGGCTTATCTACGACTTCGCCCTCAAATTGGGAATGAGGAACTTGCTTCTACACCCTACCTGACTCCCCTCTCTGACACTTCTGTTCGAATGACAGAACCACAAGGCAATGGAGTGAACAAAAATCGATTCCGAACTTCCACCATCGCAGGATCTTCAATTTATACTTTCTCCCGCATTTTCCTGCCAGAGACAACCCAATCTGATTTCTTTGCCAAGACCACTCTTCCTCTTGTCCAGGATGTTCTGCAAGGACAGAATGGTCTACTCTTTACATACGGAGTGACCAACTCTGGAAAGACCTATACTGTGCAAGGTGGACACACAAGAGGCTCTGTCGGAATTTTACCTAGGACCCTTGATGTAATCTTCAACAGTATCCAAGGCCTGCAAGGCGATGGGAAAGTAAGCAGCTTGCACTTACATATCCTGTGTCTCAAAACCAGTTCAAAAACCAGTATCGACCTGTACGCCTTTACGGGATCGAGCCGTCGGATGACACCAATATTGATCTTCCTCAAATATCCACTGAACCGAGTCTAGTAGAAGTACTTGGGCAACTCGATCCCAGCTCAGAGATCGACTCAGATGTAGATCTAACGACCGTTAAAGTTGATCGCAATTACGAGTACAACGTTTGGCTTTCCTACATCGAAGTCTATAACGAGAAGGTTTACGACCTCTTGGATTCGGTAAAGGACGAATCATCCAGTCGACAACCCGTTCCTAAGGCTACAACGAATCCAAAGCTTCTCCTGATGAGAAAAGCTCTCCCGTTGCGCCCATCGCCAGCCTCCGACAATGAAGGTGCAGAAGTGAGCGGGAAATACATTGCTGGCCTTCGACATTTTCATGTCACCAGCGCCGCTCAAGCTAAATCTATTGTCAAACTCGGACAGCTCCATCGCAGAGTGTTTGGAACTCTGGCCAATCACCAGAGTAGTCGCAGTCATGGACTGGTCATCATAAAGATTGTTAGAGGACATCGAGGCGAAAGAGAAGTATGATTATGCTCGCTTCTTTCTTTCACAACAGCTAACATACAAAATCAAGGACCCGACTTCCTTACAAGTATCCCGACTTACGTTGGTTGACCTTGCAGGCTCTGAGCGCACCAAGCACACTCACACCACTGGAGACCGATTGAAGGAGGCAGGTAATATCAACAAATCCCTCATGGTTCTTGGTCAATGCATGGAAGTCTTGCGCTCGAACCAGAAAAAACTTGCTTCCAGTCTTGCACAAGAGGGCTTAGGTAAAAATGGTCGAATGGATACCCGAGACATTCGCAAAATGCTTGCCGTTATCCCTTTCCGCCACAGCAAGCTTACAGAATGTCTCATGGACTATTTCACGGGCGAAGGACGAGTGGTGAGACACTTTGTAGTCATTGATTTGACAGGACCTCATATCTTTGACATTCAGACTATGATCGTGAATGTAAATCCATACGACACGGGCTACGATGAGAATTTACATGTTATGAAGTTCTCTGCATTAGCCAAAGATGTTTATACAATGAACGCTCCTGCTCCATTACAGAAAGCTCCATTGATTGGTCCGGGTAAACTCCAAGGCCAGAAGTTTAAGGATCTCAGTCCCATAACCATGAATGATCCCGAAGTTAATCCCAACCCCTTCAGGAGAAGGGTCACTATCACAACGGGCAAGAAAAGTGAAGCTGTCCTAGAAGTAGTTGAAGGCGGGTCCACCCCTTTCTTTCCCTGGAATATAGCTGAAGGATTTTGTAGAAGATGAGCCTGCAGGCGAAGTGGATGATTACGACGATGAACCATTGAATCCCCTGATCGATGCCTTGTTTGATGAGGTTGAAGATCTGAGGATGAAGGTTAGGTTTGTTTTGCATCGAAATAATTATTCTATTGACATCCTCTGCCGTATAGTTGTTTGAGGCAGAAATGAGATGTGCACTTACTGAAGCAGAAACACGAGAAGAAGTCATGCGAGAGATGGAAGAGCGCATGAGGATCATGGAAGAGATGTATTCACGTCGCCTCATGAGCGAGGTGAGCTTATACGGCTCTATGCAGTCCTGTAGATCACATGAGACCTAACAGTTGGAACAAAATGAACTGAAAACTGACGCGAAGATCGATATGCTTCACAAAGCTGGTCTTTTTGGGAGTCCCATGAAACTACAGCAACAAGTATTTTCTAACGAGGAAGAAGAAGCTGCAGACGTTGAAATGAGTCTGGTGCGCTCATGATATCTCTATATCGATCTACCTCATCAATCATTATCTTCTGTAGATGGATCTTGGTGATGAAGCTGATGAAGAAACGTCCTTCTCATCCCCCCTTGTCGATAAAATTGACCAGAGGGAATCAGTCATTAAGGTGTCCTCAGCGGAGCAACCTGATGAGAACTTAACAGAAGAAGAAAATAGACCATTCGATTTGGAAGCAGAGGTAGCGGAAGACAATGAGGATGACGATGAATATGTTGATGACGAGGAAGAGGAAGAGGAATGGCAGCTTCCGACGAACTCAAGCAGGACAACCGTCATGAGAGCTAAGGATTCCAGCGCTGGTAAACAAGTACAAAGGACGTCGAAACAGTCTCGAGTGTCAAAACTAGAGCGAGACCTGAGGCAGCTATCCATCAGAGACAAAGTCCTTGATGGTACAGGCAAATCCAAGAAAACAGAGATAATCAGCTCCGACAGTGAGAAGGAACAATACAATAAAGATGATGACACCGAGGATGAGATGCCAGTGGTAAAGAAGAAAAGGTGAGTTCGCCAAAAACTCGCGGGCTCACTCCCTGACGGCGTCAACCCCTCAAGACAACTGGGTAAAAAACCTGTCATGACAATAGACGGCATTGAACAAGTTACCTGGGAAGTGGAGAAGAAGGTCGCCAATGCACAGAGCAATCGTACCATCAGGAGACTGACAGGAAATTGAGGCCCTTCTGAATCACTTATCGTAGTTGACTATCTGACCATCTGTGGTGTTCATTTATCCAGACATTATCTCCAGTGCCAATATTACCTGTGTCTTGAGTCGTAAACAACTGTACATAACACGAACGCGAACTCAACCCAATATATGCCCAAGGTACCTAATGCATCCACTACAAGCATCGAAGGTGGGATGCTTTCACTGGCTCAAGCTACCAAGACTACTGTTGGAAAGTCGAGCAGGACAGTCTCGAGCAGTATAAGACGTAGTGCCAACACAAGGAACGGCAATAAAAAAGAAACAAGGACCCTTGAAACTTATGTTGCAGTGTGTCAGGGCACTACCGGTGTCAAGAAAAGCCGCGAAACGATTCAGGCAACACTTGACACGCTTGAAGAGAAGACTATGCACGAGTCCTGGCGTTATGCTCTCAAAGCGGAATTCTCAAAGCCTTATTTTATAAAGGTACCTTCCGAGCTCCAGGAATAGACGTTCAGTCTGAATGAATTCATGCGCCTCAGTTGAAGCAGTTTCTATTGGAAGAAAATGAATCGAATATCATATACCCTCCTAGTGAGCACCTCGGACCGCCGCCTGGGTCTCTTCCGACTAACTGCAACTAAAGTGGAACAGATCTACTCTTGGTCCCGGCTCACCCCTCTTGACCAAGTGAAGATTGTCATTCTGGGTCAGGTCGGTGGTCCAGCTCGATCGTCACAAGAACTGACGAGACTCACTGGTCCTTGAGGATCCTTACCATAACGTTGGTCAGGCGCACGGTAAGTTTCAATTCGGTAGGACTGTTTTGACTGTCACCGTTGTGTCATTCGGCGTTTCTCCAGGGCTTTCATTTTCTGTTCTCCCCCCTAACAAACCACCGGGCTCGCTCAAAAATATCTACAAGCAACTTTCCCAAGACATCCCTGGTTTCAAAACACCAGATTCGGGGTGCGTTCAATGCTATTTGCATTATGACAAAATGACAATCATCTCGCAGTGATCTGAGCCGTGTTGCTGAGCAAGGTGTTCTCTGGCTGAACACGAGCTTGACAGTTCGAGCCCACAAGGCGGGCTCCCATTCCAAAAAGGGTTGGGAGATATTCACTACAGAGGTTCTCCGCAATGTTCTGGCTCGACAAGATCATCCTGGCGTTGTTTTCATGGTGTGGGGCCTTCCTGCTCAGAAAGCTTGTGATGCCATAGGTGTGGATACGGTCAGTCCTCCTTTCTTTCCGAAGATGAGTGAAGATTGACAGGTCAGCCCTACTTCATGTTTAGAAGAAGCATCTTGTATTAAAATCGGCACATCCTTCCCCTCTTTCGGCTCACAGAGGTTTTCTTGGGAACGAACATTTCAGGAAGGCCAATGAATGGCTGGAGGCAAAGTATGGCAATGGCTCCGGCATAAACTGGAAGGTTCTTAATTGAAAAAGATACCAGCGATTATGATCTACTGTGAAATGTATAGGTTCAGATGACACCATCCTCCGAAATTGACTACCTTACTGTCCCTTCAGAGGTCTGCGGAAGCTTTGTTGACATCTGAGAGATTCGACTCAGGAGCAACTGCACGTACAACTACTGTCTGCTTTTACTTCGAGGACGAGGACGTCACATTGTGAGTGCCGTCTTGCATCTCCCAAAGGCGTTGTCCGCCAACAAATAGCATAATTTTCTTCAGTGTGAAGAGTAGCGAAGCATATGAAGGAAAACCAATAGGAAACCGTTCACTAATTTCATTGACGGAGACAATAGAGATGCACGATGCACTTGTTTGCTTTGTCCAGTTGTTCCACGGATCGATATAATATATGTGATTGCCTCTGCAAAGTCCTGATTGTAATTGCGAGGGTGTGGACTGGTCCACACCCATTCTGGGTAACGACAAAAGGCAGAAGACTCTAACCTTATTCTTGAGACAGGCATGTTGGCTGGTGGCAAGGGTCCAAGTGAAAGTCGGGGTTACTATAGGATTGCTTCTTGATAACCCGTACTTGTAGTTGTTTTCGTAAACGTGGTTGCATTCTACTTTTCGATTTTGGGTTGACACTTTTGTACAGATAAGATAATCAATGATCCCTACTCCCGACCTCTCCCACTTGACGGATGAGGACTACAATATGATATACGAGCCAGCAGGTGTGTATAAAGGGACCTTTTGGTACCAGCAAAAGAGACGTATCTCTAAGTCATTGTTCTCTTTCACAGAGGATACATTCCTCTTGCTCGACGCCCTTGAATCCGATGCAGATGATCTGAAAATGTCAAGGGCTCTCATCTGTCTGGAAGTTGGGTAAGGTCTTCGAACAATCAGGAGGCCCACTAGAAAACTTGTTATACTTCACTTCAGCTCAGGATCAGGTTGTGTATCTTCGTTCATTGCTCAGATCTTGGGTCCTTCCGTCCGTACGTCCGTACGATCTCCTTTACAACTCACTGCCTTGAAAAAAAAAATGTGTGTTAGTTTATTTATGCACGGATATCAATTTACACGCTTGTCGCGCTTCCGAACGGACAGGAAACCAGAACAAAGTTGGCTGCTCTATTCTCTTTCAGAAATGGATTGTTGCACTAAAATCAAATTGGGACAAGGTCCCACTAGACTGTATGAATGCTTCCTTTGCGTCTCCTTTAATATATCGTCTGCGACGTCAAATCGATGTGATCCTGTTTAATCCACCTTACGTGCCCACAGGACACAAGGAAGCACTTTGGGCTCAAGAGGCTAAGAATATTACTGGGGCTTGGGCCGGGGGAGTTGATGGGATGCAAGTTACAAATGACTTTCTCGAGATCGTTCAGGTACGAAATGCAAACCACCGAGAAAATAAGATAACAACATACATGAAACCAGGAATTATTGTCTGAAAAAGGACGCTTCTATCTTGTCACTCTCAAACAAAACAACGTTCCTGAGATTCAGAAACGTATGCGACATGGCCATGGCCTGGAGAGTGAGGTGTGCAACTTCACCACTACATGACCGTCCCTTCCCTTGTCTCAACGCGAGAATCAAACAACTTTAGATCGTGCTACAGCGACGGGCGGGCCGCGAACATCTTTTCATATTACGGTTCAAACGCCAACATGAATCATAGACGGAAACCAAGACAAAGCATACGGACATGATAGAATGAGAAGAGAACGAATGCACAGTAGGTATATGAATGTCATCAAATTAAAAAGAGAGAAAGAAAAAACCATAACAATCAACCTTTTTACTCGTCCTCTTCAGCTCCTGGCCGTCGGCCTAGTACACTAAAGCGGGAGGGAGCCACATTTGACATCATTCTGGAAACATGTTCATCTGAAGATATTGATATTGAGCCGCCACTCCCAAAATTCACCGAAGGGTCAAACTCAAGCCGAAGCTTCAGGAAGCCACCTTGGCGCAGCTCCAGAGAGACGTCTGCTGATGAGTTTCCCTGTGGTTGGATGTGTCTCCAGATCTAGTTTTCAAAGTCAATGAACGCCCGTAATAATCTCATTCATGTTCTTACATCAACTTCCCCTGAGCTTAATTCCTTGTCTTTGCCTAGAGTCTTGTGGTCATATACCCAGAGATTGATCTTGGTGGTGGCTGTTGAGACGGGGAAAATGAAAGACTCGTTCCTATACATGGACCTCAGCAAAAAAATCACAACTAATTTCTCGAGGACTCACCACTCAGGCGTTGCCGTCTTATGATAGTGCTTGGTCTTGAACTCCTTGTCACCAACTCGGATAGTAACATATGCCCTCGTCTCACTTAGCGCGATGTCCTTGGCCCCCAGAATCGTTAAACGAAGTGTACCAGCCTGTGTCGAAAGAAATCCTTCTGTTGCAAAGTTCTGACTATTTGGAGGGAAAGGTTCACTCTGACCGCCCATTGCAGCGGGTACACCAATAGGATTGGATGATTGTCCAGCAGGCAAATCCACCACCACAGGGGTGTCATGAATATCCTTGTCGCCACGTCTGAAGACACTCGTGACACCTTTAAAGGCACCCTTTCCAGCAGACATGGGCAGAACACCAATTTGAGTGACAGCACGCCCTGCTGAACTAAAGGTGGAGGTCTTTTGACGAGATTTAGCAAGGATCTGAGGATGGAAGAGCAAACGGATGCGAATTCGTCCATGACTTCCATGTTTGGCGTGGGACAGGACGAGGACGCGTTCCGCTGATGTGAAAGGTTCAAGGCCAACAAGGTCAATCTGCGCTTCACCAAGACTCTTGGCTTGTTCAAACTGGTTCCAATCGAAGATCTCAACTGAAAAATCGGCCGCGACACGAGACAACTAGGACCACATGGGCAAAATGAATCGTTCAGAAAATATATATAGGGCTTACAACGTTGCATGAGAAATCCTCGTTCCATTGAGGAGCGAGAGTCTTCTTGATGATTTGAGACTTGTAAACTCTATCGCCATTGAGGGTGAAAACAGCATAAGGGTCTGATTTGCCGCTACGGTCAACACCACGGATATCAGACCCATCAAGCAGATCAACCCTGAGAATGCCCATATCTACAATATAATCAATATACATATTCGCGTCCAGACGCCAAATTTCACTTACTATTGACGCTTTCTCTAGCTTCAAGCCTGATGGGAACAGGGATATACCGTGCCTCGATCCTGACAAGAGATTTGCGGTCATCGTCGTCATCTGTGCTCAAAGTGATAGTTTGAGGAGAGGCCTGACGAAATTCAGGCTACGGAAGCAAGACATTATACAAACAGAAACTCACAATGGCCTTCTCAAGGAATCCTTTGGCGTCGCCCTTCCACTCTCCGATAATGTCATCCCTTGCACCTTCGTCAGCCTCATTAAGTCGGAACCAAACCTGACTGAAGTCAATTTCCTTAATGAAGCCTTCACCAACATATCCCCATTGCGCTCTGGTACTGGTCGACTTGTTGGTAGAGAAGCATGGCCAGTAACCATCATCCAAAAGGACCTCAAGCCGTGCCTTCTTCGTCAACTGGCCAGAAATGACGTTAAATACAACGATACCAGATTCTATTACCAGACCTAATTAGTGAAGCTCAAATGGAAGCAAGCGGCACGCACGTTGAGCAAGTGCTTCCTCGATGCTCATCTCAACGCCTTGCTCTTTATCGCGTTTCTCCTCCGAGGCAGGCTCTTCATCATGAACAGCTGCATCACTTTCAGCTGCATCCGACACGTCATAGCCACTCAAACCTCGGTTAGTATCTGCGTTATGAGGTAAAGCGTCCGGACTCGAAGTGATAGCCTGAGCGTGGGGTTCGGTGACTTGGATCGTACCACTTTGAAGATTGTTAGAGGCTGAAGATTTTTTACTGTTGACAGAGGTTCTATCAACACGACCTTGGGGATGGCTTTCCTCGCCAAAAGCGAGATTCTTGAGCGCCATTGCAGGGACGAATTCAGCGGTGTAGGTGAGAGTGCCCTTATAACCTTCACCCTTATCCAAGCGAATAGGATCGTCAGCAGATTTGACACCAAGAGACCTGTACGGATATTTGGGATCATCTGACTCCTCAGCAAGATCGGAGACTTGAAGTTCGATCGAACCAAGTGAACGATCCTAATATGACTGTCAACATCCCTTCCCGTGAGCTGATTACATTTGAAAAACTACCTTCGTCAGGTGTTGATAGTCCATACACTCCAACAGGAAGGTCTCCTTGAGCGAATTGACCGGAATATAAATGATCTGATCCCAAACAGGGTTAAGGTCTATTGTTTTGTATTACTCGGAGTTAAGAACTGTAGTTGGACTGTAGTTGACCCAAAGCTTACTGTTATTGACAACCTCTGTACGACCTTTGATTGAATCAGCAGCAATAACGCGGACATAGGGATCACTCTGTAGTGAAATAGAAGAAATCATCAGTGACCATTAAGAAATAAGACCCGAAAACACCTCACTTTTCCGCCAAGCGTAGCCTCAACATTCCTGAATGATACCGATGAATTCAGGTTCTTGCAATAGAGAAATCACGTACTTAACATCAGTCGCCTTGATCAGATTCAATCTGACGACACCAATTGGGAACCTGTATTGATTAAGCCCATGCAAACTACCAGCCATGGCGACTGGTTTCCACTCCGCCGAGATCCTGATCCGACCACTTTTGCATCCACTGAGAGGGAACCAATCTCGCCCAGCCTCGCCCGTACAACTTAAAAGATCCACTAGTTTGACAGACATATGTCCAACAACGGGATCCTTGAGGAAATCACGGTCATCAACAGCTTGGATCGAAATGACGGATGTTTCTTTATCAGAACAGAGGAATTCATAAGGTGCTTCCCAGACAGGCGCAATAGTGTGTTTAAACCGAGGAGTAGAGAATACCTCATCGCTGCCGTTTCCAAGGAAGACTCTGGCAAAGGGATTAAGATCGCCGGAGAGAGACTTGGACTGATCAAGGTCCTTGGCTTGGTGAAGGACAAGACGAACTATGCCAACACCTGGGTAGAAAAAGATAAGTGATAAGCGTCTCCGAGAACGATAACATTTAAGCGCTCACTGGACTCGGGAACCTCAGTTGAACCTTCAGGGGGCTCAAGGACAGGGAAATATTGAACATCATAACGAATTTCTCCACGTTCCTTACCATCCTTTAGCAGGGGAGAAACGATACCCTCACACAAGGAATCGACAGCAAGTTGGTTCATATCAAAAGTCGCAGCACCAAGCGAAGTGTCTTTCCTGTGATCATTGAAGTCCCAAAGATTGAGTACTAGATTCTCAGAAATGGAGTTTACTAAAAGGAATTTGGTCTCCGCCCATGTCGGGTTGTAGCTGGCATAAAACATGAGCAAAAATCGAAGAGAGAAAAGTGATGTGCGAACATACGTATTCCTCTTAACGTGAGTACGGGCAAGTTCTGCGCGATCGTTGATGGCAAAGCTCACGAAGGGATCTGGGACGCCGCCACCAATCTTGGTGCCTTTGATGCCACGAGCAGAATGAACTGTGACCTGTAGGACACCGATAGCTGCGTCAAGAGCTTTACCAGACAAAAGTTGTTCAAGATTGAGGGTAAAGACATTTGGCTCATACATCATCGGTCCGAGTGTGCCATGCGTCATATCACGAATGAAAGATGAAAGCCCAGGGATCTAATTGAAGGCTCAAGTCGAGGACCATAAGTGGTTATAGAAGTACACTCACGTTAGCGATATCAAAACCAAATGTCTCACCACCGATAGGTTTGAGGACATAGTCGATGACCGGCTTCTCAACGAAGGATATATCAACGATTTGGACGTGAGGGAAGTTGGACATGAGTTTGAGTCTAATTCGCATCAAACCACTGAATGTAATGTCTTCCAGCAGAATGGGCAAAGCTGCAGTTGCTAGGGCTTTACCAACGCGAACAGACAAGGTAATCTTCGGGTTGACCTTTTGTGCAATTTGCTGTTGGGTCATTTCAAAGGTTTCATTAGGTGTGAAGGAGATTCCCCAGTCCATCATAACCACATCATCGTCCGTCTTCGGGAAGGTTCTTACTTTATCAATTCTCGGCGCCTTGGTGCCCAACGTAAAGGTAGTAAGGCGGATAGAATCCAAGAATGCAGGGCAGTTGGTACTGAGAACTTGATCCACAGAGGAAACAACTGTCGCTGAGAGGACAGGTTCATAAATCAGCCAGAAGCGGTCCAGGAAATTGTTGATCCAATCGGCCGTTTCGTGTTCAGAGGCCAACCGTATCTTGACGAGCTCGCGTTGAATATCATCTCTGGAGTTTCGTCTGGTACGCGTCATGGACATGGAGTAATAGGTGCTGCAAAAAGCAAGTAGAATGAACAGCCAGCCCCACCCGAAACTAAAGCGTGTCAGGAAATGGGAGGCGAGGACAGCCTACAAAAAGATAACCTGGTGAGAAATTGCGAAGCGCACTTGGGAGTGATGAGAGGATAGAAACACACAAAAACTATTACTGCCGCATTGTGGTACCAATCACCATAGAGCTGTTCATCGAGAAAGGAGGCAATAATGGTTTGGTCCTTTTCTTCGCCTTCCACGATGTTGCTAATACCAGAGTTCTGGCGCCAACCGACACGATACCAGGAAGGAATAGTAGGGGCTGGGCTAGCAGGCATGGAGCCCGGCATTTCGTTGACGTCACCTTGCCGATCATCTGCCTCTGCCACTGACGGCTCTGGAGTATCGGTGGCAACAACCTTGGGTTTTTCTCTGTCATGATCCTCGACAGTGATTGTTGGGATGGCCATTGGGTGTCCGGGGTCCACTTTGAGCTCTAGAACAGAATCAGACGTCTGGTCTGAAACATTGAAATGGGAGACGCAGACCTTTTACTGGAGCGTCTGGCAACTTTGGAGCCTCGGAGATGATACTCTGCAGCTGATCGCGTGCCTTTCCTGCGGAGGCGGACTTCTCCTGGGGTGAAGCATCTGGGTCAAAGGTGTGCACGGGGACACGGTTTCTGTCGGCGTCTTGTTTCAGAATGGCGTCCAACTGAGCTGGGATAGGAGAAGGTGCCGCGCCGTTTGTCGCCATTGCAACAGCAGGGGCAAGAATAATAGAAAGCAAAGGGAAGGAAGGTCAGGACGAACCCGGTTGATTGGGAATAGGAAAGAAATAGTCTAGAGCAGGCAGACTTGATGTCACTGTGACAGCAGGAACCGAACGTCACAGTCACGTGGAGGGCTGCGTCTCGCCATGACCTCGCTGCGAGATCTGTATGTGGACCCTTCAAATGCCTGGTCATTTGTTCCATCTGCTCCAGGCAGCAAGCAGTATTCTCGCCCTATATCGGAATTCACACCTGCCCTGGAGTTTTATAAAGAACCCTATGGCCTCAATACCGCCCACTTGTTCAGATCCGTCGCTGCTTCTGCTGTTATGCAGTACACAACTAGCGCGCTCGTCAATCCATGGGAAGTCGGAAAGCTGCTGCTTCAGGTCCAGTGGGTGCCCAGGGATGCCGGGGATCCACTCACAGAACACGAATATGTAGAAGATGAAGTCGAAGAGACAGTGCGTCTGGCATGTTGTCCCCAGTCTCTCTGTTCATTTGCCGCTCATCTAGCTTAGTGACTCTGACAACGACGAGTCCTACTTTGCTGATCCATACAACGTTGCAACACCAAGGCGCTATCCTGTTCCAAGACCGACAGACGCACAGGGATATGTCATTCGCCGCTCTGTGCTGGAAGAAGGGACCCGACCCGAGCATATCATCCCAGTGGGAACGGTGGACGGCGCATGGAATATGATCAAGAGAGTTGGTCGCTTCCGTTCTGAAGGATGGCTTGCACTGTGGAAAGGTCCAAGACTTGATAGATTGTTCATATGTATCTCTGACAAGCTATTTGTTAGGCCTCGCAACTTCGACTCTGACAGAAATGCTGTCAACTCTTATGCAGCCTCACATCAACCAATTTCTGCTGTCTCTTTTCTTCCCTTCGATGCCGCCCTTTCACCAGCCTCCTTTCTATCTACCCATTGCATCCCATGTCCTTACAGGATTCATCCTTTCTCCTCTCGATCTCATTCGAACTCGCCTTGTCGTGCAATCATACAACCGTCGCTATCGGACCTACACAGGTCCTCTCGATGCTCTGCACAAAATTCTCCGAGACGAAGGTGGCCTGAAAGCCATCTACTTCCACCCCAATCTCCTCATTCCCACTTTCCTCGACAGTGCATTGCGATCCATCATTTCATTTGCACTCCCTGGTCTCATCGCTTCCTATTTTGGTGCCTCACATATAACTGAGGAAACTCATCCCATCGCCTGGGGATGTACCGAGCTGACAGCAAGCTGCATTGGCCTACTCGTGATGCTCCCCATTGAAACCATTCGTCGACGACTCCAAGTACAAGTCCGTGGAACTGCTGAGCCTATCAAAGGCTGCGTGGAGCTTCGACCAGCACCCTACAACGGTGTGGTAGATGCCCTCTGGCATATTCTGACAGAAGAGCGCTCCGACCTTCCAATTTCCCACCACCCTCGCTGTAGAAGAAACTCAAGATCCACGAACAGTAAAGACGAGGAGAAGGAAGAAGGGACTGTGGATGACGAGTATGAAAGTCTGTGGAAGAACACAGGGCTTGGACAGCTTTACCGGGGTCTCGGGACGCGTCTGAGTGCTAGTGTTGTATATTTTGTGCTGAACCTGTTCTTCAATCCTGAAGAGACTGATGCTGGGTGGGTTGAGATATGACTGTAGTGTAGCGTATGGCGTTAGAAGATATAAGAGGCTATCAAATCATGCCGGCAGGTGCCGAAAAGATGATGTCAGAGAATGGCAAAATAGTTCCAGGCAAACACTATGCCCAAGGCTCTCCTCGCTGTGCAGCACGACGTCCACGCACAGGCCATGTCGGTAGCAACAGCGCCGGACAAGCCTACGTCCGCCACACCCCTCCTTGCTCGAGCACTCCAGCGCATACGCTCGACCCCACCTCGCATGATCACATCCCCTCCTACCCGTGCGCCATTCATTATGTATTGTCTTTTTCATCTTTGTTGACCCTCATCTCTTTCAGAACCAAGGAGAGCAGCAGTTGCCTTGCTCATTCGTGTTGTGCCTGCCCCCACAGCGAAATTGCCAGGCCCTGCTGTTCCCTCACCCTCCCTATCAGAGTTCTTTGAACAAGACTGGGTTAAGGACCCGACATCCCGCGCCGAAATTCTTGTCTTGCACCGCAAGTCCGATACTGGAGAGACTACAGCTGAAGGTCAGGTGCGCAAGGCTGCTCGAGAAGCTCATGTTGCATTTCCCGGCGGTCGCACCGAACCAGACGATGAAGGTGGCCTTTATACAGGTACAGTATCCGTACATCTGTATTCAGCTCGCTAATGCAGCTCGTCAAGCAATGCGCCAAACTTGGGAAGAAATTGGTATCGACCTCGCTGAAAAATATTACATCCCTATTGGTCAGCTCGACGACCGCGAAATCACAACTTCACTCGGAAAACGTCTCCTTATGATCCTCTCTCCCTATGTCTTCCTCCAAGTTACACCCACAGCTCCTACCCCAGATCCAATTGTGACTACAACCCTTCACTGGGTACCTCTCATATCGCTAGTTTCCTCGCCCAAATGGTCTTCTGTCACAGTGGACGCCGCATCCCGGATCGCACCTCGCAGTTCTGCTGCTTTTCGATATCTCATTCGTGCTTTGGTAGGAAGCATGGAATTCCCAGCCATCATTCTTGAAACTGCAGCTCCTTCATCTCCATCCTCTACTTCCCCTCCATCCTCTACTTCCCCTCCATCCTCTGAAAAGCCGAAAAGGAAACCTACGAGTACACAAGACGTCATTGAAAAGGGTTTGTCGCCAGAAACGCTCAAGCTATGGGGACTGTCGCTGGGCATGATTTTAGACCTTATGTCGTATATGATCCTACCACAATCCTCTCGCAGTGACTTACCACCCAAGTCCAAAGAAGGTACTGAATCACTATTATCGCAATACATGCAACTCCCGTACCAAGATGTCGTAGAAGATTTCCGTGTGGAGTATGTTGCTCCCAGTCTTACTAGTGTTTTTCCTAAATTCTCTTATCCTGATGTCAATTTCTGGATTTGGTGGGTGCCATTGCGTTGTTTTTTTTTCCGTATGTATGTTGACACTGATTTACATCTGTTTCTTCTTGCAGGGTATTTGGCAAACGATATCGCGAAGTTATACGTGGATGGGAAGCGAGTTTGCATGCAGGAGGTGTGAATGACCGTCGGTGGGTATTTCAGTCACGGCCCTAGTTGAAAAGAGCGGATCTCATTCGTATAACGACAGATTGAATTGGTCAGGATCTGCCTTGAGCACGTTCTATGCTGCCATTCGCAAAGCTTTGGTTGTCGTCATCGTTGCTCGTGCACTCGGTATTTTATTTGGTCTTGGATTCGCTGTTTGGTGGATTTTCAGCCAATGATGGAATGGAGTGCGTGTTTTGGGGAGAGAGGTGGTGCCACGCTGGAGCGAGCAGGGTTTTTATATATTTTTCCGATCTCGGTCTCTCTTCTTCTTGTCTTGTTTCAATAGGCTTAAATGTATGTAGGTATCATCAGATGATACCTGGTGCTTGACAGTTTGTACATGACATGGTACCCTATTTATAGCATGCACAAGATCTATAGCTGGCCGGTATTTAGCTAGAGCGTTCTATATACACTCCAAACATCTACTTTTTAATTCTGTGACAACGAGTCGTCAAAGAGCTACGTCAAACAAATACAACTACAAAGGAAGGCCACAGATTTCACAATCGTGTCCACCATGAGTGTTCTCAAAAGTACAGTGTGGGCAAATCCTGACTCTGGCTGAACTCCCACCGCTGCTGCTGCCACCACCACCACCACCACCACCACCACCAGTAGCAATCTCTGCTGCAGCAATCTGCTCAAGTATTTCAGGAGATATTTCGTCACTATCCATCCCATGAGAACTATCCCCGGGTCCCGAAGAATCGGTGGTAGGCCATGCAGCTGTGGAAGATGAATCCATTTCATTCATCAACTCCAATTCAGACCATAATGATGACTTACGAGCACTATCACGCGTGAACGCCATTAACGTTTGCCAACTAGTCGAGTTAAGTACCGGATCAAGAAGCGAGACATCTTCTAGCAACTGAGGATGGGTCACAATCTGCATAATGAGCTTGAGGTCCTTCTAAATCCAAAAAAAAACAGTTAAGCTCTCCTCTCCCCCCTTTATGGGTGGGCGTCAAACATACTTCGGAAATCAACTGAGTCGTTGACAAAAACATAACCAAATGCCAATCACTCAGCCATTTCGCCAACTCAATGCGCTTATGTGCATCTCCCGGCTTGGCAGTCCGACTATCATGGATGTCGAGTGCACCAAGGTTACGGAGTTGAGACAGGACGTTTTCGATAGTCTGATCTTCTAAACCTGGTCGGTTCTCAATCTTGAACTGTGTCGAGCGGAAAAGCGGAGATGGGTTCTGGGGGAAGCCATGTGTGACCTATACGTAGAATGTCGATGAGAGACAAAAAGTAAATTGTACTCAGAGTCACGTACGTTCACTAAGAGGTACTCTACCGGGAAACACGGTTTCGCGCTCTTCTTCACCTCCAACCCGTATTCGTTCTTGTATGAGAAGAATACATCAGGGATATATCTGGCGGAATCCTCACTCCTGTCTTCCTCCTTTATGCGTACGATACCAGGGTCGACACTAGCTTCAATCATATCAGCATCTACCATGGCCACAGCTTGTTCTGATGCTTGGTATGCGGCGATATCAACTTGACCATCCTCTGTTGCTGTTAAGACTGCTGTTACGAGACGCGAACCGTATTGACCTGTCGGCGACGATCTGGAGTTGGTGGGACTGTCTTTTTGCAATTTCGCAGCGAAGACGACTTCAAGAGATGAGAGATAGAAAGACTGCGCATGCCGTTTGTAGATGTTTTTGGTTCTGTCGTCGGGTGTAGGTGTAAGGTCAGTAAAGATATAACCCACAATGGTCAAGGGCTCGGAAGCGGCAGCGGATATCTCACGGATTCGACTTTCGTCTTCCCATGGCCATGCAAGGATCAACCCATCGAGTTCACCTTGTTGCAACGGTTCGTAGATTGCCTCCACTACAGCTTTGACACCCATTGGGACCTTGTCATAAGGTTGGTATCGACCGAGAAGCCAGCCAAATCGTTGCAGACCGGACTTGCGCCATGCTCCGAGGAAGCGATCGATTATCTCCATGGAGGCGATCTCCAGATGGTCGACCATACGGAAAGGTTGCGACTGCAGCGTTATTGTGGAGGGCTGACATCCTGTACAGATACCGGCAGGCCAGCTGGGATGATTCCCAGTGGGACAAGGAACCTTGACCTTGTAGGAGAGAGGGTTCAGAGGTGGGAGGAAAGACTGTGCCGAGGCAGTCTGGTTAGGTGTGATCTTTCGCAAATATGCGTGGTAAGAGAGATACTTGATGTTGTTCTCTTTGTGATATGCGGCATCATATGGCTCAAGAGGCATGCAGTAATCGCACATGCCTTTGGGCCCGTGCTTGCAGAATTGAGCGTCTTTGCTCCTTGGAATTTTTGCATCTCGTGTGCGCCAGTACTCGTCTACAGGATCTTCCTTGAGAGTATCTGAGCTTGCTGAGGCAATAGGTGGTGTAGTGCTGTCGGGAAGCGTTGGGCTGGACTGGTATGACACGAAGACCAGATCACCGTGTCTGGAAGAAAGACATGAGTGGGATGGAGAGGAAGGAAGAGGACGAGCAACACACTTGATGCCGAGGTCTGACAGTGTCCTGTCTCTGAGGAGTGCAAGCTTGAACTCGTTTCCCCGGGGCTGATTGGATATGGTGATACTGGCTGGGTCAGCGTCGGGGGCCGTCGAGAGAAACTACAAAAGTCGGAGAGAGTCAGGAGGGAGTATGGAAGAGAGGGAAGACATGCCTTTTCCTGGAGGACGGATGCGTGGTCTGAGGGTTTGAGGTCGAAGCGAAAGTTGCCGTCCTTGGACCTGATGCGGATGATCTGTGCGCATGAATGGGAGAGATAACACAACAACACTACAATAACATAACATAACATACCATTGTGGACGCAGACGAATACACTATGTTAATGGGCGCGTAACAGTAACAGTGACAGTGATGTAAGTGATACAATGATACAGTGATACAGTGACGTGTATCTCATTGCAACTAACGCCATCTTGTCTGCTGATGGCGAATCACAGCTCTCTAACCCTCAGAAAATGTCCCATCTCATGAATACATGTCTGCCAATACAGAACTACCACACACAGACGACCACGACACGGTAAGTAAATATCTCTATGGCTCACTTTTATTTATTGGCCCAGTTTCCAGCTGCCTCTGGACCTACCACAGCCCTCGACAACTCCCTTGCCCAACTACTGAACCGAGATTTCTACTCACACACACACGTTCTACCCGCTGCATTTCATACCAACTTCTTACCGCCCCTATTTGCATGGAACCAACTTCAAGGTGCTCCCCCCGAGTACACCCATCTACTCCCAGCGCAGCTGGTTCCTTCAGTACCGTTTCCGGGTACGTCACAGAGCGCCCCACTACCCCAGCCAGCGCCCCAGCTCTCTCTACAAAGGGACCAGAGAACGTCGCCTTCCCAATTGACTCGGCCACGATCTGCATCTATTCCCCAGAGCTCACCTACTTTTTCCACACATTCGTTGGTGGAGCCAGATGATCCCAATGACGAGGAGCGCGTAGTGGAGGAAAAGCGCAAGCGTAATACAGCAGCATCAGGTAAGCCTCAAATACACCCCGACTTCCAGTAGATGACCAGTTTTCCCCAGCTCGGTTTCGCATCAAGAGAAAGCAAAAGACAATCAACCTGGAACGTTCAGTGTCAGATCTATCGGGAAGAGCAGAGGAACTGGAAAAAGAAGTAGCAGATTTGAGAAGAGAGAATGGTTGGCTAAAGGAAATCGTGATGCTCAGAGGTAGCCGCTATGCTGCTGCTGCGACCGCCCAGCAACGAGAAGCACTGAGTCAAGCCGTCAAGGACGCTGGAATTAATCTAGCTGTCGATACAAACACCCCAGGCACCTCAGCTCAACGCACGAGCGAGAATTCGTCTGATGAAGAGAGCGACTCGGAGTAACAAGTCAATAAACAAACTTTTCGTCGGCTTGTGTCTGTTTTCGTTTTCGTTTCTGTTCATTCGAATGTTGGTTAATAGCATGTATAAAACGTTTCTCACGGATTGTCTAAACTCAGAAATGCCGAATCGCGATCGACTTTGTCATGTCTTTTGGTCGACCACCATCCATCAACATTGGATTGACTCCCTCTCCTCCTGATCGTGGTTCTTTTCCTCTGGATCACTATGGTTTGTGGCTCTGCTGTCTGAATGTGGCTGTAGTCTTCAACACTCGTTAGGAGAGTGCAAGGCTGTGATGACAATGTATATGGAATGCTTGAAGGAGAATTCAAACAATTCAACACCTTGTCGCGCTTTAAATAGAGATTATCTTGATTGTAGGATGCAGAAGTAAGTGAGAGAAGCCTTTTCTCAACGACGTTCCCCTCACTCTCTTTCGAGGGGCCTCATGGAACGGGATGACTGGCGCAACCTGGGGCTGCAAAATGTGAATAGTAAGATGGAAATGGAAAACACTATGGACAAAGCCAAGAAAACAGGATGACGAGGATATGCCCATCATACATCCAGGTTTCCCTGCAGGTCTGCTTGGCAGCTTGAACTTGATGTACTCTGTAGACACGAAAGATTCAGCCATTTGTATACTGCCTTCCTGTCTGCTAGGTCAGCATGCTCTCATACGACTACACATGAGCATTCTGAACATCCTTTTTTCTCGAGACCATCACAGATTTTTCCCTAGAAACGTTTCGCGTGGGTCCCAGTACCATACCGTGTGTTACTAAGTTGGTGTCTGGACTGGTCTATTCGTACGTGGATCTCTCGAGCGGTATTCTTGCCATGTGAACAATTCACATGGCGTGGCCTTCAGAATCAAAAGGTACTTAAGCAGTGCAATGTACGAGTTATGTGCTAGGTTATTTCCTTGTCAGCCATCTCACAGTTTGGGATGGCGTTGATTTCGAATTGGTTATTTTCCCTTGTTCAAGCCTCCATCGTTCTCGGCGCGCCTTCGAACTTAACGCCCACCAAATTCTATGATGTTCAGGTGAGGCAGCCGATATATCAACGCCTTGAGATCTAAAATCACTTGAAAGGGTCATCGAGGGGGACGTGGAGACGAGATAGAGAACACCCTTCCTGCTTTTGCAAGGTGGAATGCAATTATTGCAATGTCAAAATGTGCTGTTTCTCAAGTATGATGTACAGGGGGCTGGCTAACGGTGTTACTACGCTCGAAATGGACAACGGCTTGACCAAAGTAACTGATAATGACGCTTTGTTTCTAGACCTGAGTTGACTTATCCACTACGTTAGGATGGTGTGGTGGTGGTCTGGCATGATGAACAGATTCTTCCCACCAAATGTCAAGATACTCAGCCTGTTGTGAGTTTGTACCCTGATTCTTTTGTGTACATAAATTGATGCTTTGACCTTCTCATCTAGGAACCCAATGACTCTGCCTTCCCTTATGTGAACAAGTTCATTGCCAACCTTACTTTGGCACAGATCAAGACTTTGGACTGTGGTTCCTTGCGTCAGCTTGATTTCCGTGAGCCTCCTGCCTTCGATCTCAGCTTTAATTTATTGTTGAAACCACCCTAATCAAGCTATGCAACTGACTGTTCCTGGAACGAAAATATCTACACTGGCAGAAGTTTTTGATTTTGTCCGTTGCGCTGATCCAGGTCGCCAGGTTCTATTTAATATCGAATCAAAGGTCAATCCTCAGTTTAACGGTACCACTCGTCCCCCAGAGGATTTTGTCACTGCTCAACATGCCGAGTTCGCGAAAAGTGGTTATCCCCTTGATCAGATAACTGTAGGATTTAACTTGATCTCACGATTCGACGGCTTAACAACTGGATCATAGTATGAGAGTTTCGACTGGCGTACGCTCATTGGAATGATGGAATTAGAGCCTCGATTACCTCGAGCGGCTCTTGTCGATTCGTGCATATACCAATCCTTTCTGCTCTATGGGACGGCTGTTGAAGTGATCTCTTGTCCAGGTCTACATCATCCCCGGACCTTGCGCCACTTTGGCTTGCTGGTCATAGTCTGGATGAATTTGCTGGAGCGACCATTGGCGAGCGAATAGCCAATGCCGCTGGGTCGATTGGTGCCACAATACTCTCGCCTGCCGCAGTGAACAACAGTTCTCCTGTCCAGGACCCTACTCAGCCAGGATATATACCCATGACTACCAAAGCTATGATTGACCAGGCACATAAGATTGGGATTCAGGTTATTCCTTGGACTGTTAAGTTGTTCTGATTCGCTGTTGTGCACACAGACATTGATGTGAGTACAAATTGTAGGTTGACGACCTCAACATTGCACAGCAGCTGTTGGACTGGAAGGCTGATGGAATAATTACGGATTACACTACGAATGTCCGTCTTTTAGTGCAGAATTCTGGTCGTGTAGTTCGCCCTCTGTTTGATACAAGTCGAGTGGATGCGTGCTTGAAGCAGCACCTGCAGCTCACTTGATTAGAATAAATTGTAGGCTTGTGACCGGGACAGAACGGAAGCGGGAGGGAAAACTCCGGTCAAGGTTTGCTCAGTACATAAACTTGTATTCCCCATGGCTACTTTTCAGGCCTCGATAAGAGCCACCACGCTCGCTCCTACCGTCCGCACGCTCGCCAGCGGCATTCCCTTTGCATCCCGTCTCAACCTGACAGTACGAGCCCCAGCGTCAGAACACGACCACGGTCATGGTGGATCTGCCGCCCGTTCTGATACCCAGCCGAGGTGGTCTGGCGGTATTGACTTTTCTCCAGCTGCTGGTCTTGTGAGCAGGACTGTCACTACTAGTGTGTAGAATTTTCAGTCAGTTCTGGGACAGGGCTGATCTTTCTGTCTGTCACTCTTTTAGCATACCCTTCTACTCTTTCCCAACAACGCTTCATCCACACTTCTATTGTGAGGCAGGACGCGCCCGAGGCCCCAGACTATTCAAAATACCGCACCGACGTCGACAGCAACCGTACTCGCTCCTACTTTATGGTTGGCGCTCTCGGTGTTCTCTCCGCTTCTGCTGCAAAGTCATCCATTTCCGAGTTTTTACAATCAATGTCTGCCTCTGCTGATGTTTTGGCAATGGCCAAGATTGAAGTTGACTTGTCGCAGATTCCAGAGGGCAAGAATGTCATCATCAAATGGAGAGGAAAGCCGGTATTTATTAGACATAGGACTCAAGGAGAGGTGGAAGAGGCTCGTGCTGTGGATTGGAAGTCTCTGAGACATCCTGAAGCCGATGAAGATCGTGTCAAGAAGCCTGAATGGCTTATTATGCTTGGCGTATGCACGCACTTGGGTTGTGTACCCATTGGTGAGGCTGGTGATTTTGGTGGATGGTGCGTCTACTTTTGATCAACATTGGAGGATTATCATGACGCTTTGGGCTGTAGGTTCTGCCCATGCCATGGTTCACATTATGATATCTGTGAGATTCCATTTTTTGGCTATCGGGAAAATGTGTTGACTGACTATTCTGACTAGCTGGTCGTGCTCGCAAGGGTCCCGCTCCCGTAAGGGTTATGCGTTATATGCTTTCAGTGGACGATACTTATGCTTATCTTTTTCAGCTTAATCTCGAGGTCCCAACCTATGAGTTCACTGAGGGTGATTCTAAGCTTGTTGTCGGATGAAATACAATCATAGACAAGTAGTAGTTCTTGTTCGTCCGGCGAATAGAGTTATATTTTATTGGATGTCATATACATAACGCTCCGCGATACCTTTGATCCTTGGTTCTAGGTGTCATTCACACTGACATAAGAAGTGGTCACAACTCCTTATCAACCTTGGTTCTTACCTTGATCTTCTTCCGAGCACTAATTGCGTTCTATCGAAATGTCTCGTGCTGAACCCTTGACTCTAAGCTCTATCGTTAGTCTGGTGAACTCAGATGGCTTGTATTTACTCGGATATGCTTGGGCATTTGGAATGGGTAAGCAGATTTCAGCAACTTTGTTTTGTTAGAGATGACTGATTGAGTGTACTGCAGCCGTCTGGGTCACTTTCTTTGCAGGTGAGATGAATAAAGATTATATATTATATTAGAGCTCTGTTGATGTGGAACGTCCAGGGATTATTGCATTCAAGACACTTCGTGAGTACTATAACATAGTGTCTATGCTGAATTTGTGTTAAAAAAATTTGAACAGCGCGTCAGCAGTTTGGGGCTTTGCAGCACAAAATCTTTCCCGTCTATTTTGTCCAAACCATAGTTCTTTCTAGTGCACTCTTAACCAAGTGGATTTACTCCCATCCGGATGTCACAACGTATATTACTAAGCCCTGGATTGCGGACGTTGCCCAAGTCTATTTACTTGGGAGTGTTTTGATCGCACAGGGCGCGAACTACTTCATTATTGGACCCATGACAAGCAGGTGAGAACGACTCTGGTTCCGCATGGAAAATAATTAATGGCTCATGTTTAGAACAATGTTTGCACGCCATAAACTCGAGAAGGAGGAAAACAAGCAGTATAATGATCCTGCGGTATGCTTTTCAAAGCCAGCTCAGGAGTTTTGGAATAAACGTTTATTCACGGGATAGGCTTCCACCGAGATGAAGGCTCTCAACCGTCGATTTGGTTCGCTCCATGGAATAAGTTCGTTGGCTAATTTGATTGCCGTCATCGCATTGGGTTTCCATGGATTATGGATTGGTAAAGCAGGCATTAAGGGATACTAGATGTGATCTGGAATACATCGGAGCCATTCATCGAACACGTCTTCCAGAGTAGTGGTCTGATTTGATTTGATTTCTTTCTTTTTACGGAATATGCAAACACCTGTCCGTCAATATGTACGACGCCCCTCAAGAAGGAATGCAAATGTACGAACAACAAACAAACACACCCTGAGATAAGAGCACACACGACACACTTGGTTTGAATTTTTTGGATCATGCTCCTATTGATTCCATCTCTGGCAAGTAGCCATCTCGCAAACTCCTTTCAAGACGTCTGATCTCTTCCATCGATGTAGCTTTTGTAATGGCTAATTTGACGCGCTCTTGATCTTCTTTGGACATGAGATAACCAGCTTTGCCCATGATCCCTGGTGCAACTTTCGGCTCGTCTATCGTCAACACGGCCTTTCCTGCGTTGGACGACACGGTGGTAGATAGTGTTGACGCGAGTGCGTTTGGTACGCCATCAATTGTTAGGAAAAGTGCCTTGCCAGCTTTACGTTCCTACACAATCATGGGCCGGACTCAATAAGACTCTTTCGTGACCGGGGACGAGATAACCCGCGTACCTTGTCGCGAACTCGCTGATAATCGAGTACCCGCAAGCTGGGAATTCGCCATGCTAGCCACTCCCGATAATATTTTCTCTCAGCGACCGGGTTTCCTTGTAATGAGAGATATTCCAGACGCTTGAGATCTTTCAAAGGCTCGAGGTCGCCGAGTTCTACGAGCGCATTATTGCTGAGTACAAGGGTAGTGAGGTTGGGCGCGGAGAGATGAAGGGAGGTTGAGATTGCGGATATTCGGTTGTTGGCGAGGAGGAGCGTGCGCAGACGCTTGAGGAGAGGCAGATTGCCTAATGTAATGATACTGTTATCTGTGAAATCTATCGCATCGTGCTGATCCTATGTCCCTGTGTGAGCTGATACAGTCCTTTATTCCAGGATGAGCAAATACATGCTTTTGTTACACCCAAGTTCTCGATTGTTGGGATTTTGTAACCTAGACGTGGGTCAATGCCGTGAAAATGACTGGATGCTTTGTACGCACCTCGAAGGTCCAGTTGACGTTCTTTGACGGGATTAAGACTCGAGACAGTCTGCGCAAGGAGCTCTGGGGTGAGTTTCATGGTGGATGTAAGGGATCAGTCACAAAAAAAGTCTCGCCATCAATATTTGATTCCACCTTGCCACCACCCATGAGGTTCCTCCACCAACGCCTTAGTCTGTTTGTCTTTCTTTTTTCTCATTTTTCTCGTGTAATCACGCTGAATGTTCACTCGTTAGATTCACCGAAGGCAATGACACATATATATTTGTCCCTGACGGCTCAGACTCACAGACTTTGGTGGTTCACCGCGCTTCTGGTGAAATTATACTGAACAGCAAGTTATTTTCTTGTTCGTTCTGGAAGTTGGAACAGACCTCCTAGATACAGATTCTACAACACCTATACCCTCCACTGCACATCGGTCGGGCAAACCTCTCTTTGGCATCGTTGGAATAATATCATTGTCACTCTGTACGTGCGCATGCCTCATGGTTTGTAACTTCCGCTCATGTTGACTCCTTATAGCTGAATATATCATTGTCATCAATGGCCGCGAGCTTTCAGGCCGCTTGATGGACCACGACATATACCGTGCGACTAGCTTCGACATTTTACCGGTAAACCCGACTATTTCGTCGCATAATCCACCCCACCCTGTGGAGGCACACTTGTTGGCGCTTGTCAGATCACATTTGCACGCGGGAAATTTCCTGTTCTCCTATCAGTGGGATTTAACGCGACGATTGCAGCTGCAATGGGAAATGAGGGAGAAAGACGGACAGAAGGCCTTTTGGGAAACGGTAAGGAGCTGTTGGGGAGACTTGGTGAATTTATTATGTTGATCATGTTGCATTGAATAGGTGGATGATAGGTTCTTTTGGAACAGATACCTCCAGTCAAAGCTTATTGACTTGACAAATTCACAGCAAGATGTAAGTACCTTTTTCACGAGCGGTTGATTTTAATCACTGAAAGCATCTTTTGTAGTTCAGTCCATTCATCCTTCCAATCATGTATGGAAGTGAGTTTTTGCATTAAATCAGAACACCAGCTCAGCTGATTCATTCCGTCCTATAGCATTCGACCTGCGACCGACCCTGCTGCACGGTAGACACATGTATCTTTGCCTCATCAGCAGACGCAGCCGGTTCCGTGCGGGAACACGCTACTTCCGTCGAGGAATCGACAAAGATGGTCATGTTGCCAACTTTAATGAAACGGAACAAATTGTTCTACTTGAAAGTCCTATGCTAGGTGTAGGAGATACGAATATTGTAGCCAAATTGAGCTTTGTTCAAATTCGTGGAAGTGTCCCGGTGTTCTGGGCGGAGATCAACACGTTGAGGTATAGACCTGATTTGCAGATCATGGATTTGCAGGAGACAGTGAGTTTTTTTTAATACGATAAAATGGTGTATGAGGAAGTGTTGATGGCTTGCCCCGCCCTTCTGGGTTGATGCTGGTTCTAGGCTGATGTCATGAGGCGCCATTTGCAAGAGCAAGTTGATACGTATGGAAAGCAGGCTTTGGTCAACCTTGTCAATCAGAAGGGATATGAAAAACCTGTAAAGGAGGCTTATGAGCGCTTTGTTGCAGAAGTATGTTGTTCTTTCTCTAATTCGTCAAACTTATCCTGGCTCAATGACCACAAGGTGAACTTGCCAAGTGTGCGTTACGAGTACTTTGATTTCCACACCGAGTGCAGTAAGATGCACTGGGATCGAGTTTCAATCCTTCTTGAGAAAATCAAGGAAGACCTGGAGCGACAAGGGTAAGAAACTGTTGTGGGATCAATTGTCATATTGACCACACAACTGACGGTGTGATGCGTATTGCTCAGGTACTTCCATCTCGGTATCGATGAAGAGAAGCCGATCAAGGTGCAGATGGGCACAGTACGGACGAATTGTATGGATAACCTAGATCGGACAAATGTGGTTCAGGCTACCATCGCCAAATGGACTCTGAACCAACAGCTAAGGGAGTTGGGTGTCCTGTCTGGGAACGCGGGTGTAGATGACTACGAGTCTTTCAGTAAAGACTTTAGAGAGAGTAAGTCTTTCCTTCCGACATTTGAGATGGTCTAACTGGCTTTCATATCAGTGTGGGCGGAGCATGCCGATGCCATTGCCACAGCCTACGGAGGCTCAGCGGCCCTGAAGTCCGACTTTACAAGGACAGGTAAGAGAACTAGAAAGGGGCTCCTCGAGGATGGAGTCAAATCCACAATGCGGTATATTAGGAACAATTTCTTTGACGGCGCGAGACAGGTGTGTGTAACAATGGCAAGATTAACCAGCATAATATATGAATTTGGGGAAATTTATGCTCTTAGGATGGATTCGACTTGGTCACTGGACAGTGGGTGGCTAAAAGGTCACCGTCGGTGTCGTTGTTCCTAATTACTGATGTTCGTCCACTCATCACTCGATCGGTATGTGGAACCTCGTTACGTGCTACGCTTTGGAGAGATCCATTTTGAAATAATGTCCTCTCTTTCTGCCAGGTGCCGCTTGTCGCGTCGTTCTCGTTATTCATGATCATCGCTGGTTTGACGTTACCTCGTACATCAGGTTGGGATCACATTGTTGGAAAATGACAGTTCTCTGACGTAATCGTGTGAATTAACAGACTATTCACTATTCTATTATTTCCTTCTTTGGTTCTGGCTCTTTGCGGTCTCAATCCTTTTCATGATGGTCAATGGAATTGACTATGTTTCGTGGCCACGGCTCAATTCATTGACTGATATAATTCATTATAATGGGCCTGGATTCCGCTCTGGAAGACATGGAATGGGGGTTAAAAGTAATGGGAAGAGGACTGTAAATGGGCGCATTGAGGAGCTGGAACCGTCGAAGAAACGTGTAGATTGATGGTGTAATCTACATATTCAGTGCTTGCTGATTGTCTTGAAATCTAGTCCGTTGTTCTGTGTCCATTTGTGATGTTATTAGGATGTATGTGTGCTGGTTCGTTGAAGTTGGGGTACGGCACATTAGGCATGAGACATGAGACAGGTATGAGACGTTGGGACCTGTGGGAGGAAGTTTACTTGATATAGGTAGTACATAATCACAAATTTCTTCTAGCTAAGCAGAACTCTTCCTCTCTTCTCTCTATCTCACTCAACGTCAATAACCAAGGGAATGAAACGTGGATCCGCTGGGGACGAAGATGAGAAAAACATCTTCGAAGGAGTCGAGATCGGGGACGAGGAGGCCAAAAAGCTGGAGACCTTCCAACGCGAGATAGCTCGCATTGAAGTCTCATTAGGTGCGTGGTAGAATGTTCGCTCCCTGTTCCTTGGCATGACGACTCGACTACACTTTAGAAAGTATAAGATACCAGAAACTCAGTCCCGCCTTCAAAAAGCGCCGTGAAATCCTCCGAGCGATTCCGAAATTCTGGCCTGTGGCCTTGATGCGCCATAACCATCTCACCCTTCATATAGCACACAGCGCAGACCAGTCTGCGCTCGCTTATTTGGAGGACGTATGGGTTGAACATGATCAATTGGAACCCCGTGCTTTCAAGCTTGAATTCGTGGGTGCTATTCGGTTGTGCACTGGTGACACAGTTCTGGACGCATCACTTCTTTGAATAGCACTTTGGGCAAAACCCTTACTTCTCCAACAGCGTGCTCAGTAAAGATTACAAATATGTAGCACCACCTACAGCAAGCGATGATAAACCGGACGAGAATGGGGTCACTGAAACGATGGTCGATTTCTCGTGGGACCGAGATATCCAGTTGAGTGTGAGTTTTAAACATTTTCTACCTGATGTACGCGGGATTGTCGCGTATTGTATTTTTCATTATTATGAGCTCGGATCCCTGACGGCTGACTGCTGACTACACGGGATTGTCTGTTTCCTATGCAGCACATGAAGATTGATTGGAGGAGCGACGACAAAAATCTGACAAAGTTGTATCCACGGGAGATAGATCCTGACGACGAGTCTTCAATTGCCGAACCCGGTAGCTTTTTCAATTTTTTCGAACAGGAGAGTGATCCGATGGATGTGGGTGACTTTTCCAAAATTCGTAATGGAAAACTAAATTGATTGTGATGGTCAGATCGGGGTGACGATAGCAACCGAAGTGTTCCCGGATGCCATTGAGTACTTTCTTGGCAATTTGGGAGGAGAGGAGCTAGACAGCGAGGACGAGGATGATGATGATGACGATGACGATGATGACGATGACGACGATGCAGAGGAGATTGACCTTGAAAAACCGAGACCAAAGAAACGCCGTGTGTAGATTATTCCGTGTGTAGATAATATGGAGCGGTCTCACGCGGTCTCCTAAAAATAGAATTGAATATATACAACAAAGAAGGGCCGAATCAAAATTGCAGCCACATTTCTTTCTTTTCTTCTATCAGCCATGAGACTTGCGCTCGCCACCGCCGTCGTCGTCGTCGCTGCCCCGTTCATCGCTGCCCACGCAGACGACTCTGTCCGTGCTCACAGTGCCCATGCTCGTCAGGTATTCGCTGCCTCATCTCCCAGCAGTCCTGTTGCCTCATCTTCAACCTCTGTCCCGCTGGGTACCGCGGCTGCGTCCTCTGTTACCCTATCTGTCTCGCTCCTCTCAACCAACCCCACTGCCGTTCCCCTCGCTAGCATTAATGGAAACGCCCCTAGTGCTACTACCGAGGCCCTTGCTAGCACTCCTGCTCCCGGTGTGCAACCTTCCTTCCTTTCAAATGCTCCACCCTTGCCAAATGGTGCGTTGTTTTTATTACCTGTTCGGCATGGCCTGTGACATCTTACGTAAACCTTCCAGTTGCGACATTGGATCCCACAAAGTATCCCGCTCTCGACAAGATACCACCCATCGACTCTCCTGAAGTTCAAGAGTGGATCAAACAAGTCCAGGCCACTGGTATTGAAATCCCCAGCTTCAATGCAACGGTGGCAGGTTGGTCGGTTATAAAAATTCCCCAACAGTAACTGACTTTCTCACCATTAGGTGGTTGTCCTGCCAATCCCGAGGCGGTTCAGGACACCAACCGCTGCTGGTGGACTTGTGGTGGTTGTACTCGTGACACTGATATTACCGAGTGTCCTGACCCCAAGACCTGGGGTTTGACTTATGATGATGGCCCAGGATTTTACACTACCCAGCTGCTTGACTACCTTGATTCGGTAAATCTCAAGTCTACCTTCTTCGTCGTCGGCTCTCGTGCCCTTTCCTTCCCTACTATTCTTCAAAGTGAATACTTGAAACAACATCAAGTTGCCGTTCACACTTGGAGTCACCCTCCCCTCACGACCTTATCCAATGAACAGATTATTGCTGAATTTGGATGGACCAAAAAGATTATGCATGACGTCCTTGGCGTGACTCCAAACATGATGAGGCCGCCATTTGGTGATATCGAGTGAGGTTTTTATGTACCTGTGAGGTGGTTGACTTGCTCATGATCTCTCTCTCGGAACACTTCAGTGATCGTGTACGTGCGATTGCGACTGCTATGGACTTGACTCCTGTGATGTGGACACGCATAACCCCTACGCAGACATTCGATACTGATGGTAAATAGCAACCCAATTTGTCATGAGATTTGATGCTGATGTACCACTCCCAGATTTTGATATTCATAGTGGGGCGACCACTGTCCAGCAAGTTTTGTCAAACTGGATGGGGATAATGAACAATGTCTCTACCAGAGACAGTGGTTTCATTGTTTTAGAGCACGACCTTTTCCAGCAAACAGTTGAAGTTGCTACTGGTTACATCTTGCCTGATGCCATGGCGCGTGGGTTAACAATCGAGCCTGTCTATGCCTGTCTCAAAAAGTCGATCGCCGACACCTATGTTGAGACCAATGACAATACAACCAATCCTATTCCTACTGGCTTCGGTGCGAGTGTTGCTTCCATGTCTATCTATGACACCTTTTAATTCAAGTGAATCAGGTTTGAATGCTAGCTCTGCTACTGGTGGTATCATCCAGGGCTCTGGCACAGTCGAAAAGCTTCATTTCGGCTCTGCTCTCATCACGTCTCTCGCTATTGTCTTTGCTGGCCTCTTCGCCATCTTTTAGATTCATATGACCAATCTGACGTTGCCACAAACCTCTTTTTTCTATCCACTCTTTCTCTGACTCGCTCTTTCTAATATGACGCTCTTTGAGGACTTGGGATAGAAGAGACGAAAGATATTGAGAAACACTGTAATTATTGTTCTCTCTTTCCTTACCGGCTCAGCGCGCAGGACCGTTAGACATGAGGATGCGTTGACGTTTATATACTGTTATCCCTTTTAACTTTTCTCGGGATCCAAGCATATTATGCCCGGGGAGCAATGATTTACTTGATGTATATTCTTGTTTAATAGGTGGTCTGATGACTTTCGTAACTTTGTTGTAGTGTTGCTCCTCAATGTTACCCCTTTTTCTGAACTACCCGAACTCTTGTTTTGAGTTGATATAAATATTCCGAGTTGTCGGACCTTATAGTGACAGATAGGGCAATTTTTGAATTTCGCCGCTTTCAGCGCGAAAGGCACATGGATGGAGTTATTTACGTGGAGAGATCTATATTATTCTTATACTACCACAAGGTTTTTAAAAAATCACTGGGTGGCTTTCCGTGGCATCTACAACCATCCCAACTTTGGTCAGTCGCTGGCTTCGCAGTTCGCTGCCTGAAATGGTGAAAGCAACTATCGGCCGACATGCCAAGACTCGTCGAGTTTTAGTGAAAGTGGCAAGGTCGTGCGGGTCCCACTAGTCAATCACCACCAGGGGGAAGGGTTGCTTGGATATTTGGGGTGAATCTGAAATGACCTGGGTTCCTTTTTCGAAACTCCGAATTCAGATGCCTGCCGGGTTGAGACAATGGTCTAGAACTGATGGCAGAGTCACAAAAACAGTGCTCCTGACTAACTCCGGATATCGATATCTTTAGAATCGGAACTTAAATAACCGAGTCTTATTTGCTAACTCAACAGCGGGCGGCGTGAAAAAACGGAAGTCGAATAGTCAGTCAGTCAGAATTCATGACTGTTCAAGATCAGTACTGTTTATCAACGGGGGCTCGTCAGTGTTTCTGTTCCTGCATGCTGTACACGAATACAAATCTACATGAGTATTTTCGGATCAACCAATTTCTTATCAACTCGTATTTGTCCCAGTCAACAGCCGTACAACTACTCCCGATATCATCCTAGCCTGCTTCCCCCTTTTCCATTTCCATTGATTCAATGTTTGAACGATGAGTCTATATGTCAGGAGAACATGGAGTCTTTGCTAGAACTAGAATTGAATTTCTAGACATGTGAGGGTTGATTATTTCGCAAACCGTCAAACATTGGATACCAGGTTGTCAGATATTACTTCGGAGGTAATACTTAGATGTATTCTGAATTTAGTCTACAGTAACCTAAAGTATTGCGAGGGTGAAGTGAAACGCACAGAAAAAGCTGCAGCGGCCCAAATGGAGCCAAAAGGGAGATCAAACAGAAGGCAACAAGAGCAAGGCAAGAATTAAAATGAACGGGGCAAAAAATCGGAAGCCTCGGAACATACACATACAGGAAGGGAGAAGGGCAGAAACCCTGGCATTATTCGATAAGGATGGACAACGGAGGACATGTCTACAGGATGTAGGACGGCACGAAGTTGCCAAAGAAAGAAGGTTGCATGGCTTAGACAAAAGAATATGAAGTCAAAGTGAAGATAGAAGCGTATAAAAACATCGGGAGAAAAGAGCCAAAAAGCAAGAAGACATCAAAATAAAAAGAGAGAATGACAAGCCATAGTTCCATAATGGCACATAGTAGAAATAAGGTAAAACGTGATATGAGAGTATAACAGAACTCAAGACGAACGGTT
>Ga0157368_1000057_pt1 | contig 46807 bp, 73 predicted proteins | sample AttbisABBM3_FD_113146 | JGI IMG/M metagenome (GOLD analysis project Ga0157368, IMG submission 113146) | Fungus gardens microbial communities from leaf cutter ant in Botucatu, State of São Paulo, Brazil - Atta bisphaerica ABBM3 | ecosystem: Host-associated > Fungi > Mycelium > Unclassified ... | reverse complement strand
CGACTTTTGATTGCCAGAAATCAGGCAGATCGTCATGAGTGAATTCTTCGCCAACCTCAAGCTGGCGCATCACTCCTTTTTCCAGGATGTTAAGCCCGGAGTGCGTCACGCGGTATTTTTTCTTAGACATTTAATTAAATCTCCAGTTAAGAAAGGGGCCGTAGCCCCAATCATCACAGTGGTGCCTGGTTTCCATAACCGTGGAAGACTTTACTACGGCCATTGTAATCCTTACGGATTTGCAAGCCCATAGCGCCCCATACCAGGAAGTTGAAATCGGCATGAGGAGTAGTGCGCGGCTCAGCATAGGTAGACACTGGCTGACCAACACGCGGACGAATGTACAGGTCATTGCGAACATAAGCAACGAACTGGTTACCGGTCAGCAGGTAGTTGGTGCCAATCTTACCGATGCGGCCAACGTTGCCAGTGCGACCAAAGCTCAGCACGTAATCTTCAATAGTGCCCGCCTTGAAGCCCTGAGAGTCAGAATATGGGCGGCTCAGTGAGCGACGAATTGAAGGAGAAACCCAAACATCAACAGGTTCAAACACGTTCTGCGCATCAAATAATGCTGCAATCGTCGAGTTGAAGAACGCTACAATCTCATCAGGTGTCGCAACTTGCAGGTCAATGCCAGACAGGTCAATCTGCACTGTGTTTGGATGGTTGGTGATACCGTAACCGGTATACACGCCATTCACGTTCAGTGAAGTATCGCCAGTCAGCAGGTACTGAGCCATGTCCTGCCGCAGCGCAAACGAAATGTTTGCCTGGTCATCCAGGAACGGGTCGAAACCTTCTGAGCGCATGCCTTCAACTTCACGCCAGTTACGGCCATAGCCTGACTTGAAGATTGGAATCACATCGCCGCTGTAATCGTAGCGAGTTTTATCCAAATCCTCTGGCACCTGACCGGAGATGGTGCGAACTACGCGACCGGCATCAGAAGCAATGCGGCTGATAGCCACAGTCTTACCGATGTCGATGTTTGCAGCCAGACCCATCAGGTCATTCATCATGTCCATGCCCGCTTCGTTGCGGAATACACGGGTAGTGACGTTATCAACTTCACGCCAGAAGTCGCGAGTAATCAGCGCGGTTGCGTTGGTCTGATACTCGGCGCTCAGCGCCTGCTCTTTGTTTGCGAATACCTGGCGGTCAATACCAAGCGCCTTCCACTGACCTGCAACTACTTTAGAGTTGGCAATCAGCGGCTTGCTAAACACTGCTTTCATGATTGTCATATTTATGCGCTCGCTAATTCTGCGTTACCAGCGCGGCGTACAGCTACCAGCTCTGGACCAGTGGATGAAACGGTATAGGCTTCGTGAGCAAAGAACAGAACCTGCTCACCTGCTGCTGCTACTTTCAGAATGCCAGCAGCATTCTTTGACAGCGGGGTGTTTTTCACCAGTGCAGATGATGCCGCTACCAGGGCATGGTAAGTCACGCCGAATTCGCACATCAGAGCAACACCGGTTGCGCCAGCAGGAACTGCTTCTGACACTTCCATGCCGCCGATGTAGTTTTCCTGCAACAGCAGTGGCCAGTCATATGCGCCAGCGGTAGTCGCTGCGACAAACTGACCTGAACCGTTTAAGTGAACCAGTGTGCCAGGTTGAACAGCAACAGCCATGATGGCTTCCTGCACCTGTGGGTCATTCTTGCGGGCTGGACCGCCTTTGATGGAGCCGTAACGAATAGCCATTATTCAGGTGCCTCCATATCTGCCAGTGAACCCTTGGCGCTGTTAGTTTGCGGGTCGCCAGCTTTCAGTGGGGCCGCTTTAGTGGTCTGCGCAAAGGCGTCGCGCAGTGCATCGCCCTGGAGCGAGTTAACCACTGAGTCGGGCCATTTGAGTTCGCTTTTGATGGCGTCACGCATTGTCTGCTCTTCTTTTTTGCTGTTTGCGGTCAGCTGCGACTGCAATTCAGCATTCTGTGCTTTAACTGCCGCCAGCTCAGTGTTGGTAGCGGTAAGCTGCTCCTGCACCGGCTTGAGCGCGTCAGCTAAAAGCGCCTTCATTTCTTCTGCATTCATTCCTGTTTCCTCGCTGTTAGTCTCAACCGGCTCAAGCTCGGTCTTATAAACGGCCTTAACCCGTTCACCGACGAATTGTACCATATCTTCCATGACGATGTAGGGTTGCATATAGGTTTGTCCGTCACGCTCAAAACCGAAGCGATCATCATATACGGCAACGATATAGGGCCAGGAATCCTGGCCGGGAGTTTCAGATTTGAGTATGCCGCGAATCTGCGTGGTGATGTCGTCAAAACTCAGCTTATTGGTAAGAAAGTTTGTAGCCTTCTTCAGCCATGTCATTTTGTTGGCGCTCCGATCAGGGTCTTGCGACTCATTTAAATTAACGGTGATGCGTTCGATTTCCTGGCCGTTGGCAGCGAAGAGGCCAACACCATCCGCAGGGCGGCCAGCGCCGGGAGTGCCAGGTGGGAGAATGGCCAGATGGTCCCACTCCATATTACTGGCAACATAGCTGTAATCTTTCCCCTTTGATGTGCCTTTACGCTCAAGCTTGTTGAGCAGGAGGCCAGTTGATACCTCGACAGGTTCTGATTCGGCATTGGTCATCAGCCCGTCAATGCGCGAAATGATTTCCTTTCCTTTATCGGTAGCACCAGCGATGCGCTCATTGATTTTCAGATCGGTGATTACCTTGCTGCCGTCGTGCGATGCGTTTTCAATCCAGGCACCAACGTGATACTGATTGACTGCTCGCACCTCATTGGCGGAGACATATTTGCCATCGACCTGCGGATGGTCATAGGGCGCGGGCTTACCATTCAGCCCTTGATAGGATTTTCGAATCTCATCGCCGGGATAAAGAATGCCGTTCATCACAATGTCGTCAACTACCGGCACAACGCCGCGCACGACAATGTGCGAGTCGCCATCGATAATCTGGCGGCTGATGTTGCTGGCAGAGTTGATAGTGGTCAGGACATTGACCTGAAGTTTATTGCTGGTATGCTTGAATTTTTCCACCTGCGAGAGGCGGTCTTTTGCTTCCTGCTCTGTGTCGTAAGAGCCTAGCTGCTGCGAACCATCGGCGGATTTAACCACCCATTTCTCGCCAATCTTCACAATCATGGTAATAGCCTCATGTGCATTTAATGCGCACGATTGTATCACGTTTTATTAATGATAAATGGCATCAGCACCCATGATGCAGCGGCGAGCAGAAATATGCCAACCGGATTAACCAGGAAGCATGATATGAAGAATGAGCACATTGCGATAGACAAGGCTTTCATAATGGATTCCTCCGTTTCTAATGAAAGCCTGGACTATTACTTGAGTTATGGAAAGGGGATTTATCTTAATCGTCCAGGCCGCGAACTTCATGACCGAACACTATTATTAGCATGCACATGACAGCTATCGCCACGTAAACCAGCAGATGATGAAGATCTGTTGCTATTGCGGCGCGCACTGCACTGTATGCTGCGGTTGCGATGAAGAGATTAATCATAAATTTCACCTTCAGGTCGGAGTGGGATGACGTTGTTCATGGCTACTCCTTTTCAGTTAACTGCCAGTAAGCCTGTCCGATTCTGCTGTCTTCGTGCTTGATGACATAACCCTGCTTGCAAAGCTCAATCATTGCCCTACGCATTTCGTTGCCATTAAGCTCAATGACGCTCTCATCATTGAAAAATTTTCGAATTCTGAAGGTTGGCATTCGGTGCTGGTATATTCCAAGACTTCTTTGCCAGTATGCCTGTCGCTCTCGGCGCATAATGCTAAGGATGATTTCGTGATAAAGGTTCTCTTTCACACTTCCCCCTGCTTGCATTTCAGTGCTGCCTGCCAGATGTATAAAGCCCAGCCTGTTGAGCATGACTTTCTCACTTCATGCTGTTCAGGTGAAAGCCACCAGGACTGAAACTCTCTCCACACTCGCTGCCGCTCCATCTCATCGTTGCTTACTTCACTGGCGGTTAGGTTGGCGCATGAGTCCTCCGGTGGTGATGGTAGTGGTTGCCAGTGGCTGAACATCTCCTTGTGATAAGTATGTTCGTCAAAATCAGTCCATTTTTCTGAGATATTGTCCCAGCAAATGACTTGCTGATTTGCCCATTTTGCATACACCAGAACCCATTGTTGCGGGCTTGGGTATTTTTCACTGCATTTAATCCAATTACTCATGTTAAATAAGCTCCAATATCTTAATTTCATCAATAAAATCTTGGCTTAGGTGGCGCAGGTGGTTCTGGTGGATGCGGTGTTTTTTTTCCTTCAATTGAAGAAAAGAGCATACCCCGAAGAGCTATTTCGCAATCTGCCAGTACAATATCAACATCAGTATCAAGCGGAGGGACATGCATTGCTGCACGACCTGAAGTGAACTGCCTGATGGCCACGTTGATTCGCTCAATTAGATTTTTGATATCACCATCTTTTTGAAAATCATTCTTCTTTTCCATCATAAAACCCTCCCCCTCTCTTTGGTTTAACCGGCTGCTGTCTTGATGCAGCAAAATTAGCAGCCTCAGTAATCCTGGCCTTCATCTCAAGATGCGGAATGGCAATTTCCAGCGCCTGCTTATACATCTCATCATTAAGTGATAACTGGCCCATTTGCGCTTTGGCATACTGGAGCTTCTTCAATAGCTCTTTTGCTTTTTCGAGTGTTAACTGTGCCATTATTTTTTCTCCTTCATCATCAGGAAGACAATCATGGAAGCTCGCAAAGGATTAGGATGCGATACGAAGATATCGCTATCGCTTGATGGGTACGCAAGCCAGTCGCTTGGGTCGTCATATTTCATCGGCGCACTAATTGTTATCTTATTAGTTGCGATAATCGGCCCGGAATCAGCCCATGAGTTGCAGGGGTCGAATTTATCTACTGGCCCACCCGGGCTTAGCTTGGAAACATTGAAGTCGGGCTTAAGGTAAGGAGTGCCAAAAGATGATTTGCAAATTGTTGCTCCTAGTGCTTTCGCTACCGATTCATTAATTTGCTTTTCAGTCATTTGTGTGTAATTCATTTCTGCTCACCGTATTTATAATAAACATTATCAAGGCGCGGATAGATTCCAGGCCAGCCAACCATGCTTTGCTTGTTGCGACCAATGCGGTTGCGCACCTCGCGCAGTCTCTGCTGTACAATATTGCGCTCACGGTCAAGCAGGTCTAGCCTCTCAATCAGCGCCTGCTCTTCGATTTCATCATTGCTTCGTTCTGTCTGTACTGGCATACACTCATTCTCCCGTAATATTTGATGGCAATCTTTTCGCTGATGAGGTAGTTTTCCTCATCGCAAAACTGAACTTCCTTCACCACGAAGAATCTTGTCAAAACCTTCGTAACACTGGTTAATTTTCTCGTCGAATGATTTGAGCATGCTGTGCTGGCCTTCATTGTATGCAATCTCCACCCATTTGATGATGCCTTCCTCAACGGAGCGGATGACAGATTCATCTACCCCAGCCTTGCGCAGCATGAATGACGCATGAACTGGCGCATCGTTCTTTATCTTGCTAATGCCCTTCTCCACATTCTACTCCTCTTTGTGATACAATCTACTCCATCGCTTGACTTGATACTATATCTACGTCACCATAAGCGCAAGTTAATTTTGAGAGGGAAGAATGGGAAAGAAAAGAAGTGAGCCGATTGATGCGCTGACAAAAATTGTGACGGAACGCCAACCTATTACGCTGCGTGGCGTGCGCCAGTATGCGGCCTGCTACGTTGGAATGAAGGAATGGACGCGAGAAGAGATGTATGACTTCATCCGCCAGAATTTTGATGTGGATGGTGAGAATAAAGTTACTTTGAGAGGTGAGTGATGGCATGTGACACGCCAGTTTACGGACCTGAGCCAGGACCCGTAGTATTTAAATGCGATGTTTGTGGTGTCGTGAATCGCTATGAGTCAAAGTCAGATATTATATCCAGTGATTCTGTGATTAATTTACGCTCAGGCAAATACAACCGCCCATGCAAAGGTGTCACAATCGACGTCTACGATGTTTTGCAGGCTTTTGAAGTCACGAACCCCGCACTGCAACATTTAATTAAAAAGGCGTTGTGTGCTGGACTCCGTGGACACAAAGACCGCGAGCAGGACTTGAATGAAATCCTAGAAAGCGCCAAGCGCGCAATTGAACTGGAGAGAAAATGATGTGGAGATTTATCCGTAACGTGGTGCAGGACGTAGTTATTGTATGGCCGCTGATTTATTTCGGCCTTTATCTCCAGATGGATTATGTCTACAACCTGGCGCTGGCTTTCTTCTGGGTTAACTCAGCACTCACATTTATGGCGGCCTGCGCCATCATTAGCAGCGACAAGTTCAGGATAAAAAAAGACGGAAATCCAATTAAGTCGAGGATCTGGATTCATCGCAAATACCATGTGCTGACAGTAATTGCTGAGCTAGCGGCCGTTTATGCACTAGGCCACTTCGTGCTTGGCACTTTCATGCTAATCTCATCACTCACATTGCTTGCTGCATATTCAAAAATTGAGGAAGATTAATTATGCCATTCGTAGATATCACCAAAGCACAACTGACCAGCGATTACAGCAATATCACCGACAACTCTGCGCAACTACAATCCATCTCAATGACCGGCGATGCGGTGCTGAAAGTCGGTACGGAAACCATCAGCTATCTGGTCACCAACCTTTCTCAATCAGGCGCAAAACCTGTCCTTCTCAGCAATGCCAGCAATTACTACAAGCTGGGCGACTATGCCGATGGAAAGGTTAATGCGGAACTGGTGCGGATTGTGGAATCATCAACAAGTGATGATAAATAGCATATCAACTCAAGGCTTTGATCGCCCGGTAGATTTTCGCGAAGAGTGGGATAAGCAAGCAGAAGAAAACTGAAATAAAGCCCCTCGCGGGGCTTTTTATTGCGCGTTATTCCCGTAATCCTGCCATAGATAAACCTGCAATCTTAATGACGCAGCACAATTTGCGTTATCAACATCAGCCTGCAAGTCAGCATCGCTATCAGAGCCAGCATTAACGAGCTTGCACGGCTCCTTTTTCATGAAGGCTGACGGCGTTGGCAGCGTCGATGGCTTGCTGGCGCAGCTGCACAGCAGCATCGTCAAACTTGCACACAGTACGATTCTGGTCTTGTACATATTTCACCACATCACGGTAGACGGTACGGTATTTGGTTTCGGTGACAACCCGAACCTCTTCAGCTTTAGCGTTGCTCTTTTCCTGCGCTGCATCTGCACGAGCCTTGCGTTCTGCGTATTCCTTATTTACCTTATCGGCATGCGCGGACCATCCGGCGCGATAGGCCCATAAGTGAGAACCGGTCAGCAGTGCAAGAATAACGCCAGCAATAATTAACTTAATTTGCGCCGTCATCTTTTGTGACCTCTTCAACCTTTTGCTCAAGCTGCTTCTTCTCTTTTCTGTTCGCCACGTTCCGGCCAATGACCATGGAGCAGAAGAGAGCAAACGCAATTCCCTTGGCGTAGCTGGGCGGAATGGCGCTCTTGATTTCATCGGGCATGACAGACCAGAGATTATTCAGGTCTTGCGGGAATGTGACGAACCAACCCACAATCATGCCCCAGATTGACATTAGCCAGGTATTTAGGCGCTTCATGACATATACAGATAACGTTCGGCTGCGCGACGGCGAATAAGGCCATTCATCACCTTGCCGCCTGCATTGCGCCACACGCCAAACTGAGCTGCAGCGCACTGCCAGCATTTGGCATTATGCTTGCGCAGCAGTGTTGATTTGGTGAAATTGCCGAGGCCGATATTGAAAGCCAGTGACACCATCGCATCGAACTGGTTTTGGGTGGTCTCCACGGTCAGAGCATTGCTCACTCCAGCTTCAAATTTAATTAAATCTTTGCGCAGCAAATCTTCGGCTTGGGACTGCGTGATTACTTCGCCTTTCTTCACGCCACCAGTGTGGCCGTAGCCAATGGTCCACGGCTCACCGCCCGTGCCTGGGTCTGGGTATGCCTTAAGGCTCACGCCCTCAAACTGCTTAATAAGGTCGATGCCATTCTGTGAAATCTTCATCGCTCACTCCTCGCTCAATTTAAAATAATTCTACCATATTCTACTTCACCCTGTTGACATCTACTGCAGCGGTAGCTAATCTACTACACATAGAGCGGCAATGGTGCTGCGGGAGATGAAGATGAAAGATAAAACATTAACCTGGTCAGGAAAAACCTGGCTTATTATTCCACTAGCTTGCGGATACCTCTGGCGCTTGTCGCAGGTCGGAAGTCCGATGAATTCTGTAACGGTTAACCGCGAGCAACTGATTCAGATTCAGCATGGTAAATAACCGCAGTGCAGAAATTATGGGTCGCAAAGATTACTGGCTAGGCTGGGCAGTCTTTGCGGTTATGGGAGTGTGTGTTTATGCGTTTGTTTAGGGGGGTTGTATGAGTGATTTCAAAGGAACGTCAGGCCCTTGGGTTGCATCAAAATTTGACAGAAGCATAGGGCCAATAATTAAAGATGATGACCAGTCAAACGGGATGATTATGCCGGTTGCATGGGTTGAGTTTGACGAAAAGCCGGGCCATCACCAAGCGAACGCCAACCTCATCGCCGCAGCACCTGAGCTTCTTGAGGCCTTAATTGAGGCGAGGGTTTGGGTTCAGGGGTGGAATGCGGCGCACGAAAACGAAAAGTCTGAAAAGGCGCTAATCATGTGCAATAAGGCAATCGAACGGGCATTGGGCCAGTAGCCACTACAGGAGAGAGAGGATGCAACTACCAATTGAAGTAACGCCGGTTGATATAGCTTTCGGTGGCAAAGCGATGCAGATTCTTCCCGCTTACAAGGATATTCCTGAGGAATTTAAGCGATCGGGTAGCAAGTGGGAAAAATTCGTCAGCAAATGGTTTTATGAAGGTTTGCACGAGAACAATTATCCAACCGCAAGAGATGGCGTAAACCTCAGCCAGGCAATGATGAACATTCAGGCCTGTCTTGCGAGCTACGAACCAAAGCATGAGCACAAAATTGCCGGCGCGGCTTACCTCGCTTCGCAGTGGTTTGAGTGACACCGTAAAGCTGTCTGCTTAGAAAAACCCGCCATGTGCGGGTTTATTTTTTCCTGCTACCGAACCATGCGGATTTAGACTCTGCGTAGCGCTCTTTTGCGCGCTCAGTCATCTGCGGCTCACCATCAACAATCAGCACCTCTGTGTTGCCGCACCTGCAGTTGTAGCGGTTGCCATCGCGGGAATAAAACTCAGCCACTTCCTGTGGTGAATAAACGCCACCATGCCTCTGTGCGTGAGTGACGCGCGTTGTCGGGATTAATGCCGATGACCAGAGGATAGCTACATTAAGCCCCAGCAACACATTAGCCTCTGTCGCTTCGTCCTGCCTTGCCTTGCGTAGCGCGCCCGTGATTTCCGTCTGCGCCAGCTGCTTTGCGTAGCTGTGGCTGACATCAAGCCGCTTAACGATGTCATCTTTGACGCCTGATGGTGATTTACCGGTTGCAATGCCTTCAGTAATAACGCTCGCCAGCTGCGCGCGCCCCTGGTCACTCAACCCGCGCCAGTCGCTGTAGGTAGACGAGTATGCAATACCCAGGCGGCGCATGTACGGCTCAGAGTAGAGGATATCGCTGATTGTGCGCTGGGCTGCATAATCGGCGCTCATACTAGCAAGGTTGCCATGCGCCAGTCTCATACCTGACTCATACGCGCCACCAACATCGATGCCAATCCACAACCGATTGTAATCTGCACCATCCAGCAATACCTCATCTAATATCCGCTGGATTTCATCGCTGATTGACGCTGCTCGTTGCGCGCTGAAGTCATACTGGTAGCCATAACCTTCGGCATTGACCTGTGCCGCCTGGATGCCATCAAATAGCTCAACTATCCGGCGCTGCAGCTCCTTATATTTCTCATCCAGCAATTTCCACACAGCACTAACCCGGCGATTTGCGCCCACAGGGTCAGTAGTTGATGTTGGCAGGCGTGGCGAAGGAATCCGCGCATTGATTTTAAGCAGTTGCATCTGGGGTGCTCTGCTGTTGCTGTGCTGACGCCTGAGCCTCTGCCACCATCTGCATGCGCATGGCTAGCATTGCCTGAGCTTCCCCCGGTGTAAGGGCCTCATATCCAGCGGCGCGACGCAACTCATCGATACTGAATGCTGTAATCTCACCAGCCTGGGTGCATTTATAATTAATGTCAGCCAGCTTGGATGCGAGCGTTACTTTCTCGTCATCGGTCGGTGCCAGCAGGTCATCCCACTCGATTTCGATTTCAGATGGGGCCGGACTCACAATGCCAAACTTCATGAGTCGTTCAACAATACTGACAATCAACCAATTGAGGAATCCGTGGCGGCGCTGGGTGGCACCATTGGCGTCATCAATTTTATCCTGGTCAGATGCAAGACGACCCGTCTGTTGCCCGAATATGATTGTAAATGGGCGCTGAATTGACGCTGCAAACTGGTTTGCCGCAACGGTCCATGATGGCTGAGGGTCGGCTGGCGTCACGCTTAGGACTTTGACGTCTGCGCCCATGGTGAACATGGCAGCATCAATGGCCTCGTTCAGGCGCGCTACATCTTCGTTAAGTACATCCCCAAGCTCATCCATCGTGACGCCCATTTGCTGGGCCAATGACTGTGCGGAGACGTTTTCCTTGTTGTAGTTCACATTAAGCTGGCGACTGGCGTTCTTCAGGAAACCTTCAGCGCTTGAGCCGGAAATCTTCGCCATGTCGATAAGGCTATTGAAGCCCGCGCGCAGTAATGGAATGCCGGAATAGATTGAGCCATCCAGTGCGCCCTCTGCCAGGACAATAATCCGGTCAGGGTGAATCCTCACACTGCGCTCTGGCTTGCCGTCCGTATCAAAGTTATCCGCAAAGGATTCCTGATACTCCCACATTTTCGGCTGGCCGTAATTCTCTGAGCGCTCATCATTATCCCACTCGGACGGCCTGATTTGCTCCTCCCACGCAGGAATAAAGCGCGTGATGGCGCGCCCTTTGGTGATGCGTGTTTTACTTGCTGCGACGGGCTGGTCCCATGCTAGCCCGTCATTAATCTGCATGATGAGGCAGGAGTAACGGTTAACCAGATTGCGGCGGTCTGCATCCTTGATAAATGGCCACAACTTTTTCATCACACCATTGACTTCGGTTTCCCACGGCGTTTCGGCCTTGTCATCCTTACCTTTCTCGAGAATCTCAGGAAATTTAGACCAGCACTTGTCCAGAACGCGATGCACACCAGCAGTAGCTGCTGGGTGGCGCTCATAGGTCTGGCGGTACATCTCTGGTGTGATTTCTTCAGGATAGCCACACTCAGACCAAAGGCGGTCATGCTTCTGGTCTGGTCCTTTACTGAAATTAACTCTCTCGCGCTCAATCAGACGGTTATTATTCGCAACGCGGCTCTGGATGTAGGCATTAACTGCATCGATTTTGGACATAAAAAATCCCTCTGGGTTATGAGAGGGATTGTATCATGATTAGCCAACTGGGGGTGGTGGGAGTGGTAGCCAGTGCGTGCATCCATGCCAGATGCCTACGCCGCTCTCGAATCGGGGTGCCTGCCCTTTACTGTTCTGGCGTAAGCGTTAATCCGGTATTTAACTTGAACCATTGCAAAGCCATTCCATCCGATAACTGACTGTCCAATATCCGGCATTCTCTCACTGCACTTAATCCATTCCATCAAATCCACCCCTTAGCATAAATCGTTGATTGCATACCATGACCACATTGCCGATTTTACTGGCTTGCATAGTGTGGCCTTAAGCTCATCAAGCTTATTGCTGATTGAATCCCACTCCGTCATGGGAACAAGTCTCACAAAGCGATAATCGGCACCAGCCCAGAAGTAACCCAAGGTCAGGTCGATATACTTGCCGCGACTGTCGAGGTTGATGTAGTGAGCAGTGGCAGATGAATCATTCAACAACACGCACTCAACAACAGCGCACGCCCGACCATCACGCACAGCGTTTACTGCATTCAGATGACATGCATGATTGTACATGCCAGCACCATCAATCCATGACATTTCAATCTTTTGCGGAAAAGCCTTATCAGCAGCATGTCGCACTTTCTTTTTTATGTGAGCTTTCAGCACTAAATCCACCCCTTGCATTTACAATAAATGTCATACATGCGGCACTTCATTTCATCACCTTTTCCCCACAATCCAGCAAGAAGCAAATTAGCAGGCAAATGCCGATAGTGGCAATAGCGGCAGGCCAGATGAAAAGCAGCGCAAGCGACGTGAAGTTATTTCCTGCTTCATCACCTTCTAGTGCAATCCACCGCCAGAAGCCAAAGAAAAGCGCAATGCCAATTGCGAAATAACCAACCACGATTAGTGCAATCATTTATCAACTCCAACACCAACCGCTCGGATAGCTTTCATGCATTTCTTGCAAGGAATAATTATGCTGCCATACTCGACAGAATCAATGGCATGTTTATGATCAAGGAAATACCAATCTCCCCGAACATCCTTTCCACACCATGATTTTCCATCTGCGTTGTGAATGTGTTTGATGTAGTCACTCATTTCTTCCCTCCCGTCACCGCGCCGCAGCGATTGCACTTAAATGTATTGGTCCTTACCACACCATGATAGCAATGAACAATCTGCTGCCTTAGGTGGCACTTATGCCCAAAAACCCAACCCATGATGCCGGTGCATTCATTCATTAACCACCTCAAACACGCCATGCAAACCACTGAGATAGCACTGAAATAATTTACCTCCCTCATCATCTATTATTTCTATGGATTCATCATCGAAGGGATGTCTTGCCTCGTAAACTTTACCCTGCGTAAGGTATTCACTATCAAGATTATTTATACACTTTAACTTTGTCATCATCACACCCTCAAGCTTCCGCCTTTCTTATCGATTTTATTGTACCCCCGCGCAACCTGGACATTGACGAACGTGTCCTCAAGGCAGCGCAGGAGAGTATCTTCATCCACATTGAACTTGGACATTATGACTTCATCAGCCAGGCCCATGCGCGACATTGAGAACATCTGCATTTTTTCATCTTCGCTGATTTTCGAATAGGCTACTGGCTTCATAAATCCTCCTGTGGTTTGACGTAGTTTATGACAGGTTGGAGTAGATAGCAATAATCTACTTCAAGATATTGACGTAGATATTTGCATGGATTAGATTTAGATTAAATTAAATGTGAGGTGGTTATGTGCGATAAGAAGTGCAGCAGGTGCGAATCATCAAAACCCGCTGAGCAGTTCACCAAAGACAGTCGCCGCAAAGATGGCCTGCGCAGCTACTGCAAGGCATGCGAAAAATCATCAAAGGATGCATATCGCGAGCAGAATAAAGATGCAATAAAGCAGCGCAACCATGACCATCACCTGAAACGTTGGCCCGCTAAGAAGAAGTCAATCAGCAAGACCAAATCAATTCGTCGCATCCTGATAAAAAACGCGGGTATTAAGCCGCTATGGGAATTGAGCGATATACTGGGCATGGCTGAGTCATCGGTCAGGGAGCGCGCCAGGCGTCATGGCATCAGCCTGTCAGTGCTTAATCATAAATGGACCGATGGTGATAACGACAGGCTTATTGATATGCGTAGCAAGGGCGCAACCCAAAAGCAAATTGGTTTAGAGCTTGGCCGCGCAACTGAGTCAGTGAGAAAGCAGTGCGCTAAACTTCGCTCCATGGGCCATAAGTGCTAGCGCTTGCGGCGAATCCATCCCGCACCACGTTGGACGATGTGTTGATTGAGGCTATATCGAAGTGCATCCATAAAGTGGTTCCACTTATCAACGATATCAGTTAGCACATTGCCAGTAAGCTTATCTACCTTGTAGCTGTAATTCATCATCTCTTCCTTCACCTGCTTGCAATCATCATGAATCACAATCTCATCGCAACCGCGCAGCCACATTACTCCCTCTTCGACGCTGCCGGGCCATTTGTTACACGGATGAATATCAAAGCCCTGCCTTCGGATGTGGCTAATCATTTCGGGACGAGATGAGTCGCCATGCCATCTGTGCTTCTTGGCCTCCGGGAATGACTGTACCATCGCTGTTGGCGTGTCTGTAATCTCCAGGCCAACCTTTCCATACTCGCGTCGCACGTAAACCTTCCGGCGTTCGCATGGCAGCTCCTCAATCCATGTTTCGACCATAGCTGTAGGGTCCTGGCTGAAACCGAAATCCATGCCATAGTATGGCCCGTGCCAGTGCGACTGTGGCTCGAATGTGTCCGTGCGCCACTTCCCGCCGAACACCTGCTCATCACTGCGCTTATTGAATTTGCCCTCCCATATCCAGAGGTAGCGGTCGTAGTCAGTGGACTTCATGCGCTCCATTGACGCCGGAAGCGGAGTGTCACTGAACCACGGATTATCGCTGTAGTTACACTCAATGATGAGCATCTCACCATCTTCGTAGATGCCATTGACCATCCGGCTGCGATAAGGCTCAATCCAGTTGGACCAGGTCGGGTCAGTTTCTTTATTGGGGTTGAAAGAGCACCACAGCTCGGAGTTGGCCGCGCGAATCGTTGGCTCAAGAATGTCCCAACTCACCTGGCTGACGTTCTCTGCTTCCTCGACCCACCCTAGCGTGATACCGGCAAATCCCTTCACGGTTGTCTGATTACGGTACAGACCCTTAAAACGGAACTTGGCCTTTGTGTTCTTGTGCGTAATTTCGTTGTTGATAACGCGGAACTCTTTTAGTTCACCCTTGCGGTTTATCTCGTCTACCAGTTCCTGGTAAGAGCTGTCCTCAATGGACTGTTGTATTTCACGAAAGCATGCGATACGGTCAGGACGAAACCTTGCGCGCTCGGTAATGATGGTGGTGATTGTGCGCGTCTTGCCCGAACCGCGCCCGCCGAAAATAAATTTAAATCTCTTGGGGTAAAGCAGCTTTTCAAGCCGCTCAGGAATCAGGTGGTCAGCATCGCAATCCTCATTGCTCACATCAGTCACACCGTCCGCCGTCATGCGCAACTTGCGCACAACCTCCTTCTGCATGTTGCAAATGCCGAACACAGCGCTCGTAGCGCCATCATTGGCAGCATCGCCAATGGCCTGCTCAAGCTTTTCGATGGCGATGGCGGACAGACGCTTACGGGGCATTTGCACCACGCATCATTGAGCGGCGTGATTCTTTGGCTGATAGCCACATAACCTGATATGAAATAATAATAAACATGCCTGCCCAGGCCAATGCGCCCATGTCAGGATGATTGTCACTGCCGATTATGGTGCCGGATGAAATGGAGAATGCGATTGAAATGGCTTGCATTAACATGATGCACCATTTGAATGATTTAGACATTACCCTGCTCCTCCAGTAATTTCTCCAGACGCTCAAGGCGCGCGGCAAGCTCAGTTACTTCACGAACATCAAGCCCAACACGCACAACCTCAGCAAAGGTCTTGCCAAGGTCAGCCGGAATGATGCCAGTAGCAATACCACGAATCACCGCGTCAATTTTCTCTACCGCAGTTCCCTCATCAGGGAAATCGACTTCAAACGTTGGTGCCACTGGTTTTGGTAGTGGGCTGAAGCGAACGATAAGCTCCTTCATCATCGATGCATCGCGATGATTGATTGCAAGGTCAACAATTGCGTCGTACAAATCCTGCTCAGTCAGCCCCTTGCGCTGCAATGCCTCAATGAAAAGAGTGTTTTTCGCTTTCCCGCGACGTTTTGTTGGTTGATTGTCCTGTCCGAACTGATGTTTAGCCATAGATTAAACCTATCAAAGTCAGTAATTTATCTGTATTGACGTAGTTTACCACATAACAAAAAACCCCGCTTAGCGAGGCTTTCCTTTTGACTGAATATGCCAGAATGTCTTCCCTGGCGTGTCGATTCTGACTCCATCAATAGCATCAGGAAATGCTTTGGCAACCTTAGCTATGAACTGGTCAAGACCGCATCCCTTTGCGGCCTGCCAGACCTCATGCTTATTGTTTATTTTAAATCTCCTGCTCGGGTATGGTTGGTTTTCGGTAAAGGGCAACGTCAGTTGGCTTTTCGTTTCCCGGTCGCCACATGTAGCTAACCCCGCGGCTGAGTTCATTTACATTGCTCATAGCAGTGAATGCTACCGGCTCACTAAGCGCCTGCCGATAAGCCATAAGCTCTTTTGCCATTTCTCGCTGCTCATCAGTGAATAGAATGTCGCCATTGATCACCTCTTCCAGCCGCTCATCACTAATCATCCTGACCTCCCGGCGCTGCTGGTAGTGGCATCCAGCGCGTGACGTTCTTTATAACCACACCCTCCATCCAGAATTCACCGTCATCGAAGCCACCCTGAACGACAGTTCTTTCTTTCAGAAGTAAATTAAGAGGAACATATCGGTTTGACTGGTGCTGTGCCGGCATTCTGTCACTACACTTCACCCACCCATCGCTTACAGGCTGTGCGGTGGAGTTAAGGCGCTGGACTTCGGCAAGGCAAGAGTTCCAACCCCTGCATTCTGCAATAGACTCAATAATTTCGCGGTCTTGACTGGTGATGTCCAAATCAGAATAGTCAACTTCACTCGGCAACTTAATCATTTTTAACCTCGTAGCCCTGCTGGTGCAATGCTTCTACCACTGCATCTGCTGACATAACCGGGCCAATTCCGTGCAAGTCATCAACACAATCCGGCAACTCCACCGGGCGCAAAAGATGAGCGGGTGGGGTGGTGTAGAGGGTGCGACGCTCCCACTTACCGTATTTTTCTGTTGTTTGGGTATTAAACTCGTCCAGACTAACCTCAATCCACTCCGATTCATTGTCGCCACCATCTAACAATCGCATTTGATAAACAGGCTCAGCCGTCAGCGCTGCGAGTGCTGTTTCATAAATCAAAATCAGCTCAACTGCTTCGCTTTCAGGATTGCCAATAGACTTGTTTGCTGAAAGCCAGCGCTTAGTGTTTTTTATTCTGCGCTGAATATTGCGAATCAGCGCCTGCACATCACCATCAACTGGATTGGGGGAATTAGTTGTCATGGCTGGCCTCGAATTTATATTCAATTCCATCTGCTATAAGGTCGCATATAGCGTGCTCGCAGGGTTCATCTGAATCGTATGATTCAACGATATAAGCCTCTGCATCCCTGTCCACGTAGCAAGGGAATGCATCACCATCTGTAAAATAGGTGCCGTTGCTTTTGGTGATTATTACTGTTCCAATTCTTAAATCTTGCATATCAACCCGCCTTATCCGCAGTGTCATGGGTGCCGGAGCGAACAGGTTCTGCAAATTCGCTGATATTGGCGCTGCCTTCTTCTGGATATTCAGCGGTGGTGATTTTAAGCCCGTATGTTTTTGTGCCGTCATCATTTTCAATATCGCCAACCCATAAAATTACGTCAGTGAATTCACCGAATTGGCCGCCGCCGTCACCGCCGTGGAAGCAAATGGATTCCATTGCATCGGCTGAAATATTCATGCTCTGAGGAACCAGCACGTAGCCTTCAGGGATTGCTACTGCCGCCATCGCATCCAGCTTCTGCTGCAATTCGGCGTAGTCTTCGTAATCCACATATGCACCTTTCTCACTTAAGCACATGAAAGATTCAGGAATCTGAGAATCCCCGTGTGCAACACCGTGGTCATATCGCTTAATCATTTCCCTTCTCCTGAATCCGCTACAGACACCACGATTAAATTAACCATTTCTCACCCCATAACGTTTATTTTTAATGATTGGCTGCTGCTTAATCTTCTCCCATCCATCAGCAGTCATGCCTGCAATGTCGAGAGGTTTTATTTTAGCAGTTCTGCAAATAATATCTACTGCGCTGTGAATGTTTTCGAACAGTCCAAGATACTTACCGCTTCTGGGGAATTCAGGGCTGTAAATTACAGCCCTGAATCTTTTATTCACCTCAGTTATACCGGCAAGGCCGGTATTGTTTGGATGACTTCCCCACTGTCCAGATTTGCGAGGGCATGAAGGCAATTTACCTTCGTGTTCTTTGCGCTCGCGCTCCATCATGGCGTTCATGCGCTCAATTCTGCGTACTGCATCTGTACCTAACATGATTCACCCCACCACGCGCATCATAAGTACTGTGACAAGCTGCTCATCTTTATCAACCGAGAAGCTGTCACCACGAGCATCGAATGAAACCTTGTGGAGCAGATGCCTTACATTTGATGCGATTGCTGGTTCTCCATCTTCGAAATCAACCAGCATGCCCTCACGTAACGAGCTGGCAGCGATTGTGCGGCGTTTTATGACCATAACCCACCTCTTGCTAGGATAATTTTATGCGTTCAATGTAGCGCTTTCCAGATGCGTTAAATTTGATGTCACGCACCACCTTTCCGCCATGTTGCAAATGTCGGTCAGTCAGTCTCTGCAATTCGTTTTGTGAACCAACGAATCCACGCTCTGCTTCCAGGTCTGAATTTTTATAAACTGACATATCTCACCCCAGCATAATTAACGAAACAATCCACCACACAGCGGTACAGAAAGCTGCGAAGATCAACCAAACCATTTCATTGCTTACCATCATGATTTAACCACCGGTTTGCAGTTCAGTGCCGCATTGATGATGCCTGGCGAAGTGACGTAGTAGCCGAATTTGTCTTTTGCGAAACCGTTATTGCCACGGAATGCCATGCCACGAGAATTCAACTTGGGGCTTGCGATTACTGCGGTAGCTGCAAGGTCGCTAACGATGAATGAATCACCCATGTCGATAACGGTCAGGGTGTTTGGCGCTGTGACGAATGTTGATTCAACCATGCTGCCGTCGGCCAGGGTTTTTGCTGTTGACCCATCGCAGATGTAAGTCTTTGCTGCGATAGCTGGCGTTGCTGTCATTGCCATGATAAGAATTGCTGCTTTCATTTTGATACCTCATCAGGTTGCCTGCTTTCGATGAGTTAAATCTACTACTCATGGATATCTACGTCAATAGGCGTGATTAAAAATAAATTAGCCGATGACGGCCGGATGGTGGGCGGGGTAACTTTGGGTGTGTGGGGTGGGTGCTGGGTATAGTCTATCCACCCCAATTTTTTTGCTAATAAGTATAATAATTACAATAACATAGTATATATATGGGGTAATGGGGGGGGTTATATTGTAATTTTACTATTAATATAAAAAAGAAAAACAAAATTACGGGTGCCAAATTTTTACGAAAGAAAAATGATAATATTATTAAGAAACCCACCCCATTTACCCCAATATCATTTTTAATATTAAAATCATATACATAACGTGGGGTTAGCCAAAACCCCTGCCTCACCCCGCACCCCAATGCGAAAAAACTGTTTTCAGAGAGATAAAGGATGGGTTAGTATGGGTAAAGATAAGGAGGAATACATGTTTGAAAAGTTAAGCGTGGCGCAGACGAGAAATCTCGTTTCTGAGCGGAAAACAAAGAGCACATGCGGCATGACGAATGAATTGCGCAACCAGTTTTCCGTCATGATTCCTGGAGAATCATTCATTTACCCATTACGCGAAGGCCTTACGGCAAGGCAGATTTCAGCAAGGATAAGAGGCACCTGCTACTCACTTAAAGTCATGGTCAGAACAAAAAAAATGGAATCCGGTGTTCTCGTCATTTACAAGGGTGAAAAATGAAATCAGCGCAGGAAATTTTCACAGAAGCAGCCTCGACAGGAAGGACTGCGGCGGCAGTTGCAATCAGCTATGAAATCTCGCCAAACTACAATATGTGGCCTGAGATTCAGGAGAATCCATCCGATGGCGGAGAGACATATTCGACAATTTCACTGACCAGCGAAAGCAGAAAAGACCTTTTAAGTCGATACGCATTGTCAGTTGCAAGGTCGGTTCAGTTCCCGCCAAACACATCATTCATGCACCTGATTGGATGTGTTTCAAGCGCTATGGCGCGCAATTTCACGGTTGAGTACCATGGAACGGAGCTGCCAATTTCTATGTACGTTGTTACGTCTCAGCCTCCATCATCGGGTAAATCTGCGGTTAACTCAATGCACGTCATGCCAATCAAGGCTGAATTTGACCGGATAAGCGAAAAGGCCATTAAGCAGATCGCCAAGATTAACTTCCGACTTGAAGAGCTGAAGAAAACATACAAAGAGGCAACTAACCAGAATGAGAAACAGGCATTGTCAGATGACATGGCGAGGGAGAATGAAAAGCTTGAGAAAATTTACCCGATAACCTACCCGGTTACCGATGGAACGCCGGAGGCAATCCAGCTTATTGCGAATGCGGAAGGTGGTTTTTTCAGCATCATTTCCGATGAGGCCACAGCACTCAACACGGCACTGGGGTTGTCTTATGGTGCAGACGGTTCAAAATCCAACGCCGAAATCGTGCTGAAGGGCTGGGATGGTGGGTTTGTTGGTACAGCCCGTATCGGTCGCGGCATTTCATCTGGCAACATCCTGGGAAACATCTCGGTAATCGCTCAGGATGAGAGCATTGAATCAATTCTTTCTGCCGGTGAGCGCGGAAATGGTCTGACTGAGCGATTCCTTATGCTGCGTGAGCCTCCAATGATTGGACAGCGCAAGCACTGGGACTATGACAATGACAGGCCAGCATATGAGCCAGTGTCCGCAGAACTGAAGGCGGAGTATGCAAGATTTGTTCATGCCATTATCGAAGCTGGGCAGGTTAAACTCAAGCTCAGCAAAATGGCACAAAAGATGCTGGCTATGCACCGTGACCGGTGGGAGGAAAACTTTCGAGACGGCGGGAAATGGGAGCATGCATTGCTGCGCGGCGCGATGGGGAAGGCTGACAAACACATCACGCGCCTGGCTGCGATATTTCACGTTGCCGATAACTGGAATGATGGTGGCAAGAGGTCATTTACAATAAATGACGATAGCATGAGTCGCGCCATCGCTGTTTATGAGGCGCTGACCAAGACGTTCACTGATGCTGTTGAGTCACGCGGATATGCTGGTGAGAAGTCAGAGACTGAACTGATTTCTGAGCGGCTACGCAAGCAGATTCAGCAGAAGAGAGATGTGGTTACAGTTAAGTGGATTTATGATTCAATCAAAAAGGTCAAGCCATTTAGTGGAATACCCCAGCTTTACGCAAGGCTAAAGGATGTGGTTTTGCCAGGCATGGAAGTTGCAGGGTATTGCGTTGTGAGTAAAGGTAAGGTTTATATTAGTCCGAGGTTGAAATAATGGAAAATGTAAAATTATCACATAACGATTTATGCCATATTGCCTATAATTTTCTTAAGAAAAATGGTTTTAAAGTTTGTTTTCATGATCGCTTTAAGGCTGTGACTTTCACAGGTGAGCAGCCAGACGCAATGGGATTTAGAAATAATGCATCCTGCCTTATTGAAGCAAAATGCTCCCGTTCAGATTTACTGACTGACCGAAAAAAACGATTCAGGCTAAACCCTGATATTGGCATGGGAGACTGGCGATTCTTCATTAGCGAGCCGGGCATAATTAACGTTGAAGATTTACCTGCTGGCTGGGGATTGCTGCATGTTGTTAATGGTAAGGTGCGAAAGGTTCAGGGCTGGCCGACAGGAAATATTTTGTGGGCAAGTGACGAATGCAAAGCATTTAAGGGTAATAAGCAGGTCGAGTGCGACTATATGCTTTCAGCATTAAGGAGAATGGAATTGCGTGGCCATCTAAAGGAAATCTATGATGGTTTCCAAAATTTATAGAGAATAACCCGCCAAATGGCGGGTTTTATTTTACATCACAGCCAGTAAGTCATCGGCTTTCCACAATATTCGCTCAATCGCTTTCGCGCCTTTTATCGTTTGTGAATCCTGCGGCACCAGTACCTGCAAGTCTGCGTTATCAGCGCCAAACAATTCATATTCATTGCGATTTACTATAGCCTTAATTCTTCCTTCGTGGGACGGGAAGAGCCGCGCCACTTCCCACATATTCTCAACTGACCAGCAGCACCATATTTGCGCGCCGGTCAGATAGTGCGCATGCCAGGCATCGGCGTAATCCGCGACGAGATAAACTGACGCGCCAGCGGCATCGCCTACCGGTGAAACCATTCCCGGCGTTATGCGCCCGTTGATCATGATGTCAGTTATACCAGACGCGAATCGACATTTATTATTAATGTCGATGAATCCTACGTTACAGGCATTACCTGAAAAGCCCTCTCCCTTTTGTGGAAGGGATGAAGGTATAAGGCATTCAACAGCCACAAGATCGCCACTTTTGCCATTGGCGATGTTAAAGTGCCCGCCAATACCTTCCACTCTCTGCCATGAGCAACAGTCAACAGCGTGCGCTTTAGACATCATTGAGTGCACCTGAGCAGGAGTCATTGCATCTATACAGCCAATCTTGGGCATTTCCTTTTTGATAACTTCCAGGCGCTCTGGTGGCGTAAGATTGAGATATTGAGCAATCATTGTCACGCACTCACCGAATGACCTGCCTGACAGCTTCATAAGCCATCTCATGCCATCGCCACCACCACACTGATTGCACACCGCGCCACCATCACCTTTTTCACCGCACTCATCCGTGAAGCGGTAACGGTCCTTGCCATTGCAGTGCGGGCATGGCTGATGCTTGCCGTTAAATGCTTTGCTGTCGATGTCAACCAGCGAAAGCAGTGCTCCCTGCCAGTTACCCACCATCCTTGGTTGTATGTCGTTCCAGTCGTATCGGTTCATATTTTAAATCCAGTATTGACGTAGATATAAGTTAAGATTACCATCAATCTACGACAACAACAAAGGACTAATGATGTGAAACACAAAATTGATGAGCAGATTGCTCAGCTCGACATGGTGGCGCTCAGGAATGCTGTTGATACGGGAAAGATTGACCCTAGGCCGTATCAGTGGCTTTGCTATGCCATGACCGGTAATGCTATTCGCAACTACAATGGGCCAGCCTTTATCACTGCCTCTGTAGGCGCTGGAAAGACAATCATGATTGCCATGGTAGCTGCGCGCTTCAGTCAGATGGGATATGAAGGCATGATCATCGCACGCCAGGGTGAAATCATCGACCAGGATGCTGAGGAACTATGGAATCTAAACGTTAAGAACAGCCTTTTCAGCGCCTCGCTGGGAAGAAAAAGCACAGCTTACCCTGTCATTGTTGGCAGTGAAGGGACAGTGATTAACGCGCTATTCAACAACGAAGAAAAGGCTGCTGCGCTTGGTGACTTCGTGGCGCGATTCCTGCTTGTTGATGAATGCCATCAGGTTGACTGGGAGGATGTTGTCAGTGAACAGCCATCTACACAGTACGGAATTATCATTAATGAACTTATGAGGCGCTGCAAAGCTAAATTCGGTCATGATTTGCGTATTTTTGGATACACTGGCTCGCCATTCAGGGGAACAACGTCAATCAAAGGGCCGTTCTGGTCTGGTGGTGAGATCGTCAATATCGATACCAAATATCTTGTTGATCTTGGATTTCTGGTGCCGACAATTTTCGGCGTGCCGGACATCGAAGACCTTAAATATGACCTGCATGATTTTGAAAGCAATGGTGAAGATGGCGCGCAGGATTACACAGAATCGCAGCTTAAAGCCATGCAGGAAGAAATCATTAAGCAGGGTACGCTGACGCAGAAAATCATGCTCAAGGTAATGGACCTAACGCGAAACCGAAATGGCGTATTGATTACCTGTGCTGGTAAGAAGCACTGTAAAGAGGCAGCCAAATATCTTCCTGAAGGCAGCTATGCAATCGTGACGGATGATATGGGACCGAAGATGCGGCGCAAAGCGCTGAAGGATGCCTACACCGGGAAAATAAAATACGTCTTGCAGATTGGGTGCCTTACTACAGGAGTTAACATCCCATTATGGGATACATCGGTGATTCTTCGGAAGATAATGTCACTGACGCTGCTGGTTCAGCTGCTGGGTCGTGGAATGCGGCTACTGAAGTCAGAACAGGTTGAAGAAGGTCTGGTTAAAGAAGATCACCTTGTTCTGGACTTCACTGGCACCATGTTTGAGCTAGGCGCGCTTTATGACGACCCTATTCTGGAAGAAGCTGAGTTGCAGCGTTCAAAGCGTTCAGGGGAGGAGGTGCCATGCCCTAAATGCAATACCATGAATAGCGCATATGCGCGACGCTGTGTTGGTGAAGATAAATTGTCACCTGATGGGCGCTGCGAAGAGTTTTTCAGCTATCTGCTGTGCGGGTTTGATAAGCACGGCGTAAAAATATTCGATGGATGCGGAACGAAGAATGACCCATGCGCACGTTACTGCCGCCATTGTGACCATGTGCTTCGCGACCCAAATGCCAATCTTGATGAGCGAGTTTACACCGACCGGGAATGGACAGATGTGCTCGATTTCAAAATTGAGCTAACTAAAAACGAGGAAGGCGTTGTTTACAGTTATCTGGTTGAGAAAGCCAACGGGAAAATTGGCTGGGCGCATGAGGTTTTCTATCCGTTTGGCCGAAAGGAAAAATACCTGAAAGACCAGTTCAAGATGAAGGCACTCATTCCTCATCTGGCTGACCGCAATTTAATTAAATCCATGATGAACTGCCCGACAGCAAAGCAATTCATGGCTTTTTCTGCTGTAATCCGCTCCCCAAGGCGCATAACGCACCGATTTAACGATAAGGGTCGGGATATAATTCACAGAAAGGACTTTTCAGGAGAGCAAATTGAAGCAGCTTGATAGCGGAATTTATGTTTTTGATAGTGGTTATCGCGGGCCATGTCCTAAAGAAGAAATTGACCAGATGGCATACGGGCTATGGATGGAGTACCGATTCCCGGAAGTTAATTTCTTCCATGTTCCAAACGAAACCAGCACTAAATCCGGCGTGCAGTTGATTATTAAGCGTCAGAAGATGGGCGTAAAAAGCGGCGTTCATGACAACATCATTTTACATCGCGGTATTGCCTGGCCATATGGAACAATAGAACTTAAAAGGCGAGATAAAACAAAGTGTAAGGTAAGCGCTAACCAATGGAAATTTGGCGAACATGTCGTCAAGTCTGGTGGGTTTGCAGGGATTGCATATGGCATTGATGAACTGAAGAAAGCAACGCTTTACTACTTCGGGTTAATGGAGTAGATTACTTATCTACGACAAAAGGTGGTGACATGAAAGTTTATTTAAATAATGAATTGAGCAATGAGCAATACCATGCAGACACTGATCACATCAATGGTTCTGGCTTGTGGCACATTTACGATAAATGCCCGGCAGCATGGCGATACAAGGATGAAGAGGATGAGCAAAGTAAGGCGCTTATCTTCGGCACCGGTTCGCACACGGCGCTGCTTGAACCAGAGAAGTTTGATGCGCAGTTTGTGCGCATGCCCTCAAAAGAAGAATTTGGCCCTGACCTGCTGGTAACAGTGGCCGATATGAACTCATGGGCTAAAGAGCGCGGCATCAAGGGGTTGTCTGGCAAAGCTAAGCATGAAGTGATTGCCATTGTTCAGGCAGCAGACCCGGCAGCAAAAATCTATGATGTTGAGCGCCTGCTGGTTGAGGCTAATGCAAAAGGACGCACCATCCTGGAGGCGGCAGATTACGATGCCATCATGCAGATGCGTGCGGTTATTCATGCTAATCCATATTATGCAAATCTGTTGAATGGTGCTTACAGTGAGGTCTCTATCCTTGGCGAGCTAGAGGGTTTTAATGCCAAGGTTCGCTTTGACTGCCTTACAAAAGATGAGGAGATTATTGATTACAAAACAGCAGTGACTGCAAAGCCTGATGAATTCTTTCGTCACGCCGTTCGACTTGGTTATTTTATGAAAATGGCCATGCAGCATGACATGTTCATGGAAGCATATGGCCGACCACCAAAAGCTGTTTCATTATTAGTTCAGGAGAAGAAATCACCATACATTCCTCAATTATTTGAACTGACACAAGAGCAGTTGAACATTGGTCGCATTCAGTTGCGCGGCGCACTAACTCTTTATGCCGCGTGCAAAAAGACTGATTCATGGCCTTCTTATGGTATGGGAAGTCCACGCATCAGCATGGATACGCCTGAGTGGTACAAAAAACAATTCGCGTGAGGCAATTATGATTTTCTCAGAACAGAAAGCAAATTTAATTAAATCTCTGGTTGAAGCAAGAAAGGTGATGAGCAGCGCGGCAAAGAAAAACGCCAGCAACCCACACCTTAAAAGTAACTATGCAAATCTGGAATCATTCCTGAATGCAATCAGGCCAGCACTTGAGTCGAATGGCCTTATAATCATCCAGAACGCAGTTGACAGTGATTCTAACGACACACTAAAGCTGGAAACTACTATCATGCATGAGTCAGGAGAATATATGTCTTCAGTCATGCCAATGCCAGTTGCCAAGAAAGATGCACAGGGATATGGCTCTGCGATGACTTATGCGCGCCGTTACTCTATCGCAGCTATGTTTGGTATCGCGCAGGCAGATGATGATGGCAATGCTGCCCGCAAGTCGCCAAAAGATGCAGCAGCAGCCATTCGCCTGTGTGAAAGCTTTGATGAGCTGAAAAAGGTTTACGCAGAAGAATACAAAACCTATCAGGGTGATGATGCGGCAATTCGTGTTGTAACTGGCGCATATCAGGAAATGAAAGCAAAACTTTCAACCTCTGGCGAATCATTCAACCCTGCGAAGATAACAAAGCCGGAATCACTTGCTTCTGATCGCACAGAAGATAAGCAAAAAGTAGAGCCGCAGCAGATTAACGAATTTTAATAGAGAGAAAATTATGCCACATACAATTACCGGCCAGATTCGCAAAGACGTTTACACAAAGACCGGCAGTTCTGCTAAGGGTGAGTGGAAGATGTACGCTGTGGAACTGTCAGAGAGCTGGAAAGATAAAGATGGCCAGCGGCAGTACACTAACTATAGGGCCACTGTCTTTGGCAGCTCCCCTGCTGCCATTCAGTATTACGACCAGGTGCTTGTTAAGGATGGATGTGCCAGCTTCACATGCGATACATTGCAGGTTAATCAGCGCGAGCATAATGGCACAAATTACATCACTCTGGAATTAGTGCAGCCGCGCCTTGTATTCGCTCATTCACAGGCCGGTCAGCAACCAAACCAGCAGCAACGCGGCCAGCAGGCACAGAAGGAGCAACAGGTACAGCAAAATAATGGATTCGATGATTCAATACCTTTTTAATTAAATCTAGCGCCTCTCGGGACACCTTCTTTTTTCGGTATTGCATGCACTAAAAAGCCCCTTTCGGGGCTTATTTTTTGGCTTTCATAGCGGCAACTTTGCAGTAGTAATAGCAATCATCGAATATCCCACCTTTCTTGCTTGCCTGACCTCTTCTGTAATGCTCAATACCGATTTCGATAGCTGCTGCATTTGGCTCTAATTTATCTTTAATGAGTCGCTTCTTTAGTTGGTCACGAATAAAAGTTTCAACGTCCATTGATTAGCTCCATCAGTTCATCAATAACACCAGGTTGCAGGCATAGATAATCGTTTTTGCCAAACGCGGCCTGAGTTGCGCCCTTCAGCAGTTCCATGATGCGCGGAACGTCCGCTTCTTTTTTTGGCTTCTTATTGAGTTGTTTGGCTGTGATTTTATCCTTTCCAGCCGCCCTGGCTTCCTTATGCGCCTCTTCGACAACCTCAACAGCTTTATCACCATGCTCGCGTGTCACAGCGACACCTGATGCATAGCTCATCTGACCAAGCTTAATGCGTTCTTTGATTTCCTGCGGCACATCCTGGAGTGAAAGGTGCATCTGAACATCAGAAACTGAGCGGCCTACTTTCTTTGCGATTTCTTCGTTAGTCCATCCAAAAGCCTTAAGACGGCGATATGCATTAGCGCGCTCAAATGCATCCAGAGCTTTACCCTGGCTGCTGCTGACCATAAATGCCACTCGGTCAGCCTCGGAGCCGGTAAAGTCTTTGCATTCGATGCGTGCAATATCATGACCTCGCTCAATCGCTCTCTGAGCGCCCAAGTAGCGATGCTGACCATCAACGATGAGCAGGCCATTATCTTTAACGATAACGGTCAGTGGTGGGAGTGGAGCTCCCTCAGCCCAGCATTGTGCGAAATACTCCACATGCTGCTCATCGGCCTCACGGATGTTGTAGCCGGGCTCAAGGAAGAACTGATGAAAAGGTGCAAGATAGGATTTGTTTACTGCGATACCATCGCGGGTATCTTTGTTGGCGTACTTCTGAGAAAGAGTGGTCATGCTGCCTCCTGTTTGTGTTGGAGTAGATTATTATCTACGACACAGGAGGTCAACATTTATTTTAAATGTCAGATGAATTGATTCCAGAAATCATCATTTCTGGCCCCGACAGCATACGCAGCAGTCAGCAGGTAGTTTGCCCCGTTGAATTTTCCCTGGCGCGCCATTTCATTTGCCATTTCAAGGCAGCATCGGTTTATCTTAAACCCTTCCCAGCAGAACGGCACAGCAACCTTACTGCGCTTTGTAGGCCAGAGCGTTTTCTGTTGTGACCAGTATTTTTGACGCATAGCAACTAAATCTGTCATGTGAACCTCCGTGAAGTAGATATGCATCTTATAGTGACGCTTTAGTTTTAGTCAATGACTGGCATTAAAAATTAACCCGCATCCAGCATTAGTTAGCTTATCTTTGAAATGATCATAGTGGTGGCACAAACACCTTGTGCCACCACTTAGTTAATTCACAATTTCAACCTGAAGCCAGCATTGGCCTGCGATTACGTTCAAGTTACTGCCTGAGTCCTGTGATGCAATAAGTGTTATCTGATCTCCGGCAACAACATCCATAGAACAACCAGACAGATTCATATAAGTACCTTTGCCCGGAGCAGACATAGCGCTTTGCGCAGGCAATCCTATACCTTGAGAACCATTTCTGGCTATTCTTATTTCTCTGTATGTTGAGGATGATGTTGAGTCAAATAGCACCTGACCTGAAACTTTAATTCTGTTAACACCCGGCGGAATTGTAATTACCGCCCCAAATCCAGGCCACATAGTATCTGGGTCATAGCTTCTGGCACCAAAGCCAACAGCGGTTCCAGTGCCTGAGGCGATTGATTGATTGGCAGTGGAATAAAACAATCCGCCTTTAATCATACCTATGTCGTTAAGTCCACCAGATAAATCATTGATAAGAATATTGGTGGTGAAAGAGCTGCCATCATTTGCTCTTCTGGTTATTTGCCGGAAACTGTTGTTGGTACTGTTGTTACGCACCTCTACAGCATAACGGTATGCATTAGGGGCGGCGGCCACGCTCTTGAAGTTATTAACAGTGGAATAGCGTACAAACGTATAGAACACAATACCATCCGTGTATACGTTAGATGCAAACCCCCAACTCTCTATATCTCTAATAAATATATCGGCAGAGTTTCCATGAGCAAGCGCAATGCCGTTCACATCAGAATTTGAGTTGTGATATGTCAGGAGATTAGATTCATGGATGCTACCAACTCCGTTAGTATACACACCGTACTGGAAGTAACTCAGGTGGCTGTTATGCACAGAAAGCAAAGGTCGCCCAGCAGCAGATTGGCCGCCTGTACCTGGCCAATTAGGAGACCAAAATCCAGTTTCCCATTTAATACAAGTTCCTGTACCAATGAAAATACAGTTACTTACATAAATACCTTCGGCGGTATCACCAATATCTATGCCTCTGTCGAACGATCCAAAGTAACAACCAATAAACCGATACTCAACCGGACTGTATCGACCAGTGACTTGCACGCCGATACCGCAGCGCGTGTTATAAGTGCGGCTCTGGTCCCCTGTACCACCACCTGCGCCTTTAAATTCGCAGTTGATGAAGTTGATATTATCCCCCTGATGCATATGAACACAGACGTTAAATCCTTGCTCATATTCATCAACACCGCGCATGCTGACATTTTCAAAGCTACCGCGTTGTACATAGCCGTGCTCAAAGTCTTCTGGCCATGCGAAATAAAACCCTTCCACTGTGGCGAGACTGCTTGCAAGAAACCTGATATTTGAAACTTCAATGAATCGGATGCTGTTCGTAAAGGTACAGGAGAACATGGTCCCTGTTCCTGTATAAAGAACGGTAGTGTCAGAGCGTGAATTACCTTTAACAACACAATCCTGTCCAGCACTTATAGTAATTGGCGCTGTTACTTTATATGTCCCTGGTCCAAAAATAAGGTGCCCAGTATTGGCTGCAAGCTGTACCGCTGCGGTGTCATCAGCCACACCATCACCTACACCTCCGTAATAGCGAATATCCTTTACCAGATGATTAAAGACTGTAGTTGCACCAAACCCCACAAGCCCAGCACCAGAAGACTGCCTTAGGGAGGCGCGGAGGGATGCATCGCCAACCGAAATCCATGCTCCCGAGCCAATTCCGCCAGAAGATGATGGTGTAGAACCAGGTGCTACTGTTTTAGGCAGCGAGCCATCCCAGCGATAATATTCACCAGTAGACTCATAACGCAACACTTGGTTTGGCAGAGTAATGGTTGCACCATCTTCGAAGCTATCGACTGTCACATAGCCAAAAGCAGCGATAGCTTCTCTTGCAAGATGCCGCAATCCTTCAATGGTAAATCTCTGAGCGCCAAACCTGTCTGTGTAGTTTTCATTTGCTGAGTTCACAAACTCATCAATCTTCCCAGCGTTAAACTTAAGGTCGCGCGGTGACTCACTTGGAATCGGATTTGTAGTTGGTGTAGTCGCCATTTCTGCTCTCTCTGGTGTTTAATTTAATGTGCAGTATATCATGTCGAGCGCTTAGCTTGCCGGGTTGGTGTAGTTATACATCTCGTTACTATACTCGCTTACTGAGAGTGTATTTTTACCGCCATTACCTGGGTTTTTGCTGGAAATTACCCAAAGAGTTTTATTTAATTCCTCATCAGTGGCTATTGCATACCTTGATGGACTTTGAACGTTCTTACCATCCCATAATGCAAGTTCTATCTGCGGCATTGATGCCTGGAAAGCCTTCCTGTTTCCATCAACTGGCATGGCCGGATATCGTTGCGTAACGTTGCCTTGCCTGTCTGTTATCACGACATACATATTTGGGGTGAAGTTAATTGCCTCTGAAGTGTAAAAAACATCCCCATCGCGACCTCGGATTTCGCCTGATTGCTGGTTTGAATCAAACATGTCAACAACTTGGATCATCTCTCCAATGTTTAACCACTCAGCATCGGCAAGCGCGGTAATATTCATGCTAAGGCGCTGATAAATGAGTCTGCGGCATTCAAGAATTGCCCTGTCAGTTGCCTGATAAAGATTGCGAATAAACATCATGGAAATCTTTTTCTGCTTATTGCCTCTGCCAGGGACAACAGAATCACCTGAAACACGATAGCGCACAAATGCCTGTTTATTCGTTGATGGGTCGCGATACTGAATCTCAACACCATCAAAACCACCTGGCAGAGTCATATCATAAGTAATAGCGTACTGGTCAGCAGTCATGTTGCGCGTGTTGAACACCGTAGACGGGTACGGCCTTTCCTCATCCCTGACAAATGAAAGAACGCCATCATCCCAAAAACATACAACTCTCGCGGCATCACAAATAGTCTGAATCCTCTCACCAATGCTTACATCTTCATCATCAAACGTGTAGTCGAAATATCCAAGCCTTGCATCAGGCAAAGATGAAGATATCTGATATAGAGTCTGTGCATCAATTTGAGATAGCGGAAGCCCGGCGATTACAATCCACGCGTGAATGACAGCATCAGCAAAGTTTCTTGATGCCCTTAGTGTGTAATCAATAGTGCCGGTTGATTGATTATATGAGATTGTCTTGCGCGTTATCAGTGCATTATATTTACGCTCACGCTGACTGGTTGCTCGCTCAGTAGCTGTTACTGTAACAGTCACCAGCGTATCGTTAGCATAAACGACATTCGTTCGCTGCCTGACCATCTGAATAGCCTCAACATTTAAAATTGATGTTGCATTGCTATTGTTCGTCCTGACCAACTGGACTGCATATCGTCCATAACCAGCAGATGGCGTAAATTTGAAAGTTCCATATTTATTATCAGAATTTTCACCATCATTATTTAGACCAACATTCACAGCCTCTGTTGTACCAGGTATCTGGGTATTGTTATCATCAATCTTCCACCAAGTGACCGTTGCCCTTGCATAGTCGCCAGTGCCAAGCTGTGCATTCAAATGAACCCAAATTTGCTCAGCAGGCACGGGGGCAAATGAAGGCCCAACTGAAAGAGTCTGGTTGTCATTAATAGTGAATATAGTCGTGTTTACTGTTGCATCAGATGGCACGCCAGCAAGGTCTGATCCACCAAGGTTTGTAAAGAAGAAGTTGTAATACTGAACAGCAGGTGTTCCCGATGTTGTTGTGGTTGCGTTATACAAATCAGCGTAAACAGTAACGTTTCTTGTGACTGGCCCAGAAATCGTGTTGTAAGTAAGATTTATAATAAATGAAACAGAGTGTGGCTTTGCCAGATCATAAAAGTAGTCAAATGCAGAATTTTTGGGGATGGTTACCCGTGCTTGTCCACCAGAAAACTCTCCTGATGTGACGTTTGTTGTTGTTGCTGTCTGTATTGGGAAATTGCCACTCTCATTAGGGCCAGGTAGCTCCTGTCCATCGATATCATCAAATGAGAAAACCTCTGTAATTAGCGGTATTGTCTGCCCTGGTTGATAGATGGCATATGAAGCACCAGCAAATGAGCCGAGATTGGATTCTGAATACCTTACTGATGTGATGTCATAGCTCCCTATACCGAAATCCATCCACTCTGTGACTTTCTTGATATTATTGATGTATTCGAAGGATGATTCCTGGATAAGGTCAGGAAACGCACGAACTTGGCCGTAACTGTCTGGACGAGCCTCGCCATTGCGGGCAATGTTAGTTTGTTGCTTAAGGCTGGTGTTAGGTGAGGTTTTTGCCTGACCAGGGAAAGATGCTGAATTGGCACCGCCGCGAAGCGCAGAAAAAACCTTCTGAGTAAACTTAATAGGATTCAGATGTTCAAGGGGATTAAGGAGAGTCTTGATTAAATCACCACCCTTTGGCTGATCATAAATAACAACGTGGTCATGCCCAGATAGGGTGATATCAATCTCATCATCATCGCCAATCTCATGGCCATTCAGGGTGATTCTGACGTCTGAATGCAAAGGTTGGCTCTCAAGCCAGGCATGGAGATTTTCGCCTTCACCAATTCTGTGGCGCTCTTTTGGCATGCCAGGAACGCGCTGAATTTCAATTAACGGCATAATTATAATATTCCACTTTAGTGAAGAGCCTTTCGATGGTTCTTATCTTATCAAATCTGACGTGACTTGATTCAGCTCGGGAGTGATATGCCATGCCATTTATAACAAGCCCTACATGCGCAGGCATGTTGCCAACATAACCAACGAATATGTCCGCTGAGTGAGGTGTATCGCAAAGACTCCAGAACGAAACCTCTTCGGTGAAGCACGTAAAGAAATCCTCATCAGCATCATATTTATCAGTGTGATGTATGTTGATGCCCTTTACATGCAAAAAATAAAGACACACTAAACCCCAGCAATCTACGCGCTCGAAATTACAGGACCTGTTGGACCAGGGCTTTCCAATGGTTATCTCAATGAATTCTTCTTTAAGCATTGACTAGCCCAGGAAATTCATCGGCAGTGTAAATTACCGAAATGTTATTGTTCATCGGATTTTTTATCGTCACGCTAACAGTTACGTCAGTGTCATCCATAGATACGGATGAAACGTAAAGCGTCCACGGCTTAAGAGGCGCATTGGGGTCGATAGCATCATAACGCTTGTATGTACACGTTATCGGCGAAACACGGCTAGCACCGCGCCACAGTTTCAGCTTCTGTTTGAAGTCCTGAGCCAGGCGCGAAAACTTAACGGTCGCCGTGATTACGGGTGTATCGCTCTGCTGGCTCGCAACAACATCCATCCTTACTGGCTGATACTCCTGACCTTCAAAAACCATAACCTTCTGCTGGTTGGCAACAAGATAGATGGTGCCAAATGATGTGTGGCTGAAGCTGATAGTGTCATACATAGCCCGGGTTGGGCGTGTCGATTTATACTCGCGGAATGTCGGCATTATGCGGCCTCATATTCGGGCAGGTCACGGTTAACAATCTCATCCAGCCACGAATACCAGTCAGGCGAAAGCTCAATAATGATATCGTCAAATTCGTCATCGCTGTTCTGAAGCTCGCGCGCCACGACAGTTGCTGCCCATGTGACAGTGCCACCATTGATTGATGTCTGAACAGGGTAAGAGGTGAAATGCAGCTCCTGCTCCTGTAAGCCACTCCCGCCGATGTCCAGCGGCATGGTGAACCACTCAACGCAGTTATCAAGATAATCAGGGCTGCGAAGCCATAACTGAAATGCACGCTCCTGCTGGAGTGTAAAAATCCAGCTCAGACTCCACTGTGTTTTCAGGTCATCCGTCAGCTTTTGAAAAACTGGCGCACCAACAGCAGGCTGGTCAGTGCGAAAGCCTGTGTCAAATGTCATTTGCTTACTGGCGCGCTGAGCCAGCGGGAGCCATGATGGGTAAGGAATAGCCATTATTCTGTCGCCTTACGTTGAGTGGCAAAGTTGGCTGCGATTGATTGAGACATTGGCCCGCCCTCGTTCATGTCAGAAACAAACGTGCTGATAGTTAGTGAGCCATCGCCATTCTGCTGTGCACTTGTGGTTACGTTTGCTGAGCTATTATTTGTGACGTTATTGTACACCACCAGACCGCCGGATGACTGACCGCTTCCGCTCATCAGGTCACGGTTACTGATTACGGAGCCATTATCGCCAGGAATCATATATTGACGACCATTCGAAGCCTGATAGATTTCAGGCATGCCACCTTCACCGACCTGATACATGCCGCCAGCCGTTACCGGTCCACCATTCTTGCGCTTGCCGGACAAACCTGCTACCAATCCAAAAGCAGCAAGCAATGCCGCGCCACCAACCACCGCCGCCGCACCAAACGAGCCAATAGATGCCACAAGTGCTGCTGGCAACCATGCTGCCATCGTCGTTCCCGCTGCTGCTGTACTGGCTGCTGTAGTGGTTGCAGTTCCAGCTACCGAAGCTGCTGTTGTAGTTGCGATTGCTGATGTCTGCGCGGCTGAGCCCATCACAGCGGAGCGAACCCAGTCAGCTCCCATTTGCACGAATGAATTTACCAGGCTGCTGAGCACAGTGTTTGCCACATTATAAATAGCGTCATTCAGGCTCTGGGTTCCATTCAGCACACCGGTGATTGAGCTTGATACCGTGTTTAGCGACTCATCGAAGGCAGTTCCAAATAGTTTCGCAGCTTCAGTTTGCTGCTTCCACTCGGCCCACATTAGCCCAACACGCTGCTCACGGTATTGCTTTTCAATAGCAGCGCGTGCAGCTTCGGCCTCCGCAATTTTCTGTGGATATGCCATCTTATACTGCTCGATAGTAAGCATCTGCTCTTTAAACTGATTGTCAGCAGCCATTGATGGCTTGGCGGTTTTCTGTATCTGGTCAAACTTACCAGCCAACTGCAACCGAGCTTTATCGGCCTCAGCTGAAGCTCTCAATGCCGCAGCGGTATCATATGCCTGCGCGGCATATTCTCCGGCAAGTTTAATTTGTTCCTGAGTAGCACCCTTGCCAAGCGATTGCTGTGCCGTGAGAATAGCCTGTTCGCGAGAAAGCTCCCTAGTGGTGTCCCCCATGAGCGCAGCTTTAGCCTTTAACTTATCCAAAGCAGCAGCGGCAGATTCAGCCTGAGACTGACCCTTCTTAGTCTCTGAGTTGTTTTTCTTGCGCTCCTCAGTGTTGCGTGCAGTTTCTGCTGATTCGTCCTGTAACTTCTTGATTCTTGCTGAATCTGTAATGCCAGCATCCTCGGCATCATACTGCGCCTGCAATCTTGCCCTGGCTTCGCCTTCCAGTTTTGAAAGCTCAAGTTTTCTCTTGGTTGTTTTTTCAAGCTTCTGTACTTCTTTGGTGTCTCCTGTTCCGCTAACCTTGATTGGCTTGGTTGCTTCGGCATTAGCTTTTGTTACCTTGTCTAGATCGCCAATCAGCATGGCAGCTTTATTGCTGACTACGCTAATGCCTTCTGCCTGCTCTGACCATCCATCCAAACCAATAGCCGCCCATGTTTTAGCGCGGCGGGAGTACATCTCGCCGGTGCTTGTTAGGTCAGCCATGCGCTGCGATGCCGTCTGTGTCTTGCCTGCCATGTAATCGATAGCAGATGCCAGGTCATCAATCACGCGAACCATTAGCCCACTTGCACCAGTTGCATCGTTGATTGACTTAACCAAATCAGCAAAAGCAATATTCATGCTGTTTGTGGCCTGGCCAACTGTGCGAGGTAGCTTTTCAAACTCAGCATTAACACTACCGGTTTGCTTCATAATGGCATTAAGCGCATCCTCGGCGCTCAACTTACCTTCAAGCATACGCTTGCGTAATTCACCAACTGAAACACCAAGACCTGAAGCTATCTGGCGTGCAAGCTCTGGCATCTGCTCCAGGATGGAGTTGAACTCTTCTGCGCGAATCGTGCCACTGGCAATAGACTGCCCAAACTGGCGGAGCGCGTTTGCCATTTCTTCAGAGGATGAGCCGCCAATACGGCCAATTTTTTGTAGCGTATCGGTAAGCGCAAGAATCTGCCCGTTTGTAGCGCCAGCAGTTTTTAGCGATGTTGTTAACTGTTCCCATAGCTTTGCGGTATCCTGAAGGCTTGCACCAGTCTGCGAAGCAATCATTGACAGCGCCTGGAATGTCGCACGTCCCTGCTCAGCACTCGGCACAAGGCGGTCAATACGCGCCTGCAATTGCGTCATCGCATCTGCTGTATCAAGAAATGCTTTAGCGTAGGAGATTATCTGGCCAATGGAGATTGCTGCGGCAATAGCACTGATGCCTGTTTTTAGTCCCGATGATGACCGAGCGCCCTGGTCCTGGGCATTCTTCATATCATAAAGCTGACCAGTCAGTTGCCCAATTTCTTTCCTCTGCGCCGCTGTAGCACCCGCACCAGCCCGCAATTCAGCAGAAAGAATTGCTGCACTCCTTGCTCCATTCTTGTTTCGCTCTTCAAGAATTGCAATTTCATTGCCAAGAGCTTCCATTGTTTTAGCGGCCTGCGAACTGTCATTTGCAGCGCGCACAACTGCCTTACCAGTACTCTTTGAGCTTGAATCAAGGTTTTTTAATCTGGCGCTCGTCCTGTCTGCTGAGCGCCCAATATCATCAAGTGCGCGATTAGCCTGCTGAGCACCAGTCAGCAAGTCAGCTACATCAGCACCAACCTCATAGTAAATTCCGCCTGCATTTTCATTAGCCATTCAACTGCGCTCCTTTCTTTTCAGCTTCTTTCTTCAGGCGCTCGGCGCGCAGCTTGTTGCGTTGTTCGTACAGTGAATCGTACTCTTCTCGGGTGTAGCCTTTAGGCTCAGGGTATTTGGCCTTAATCATCATCTGTAACTCAGTCATGGACAAGTCTTCGGCTTGTTCGCGTGTCATACCAAAGTGCGCACGCGCAGATGAGATATATTCTACGGCATGGAATTCCTGAGTAGTTTTCCCAGCTTCAGCATGCCGCTGCGGTTGCTTAAGCGGGGATTTGCCTATAATGCCATGGTCCATAAGGTGGCTAGCCAGGCGAACAATATCACCAACAGGCATTCGGCCCGGCACATATACCATGCCGCGCTTGCCGTTCTTCCAGCCACCTACCATTAAAGTTAAATCTTCATCGCAGCATGACTGCATGACGACCTGAGCGGCACTCAGAATGCTACGCTGGTAGTGTTTTGTGTTAATGGCCTTGGCAACATAAACAGGGACAACGCCACCAAAAACATTCATGCACTGCTCAATGGCGTTGCGCACATCAAGGCCATTGAGCACGGCGTAAGTATGTACGATATCCTGTGGCGAGCCGATGTTAATCATGGCGCGGAGTGACGGCTTGAGGAACCATTGCTTATCATTGCAACCAATGATCATCTCGCCAATTTCGGTCAGTGCGTTGCGCATGCTTTATCCTCTTTTTATTGTCGGAGATTATAACATGCTTGACTCCAGTTTAATGGTGACGTAGATTTAATGCAGTAGATAACTTAGAGGATTGGAAGATGGAAAATTATTTCGTTCTTGGCCTGTTTGTGGTTGCGGCTTTGCTGCTTTACTTTGTGCCTACCATTCAGGCTTACAAGGTTAAGCACAAGCAGCGTAGCTCAATATTTATTTTAAATTTCTTCCTTGGCTGCACAGGTGCCGGATGGTTACTGGCTATGGTTTGGGCCAGCAATAACAACTATGAGGAATAATCATGGACGACAGAGAAATGCAGGCTGACTTTGAGTACTACAGCGCACTCTATGTAGACCAGGGATTCAGCAAAGAAGAGGCTCAAGAAAAGGCAAGGGCGCTGGTTGAGATGATGAGCGGGGAATCTCTGTGATTATCTGGAGCATGTTCGATGGTTCAGGAATTATGGGATTGCCGTGGGCTATGGCGGGTCATCAGGTTTACTGTTTCAACGCCGATGATGCTAACCATGGTGAGTATGTTGTCAAGATGAAGCATGACAATATCCATTATGTGAATACGTGGATTACAGAGTATTTTGATTTCGCGCTTAAGCCAGACATAATCTTCTCTTTCCCGGACTGCACTTTTCTTGCAGGGTCGGGAGAGCAACATGATCGTGAAATTAGTGATATTCAGCATGCTATTGTTCTTGCAAAAGAAGCAAAAAGGCTTGGAGATAAATATTCATGCCCTTGGATGGTTGAAAACCCTGTTGGCAAGTTATCGACAGAGTGGGAAAAGCCGCAGCATTACTTTAACCCGTTTGAGTACGGCGGCTATATGTCTGGTTTTGAGCCAGTGATTCACCACAAAATGCCTGCGCGTGATGGGTACACTAAGAAAACATGCATCTGGGCGGGAAATGGATTCGTGATGCCAGAGAAAAAACCAGTTGAGCACATCGGTTGTTTCTGGGGGTGGAAATCATTAGGTGGAGCATCTACCAAAACAAAGCAGCTTCGCTCACTTACTCCTCGCGGATTTGCCAGGGCGGTTTATGAGGCAAATAAGTAGGCCCCTTTCGGGGCCTTTTTATTACTGCTCAATCAGCATCGCTTCAACGCCAGTGCCGCCAGTAATAGCGATAACACCAGCCAGAAATGCCTTGATGTCGCTCAGGCGGACAAACGATGTCGCGCCATCTGCAATCACGATGTCCTTACCGCCAGCAACGCTAATGGTGCCACCGTAACCCGATGGTGAGATTGTGGTTGCGCTGTCGCCATCAATATTTACCGTTTTTGATGCGCCAGTTTCGTTACGCAGAATCAGAACTTGAGACTGAGTTGGTTTATATACCAGCGTGTCAGATGCAGTCAGCACGGTAACGGCGATTGTGCCAGGCGCACCAGCGCCACGAACTGAGGTGGGTGTGATTGTGGCCATTATGCAGCCTCCTCAATAGTTACAGTCTCAGAAGCGGCAGGGTGAAGCTCCATAGAGAAGGTCACAATATCGTTTGTACCAGCATCGCCGCTCAGCGCAGTAATGGTTGCGTACATAACCATTGTGACCGGGCCAAAACCCAGGCGAACCCACACAGTAGGTTGGCGGCGTGCTTTCAGCTCAGTGGCATAGTAAAGAACCATCCGGCCAAAGCCGTACTCATCAGATTTATCATTAGTGCGAACTTCACCTTCGGCACTAATGGTAAAGTCTGAGTTGGTTACCAGAGATTCCTGGAAGCCTCCGGTGTCATCAGCTTCAGACGTCACGGTGTTTGGGCTAAAATCAAATCCCTTAGTGGTCAATGCGCCTGCATACTTCCATTCAGCCTCGGTAGGCAGAACATCAGGGCAGCCATCTGCAAGCTCAAGTGTGGCATTTCGGCCAACCAGCTTAATAGTGTCATTCGGGCAAATTGCCATATTCAAATCCTCTAACGTTAAAGTGAGTGCTATAGCGCTGAGATTATATCACAGCAATGCACAGACTTGACGGAAGTAGATAAACGCAGTATATTGATTTCAGCCGCAGTTAAGTGACCGACTGTGAGGGTGATTAACCATCATGGCTATTCGGTTTGACGCCTCGGAAAGACGAGGATACAACAGGCAATAGCATTGCTGATTTAATGATGAGCATAGTTAAATCAGGTGAACAGTGTTATTTCCGTTGTGATGAATGCGCAGGCTGATGCGATATATATGAGATAAGCGCCCGGGTTGATCGCCGCTAAACGTGTACATAATAGCCTAAAAATATAGATTGGCACCTAATGCCGGATTTCAGTACCGGCCACCACAACCAAATCATCCCTGCACCACCACCCTTTAGCCGCCCAGTGCGGCATTTTTTTATTCTCCGTACCGGATGAGCAGTGAAATCTGGATTGCAACCCGCTTCTCTTCGGTCTGCATCGGCGTCTGGAGTGGATTAAGCAGGCGTACATACCCCAGGCATGAATCAACCGCATGGTCTTTCACGTACTGCATGATTTCGCGTCCGCGCGTCACAATATCCTTCAGGTCGGTTCCGCCCTGGACGCCAACAACCCACACTGTAGCGAAATAATCGTTGGACAAGTCATCGGTTACAGATGTGCCGCCAGCTGGCTGAATAACAATGAACTTATCTGTAGCCTTCCCGGTGTCGCGCCAGAACATCTCCTGAACCTTATAGCCATCAGTCATGCCTGCATCTTTAAGGTACGCAGTCACGCGCTCTGTCATGTCAATCATAGCAACTCCTCGTGTTTCGTTGATTATACATGTTTGACTTGGTTAAAACATTATTGCATAATTTGCAAATTGAAAAATGAGGATGTGATATGAATACTGTCAAAAACCCATTCGAAGTTATCTATGGCAAAGGTCCAGATGCTGAAGTTGCAGCCATTAAAAGCAAGTTGGTGATTCTGCTGACTGATAGGTTAAGAAGATCAGGCTTAACCCAAAAGGAGTGGTCATCAAAACTTGGCTGCTCAGAATCAGAAATAAGCAGAGTAAAAAACGGACAGATATCAGGTGTTTCAATAGAGAAAATATTAAAACACCTATTTTCATTGGGTTTTTCTCTCAATGCAATCCTGGAGGTTTGTGATTCAACGCCAGTATCAATGCGGATCAATATTAAATGAATAATGCATGCGAATACAAAAGACTATCATCAAGATTGAGATATGAGCCAGATACAGGTAACTTTTTCTGGCTTATTGGTTGTGGAAAGGTAAAGCCTGGTGATAAAGCTAGCTACATTAAAGACTCTGGATACATAACTCTTGGCAAGCGCAGGGTCCCTGCCCACAGGGTTGCGTGGTTCATTTTTTACAAAGAAAACCCACCTGAATTTATAGATCACATCAATGGAGATAGATGTGACAACAGAATTTGCAATTTACGCGCTGCAACAATCAGCCAGAACCAAATGAATAAAAAGAAGGGGCTGTCAAACACATCTGGAGTAAAAGGCGTTCACTTTGACTCATGGTCAGGTCGCTGGCGTGCAGAAATTAAATTAAATGGAATCAAAATGAAAATCGGAAGGTTCACATCAAAAGAGGAGGCGCACAAAGCTTACTGCGAAAAGGCTAAGGAGCTTTTTGGAGAGTTCTGGAATCCTGGTTAAATTTTCATCTCTCGCATTATTGCGCTGTAAACTGATTGCCTGGTGTTTTCGACAGCCTTGTCTAGGAACTTGCTCTCACCATTTGGACCCCAATACGCTCCATTACCATTTGCACGCGGCTGGCCTTTCAGCTTGCCGCTGGCGCTATGCACGTACAGCGCGTAATTGGCAGAGTAGCCAATACGACCGGTAACACGAGTGCCATTCACGTCAATGGCTCGGTACTGACTGTTAATCAGGGTACTGGTGTCAATAGGCGTCATGCTGGCTGCTTCAGTAGCAATGATGATGCTTGCACTGGTCAGCGCGGCCACAATCTTCTGAGAAGAAATCTCATCGACAATCTTATTCAGGTTTTGCTGCGCCTGCTTCAGGCCCATCAGTTTACCAGCCATCACTACCCCGTCAGAATTGCAAAGTCAGGCGGCTCGGTGCGGTCGAACACGTTGCCATAGTTAATCACGTTCAGCACTTCCTGCGCGCCAGCATCCAGCGGGTTAGTCTCGGAAGACACACCAAGGACGATGTAGTCGTGCTCTTTAATGCCGATGTATTCAGTCCAGTAGGTGTCTTTGGCGACGATTTCATTGCCTGACTGGTCGGTAATGACCTTGCCGTTAAATCCATAGTCGCACATGATTGCTACTGGTGCAGAGAATCCACCATCAACCGCCATCGGGTCATCCTCATCTGGCTCCTGTCGATGCCATACGGTAGCTGACTGTGTATAACTCCAATTAGCTAGCGAGGTCAATTGAAGCACCTCCGTGAGCCAGTAACCACCTTGAAGAATGGCTTGGCGCTCTCGTTAGGGTCAGCAACCAAATCACCCGCGCATCCCGCAGGGTCAAGCAGGCGCATCTGGTTGTAGAGAGTTGACCATGGCTTGGTGCCATAAGCGAATGACTGGCTTGCACCCGATGGTGCTGACTGACTTGTGACATAGCGGCCTGAGGTCGATGTGGAAAGAAGCAAAGCTGCATAAAGTAGGATTGCACTCTGTCGGCACTCATCACCAGGGTAATTCAGCTCCAGGCATTCAGTGATTGAATCCAGTAGACACAGAATGCCAGTGGCCTCAATCAGGCTGAATGACACGCCACGCGATGCCAGCGCAGCAATTAACTCATCGGTCGTTGGGGCGGCCATATTTCTTCTCCATACGGGCTTTCCACCACATTTCGAAAATGTTCTTCACCACAAGTGAAATGGCACCAGCGATTGATGCTACTGCTGCCCATTCAGTTATAGTAAGGTCCATAAAGCCTGCCACCTGTGTGATAATCTTTTCCTGTTCGGCTGCCTTAAGTCCTAAACCGGTCCCAATAGAAGCGTAGCCAGCCTTATCGATTATCTGGCCCGCCGTTCCGTTGATCACCTGCTCTGCGGCCTGTCGAAATCCTTCGTTCATTTCTCACCTCGCTGATGATGTATCGCCAGCACTTGTAAATCTGCCAGAGCCCGTAGGCCAGTGCTGCGACCCCAATTAATATGTCCAATTTCGCCACCCCATTTAGTCGCGCACGAAAGGTTGAAGAGATGGATGGCGACCACTAAGAATGCATACTCAGAGTGTAGTGGAGTTTCAACAGGCGTGATGTACTGCCAGGTAAAAGACTCCACCGCAACGAGCCATTCATAAATACACATTGATAGTGAACACAGCGCCAGTTGTGGCGACTTACGCAAAAGCAAAGGCGGAATAAGCCAAATCATGCTTTGCGCCAGGAAATAAATAAACTCCGGGCTTGATGGTGTATTGGTCAGGTAATCAATGATTGCGCCAGCCAGGACATCGGACATAAACAGCGCGGGAAGGAACATGGCAAACGCCAGTCGCCGCGTGTAAATGACAGCACCTAAATACATCAGTGCCACAATGATGTCGAGGCTGGCTGCCATATCAGCGCTTACCGCGACCAGGAGAACGTGAGCTGCCATTTGGTTTGACTGCGGAGCCGCCCTGTTTTGGTTTTGGTGCTGCCGGTTTTGACTGTGCCATTTAATTAAATCCTCTTTATATTGGTGCTGAGATTGTATCACATGTTGACAGCATGCTGGTGATGCAGTAGATTTAGTGTCGTAGATATTAATTATAAATGTGGAGAACAAAATGAAATTGCTTGAGCTGTTAGCGCAGGAATTGCCGAAGCTTGGTGGCTGGCCAAGTGACTGCGAGAAAATTGAAATGTCTGGGATGGGTAAATTATTCGGTTCGCGATTTGAGTACCTTTTTGATGGCAAGATATTCCCTAAGACATGCGATTGGAAGGATGGAGTTGTAACTCGCGAGGAATATGAATCCGCCCTGGCAGCATCAAAGCAGCCTGAATGGGATGGTGAAGGGTTGCCACCGGTTGGATGTGAGTGCATGGTGAAGGGTGAGATAAGGGATGATAATTTTTATAAATGCAAGATACTTAATCACACAATTTTCAGAGGTATTGATTGTGCGGTTTTCCAAACAGATAAAACAGTTAGCGTATGCTCAGCTAAATATTTCCGCCCAATCCGCACCGAAGCAGAGCGCAAGCGTCAATCTACTATTGATGATATTACAGAAACCATAATTTACTTCTATGGAAACCCAAAAGGCGCTGAGTCATATAAACTGTTGGCCGAGCGAATTATTGAAGCAATTGAGATAAACAAAATACCAGGAATCAAATTAGAAAATTAAAACAAAGCCCCTTAATCGGGGCTTTTTATTAGGTCATGGATTGTGTGAAGCAGCTTACAATCGTGGCATTTGTTCCTGAAAGCCTGTTTATCTGGAAGTACCAGCCAGCCGGAACGTCAGCGGTTAACTGGCCACCATCCTGTACTGCCGCGCCAATCATCAGTGATATTCCAACCATTCCAGACTCCCATACTCCAACAGAGAATCCACCGCTTCCACCAGGGGCAACTGACGCAGCGCTTGGGCCAACGCGTAACTCAACCCTGTCATTGACAGTTCCAGCTACGGTGACGGTCTGCGTTGACCTGGCGTTGAGCATTATTTTAAACGGCTTGGTCAGGTCGCTGTGTTGATATGCAGTGGCAACGGCAACTGTACGTGAAGCCATAGCTTGCGGCGAATAGTTTGCTCCATTCGTGCCATTCGTGCCATTAGTTCCGTTGGAACCCGGCAAGCCATCCGTAGCCTGATAAGCTACAGCATAAGCAGTTGAAGTGCTCCCATCAGTGAATGTCAGTAATATTCTCGTCCACAGATATGTGCCTTTGGAAACTGAAGGAATAGTGCTTGTCCAAACACCAGTTGGTGGAGTTATACCCGATGATGACTGCTGGTAAGTAATGCTCTGTGAGGCAATGCCGTTACCATTTGTTCCATTGGTGCCGTTTGAACCATTGCTACCAGCAGCGCCGTCCAGGCCCTGATATGATACAGAGTGATAGGTCAGGCTGGATGCATCGTTCATTGTCTGAGTGACGCGTGTCCACAGATACTGACCCTTAGCAACAGACGGGATTGTCGTCAGCCAGGTCCCCGCAGGCGTTGCCGTCCCGGAAGATGAAGCCTGGTAAGTGACAGACTGTGATGCCACGCCATTGCCATTACTGCCCGTCAATCCGTCCTGCCCCTGGTAGGCGCTCGTATATGCAGTCGAAGAGGTATTGTCACTCAGTGTCGTGACAGTCCTTGTCCAGAGGTATCCGCCTTTTGCCACTGCTGGCATGGTTGTCAGCCATGTGCCTGATGGTATTGTTGCTCCCGAATTACTGGCCTGATAGGTCACTGACTGTGAAGTAATGCCAGTGCCGTTGGCACCAGGTGGCAACGTTAAATTTAATGTCTGGTTTGGTGAATTGCCGGTGATCGTCGCAGCCGCAGGGCCGCTTGTGACGTTACCGATTGAGAGAGTGTTATTGGCGCCATTCACCCCAGCCATAGGAATGGGCAGCCCGAGGTTTAACACCTGATTAGGTGATTCACCTGTAATGCTTGCTGTTGGGGTTGAGCCAGCAGGCAATGGAACTACAGTTCCGATTGAAATGACGTTATTTGGCGCGTTGTTACCATCAGTGCCATTAAATGGAAGTGGTATGCCAAAATTAATAGTCTGCTCTGGCGCTGAGCCTGTTATTTGCACAGTTGGCTGACTTCCGGCTGGCAGAGCCGACACAGTACCGACTTTCATTGAGGCATTAGTGCCATTAACACCATCCCTTGGCGCGGGCATTGAAAAATTGATAGTCTGTGACGGTGAGTTACCCGTTATCGTGATTTGCGGCGCGCTGCCAGATGGCAACTGCTGCACTGTGCCGACGCTAAGCGAGTTTGCTGGTCCTGGGTCACCTTTCATGTCGGCGGTGCTCATCAGATTCTGCCAGCTAGTATCATCCTGATGTTGCCATTGAATCCATCCTGAATTAACCCTAAGATTGACAGGCTTGCCATCAGCACCTGAAATATCAGTTAGTGGAATCAGATTGCGCCATGCTATTTCCCCCTGGTACCGCCACTGAATGTAGCCGCTCCCCTGCTGTAACTCCACTGGCCTGCCGTCTGCGCCTGGTTGACCGCCGCCCCTTCTGTTTGGATATGGCATGTTAATTACCTCTTATAAACGACGACTGATGCAGTAGTTGCGCCCTGAATGCCAACAAAGCGCACGCGCGCCTGTGTGCATAGCCCGTCCATCATGGGTGGCGTGTAGCTACTGATACCAGCAGTAACGAGCGTGGCATTGACGGGAGAGCCAACAGCCGGAAGCCAGTTTAGTGCAACAGGCAGGCCGTAAACAAATATCTGGCCAGCAGTTGGCGTTACCGGATTGCCCGCAGTATCAAAGAATTCAATGTAAGCATCAACCCGGTCAGAGTCAGCCCCCATAAGTGGAGATGTATAACTGACATCTGGTAATGTTACCGGAAGGCGGTTAGAGCCTGTCGTGCCGTTTGTGAGAACGTTATATCGCTGTGCCATGTAGCCCCCTGTTGATGGGTAATAAAAAACCCGCATTAGCGGGTTTAATATATTTCAAAATGCTACTCAGCGCATTAAGATTTGGTCTTTGGTGCTGTCTTTTCTTTCGGAGTGGCAACTTCGAACTCTTTGTCGCCATCAGCATTAACTTCAGCGACTTTTGATTGCCAGAAATCAGGCAGATCGTCATGAGTGAATTCTTCGCCAACCTCAAGCTGGCGCATCACTCCTTTTTCCAGGATGTTAAGCCCGGAGTGCGTCACGCGGTATTTTTTCT
>Ga0157368_1000056_pt1 | contig 47066 bp, 55 predicted proteins | sample AttbisABBM3_FD_113146 | JGI IMG/M metagenome (GOLD analysis project Ga0157368, IMG submission 113146) | Fungus gardens microbial communities from leaf cutter ant in Botucatu, State of São Paulo, Brazil - Atta bisphaerica ABBM3 | ecosystem: Host-associated > Fungi > Mycelium > Unclassified ... | reverse complement strand
CAAGCAGACAGCTATAGTTGTCCATATTGGCACAACCATTTCAATCGTGAGTGGCATGGTAGAAAACAACAGGAACTCTTTTGAAAGTAGAGTACAGTAATGTAGCAATCCTGTTAGTCAATTTTAGTTAGTTTCTCCTTCTTTTCCTTTTCCTTTTCCTTTTCTTTTTCATGTAGTTTGCCCATCAATGTATTGTAGCTACTAAGTAGTTACTGCAGCCTGCCATTGCACCCCACATTATAAATTGTTGATTTAAAAAAAAAAAAAAGTTGTAATGTAATATTATATAACAGATAATGTCATATAATATAACTATAGTGTGTTAGTCTTATAGATAGCACATGGACTTTAGGGTAGGTTAGTTGTAGATGTGCATAGACCATGGTCTACAGTATATAAGATAGACTAGTTTGTACTAGAAACTTTATTGAGTTCTCTTGTGTACTCAATACATGAGTGTTATACTTTTGCTCTAACTTTGAGCTTAAGTTGAAGTGTGAATCATGCTTAATATCTTATGTTTGAAATGGAGACCTAATATTGAAGACATACTCTTCTTGTTTGCATATAGGCAATGTACTTATGATGTGTCACACACATATCAATTACAAATAGATAACCCTACTACTATCATCAAGTTCATTGCTCTCAAACATCTAGCTCTCCACTATAGCTTTGAGACAAGACCAATATATTTGATAAGTAGTCACTAGCTCCACACTGTGCTATGCTTGCTACTTGAGTTCTTCCAACATCTAATCCTGAGAAACATGCTGCCTTAGCTCACTACATACAGGGTTTTGCATTAGAAATAGCTTCAATATAATATAAATCACATAGGCTCTGTTGTACTAAGTAGTTCTGAGTCAAGACAGTAACCATGACAGGCACAGTGCCTATGAGAAGTTACAAGAAGTAATCCTCTATGATAATCCCAGATGATTAGCTACGCCAATATTGGGCAAGGTCATGGATTCTGTCGAGTACAACTGTAAGGTAAGATGTCTCATTGAGCAAAGCTTCAAAATGTTTGATGGCATCCTCTTCCGTAAGGTCAAGCCTGAATTTTTCTTGGATTTGTTCGTGCACATCACGGTGTTTAATGTCTGGGATATTAGCATCCACCATGAGCGCCACCAAATTCAGAATGAGATTGGCGCTCTTGCGAAGGATGGTAAAAGCGGTGAAGCAGAAATTCTTGAAGCGGGCATAATGTGGAGATTGCGCGCCACCCATACCATCTACCATTTCTTTACAAACTTTGACTGGAGGCGGGAAGGGCTTTGGGTCTCGGCCCAAAATGTAGCCGAAATCAACTGAAATTGATGTTGATTACCGACTACGAGTTGCTCCAAGAAACTGAACGAACCGTGGAAGAAATGACCATCTGGTGCCACCAATAGATTATCAAGATGTCGGTCCCCAACACCAAGAAGGTATGTCACAACACAATATCCCGCTAGTAGAGGCTGTTAGCTTTTCATGGCCTCTGTTGGCATGGTGTACTTACCACAACTTCGGACGAACGTGTCAATCACATTGGGTTCAACACCCGAGGTTCCAATGCTTCCCTCATCTGGGTTATGTACCCGCAGGTAGTTCAATAGATTCCCATGTTCGCTCACAATAGCTGCGATTGTTTTGCTTGGCACAAACTGCGCCATGCCTTGTAGGGGGCCAGTAGCAAGAACAGGATAAGGACTCAGTTTGAGGTCCAAATTCTCTTTGCGCAACAGTCGGTCCATCAGCGTAATCAACTGAATTACAAGCTGATCTTGCCGCATATCATCTCCATCCTTAAAGATAACTGGAAATTCGGATCCATCCGAACATTGAAAGTACAGAAGCAATGGGAAAAGGTTGGATTTGAAGACTGATGATTTATCAGGTATGATCCCCGTCACCTCGATTTTGGCATTGAGAGGCAGCGGGAGTGGTGCCACTGAGGACAAAGTGTTACGTAGATCAGCAAGAAGAGAGCGAAGTCGTTCGATTTTCTTTTGCCGGGGATCCTTCGAGGTTCGTAATTCACGTGCTCGTCTTGCCAGAGTTTCCACCAAAAGACCTTGTCTTCTCATTAGCTCGCGGCGCTCTGAGCCTCCTTCCGACTAGATTGATCATCAGTACATCCGGAACTCCTAGTTGGAGAATGTAGGCACCTCTAGAATCTTGCTCATGAACTTGAATACAACACGACCATACATCTTAGCAGTGACCTTGTCCTCTAGGGCTACTTCTACCATAAGATACCAGTAGAGACTGTTCCCCAAAATTGGATTCTGGACGCCCCTAGTGATGAGGAAGTCAGTCAAACCACTGTCCTCATAAGAAATAGCATTGGGGGCTGAGCGCGAAGATCTCTGGTCACTGACAGCGCTCTCGAATTTGAGTGCTTGTACGAGTTGGAGGAGGTAGAGCAGAAGTTCCTACAACAAGCGTATTGGTACCGCGACAATGATTTGATGCGCACGAAAGCTCACGTCGTCATCCGCACGGCTCAGTTGTTTGACAGCGAAGGCTCTTACTCTGGAGTCGACAGTACTGGGCCCGAGAAGTTCAAGTGCATCATCGATGTCAATTTCAGTCCACATGGGAAGCAGTTCCTCCACCGCCTGCTTTACTTCAAAAGAGTCTCGCCATGTGACGGCCTTGAGGAATTTGGTAAGACCACGTTTATCGCGGGCTAAATAGAACCGAAATTTCCAAACGAGATCTTTCTCTTCTGATGTGAGCTGCCGGCTTGGGGAATAGTTCAGGATGACCTAGGAAAGTATCACTCAGTCTCTGGGAAAAGAAAAATTGACAATTTCCTACCCCCAGCTCATCCCTTATTTTTGCATTCGGCTTCAGTTCTCTATCGTAAGGACTACCTCTGTGGCTCCGAACGAGGCGCCTGTGCTTATCTTCCACGGGATTATCGTGGACAACATCGGGATCAATGACACTCCACAGGGTTACATCATTGTTAATATTGTATAGCAGGTTTGCTGTGGTCAGCTGGGATGAAACGGTACTTGTATGCGTAATGGTTGTTATAGGATGATTGCTAGTTTCCTGAAGGTATATCGGTCCTGGTCCTCTCATGTGGTACTGTATGGCACCTACTGGTTCGCTGAAAATCACAGGAAAATCAAAACGGGGTAGATCAATGTAAAGGAAGAGGTTTTCTGATTTCTCTGTCTCGGCCTGTCGACAAACGTCATACACGAAGCTGATATTTCTGTAAGCCAACGTACGGCATGTATTTCTTCCATTTTCCTGAACGTAAGCTTGTCAAGCCAGTCTGACTTTGGAAGATCTCCTCGCTCATATTTCTTCACGAGCTGGGAACTAGACGTGAAAAAAGCTGAAACAGAAATGAAAAATCATGATACCTTCTCAAGCCTACCCATCTCATCTTGTACTTCCATTTTGCTTGGCGTAGTCGTCTCAACACTGCCATCAGCTTCAACGTCCGGCCATAGCAACAACCTATGTTTTCCACGGCGTAGGGTCCTAACAGCCAAATTTGAATGAGCAAGGAGCTTGCAAGGAAACCTAAATATTCACCATTTCTTTCCAAACAACCTGAAGGTAGAGCCTCCGACAGGGACTGCTGAACGAGGCCCACCAGTGTCCCATACGGTGAATGTCAACTGCGAACTTAGAGGAAGGTCGCAATATCGTATAGGGAGTGTGATCCATTCGTTCCACCTGATGCGCAAGTTTGAGCTGACCATATATGCTGCAGCAAGTGTCCTACTTACGTATATGAGTTTTTGAATGCTTTGAAGGAGGTACGAAACGGAATTGTCAAAGGTTTGTTGTCTGCATTGAGTTGGCAGGTGACATAGAGATCCGAGAGTGTCCTTGTAGTTCGTTCAGATAGAGAGCTTTGATGAGCAGGGGAGTAACCGACGATGATTGTACACCATAGAACCTGAGCTCCGGATTGTCCAAAATTTCAGTAACCGAGCGCGGTTTCCTGACGCCCTCGAGCTGAGATCTGCGGCTAATCAGTGAGTAACATATGCTGAGTCAGATATGCGCCATACATCCTGAAAGTCACCGGAAGCTTGATATCGCAGAGTTTAGCAAAAGAGAAGTCGTCTCGGCTGTCCTTGTCCATAATATTAGAGCATATCCCAAATCCTGCCACCCCAGCTACTTACATAATGGCGTTACCTGCCAACAGAAAATCCTTTAAAAGGTTGACTATTGCAAATATATGTTCAACCCAAACTTCGGCACATAACAGATGGACAATGAAAAAAAAATTATGTACTCAGAAGATCTTGCCACATCGTCACCAAATCCGGCAGTGGTTGTGCAACCACAGTCATTCATTTGTCAAGATTCATGCATATGATTGTCGCAGGAGCTAATCTAAAGACCCATGATCACCGCTTTGATGCTAAGGGCTAGGTAGGTCAACCATAATGCCCAAGGATACTCCAAAATACTGGTCCCAGAATCCCTAGGAAAGGATAATAAATGAAAGTTTGATCAAATAACAGAATAAGACTTGCTGAGGAGGCATGGTAATACTTGAAAGGGGCGTGGCCGTCGAAGTTAGAGCCGAAACAGATCTGCTATTAGTCTTGCTGTTTCCAACCAGTCCTTGCGAATTAAAAGCTAGGGTGGTGTTACTCTGCAAAGCCCAGTGCAATCCACCTAGAACATGAGACAGGAATGTTTCATCCTGAAAAGAGAACTAATGTCTGGCCGAATGATTTCAAAGGATAATCTAGCCCCACCTTCCACGTTTCATTCAGATGCCCAAGGCCTGTATAGAAACTACGACCAGCTGGGCGATCCTGGTCAACGCCACTACCATGCTCCTGATACCATGCTTCGAGTTATTTAGTAAAGAATTGCGTTCGTTGATATCTCAAGTGGGATTCAACCATACCAATGGGATGGGGTACTCCCTGATCAAACTTTCGAACACCATTATCTTTGACAACATGTGAGCTGCCAGAGAAAGAGGACATACTGTGCTTACCGGAGTAGCTGGACTCATTGGCCGCAAGTACAACGATGGCCCCGACAGAACGAGGATCAGACTTGAAATTGTATCTAACATCCATTCAGCGAAAATGGTAAAAAAAAGTGACCAAAGGTCAACTTGCATCTCATCCATCACTTTCCATGTGGTTGGAAGCTCTGCGGTGCTCGGATGACTAGGGCCGATGACGTCTACAATCTAAAGGATTAAGACAATTCAGCCTGAAAATTGGACGGTGCAGAAGCACATACAGCATTTTGCAATTCCGGATGGTAATCAAAGTAGGCTCCTTCTCAAGGTCGGATTGAGAGGCCGGTGACAGATGACTTGATAACTCACCGACTTCCCTTCCATAAAACGATGTCGTCCGGAGACAGTCACTGGCAGAGTGAACCGCTGCGAAATTTCCGCCTTTATTTAAGTAGTTATGAAGTGCAATCTTTCCTGGTTCGTCCAAAACTGTAGTTCTTGATCAGGTACAAACAACCGAACTAGAATGCATGCATGTACGGACCTTCGCCTGTGTTGCTCAGAAAGACAAGTCCGTCATATTTTTGTAAATTATCGTCTGTAAATAGAGATTGGTCCTCGGTTTGATCAAAAACGACATCGATGGTGGACGAATGAGACTTTAAGGCCTCGATGGCAGTAGGAATAGAATCGTGTCGAAATTCGACTGTTCGTGAAAAGATGAGAATACGCGCTATCGAGCCCTCTGCCAGTTCAACGTCAAGTACTAAGAAGCAAATGATGAGACCCAATCTCGACCACAGCCTAGGCGAAAAGGCATTGAGAATATAGAACATGCATGTAGAAAACAGCCTGAGAGGCTTACATGCCTGATTTTGTTGTGAGAGTAACTAGCCAACTGTTTTCCCAACGTCTTGGCATAAATTTGTTGGGATCCTGGGTAGTTGCGAGCTCTATTTGAGCTCTATTTTCAGGCTCAGACGGCGTGTATTCGTTCGTTATTGCTATTTCAACAGCATAGCCCCTCTCAAACGTCGGTAAGAGAATTCTATTTTTTCACCTGCGCAGGCTGGCAACCTCTGCAGTGGATCAGCATATCATTATATTGTGCAGTATGTATATTATTATGATTGGTAAGAGGGGATATGAATGGGTCAGGAAGAAGCATACACAAGAAATCTAAAGAACGTCGGGAAAGCACATGAAGGCACATATGGTGAAGGTGGAGGTCGTCGGGATTGTCTAAAGGCAAAACAAGGTGGTCACTGATGCTGACAATCAGCCTGATGATCCCCAAATTCTTCATCATCATCCTCATCTAGCCAGTCGTCTTCATTACCCTCGCCAAACTGACGTGGGAAACCTTGGTCAAAGAAATTTGGACCAGCTGGATACGAACAAGGACGCACTTCAGTCAAGTCAGTCTCCTCAAACTCAAGATCATCCACTATGCTGGGAAGAGGTTCGATATCGTTCTTCTTGGGTGGGAGCAGAGATTCAAGAGCCTGAAAAAACAGGAGGGTGAGCCGTCAATAGAATATCGCAGATCCTCCTGGCCCTTACCTGCCTGTTGACAGCGTTCAACCAAGTATCGTCTGGCATCTCGATTGAGAGGGCAACATACAGATCGCCCGTTTCATCTGAATGTTTATATATAGGCATTCCTTCGCCTCTCAATACGATCGCCTGATCTGGTTTAATGATTTTTCCCGACGGACTTGACACTTTAATGCCGCGACCATCCAAATGAGTGATAAGAACACGAGAAAAGCCCATCAAAGCCTCCGAGAGAGTAATTTTGACCCGAGTGAGAAGGTCATTACCAGAACGCTCAAAGGAATCATGGGGTTTGGCCTTAAGCTGGATAATGACATCACCCGCAGGTACGTCCGGCTATGTAGCAGGTCAACGCCAGAATCTAAAAGGATCAGATTCGTCACAAACCTCTTGATCACCAGCACCGGCAAGAACTATTCTCTGTCCGTCTGTCATTCCTCTCTCAATGAAAATCTCCTGCCGAACTTTCTCCTTCGCAGTTTTGCTTCCTTTACACTTCTTACACCTTGGGTCTATGATTAGAAACAAATTAATACATGAACAACTATATACCTATCTTTCTCCTTCAACATCTCTCCTACCCCTTTGCACTCTCGGCACTGTGCTCTTGACGTAGCAAGTTGATTTGTAGCAATCTGCTGACCGCTTTTCATCAGAGATCTCTCCTGTACCTTAGGAGGACTTACTTGCGTCTGCACAAATTCCCAACCCTTCCCCGAACATTTGAAACACGACTTGGGTTTAGCGCTGCCTTTGGCTCCAGAGCTGTGCACCAATTCAGCTCAGGTGTCACAAAATCTAGACAGAAAGACACACCCTTTGCATGTCGAGCATATGATCTCCTTCTCCATGTTCAATTTCACAGGTTTCCCGTTGTATAAATCCTCGAGTGTAACGTCATAAGGAACAGTGGTGTCCTCGCCTTTTCTGCGTTTCGGCCCTGGTCCAAAGTTGTAACTAAAGGTCGGACCACTAGGGCTGAAGAATTGTTCAAATAGTTCATCCAAGCCAGTAGCTCCTGTGCCTTGCCCAGATAACCCTTCCATTCCATGGGTATCGTAAATGTGTCGCGTTTGTGAATCACTCAATATTTCGTAGCTGAGCACCCGTTAATTGGTACTGATCCTTGCTAACAAGGATCCACATACGCCGCGCCTATTTCTTGGAATTTGACCCCAGCCTCTGGATTATTAATATTCTTGTCCTAGCGAGCGTGCGAGTGGCAACTGTAGCCAAAGAAATGGGGTCCAAAGTCATAGGCTTACAGGATGATGTTCCATAGCCTATACATTGAGTTAACACTTAGGTTGAATCAAAATCAACGGAACGCAAACCTTTTTTCGGTAGGCTTTTTTGATTTCAGCTGTCGCCAATTTGACTGAGATTAATACAAAGATACGGAAATCGTATAGCCACCTTCGCTTGCATCTTGTGCAACACCAAGAAGGTCGTAAAGCTCTGTTTCAATCGTCACTGAAGTAGAGTTTCAATTTGAAACTTCCGCGAGATAGGTATGTCAAGCCAGAAGACCTACTTTCCAAGAGTCAGTAAATACACGTAGAGAAAGAACGGGAGGGGGAAAGTATTTTGTAAACACGCTCGAAGCCTGTATGAAGGAATTTTGTGATCGGAGTTCGAAAAAGCTATTATATACGAATTTGAGGCGACACTTTGTTGTCTCCTTTCTCCGTTTCTCTACGGTGAGTTTGACTTTTCTTGCTCTTTGCTATCTTGTATGATGTGTCAATATCAATTATCTACATTGTCTAACACGGGGAGGCTCGTGGATGACGAAGAAAGCTACTGATCTTTCCTTCATGTTTTCATTCTCTAATATCTCCCTTCTACTAGGCAAATCTGATGGGTTCTTGGTCTTGTACGTAGGGCAGCCCTCGCTGATATGGTTTCCATTCTCAAACATTTGATTTTCTAAATTGTTTCCTCATGTATCTGAACGATTGTCATAAAGTTCAACATGAATTTCTACTTTGAAGCTGCCAAAATATTGGACCGACTGGATGCAAAACAAGGTTCGATCAAGGGTATCGTTTCTTCTTTGCCGGAAAGGAGTAGGAAAAGAACTGCTGCGTTGATCATTGAAACTCTCAAATGTGTGTCCAGCCTTGTTGATGTCTGTCCAAATGAAAACTTAGGTTGACAGACAAAACTGCACTGACGGAAGTCATTCAGAAATCTCAATTGCTCAAACAAGAACGGAAGATTCAATCTCCAAACCTAGCTTTAGTCCTCGTTCATGACTTGCTGCTCGCTGGAGGAATGCAGGCAGGAGATGGTACTATCAAGCAAGCCATCTTACGTCACAAAACGAGGCTCAATGCAGAATTTGCCCAACTGAAAATCAAACAGGGAGTTGTCTGTAATTCTGATTTGGTACAAGAAGCAGCTGTTAAGGCCTGTAAGCGATCGTCCGTATTTCAGTAGTTGGTATTGCTCAACCCGCGGATTTAGCGAAGATACCTCGTTACATTCGCATCAATACAAAGCTCTGGACGACCAACGAAGCTGCTGAGTATTTCACGAATAAAGGTTTTTCAGTCGGTGATCCTTTGGAGTCAAGGTCTGCTAGTTTTAATCTGCTTCCTACGTCCTGAGTCAGCCATTCGAACCAGCACCTCTTTCGCTCGAGACAACCACATTCCCGATCTTCTCGTATTTCCTCCTCAAATTTCGTTCCAAGATGATTCCGCGTATACTGCTGGCAAAATCATCCTCCAAGATAAAGCCTCCTGTTTTCCGGCTTTTGTTCTTTCTCCTCCTGCACACGATAAAGCCGTTGTCATAGATGCTACAGCTGCTCCGGGAAATAAGACATCGCATTTGAGTACTCTTATGAAAGGGAAAGGCAAGGTATGCTCGCTGTTCAGACCCTTGATTCGTGCATGAAACGGGCTCAACTGTTTTCATTAGCTTTATGCGTTCGAACGGAACTGCAAACGGTTTAGAACACTAAAAATGATGCTTCAGAGAGCTGCCTGCGATAACGTGGAGCCTCTTAATGTTGACTTCCTTACGATTGACCCGTTTGATTCTCAATTTAGATCGGTTACCCATATGTAACTCACTCCCCTCTTCAGTCCATGCTTTGCCTTACTACGCTTTTCAGACTTTTGGACCCATCTTGCAGTGGCTCGGGTATAGTCAATCGCCTTGACCACCTCCTTGGCACCGGTAAGCTATAACTTTCACTGCTCAACTTTTTCCTTCACTTAATTCGACGAGGAAAGGGGATGGCAATGAAGATGAAGACGTAGAACGACTCAACAACCTTGCTTCATTTCAGCTCAAAATGATCAGGCATGCGATGCGATGTAGGTGCTTAACTCAGTTCTTTCCTTGTCACATTATTTGACTTTCTATGTCAAGTTCCCAGTGCTCAGAAGATAGTTTACTCAACATGCAGTATACACGCCATCGAGAATGAACATGTCATCTCGTCCGCTTTGGAATCTGAAGAAGCCACAACTGCCGGATTCATTTTAGCTTCGCCCCAGGAAGTACTTCCAACATGGCAGCGGCGAGGCTATCGCAACGAGATGAGAAAAGGTGTGATTTTCGCAACAAAGGATAGAGGTATTGCAATATTTATATCGTCTTCAGGCGACCCAATGGCGGTTATTCGTTGTCTCCCAGGAGAAGATGCTACTAACGGATTCTTTGTTTCTTGTTTTGTCAAAAAGTCTCCAGGGAAGAGACGGGTAACACAACTGCAAAATGATGCACTCAACCAAGGTAGGAAGAAATCCAAGACCAAGTAGGACGATTCGAGATCACTACAGGCATGTATTCTGTGAAACCACATCCAGAAATGAGAGACATACAGTGAGAATGAGCTGTATCAGATTCAATGAATAGTTAGTCGTATGAACTGGCCTAACCCTTCAACCGAACGCGAAGACGAAAGCTTCGTTCGACTTGAATGGTAACCTATCAAGTGAGTGCGAAAAGCCTGGAAGAATTAGGGCAGAGTCGAAAGACCTGTGCTAGTGAGGTTATGGGAAACTTTAGTGCTGATAAGCTATTACTGTGGTAGGCCATGCGTGCATTCAACTCTGTTGTTGAGCATATTGGCCTTGGTAGTAGGACGCGTAACTGGAATAGTCTTGAGATTGTTGATAGCCACCCTGCTGATAACCGGCCCAGGCATTTCCACCTGCACCATAACCTGGGTAACCTCCACTATATGTCTGAGGAGGACGATAACCTTGCTGATTTGTGGTGACCGGTTGTTGCCAATTTTCGGGACGACGCCAAGGAGGGATATTAGAACCACCTGCCGTGATATCATGACCCATACCAGGACCACTCCAGGACTTGCCACCCTCGGCTCCTCCACCAGTGCCTTCACCTAGCTCGGCCATCAAACTAGCGTACTCGGAGTCGAAGCCCCTCATCTGTTGAGGCGGCGGCGGTGGCGCATTGGGGTCTTTGTTCACTGTGCAATCCCTCGCCATATGTCCAGCACTACCACAAACACGACAGATGATATTAGCAGTGAAGTTTCGTTGCTCTGGACAATCATATTTCCGGTGACCAACACCACCGCAATTTTGGCAAATTTGGTTTTCGTCATCCCGAAGAGTACCATTCAAAGCTGCAAGTTCTCGGAGCTGGTTACGCTTGTGATCGTTCTGACCTTCCGGTGTGGAAGCTGCCTGGAAATTGATGAGACGTTTACAGAATGAAAAGATAAGAGGAGACTCACGGTTTCAATGACTTTATTAATCAGCTTGACACAAGTTGCTACTTTATCCTCAGAATCAGCGATGACCAAGCAGTGAAGATCTTCCTCTGCGTCCTCAGCGTATTGATCAGGCCTGGCCTTCCCTTCCTTGACACTCCCTTTGCCACGGATGCTAATCTTGGCACCACTGTCACGTTCCATTTTCTTGAGACTGTTGCCACGAGGACCAACTAACAAGCCGAAGAAATTGATCTCGGGAAACTCTTTGACAGGAATATAAACCTTTTCGGAGGGCCGCTGAGATCGTTTTTGTTGATGGTACTCTACTGGCGGACGAAAATTAGGATCATTCTTCATGGCACGATCCACGAGCTTAATGCGCTCGTCTTCAAGCTTTTTGCGATATCTGACTTCGCGGGTATTTGTCCTGCGGCCATGAGCATCATAGATAGGTGGAGGGGATGGAGACCTGATTTGGATTGAAAATTAGTTAGTATATGCGGTCAAAATAGTGATACAACAAGAAACAATACCTCTCGCGTTCAGGAGGGATATAATCGTTGAGCCTGAGTTTGCGATTTATTTCCTCTAGCCGTAAATGGATGGCATAAACATCAAGCTGCGCTTGAGAAACTCCAGCAGAATTTATTGCAGTTGGTAGACCAGGTATATCGGTTTTAGCTTCACCCCAGCGACTGCGCCGCTTACGCGGAGCATTGGGATCAACTAAAGCAAGTAAGAAAACAGTAACAGGTCAGGGTTAGTATCTAGTCAGTAGTCATGCAGCTCTTTCAGCGCCCATAACTTGAGGCGTCTGTGCCAACTCGCTACGACAGCGTGGACCACCAAAGCTTGCCGGAAAATAGTGAGAATGAGTCAACTAGCCTCGAGCTTACCTTTGGGATCTCCTCTATTTGGCGATTCTTCACGCCCCCGCTTCCCCGGACTATCTGTATCCTGCTCACGTTGACGCGGATACACGGAAGAAGAGGGTTGTGCAAGTTGCGGGGGAAGGACCTCATCCACATGTACGGGTCCGAAACGGCGGCGTTGACCGAGAGGAACTAGAAATTTTTTAGCAATGGCATGAGGACGAAAACCAGTAGACGCTTACCGTCGTTTGTGCCAGTTATTTGCTTTGTTGCGGGTCTCCACATGACTTATAGACAAGAAAATATAAGATAAAAATCAGAGGATCGTGACGGTGGTGGTATGAAGACAAGGGGCACAAGTTCTAACTCCGACGATTACTCATCTGACGAGTCCGCGTTGAGGGATTGTCTCGCACTATTTATTGACAATGTCCAATAAACGTAGTGCAGATGGTGAGGTCTTCCATGATGTTCAGGGGCGGAGTTGACAGCACCGGCAGACTCAGCATATCCGTCCAAGCGGCCCCGCAAAAGCAACGACCTTGGCGATTATATGGACGTAAACAATGAAGACGACGTGATACCACCATCTCCTCCTGACGCAGCTATCGTGCCTCGTGGTGCTACCATCAACTTTACTGCCCTAACGCGCAAACTAGCTGAGGCAAAGCGGAAGGACAAAGATATTATAAACCTCAGTTCTCTTGAGGTACACCGCCAGCAGCAAGATGCTTTGGTTTCGCATATTTTCAACGAGCAGGACTTCTCATGGCTACATCTCAAAATTGACCATGCCTCACGGCCGCTTTGGATCAGCCCAGATGATGGCCATATCATTCTGGAAGCCTTTTCACCCATCGCAGAGCAGGCACAGGATTTCTTGACGGCTATTAGCGAGCCGGTCAGCAGGTATGTTAAGGCTTGATGCATAATGGAGTAGGAGGATTGTCATCCATGCATTGCAGACCTACTTTCATCCACGAATACAAATTGACTTCGTATTCACTATACGCTGCTGTTTCGGTCGGACTGCAGACGGAGGATATCATTGATGTTCGTCTGACATCTTGTTAAGTTTGACGACCACTCATTGGGTCTCGTAAAGGTCCTGAACCGACTGTCAAAAGTTCCCGTGCCAGACAGCATCACATCATTCATAAGAGAACGTACGCTAAGTTATGGAAAGGTCAAACTGGTCCTTAAGCACAACAAGTACTATGTAGAATCGAGTCACCCAGAGACCCTTCAACTTCTTCTTAAGGATCGAATCATTCGCGAAGCTAGGCTTTTCTCTATACAACAGGACAACAGTATTAAGGCAACGACATTTACGACTTCAAAGGCCCCGGTGAAGGGCAATCTCGTGATTCCTGGTACCAAGGAGGCTAAGAAGGATGAAGCCACATCCGGAAAGACATCTGCCGCTGCTAATACGTCTGATGCAAACTTGTTCACATCTGTAGTCGGGGTTGAATCAGGTATGCGTTATCTCAACGGCTTGCTCTTTGACTTCATCGCCTTTTAGATGAAATTGACGAAGACGACGATAATGTCCATGCTTTTGAAATCCACGACTCAAAGATCGATGTCGGTTTTCTCCTGATTCCATGAGGTGGGACTGCTCATTTTTTCGTAGGAAGTCAAGAAACGTTGCAATGAACTTGAATATCCCATGTTGGAGGAGTACGATTTTAGAAATGACACCGTGAATGCCAACCTGGACATTGACCTCAAACCTGCTACTGTCATTCGGCCATATCAGGAAACAAGTTTGAGTAAGATGTTTGGTAACGGGTTTGTCAAATTCTCCCTCGTCTTTATACTGTATGAATGCTAAAGAATGTTCAGCCGTGCGCGGTCAGGCATTATTGTGCTACCATGTGGTGCAGGTAAGACGTTGGTTGGGATTACCGCGGCATGCACTATCAAAAAGTCCTGCCTTGTCTTGTGCACATCCTCGTAAGTGTCCATATCATGGAATACTCAGTGTCTTGACGTCTCTAAAAAGGGTCTCAGTCATGCAATGGAAACAACAGTTCATGCAATGGTCGAATATCACTGATCGCCAAATTGCTGTGTTCACGGCGGACCAGAAGGAGAAGGTGAGCTCGATAATGCGATTGTGGCGTTTCTTTAACTCCATCTCCCAGTTCGCTGGAGACAGCGGCATTGTCGTATCTACGTATTCCATGGTTGCAAATACCCACAATCGATCGCATGAATCGAAGAAAATGATGGAATTCTTGACCTCTCGAGAGTGGGGGTTCATTCTCCTTGACGAAGTCCATGTTGTACCTGCAGCCATGTTTCGAAGGGTGGTGACTACAATCAAGGCTCACTCTAAACTTGGCCTGACTGGTAAGTCGTCTACCCGATTAACGTCAATTCCAACACTAAATTATAGACAGCTACCCTTGTTCGAGAAGATGACAAGATCGCAGATCTGAATTACATGATTGGGCCGAAGCTTTATGAAGCTAATTGGATGTAAGTTTTTCCCCTTTTGTTCTTTATCGCACCCTGAATCTTCTCACACTTCTTATATTGATCACATAAATTGTTTATCATCGATAGGGATCTTGCCGCAAAAGGCCATATCGCAAATGTTCAGGTACATTTCATTCTATCTACCTGCTCTTGTCGGGGCTTAACTTTCAACAGTGTGCCGAAGTATGGTGTCCCATGACGCCTGAGTTCTATGGCCAGTATCTTCGAGAACAGTCGAGAAAGCGAATGCTGTTGTACTGCATGAATCCCAACAAGTTTCAGGCATGCCAATTCTTGATCAAATATCATGAAGATCGGGGTGACAAGGTCATTGTCTTTTCTGACAATGTATATGCCCTAGAAGTATGTTGGCCTCCGACTGAGCTATTCTACCGTTCACATGGCATACAAGGCATATGCAAGGCGCCTCAATAAACTGTATATTCACGGAGGCACTGGACAAGTTGAGAGAATGCGCATTTTGTCTCACTTCCAGCATAGCCCCAAGGTTAACACCATCTTCTTATCCAAAGTAAAGTTTTTCCGATGTTCCAGATATCTCCATGCTAACCCCCGCCGTCAGGTTGGTGACACATCCATCGATTTGCCTGAGGCCACTTGCCTCATTCAAATCTCTTCGCACTTTGGATCACGGCGACAAGAGGCCCAGCGACTTGGTAAGTTACTACGAGTACTCGGATGTCCCAGCTCCTGATCAACCATCTCTACAGGTCGCATTTTGCGTGCCAAAAGACGCAATGACGAAGGCTTTAATGCTTTCTTTTACTCTCTTGTTTCGAAAGATACCCAGGAAATGTACTACAGTACCAAGCGTCAGCAATTCCTTATCGATCAAGGCTATGCATTCAAGGTTATCACCCACCTCGATGGGCTATCAGACATGCCCGACCTCGTGTACAGGACAAGAGATGAGCAAATTGAATTATTACAGTCTGTGCTTCTTGCGAACGAAAGCGAAGCGGAACTTGGATCTGATATCCGTGGATCTGAAGGCGATCTTGCTGGCACTGTTACATCAAAAGATTTCGGGCCAACGAGGTTCCCTACTGCCCAGAGGACCGCAGGCTCACTTAGTGCATTGAGTGGAGCGCAGCATATGTCATACATCGAACAGAACAAGTCGGTTAACAAGAAGCTGACGAAGGAAGTGGCTCCACGCCACAAACTATTTGCTAGACGTGATAAGGACAAGGTGGCAGCTCGGAAGGAAGCTCGAAACCTTGGTCGAGGCTAGACTGTAGAACGTAAGAATCCGAATTTTATACCTCACTGGTAGAGCCCAGCATGAGGTCTGTGATAGACTCAATAGCTGCATTGATTGTTCCTACTTATATTGACGACTTTGCTGGCTGGGTAGTCGTAATACACAGCCACCTGCAACGAAGCCGAGAAGCAGCGATTTTAAAGTTCCCCATTAGTATACTAGCCTGAAGCACTCCTGAAGCGCTCTCCAAAATGCGGCGAAACAAGCGGAAAATGGGTATTTTCAATTCTCAGGGTTATGGCTTGGGTCGATCGGGTTCTTCAGCCCGGAGAATTTGCATGACCCAACAACCGATCTGCCTCCTTGGTGGTCCGCTTATATACGTTCCGATCCTGGATAACCATTTTCTATCGTACTTTAATCCGTTCTGCTTCTCTTCAATGTCCTCCAAGCGGGGTCGTAAAAGAGACGACAATCTTCCCTTCAGCCAGTCGCGGGAGGCACAGCGTGATTTTCGCCGGAGATGTCGAAACCATTTGGAGGTATGTTCTTACACGTTGGCTCCGAGTTATCAATTATCTCCCATTGACCAGAACATTCCGTTTGTCTCAGGAATTGCAGCAACGAGTTGAAGAACTCGAAGAAGAGAATTATTGGTTTAGAATGACCCTCGGACTTCCCCCCTCAAATAGGCCACCACTGGGCAGGGGCCCAACGGGCCGAGACAAATCAAAGATTTATGAGAGGACTCCCGTGTCTAGCGGCCAGTCCAGTTCGACTTCCATACCGAATCAGGAGCTTTTTTCTAACCCATCTTCACACACCATTAATGTTTCGAAGTCTTCTGTCTGTGCGAAACCGATGCGTCCAACCGACGCTCACTCGCCATGGGTCAATATCACATCGCCTGAAGGGCATCAGTCAGAGGTGCGGCAGCAGACGAATCCCTCGTATCAACCCTCACCCCCAGTGGCACCTTTACCTCTAAAGTACTCCCCCTACCCCTATCTCAACAACTCGTTACCTACTTCATCTTCTCGAAATTCGACATCCAATACTCTTAGCACCTCAGTGCATTCTCATTCCTCCGACGGTTCCTTGCAACATAACTATAGTGGGCGGAATCTACGATATCCTACATTACGTGGCGATCCTTATACCTCGTCTCCATTTGAAGCTCAGCACCATGGTAATTTACATGGTCAAAGTCCCTCACCCGCTGCTTCTCTATATCCTCAGATTCGGCACCAGCCATCGCAGCATACGAGAGACTCTCCAGTATCATATGCCCCGGCTCATCGACGGGCTGACCTGCAAAATTCTCATACGCTTTCCGAACTGGCTCCGATTCAAGACCACCATTCGCCACCAGCTCGATACCTAGGTGGTGCAAGACGCTCGACGCCACCACACTTGTGAATCGTTTTTGTTGCTCGGATAGCTGCCTCAATCATCTACTCCTTGCTTTATTGCCCACCTCGGTGAACACTCGCGCTTGGCCAAGACCCACATTTATTTCTGAGGTTCTGTATCTTTAATCCAGACGATTTTATGGCTCATATACGCCAATATAATCGGAGTGTAGTAACTTTTACCCTAACAGTTTACTCTATCATCCAATAATGGAGACATCAAGTTTCACCGCTGGCTTAATTTCGGCTTCATACCCATCGGATCAACGGAAGTCCATACGCTCGATTTAACGGAGATGCAATAAAATATGGCCAAACAGTTATGACTCCTGCGTTACATCGCCACGTGCACACGCCGCTTAGATCGGTAGACAGAATTTTGATAGAATTTTTCAGGAGTCCGCTACCGGTCACTCGTAGCTTTACTGTGTACTCCACAATGTGACAGACCATTTTAGAATTCTGAAAGAGATACCATAAGACAAAAGCGAGATTGGGGAACGCCTATCCACGAATCATCATCAACATTCTTCCTCTGTACCCTTGCTTGCCCGTCTCTCTCCAATAAACATGTTCCGTGGATCGGCATCTCACAATATGCCCTGATACCATATAAGTCGATCCGCGAGCCGATTTTTCGGGCTATTTGTCATCAAAATATTGGGACCAGATCACACCAATCGACTCGACCCTCCGTACCGTACTTGCGCTCTAACCACTCGTTCGCTGTACAAAAGTGTTTGTTGCCAATAAAGCCACGATTAGCTGAAAATGGTGAAGGGTGCTAATAAGACCGTGAATACTGTGTTGTATTATTCCGGACAGATCGGATCTTACAGCGCTCTTCAAAATAAGATGTTTTGTCTAAAAATAATGTCTTTGCCTCGAGATATCAACGTCTGAAAATTGACTCACTGCGCTCAATTTTTCAACTCTTTTTGCTGCCCATGCTCCCCATGCGAGGAAAACAACTCCTCGGCCAATACCGTTTGAGTCAGAGTCTTCAGTCATTCTGGAAATATTAGCGCCACCGTATCGATCAACTACATCAACAACTTTATCAGTAAATTTTTCCCAACCCTGGTTGGAATGAGATCCTGCGTCTCCTGCGCGAACAGTGAGGCAGGTATTCAACAAGAGAACACCATTAGAAGCCCAGGCAGTCAGATTGCTGCAAGAAACTAGGTTTAGAAGCCTAAGGCTTTATGAAGAGTCGCATACCCATGCTTTGGGACCTGAAATTCTGGGTATTCAGCTTTCAATTCCTGGTAGATCTGATTGATTTTAAGCCTGTTTGACCCTGGAATAATGGAAGAAATGACAGACGTTTCTCAGCGATGGAGGAGCTGGTACGCCTAAGGGTACAGAAAAACAGAGGCCTGTAGTGGGTCAGTGGCGCCCCTTACCTAATACCAGATCAGAATTATAAAGCGATTTACCATGTGCCTGTCCTGCTCCGTGATATGGATCTCCAGGCCACATATTAGAGTCATTCAACCCCACCAATTGAGGAGTCGACTTTACCTTGACCTATGATAACAACTTTAATTTTTCCGAGAGGGGTCTTCGACCACGCGTATATGTCCTTCGCTGAGAGGAAGTTAAGTACGAAGCAAACTGGACTCAAATCACGACTACACACCAGGTGGATATACTTTGCAACCCTTGGGTGTATCATTTGGGCCTCTCACACCTTCTTCCCAGAGGAATCGCTTCAAAGAAATAAAATAGTCTTTCGTGATCTCGTCTTTTAATAGTTTTAGCCTGCGGAGGACCATCAGTACAGGTCTGTCGCAGGTTTGGAAGTACCAACCAGCTTCTACCCAAGGATTCACATTCCAGCTGTAACAATCGTTGTTGTTCCTCATTCAAAGAGTTCCGAAATTCGGATAGTGAAAAGGGTATAGCATTGAGCTTCTGCAATCCGGAAGGTTTAGGTGCTGCGACAGCGATCTTCATGCTCGTAGAAACGTCATTAGAGTCGGATAGCTTTGCCTTTTTAGGAATTCCAGTCGCTTTTTTTGGCCCAAAAAACATATCTTCGATTGTGCGCTGACGTTTATTGGAGCTTTTCTTCTGTTCTTGGCTATATCCTGGCTGTGAAGACTGAGATGCACTTTGCTCATCACCCTCAGTCTTCCCAACGTTATAGTTAGTATCAATATCCTCTAAAAAGACAGTAGTTTCTGCCTCTTGTACAGAATAAGACATGGTAAAAACAGATTCTACGAAAAAAGACGCTACATGTCCAAAAAACGCGGAACTTTGATTTATGCTTCTCGTAATCACGTGATGCAAGTTATTTTAGACCGGTCTTCCACTTGCGTCGTCTCCTCAGAATCAAGCTGCCTCGGTCAACTTCGTCACCCTCTCCACCGTCCAAGGGACGTGGTGAACTACGAAATCAAAGCCTTGTAGAATCAAGGTTTCGTCATCGTCGGTCAAACCTGAACACTACTCATGGATATAGTCATGGATATAGTGGAGATCAAAATGTAGTACTAGACTGGAGCACAAGTTACCAGGCAGGTTCATCAAGGTGCGTCATAGAAATTGAACTCAGTAACCGTGAGGCTGGATTGAGCTATTTTTCTAGTTCTGCTTCGGGTAGTTCCGATGATGAAACAGAGGATGAAATGTCGAGAGGCAGATCAGCGTCGCACAAATCCTCAATGGACGAAACTACAAATCTTGTGAAAAGAACTTCTGTACATGGGTATGGTCCTCAAGCAGGATTGTCAGGGGATTTTACGAGTGATGCAATAAACATCACTTCTAACAATCCCTCCTTCACTAGATCACGTTCATCAGCGTCTGCTCGCCAACCTATCCACCTTCTTGCTTCTAGAACTCGTTGTCATGTATCCCCCATGAATACTGAGGTCATGAAACAAAGAACCTCCGATCCTATCACCCTTTTTCCTGCATTCTTGGACCTTCGATTACACTTCCCCTTCACCTCATGGACATTCACCATTAACGTGGATTTGCGCAAGCTTGGTGAATCTGTACTTCTTCTGGGTACCTTGGTCCATGCGGTCTCGCATTTAGAGTCGTTTCCTGAAGTCGACTTTTTCCCTAAAACTATGTCCGATGTGCACTATTGGTTGACCACCGGTAAGTGCCTAATTCTCTTATTCCTATTTTTTGTGACTGAGTGTACATGCAAGAATTATACTATCTCTGTATTGCATCATGCCTATACTTTGCCTGGATACATGCATCCCTGTCCAGGAATTTTCCGCCTCCACTGCCTGTCAAGGAGCAATTTCAGCCCACGCGGCCAGCATCCCCGATGGCCGCGGCCAAACCAGCCTCACCCCGTATATGGGAGAATCGTGAGAACAAGCGTGTCAACAAGGGTACTTTTAGCTATGTCTGGATGTCAGTTCCGAAAAATTATCGGTGTGTCATTTCAAGCCACAAATCTATTTTTACCTACTGCAGTTTAGAGCATCGTCTGACGATGGTATCTTCACGGGGTTATTACTCGGCCCATTGATTGCGCTGGCACTCCTAATCAACACGTCACGACTTTTCACATCCCATCCATGCAAGGCGACTCTTCCCTCGGGTTGGATTATTGAGGCACCAAAAGAACTTCATAACCTGCGGGGGTCATGTGCTGCATCTCAAGCTCTTTTTCTTGCCCGGTACTCTCTTGTCAATCTGAGCACGTTATGCTCATCTATTCTGCTACTTCATATCTGTGCGTCATGGTGGTTTGAATGGCGGTATTCAAAATCATCAGGAGCTGGGGATGGTGAGAGGACGTCTGTGCCACGAAATCAAGGCCGTCGGATGTGGTATTATACACTGTTCGCTACTGCCGTCGGTATTGGGGTTACCATGGCAAGATCCATGCTTGAAAGACGTTCAATTGGAATTTGGCAACGTAAGGACCTATTCCTCGTTCAGCTGAAAATTTATCAATGAAGTTTACCTGCAGATCTGACCATTTTCGAAACACTGGTTGCATCTATATTTTTTCAATTTTGTCTTTATATGGCACTGCGCATGGCACATCGAGGTTTCACCCTCGGGGAACTCGCATTAGTGTGTTTCGGAGGAACAGCGCTCTGGTTAGAGTTTCTGAATTTGACAATTTCCAGGGTGGGCACTAGTCAAAATCCTCTCGACTTTCTGTACTGACCAGTGTAGCTGTGGCCGGTTACCACCGCCTTCATTCGAACATACCGCCTGCCGACTCCCCTGCTCACATTCCAAGTCGCATTAGTAGCAGGATCATTTCTGACGGGATTTCTACTATCGCCGTTCCTCATTCTCTCACGAAATTTCGCTCAACGGCCTGCGCATCGATTCCGATTACCTCAGGAAAACCAGGCTAAAGAACGCTATCGACGCTATGCTGCTTTAGGATTTTATGCTGGTGCCGTGGTCATCATCTCTGGTCTGATCGGGCTGTGGACACGGTGGCTGCTTGGTAATCGCGATCCATGGTTATGGGTGTTGCATCGAATCCTAGAGGGAAAAAAGAAGTGGCATCGTCCTGCGCTGCTCGCATATTGGGGCCTACTGGGATGTCTGAGTGTTGCGGGATGGAACCGACAATTGGCGAGATCGAGGAAGCTAAGACCACGCACTGCCACAACTGAATATATTATGATAGCGTCGGTCTCGCAGGACTCGAGTACTTCGCAGACTAGCGAGAGCCCGAGTCCCGCAGCGCAATCCTCTGCGAATGCTTTGGGAGTGACATTTCCGAATCTTCCGAATCTGCCTAGTGGTGTCAGGGTCGCACACGTGGCGACCGATTTATTGGATGCCGCAGATAAGCATGTTCCTACGCTCAAGGTGAATGCTCGGAGGAAGTTTTTCCATGGGCTTGCAGTTGTCATGTTTGTCCCCGGTGTCGCAGTTGATGTGAGTGGATTAGACTGGTCTTATCTCGGGTATTGATTTATAGACAAAAAGCCGGCATTCACACATCTCTCGTTTAATTTTGCATTCGCACTTTTCATCTTTGCGGAGTACATAAGATATTTCGCGATTTATCCATTCGGCGTCGCGGTTCACCTGTTTATGAATGATTTTCTCGATGACAGGGATGGGGGAACTGCGATTCTCAGCCATTTCTATTTATTGACAGGGTGTGCAGGCTCGCTGTGGCTGGAAGGGTGCGTCCCAAACTTCCGTCATCTCGCCGTCAAGAGTAATATAAGTACATCACAGACCCACCTATCTACTACAGTTTACGGGCATACTCACCTTAGGCGTCGGTGATACAGTGGTGGGTTTATCCATCACAGGGGAGATGCCATCAAACTAAATGTTTAGCCATAGGCATCAGTGGTGGGCAAGCGGGTGGGAATCCATAGATGGTCGTCCACGACAATGAAGACAGTAGAAGGCTCACTGGGGTTTATTGGCTCTGTTGTATTATCTGCGTGGGTACTCCGTCTTGCAGGATCGGTGGAATCATTCTCGGTATGTTTCTACCTTGGCGATAATGGCATGGGTTTAATTTCGTCCGGGACATAGACTGTGCGCTATCTGACGGGCGTCGTGGTTTCTGCGCTATTAGAGGCACTTTCGAACCAGAACGACAACTTGATCTTGCCCTTATATATGTGGAGCACACTGGTACTTGCTGATCCCTGATTGATGTACATCACTTGTAGTTACATCTGACACTGTACATGGTCGGCATGGCACCTGAAGGGGAAGTGACATGTAGGTTAGGGTCAGTCATGGGAAGCGAAGTTGAGAAGCTAGAGAGACAGAAGCTAGAGAGACAGGTCGACCTCGAGTGACGTCATTGTTCCCACGGAACTGATGATGTTTGGGTAGAATACAAGTTCATATTTCCACCCCACATTCTCTTCCTCCTCCTTGTCTTACACCTTCAAGACTGAAGTCACCGTTGTGCAGACTCTAATTCTGTAACACTATTTGTATCTACATTCCGCACTATCCTCTACTTAATACCCGAGGTTTCATACATGGACTCTTTTTCTGCCCTTCCGCCCTCTGCGTGTCTTGCCAAAAGCTCTTTGACACTGCGCTCAGTGCCTCTGCCTGAACCAGACCTCCCACAGGCCGCTTTTCCTCAGCTGCCAGCTAAGAAGGTTACCCGGTCTTCAACCATCCTCGTCGAGGATGTCGTGTTGCCTCCTGCTGGCTATTCAAGTCAAACGTACGAAGCCGGAGGACATGACGTTTCTTACGTGGATTCAATTATTTTCCCATCGACAGTGAATGGCCCTGCCGAGTCTCCGAGCCTGACACCGACACGAGACACCGATGAACGAGCGAGCGTAGTACCTCCTTGCCCGAGTCGCAGTATGTGAATTTCCCCCTTCACAGCTCCTAGTCACTCAGGAAGGACTATTTCATCTTTCATTTACTTTCAGCATCATTGTCCGCGTCATATCCTCCTACACAAGAGTCGTCTCCGCGACATCTAGCCACTGAAACACGAGGCCTGACAGAGAATACACATTTGGACTGGCCGAGTTTCATGCATGCTTACGCACATGGGCGTTGGGACCCACATCGAACACCCCATCGTCCACGGTCATCAGTCCAGGTTGTTGATGTACCTAAAGTTCCGCATACGGATTATCTGAAATGCGATCACTCTGAAATAGTATTGACACCATCAACGGAAGTTTTCGACATACCTATCACCAATACATCCCCCCCTTCGTCCACTGCAGAATCTCCTGCTCTCCTATCCGAAGGCCTAGTTGGAAACCCTGAGCCTCTCCACACCCTCACTGTGCCTGCTGGCGATGGAACCTCTCCGGAATTGCAGATTCTTCAGAAGCCAACTCTCCCTACTTTTCCCAATCCAACTTCAACTCCCAAATTTCGCGCTCCTCGACCCATGATGCCTTTGGCATTCTCCCCGTCGTCATATCGCCTCCGCAATTCTTTCTCCAGCAGTACTTCCACTTCAAGTGACAACCCTCCTTCTACGACAACAGCTACGAACACAGAGTTGCAAACTACAGTCGCGACAATGCGTTGGGCAGCTGCAAAGGTTGATATTTCACCCCTGGCGCTTCCTTCACCCGAGCATGAGCTAGCTGATCCAATGCGGGGTATCACTACCACCATTCCAGGAGCTCATCCAGTAGACAATTATTCTAATCCTTCCCTGACGCCAGGCGGATCCCGTCGAAGTCGATTGACGGAATTCTGGGAGGGTACCAATGACGTTGAGGAAGACAAAACACATCGAAAGCGGAGTTCATACTCAAGGAATTTTCATCAGGGTTTAGAGGACGTCGAGCAATTACCGCAGTCCGTTCAAATTCTAGTTCCAGCGGTAGGGGTGAGTTGTATCACTGGTTGTGATTCAATCTCACCAGTCGCGCGGCGCAAATCCAACCTTAGCCTCCTTGGGCCTGTACCGCCCGCGACGGCACCCTCAAGAGAAATTTACCACGCATCCGACATTTCCCAGGGTGATTATTTTGGGAATATTACATTTGAGTCTACGTCGTCATCTGATGTTGAGCTCATGGCAAATGAAGCTGTTTCGGAGAGTGAATCGCTGCTTAGCACAAATTCGATCCCTCCAACTGGAGCTCGACTCGATGTTGCGCAGTTTTCGGCAGTCGGGACTGTCTCTGTCCCAGCTGCAGTGAGAAAAACATGTTTGACTCGACAAATATCATCTCCTTTACCCACTGCTCTGCCCATCAAGGAAGGCAATTCGGTTTTTGGTGGTCGTGTCGTTTCAAATTTACAGCTTCATAGGATACAACGGATGTCGAAAGAAGAGCAACTGTTTAATCGACTTGAGTATCTTGTTCCCCCTGACCCCTTTGACGAGCTTGACCGTAAGAAGGCATTGTATAAGTGAGCGTTTCCTTTTGCTTGGATGACCATCTTTAATGGCCGTTTTTGTAGATATAACATCTGGAATACTAGTCCAGACACAAATTTCGATAGAATAGCCCATCTGGCGAAACTTGTTTTTAACACGAAGGGAGTGACTATCTCCTTGATTGACGGTGGGGAAATGTAAGCCTATTTCTCACTCATCGTTATGGTGTGTCTAACCCCTCGGTCCTGAAGCTGGCACAAGTCTGAATGTGAGTTGTATGCGACAAAACTATTTGCGGTTCTTTGTTCATTGGTTCTCGTTGTGGAAGGGGGCTTGAAAGTGGGGAACTTCTCGCGTTCAATATCACTCTGTGGCCATGTAATTCTTCAACGGTGAGCTCGTATATTGTGGAGCCTCAGCGGTCTTGCCTTGATGCCCTTGTCAGCGGTGACGAACCTATGGTGGTAATGGACACCCATTTGGACTGGCGATTTATGCGAAATGTAAGCGACCGAATTCCTGATCTCCGACCCCTGATCCATCAAATTTCAGCCGCTGGTGATTGGAGGCCCTCGGGTGCGCTTCTACGCTGGAGCGCCACTCAGGACACAGGATGGTTTCAACATTGGAGTGTACGTTGTCTTGCTTTTTTTTCTGTGGTATTTTATCCAGAACTTCAGGTTGTCACTTGTTGACGACACTCCTCGGGAAGAGTTCTCACCCCGACAACGACATACCCTCAAGGAATTTGCGGTCCGTCTTTTTTTGCCTCGCGTCTTTCCGTTGTATATCAAAATTTAAATATTTTCGCAGGCAATTGCAATGCGTGAGATGGAGCTCTGGTGCGACAAGGTGCGTGCAGACTATTTTATTCCACTAGAACAGGGGGAGAGGTACACAACTAACATTCTCGTTCTAAACAAAAAGATCCAGCTTCGGATAAGAGATCGGATTCAAACTTCAGTAAGTATGGAAAATGGACCTTATATATATGGTGATTGATCGAGTGCATCCTTTGTAACGTGCAGATGGAGCAATTTTCCAGGGAATGCTTAGAGATAGATGAAGAATCGCCCTCGTATGAACGGAGTGATTCTGTTGATGGTACTTCCATGGATAAAGTCTATGATCGTGCTGCCAAACTGGTGAAATGCACTCTCGATGTGGAGGGTGTGATTGTGATGGACGTATCACATTGCCAGGTTTTGGAGGCGATTGGGACTGAAGCAAATATATCAGTAACGATGCATTGTGGAGAGCCTGGGAGAGTACTGAAAAAGCAGAAACTGACGACGGCCGAGTATCATCAACTCAATGTATTTTTCTCAAAACATCCAGAGGGAAAAATTTTTGAAGGAATTGTCCCTGCGTGTTTCCGGTCATTTCTGCCTACTCATATTCAATATGCACTAAGTAAGTTGCGGAGCTCCTGTGTTTTTTATCAATGAAGATTAATCCAATGAGTGTTTAGCTGTACCGGTATATAATATTGACAAACAACTTTTTGCGCTGATATGCGCATACAATGCATCGGGTTATAGTAATCGCTTTGTGAGTAGTTTTTCTGATTTTGTACACCATCCTTACGGCTTGCATGTAGCTCGAGGGACACGAATTGTCCTATCTTCGTGCCATCGGTAGGGGATTTGACTCTTACTTTGAGTTTATCATTTAATGTGTGCAGGCGTCATCATTCTCTCTGCTGTACTCAAGCGTCGGATGATTCTTGCGGACAAGGCAAAAAGTCTCTTCATATCTAAGTATGCATGCACAGGTTTCACCTTTTCCACTAGTTTCTGAGCTTAGTTGATAGCATCTCGCATGAGCTACGTACGCCATTACATGGGGTAGACTGAACGCTTTCTTTCTGTTGCTTATTGTCTGATCTTTGTCCGTCAGATTCTAGCTGCGGCTGAGTTACTCGGTGACACCTCGCTCAACCCTTCGCAACTATCCTATCTCCAAACCGTGGAAGCTTGTGGAACATCACTCGTGGAAACTGTCAATCACGTTCTCGATTTCACTAAATTAAATGGAAATGCGAAATCAGGCGTACCCTCAAGGTGTGTAAAATCACAGGAAACCCCTCATACATGCTGACTGACGCTAATCCGTGACAATCAGCGTGCACCTCTTGCGTCTTGTGGAGGAAGCTGTCGATGGCTGCTGGGTAGGATACCGGGCTCGGACTGCTATAATGGGCGACTCAGGTATTGGAAGCGTCTATTCACCGCCCAAGGAGGAAAGTGGCGATTCGCCCGTGGTCACGAAGCATAGATATGTTGAAACTGTAATTGATATTGGATACAGGAGAGAAGTGAGTTAGCACGTTGTCGATTGGTTTTGTTCAACAGCAACGAGATCTGTATTTTCTAGGGATGGAGTCTAAAATGCGAAAAAGGAGGTATTCGTCGCGTTTTAATGAACCTATTTGGGAACAGTCTCAAGTTTACGTCGGTGCGCTTTTTCCTTTTGTTGGTGTTTCTAAGAATGCCCATTATATCAATTTATAGGACGGCTACATTCATGTTATGCTCCATCAATTATCAAAGTCAGAGGACGATCCACCAAATAGGGTGAAAGTCGAACTTGTTGTACTTGATTCCGGCAAGGTGCGCCATGGCTTTCATTGTGTAAGCATCCTTGACATTGACATAAGTTTGGATTAGGGCATAAGTCAGAATTTTTTGAAGGTTAGTCGAGAGATCTAAGATAACTGTAGGTCCTGTGACTCATTTGGTATTCTGTCAGAACCAACTTTTCCACCCCTTTTCTCAAGAGAATCCGTTGCAGACGGGCACCGGACTTGGTTTGGCCATTGTCAGCTCTATCGTAACTTCAGAAGTCGTCGGTGGTAAGGTGGATGTTTGGAGCCAAGAGGGTGTCGGTACTGAGATCAAAGTCACTTTCAACGCCGAGGTAGATGACGAGTTCAGTGAGCTCAATGACATGAAGCCCATCCCCCATGAGACTGGGTCACTTCCAGTGGTCTCGTTGCTTGGGTTTGATGGCCCACACCGAGGTACTTCGTTGCTAAAGAGGGTTTTTCACTCATACTTGAAGGATTGGTGGCAATTCGATGTTGTAACTGATTTACAGAAGAGCAATATCGCCATTTTGAACGAGGAGGTTGGGCCCGTGATTACTGCGACAGAGAATCATGATACTAGTCGACCGTTCATCATCTTGTCGGCTGCCAGAGGTAGTCCATCGATCATGCATGTTGCTACGGAACACGAGAGAGTTGGTGGATTTTGTCACATCCTCTACAAGCCCGGCGGACCGAGCCGGCTGCGTAGTATTCTTGAGCTCGCTGTTCGCACAAGTGACTCTCTACGACAGAAGGCCATGTTAGATGATGTCTCATCGAGCTTTACAGTAGATGAAACAGGGCTTAAGGTGCATAGAAATCCAGAGGAAAGCCATCCTAGGGCATGGCTTGCTATGGCTCCCCGATCTGCGAGTGTATCCCCAGCATTAGAAACTGTGTCGTCTGTGTCATTTAATGGCAGCCCCAGTGGTAGAGAACAGAATCACTCTCACTCGTCACCTGTTTCGCCGCCCGTACTATCACTAACGAACGACCCTGGGTTAACTCGAGATTACAACGGTATTCACAATACATCTCACGAGTCACGATCTGGGTCACGATTGTTGGTGGGCTTACCGGATCCCTTGACAGATGCAAGTCAAAGGAAACCGATACTGGAAATATCAGGGCCACAATGGTTTGAAGATCGGTCACAGGATGTTGAAGGTACCACTCCTGTCATAACTATTCCTAGATCATTGCAGACTACAGAAATATCTCTTCATACCAACCCCGAGGCAGCGCTTCTCGAAACTGGTGCAGCTAAGATCACATCATCCCTACAAGTCGTCGGTTCAATATTGGACGGTCACCGAAAGCCAAGAGAACAGTCAAGTAGTGCTATCAACCCTTCCATTCCATCTGTAGTCTCTATCGGACAATCGGGGACATTACTCGAGTCGTCAATGCAATCAGAAGTTCACCGCAGGGAGAAAAGATTCCGTGTATTGGTTGTAGAGGACAATAGTATTCTGCGTAATCTTCTGTGAGTTTAGGACCGCTTTATCTTCGCTCGTCGTGTGTTGAAGTATCTTGCAGAACAAAGTGGTTGTCGAGTAAAGGGTATGAGTTTCGCCACGCAGTGGACGGGCTGGCTGGTGTGTCTGCTTACAATGAAGAAGGTCCCTTTGAGTATGTGACTAGTATGTTAAGCGACTTTGAGCTGACAGCTTTTTCAGTGTCGTTCTCCTGGACTTGTCCATGCCCGTACTTGATGGTTAGTACAAAATCTCGAGCTGGTGTTCGGAAATTAAGTCTGTACCGCTCTTTAGGCGTGTCTGCAGCTGCCATGATTCGCAAATTTGAGCGAGAAAGACAGGAAGGCCGCCGTGTGAGGATATTGGCGCTTACCGGAATGTCATCATTGGAGGATAAAAGACGAGCATTTGCGGCCGGCGTCGATGGATAGTGAGATTCTCGTCCATTTTAATAGCAAACCAAGATTGACTCCACTTCAGCCTCATCAAACCTGTAGCCTTTAAGATCCTCGACGAGATGTTTCACAAAATGGGGCTTGTATAAGTCCACTTCAGAGGAGCTCTTAAGCTTCCTTGATCCTTGAACCGAACTCCTCTTCACTTGCCATAACCACTGCACCTATGTCTTCTTTCGCTTAACGTCACATCTTTTCGATAAATCTCGCTATCTAACGCTATCGCTCACCATATATCCACCGCACATACCGTGATTCCCTTTATCCCATTTGATTATAGAGCCCTCAACGTTCAGAACATTCATTCTTGCACAATCCTATCGTTCTCGTTATTCATTATGTTCAAATGAGATTAGCTTGTCTCTTGTTACTATATTTACAAAAGAATTTCCAGTCAAGACGACGGATGTTTCTGGAGGAATGTACATTCCCGGTTTCTCGACCTTACGATATACTGTACTTTTATCAAGAAGCTGCAGTATCATTACTGTAGATTGTATTTCGCTTCAGATCATCGCGTCATGTTTTGTAGACTAGTGGGTTTCATGCTTTAGTTTGAGACATATCAGCCTCGTTGCCCCTTGTCTAATGTAGTCGTTCCTGTAAATGGGAGTTCACCCTGTGCGGCAGTGCCTAGTTTATCACGTTATGTCATATTTATTCATATCTACTCATATCCTGGCTCAAACTCAGGAAACAAAGATCCAGAATATGATATTAACACATTAACTATCACCAAAATATAGGCAAGGAAACCTATGGTCCCAATATATTCATTAACGGGGAATCGCGATGAGCAAATATGCTCTTTTGATGCAAGCACAGATATCTAAAATACATTATACAATTCGAATCCAAGCGTCGTCTTCCTAACGGAAGAAAAAATAGTGGGTGCAAATAAGACATCTCTGTTCACGCTTCTGGCTCACTAGAATCACAGTCTGATGCTTGTGCGCGGTGCTTCCTAAGGAGACGGTCTAGAGCCTCCTTCTGACCGACGGCAAGTTCACCGGACTGAATGCCTGAGTGGTAGATACGGAGGAGAGAGTCGACGTCGTCCATTGACTGTGTCCGTACGTCGGCGAGCTCCTTGATCTTGGCAGTAGCGTCCTTGATCTATGGATATTGAAAAGATCAACTGACATCCCTGAGTCAGTGAGGCAGAACCGACGCACCTCCTCATCCGTCAATTGTAGGCCGAGTTGTTCGACACGAGACTTGACAGCATTCCATCCGGTCAAGCGATGACTGCAAAACAGGAAATCAGATGATCAAACTAGTAAACGAGTGTCAGAACACATACCCGATAGACACGTAACGTGTGAGGCCGAAGTCCTCAGGCCTAAGGATTTCATAAGTGCTGGGGTTATTTAAAATGGCCTTGGCATGAATGCCAGCTTTATGCGTGAAAGCACAGTAACCACTAAAAGAAGCAAGAGAAAGTGTCAATATTGTGTTGAGAATGATGTATAGGGAAACATAGGTCAGATCAAATGAAATACGTACGTGATCGGATTCATGAAAGGAATATTGACCTCGACGGCCTCAGCAACGAGATTCTCAATCTCTCGAAGCATATGCAAGTTGTATTTCGACTTGACATATTCAGGGTTTGCTGCGTAGAGACAGGCAACGAGGCCGCCGAGGGAAGTGATACCCACACGTTCACCAATACCGAGAATGGCTACAGGAATTCCATGAGGAAACAAAGTAATGACTTAGAAACACTTGACATACAGGTATCGATATGAGTAGCACCAGCCTCGAGTGCACAATAAGCATTCGCAATAGCTGTGAACGATTATGAGATACTCAGGTTGAATGCTAAAATTAACGTACCCATTCCGGTGTCATTGTGAAGATGAACTTCAATGTCACACCCAACAACGCCTCTCAGCGTCCTGACAATGTCATAGACCTGTCGAGGGTTGGCACAACCAACTGTGTCAGCAATACCAACTCGGTTCACACCAATCTTGTCAACAGTTTGATAGATAGATAGCAGATCGACAAGGTCAGAACGGAACGAATCCTCTGACGAAAAACGGACTTCGATTCCCTTGGACTTGACAAACTCGATGACCTCAATAGCTGTCTTGGTAATGTATGCCATGTCCTTGCCGTGTGAGAATTCACGGAGGAATGATGATGTGCCAATCACAACGTCAACACCATCAACACCTATAAACAAAATCAACCAGATCAGATCTCCGTAGAAATTTTGGCGTACCAGTTTCAACGGCAATACGAGCGTCGTCCATATGACAGCGAATATGCGTTAGGATCTTAGCCTTCAAACCAAGCTTACAGATCGCCTCGCAATCGAGTCTTGACTGCTCAGAAGCAGCGGGAGACGTTAATTCTATATATTCAACACCGAATGCATCAAGGGCCCTGGCAATAGCAATCTTGGTCTTAGTATCGAAAAAGGCATTGGCGAACTGCTCTCCCTCTTATATCGAGAAATATACCGTGATGACGATGAGCTTAGCAAGGCAACGTCTTGATAATTAATCATACCTCGTAAAGTAGACTCGATAATGTTAAAGTTACAGACGTTGGAAAGGAAATCAGAGGCTCGAGGTGCATATGGGTTTCGACGCTGCTGCTCAAGCTGAGCACGGTTGACAGAGGAGGTACCGCGCTTCTGAACACCATTAGGCTTGATATCAACCGCAACCAAGTTTTCGGGGTTGGTGTCGAGGGCATCACCGTTCTGGTGGGGACACATCTTGAAGAGGGAAGATAAGAAGAAAGAATCTTTTTTGGAACTGAATGAGTCACTTGAATCACATCACGTGTCCAAATCAGCCGACTTATTGGACCTTCATCGACCGACGTCAATCTAGTTATCCATCGATGGAATTAGTTATAAAAAAATCCATCTAATATTTATCATGATCACGATAATGATATGGGCACTATGTCAATAATGTACCGTCAATATACTATGCCCTTTTAATGTCGTTACACGTGACAAGTATTAAAACTCTCTATTATGATATAATGTGATACAGAGTTCGATTCCGCGGTCTTGATTCGGGGATTTGTATTTCCCCTGATCATTACTCTCACCGCCGACGTTTAATTTACTTCTTCCATTCAGACAAAGCCCGATGTCAATGTTACTGGGACTAACATGTGGTGTTGTTCGGGAGCGCTTATACACGGACAACTGTTTTGACTGTGTAGTGACCTGGGAATTAATTCAGGTTGAATGACAGTAGCTACAGTCCATAGTAGTCATGAATATGAGTAGACCACAGAGAACAACTCGGGTGCAGAACATTGGATAGGAATAATCACGTGATAAGGATCATGACAACCATGTACTGAAGTCAGTGAGAGGGAACCCTGGACTTGCAAAGATAGAACTAGCTGCCAATTCGAATATTTGCGTGGATTCATAGAAAAGTCACTACACAATGCGCCTCTCACAGCGCGTTTCTACATGAACCTTTTCGCAGTTTAGGTCACAATAAGGCATAGCACACCGCTTGCATCTGTAACTACCCCAGTAGCTACAGACAGAGCATAGCATGCGCGGCGGATAGACTGACGGAGGAGCTGCTGCAGTCAAGTAACTCGGAGTTTCGGCAGGAAGGGAAGCAATACCCTGGAGATCAAGTAGGAGTAGGTAAGTTGTCGGAATATATCTCACTTACGGATTCATCAATGAGAGTGTTAAAATTCTTTTTGTACAGAAGAGCGGTGCGAACATTCATAGTCGACTTTTTTCTGCGTGCAGCGAGTGAATCACCAGGCATTATGAGGTTCGTCCGTTTGTCGGAAATAGTCTGCCTGGCCCGCCCATGTTTAGCTCCCCCTTCACCCCCTTTATCTTCGGAAACGGATACTACATTTAGTTCGGAATAATTGGACCTCTCAAACATCGTGTCATTATACACCAGGATCAACAAGGTGGACAATGTTATTACCTCCAATTCATCTAAGTGTCGCTTGGTCCGTTTTGCTATGACCTCTGACGTCAAACTTTGTTTTGCTGCATTTACCTGACGAGAAACTGCAGAGAAGTTTACCAAGAACACTGTTAATAAAGTAGCATTGAAGTCTTACGCTGTCGTCTGCTTGGAGGCATCCCATTAGATGGGACGAGCACGCCATCGTGATCACTCTCTACCATATTTGGTTATACCTCATTCTCTTGACAAATAACATCAACCTACGCTTTCCACTTACTTCAAATTCCACTGTACAAGATGGCGGCAAACTTCCAGCCACAGAAGCTCTCGATAGCCCGCTGCGACCTACCAACTCCAGAGCCAGATTCACCTCTCCATCCCCGAAAACCTTATCGTTTTTCCACCCTATGTGCTACCGTCGAAAACCCAAGCATGAAAGATCAGTATGGAAGCTCTTCTGTACCAATATACCAAACTTCCACCTTCAAAGGCGTATCAGGAGAATACGACTATACCAGAAGCGGAAATCCTACAAGAAGCCATCTTGGTGAGCATAGCTAGTCGAAGCTGATATGATATGGTTAGATGTGGACAACTGAAATATTTTGATGTGTCATTTACCTAGAGCATCATATCGCCAAAATCTCTTCTGCTACTCATGCATTTGCTGTATCTTCTGGAATGGCTGCTCTTGATGTTATTTTGCGGTTGCTCAAGCCTGGAGATGAAGTAATTGCTGGTGATGACCTGTATGGCGGCACCAATCGCTTGCTAGCATATATCAAAACCCATGTCGGCGTGACAGTCCATCATGTCGATACTACCGATCCTGTATCACTTCACCCTCTTGTACATCCGACAAAAACCGCCTTGGTCCTCCTGGAGAGTCCAACGAATCCTCTGCTTAAAATTGTCGACCTCGCTACCATAAGTAAAGACGTCAAGGAACGGGCGCCCAATGCAATTGTCGTCGTGGACAATACTATGATGAGTCCATACCTACAAAGGCCGCTGGAACACGGGGCGGATATTGTGTATGATAGTGCTACGAAATATTTGAGCGGACATCATGACCTCATGGCTGGTGTTGTAACTTGCAACAGAGATGATATTGCGAAGGTGACTGTGTCACGTCAGAACGTGAACGCCCGCTGATATTGTCAAAACTAGCAAATTGCATTCACAATCAATGCAGTTGGGAATGGACTCTCGCCTATCGACTCCTTCTTACTCCTCCGTGGCATCAAGACGCTTGCACTCCGCATGGATCGTCAACAAACAACCTCATATCTCGTTGCCAAATATCTTCACTCCCTCGGATTTCGTGTTAATTATCCTGGTCTTCATGGACACCCTGGGAAAGAAATCCATGCACGAATCGCAGATGGAAATGGTGCAGTACTAAGCTTTGAAACTGGGAGCAAATCGTTGAGTGAAAAGATTGTCGCCGGTACACGCCTTTGGGGAATCAGTGTCAGCTTTGGCTGCGTTAATAGCCTGATCAGTATGCCTTGCGTCATGTCGTGAGTAGCTCCTGCACTCAGGTTCATAGAACCTTGCTCATTGATGATGGAATGTTAATAATCATCAGGCACGCCTCGATTGATGCGGCTACACGGGCTGCTCGTGGGCTTCCGGAGGACCTCGTCCGGTTGTGCGTTGGTATAGAAGATCCCCATGATCTCTTAGAAGATTTGGAACGTGCATTGCTTGCTGCCGGAGCGATCGAATTCAATGAAGTTCAGAATAGATATGTACGAGTCACCGAACCCGAAGGAACAAATCCTATTGCCCAAGCAGTTCACCAACTCACAACTGAAGATGGTATTGTGTACAACACAAAGGAGTGGCTCATTAGTTCCCCTGGAAAAGTTATTCTGTTCGGCGAGCACGCCGTCGTCCATGGTGCCGTGAGTGTCTGTTTTTGTTTACCCTCATTCCGACCCTACGCCATAGATTCAAAAGCTCAGCTCCGGCAGCCCTGCTCCGACATTCTCGCCAAGCAATTTCATTGGGACTAATCCTGTTTATTCCAGACTGCTATCGCAGCCTCAGTCGATCTCCGGTGCTATGGGCTTACGACCCCTCGTCAAGACCACCGCCTTTCAGTCCACTTTCTCGACATAGGTAACTTTTACTATGAATGGGACATTGGTGACCTACCCTGGAATTCTGTTACTCCGTTCGTTGCTGGCGAGCATCCAACGGATCTTGATCAACGACTTACAGCTGCCTTGCTTCAGGGTCCTTTGAATCAAATCTCTGATCTACAGAGAAATGCCCGTTCTGCCAGTTTGGCATTCCTCTACCTGTACATGAGCCTCAGTAAAAGCGAGGAGCGGTGAGTCCATCTAGTACTTGTATCTCCTTGTCACCGCGGGGCTAAGATGATGGACGCTCTCCTCTTTCCTTGACTACATTCTTCCGCTTCTTCTTCCGTATATGGACTGGCCGACCGAAAAATAGTCCTGCGTTCAACTTCAGTGCACGCGCAACCCTTCCCGTGGGCGCGGGTCTGGGCTCCTCTGCGTCGTTCTCTGTTTGTGCGGCTACTACAGTCCTTCTCCTCCTCAGACATATCAGCATTCCAGCACCGTCAGATCCCTTTGCTGGCGTTTCTCACCGACTTCCACTGGCACTTGCACAAGACGTAAATCGTTGGGCGTTTATGGCGGAAAAGATATTGCACGGAAACCCAAGTGGCGTTGATAATAGTGTTGCTGTATTTGGTAGTGCGTTAGCGTACACTCGGCCTGGGTTTACGACAAAGAGTGGGATGGAGGTAATCCAGGGGTCAGTGCCTGATTGTTTACGAGCGCGAGAACTTGACATGATGGTCTTGACACAGATTCAAATCATTCAAGTTCTTACTCACAAACTCGAAAGTCCCCCGAGACTCCCAGAAGCTAATCGCGGGTATCGGTCAGAAGAAAGCCAAAGTGGGTCACCTTCTCACCGCTATTCATGCCTCCCGTTGAATTGGAGTAATAACGCTTGTTGCATTACATTCTTTCCAGGAACCTGAACTCGTAAATGGCATCTTTAACGCCATCCAAGGCATCAGTGATGAAGCAAGGAGAGCATTAACTGATCCAGAAATGCCTCGCGAGTCACTGCTTCGGACATTATCAGTATGTCCTCCTACCACTGCACACTATAACGAAGTTGCTGACTCCTCGGCACAATGGTGCATTCCAGGCACTTATCAACGAAAATCACGGCCATCTCGTGACCCTCGGTGTGTCACATCCGTTACTGGAGGCTATCCGCTCCAGGACGGCTGAACCTTATGGTCTGAGCACTAAACTTACTGGTGCCGGAGGTGGTGGTTGCGCTGTTACCCTTCTACCGGATGGTGCGTATCCATTGTTCATTTCTTCACGAATTAGCTTTTGCTGACACCTCAGTCCTTAGATTTCGAATCGGCAAACTTACAGGATCTTGTGGATGATTTGATCCGCGAGAACTTCGAGCCTTATGTCACGTCCGTGGGAGGTAGTGGACTAGGTATTCTGTCACCATATCCCGAACATCGCAATCAAGACGCCACTCCATCCAGCTCAAGGGCGTGCGAGCATGTCCCAACTTTTGGGCAGGTCACTCCACCTGAGACACCCATGCCAGAACATTTGAATGTTAGTACCCCAAGGGGGGCAGAGACACTTCGAGCACCCTTTGAGACTATTCCGACTGATGGACTATCAGAGTGGGCTAACGGTCAAGGGCGGTGGTTGTATGTGTAAAAATCCTCAGTCAAGCCAAGGTTATTTCTCCCTGCTGTAGAACAAATGTTGACTCGCCGTACGGTGATAATCATTTACACTCCTGCATCTTGTATGCAAAATTTTCTCAGGCAATGATGTAAGTCTTTGACACGTTTATAAGATGGGACCGACATCTCAGGTCCAGGAGGTTTTCCTGTATCCCCTGCTGTCATAAGTTCCAAATCTATACACATAATGTCAATATTTCAGTTTTGCTTGTATTACTGATTGTGGCTCTGAGAATAAGAGGGTGAGGCTGGCAACATGACGTAACTTTCCTAGGCTTTCTGGGCGCAGATCAATGCAATTACATTCTTTCAACAGAAAGAATTGAGCGTAGTTTGACCTCTGTAAGATCGCCCAGGCTCGAATTCCAGCACTTTCTCCATCATGAGTCAAATGCTTATACTCTGAGGCTCTTTTAACTGCCCTTTTCCGAAGGCGATTTGGATGTTTTAATAGTATTCCTAGTGTCACGAGCTTGTGCTCATCCATAGCCATGGGAGTAAGTCTGTACTTTTACTTTTTTAAAAAGTAGATGACTGATCTTCAACTCTTGAAGGCATGGGCCATCTAATCCCATTTTCAAACCCCTAAACCTTCGAGCACTTTCTAATTAGGGTACCCTTTATACAATTTACGGTTGGCCGCGACGCCGAGTGGTGTCTGAATGAGTCTGATCCGTGACCCGGTGATGCTTCTCGTATCTCGACATCTGCGGGTGGCAAGCTCGCTCACACACACAGTTGGAAATTCAGATTCTACTAGAAAGTTGGCGGTTGGATCACGGATCGAAACTCAGACATGATGATCTCACCTCTCGCGGAACTGGATCGCCCTTGAACCCATCGCGGATCTGACTGTCAACGCCCGATGACAAGGAGATCCTGTCATCTAGTAGCTGAGTTCTCCTCTCGGCGGAATTCTCAGGCACAGTCATCAGTCATATGCTGAGGACTTAGGTTGTTGATTACTGATGGAACGTACTGTTGAAGGTATTCGATATGACCCACTTTACCGACGTTGTGGAAATCTGCATACGAATCCTTGGCGCAATTGGCAAAGCTATATGCCTGAAGCATTCTCCTGGTCGATATGTCTTGTGTATTCAGTGGTCTATATCTAGCTGCTTGTTGATTTTACGAACCTGCTACTCATGAGGAGCAGCATGAGGCCTCATCATCTCCGTGATTCACACCTTCTCGTGTTCCAAGCAGAAAAAAATGGGACAGCTCTATGCTATCCTGCGGGTCGGTTAGCATCTGAGCTCCACAGACGGAGTTAAGCATGTGTGGAATGCTTTGGTCATTCACCAACATTAGTGATTGTATTTGAAGGCTTCAGTTCGAAATTTCCCTTATCGCAATGCACTGACTTCTTCTGGACGAATGAGTAATAAATCAAAACAGAATGTCATTTCACAACGGGAAATTATCGTCTTTTATAAACCTGTATAGAAAACGAACAGTACGTGTAACACGTGTTCCCAAGCATAATAATAAACCGTAGTTTAAATAGTATCACTACATAATCTTAATGTGCTGCACCAAACTGACAAACCGGATAGGGCATGAGGTGAGAAACCATTCACTATGCTACATCATGCTAATACTTGTCCTTGAAGACCCAGAAAAGAAAGGAATGCATCGACTCATTCGTAGTCCGAGTCCGATTCCACTTCCTCGGGCACCTCGCTGGGTCTTAGGGTCAGAGTCAAAGTTCGCTTGACTTCGTCGTGTTCATGGCCGAAGTAGCGAGGAGACTCGAAGCTCCACCTAAGAGAAGAATACTGTAAGTCCATACCCCCTAAGCTTGAAAGGTGTGTTAACGTACTCTAGATTGCCAATGATCCAACTACCTGCCGCTTCAATGAACAGTGAAGCATCACCACTGACAGTCGCACGCAGTTCATCTCGTGCGGATAGATAACATCCCATAAGTTCCCGGCAGTAGGTACCAACGTAATCACAAGCCTCCTGAAGACCAATTTGACGGTCTTTCATTAGAACGGTGACAACATTATTACCAGTATGGCCTTTTGACTGTTCGACATTGTAGGAATATACATCCTGAGGGGTTATGTCAACATGGTGTTTAGTCGAGTTAATGGTTGTGGACTCACATTTGCCCAACAGACGTGGTCGCATACTGCCCAATATGCCTTCATAAAGACGGGGTTCTCATAGATATCCTCAGGAAGATCGATTCCGAGGATGTACTCATTGAGAGCAAGGCACAAGAGGACGGCACTGTTGTTCCGGCGAAGTGGGACGTACTCCTGCATCGAAAGGACCTCCCCTGCCTCTCTAAGTTCTGCTTCTCTGGTCACACAGCGCGTATATTCACCACACAGCTTTACGAAGCGGTGGAGATTATTAGGCCCAGCCAATCGAACAAAACGTGCACGAAAGCTATATATCTCGTTAATGCCATTCAAACTATGAATACATCAGCGAACTCACTCTCTTGTGATCTTGGCAACGACGGAATCATCATCAGAGTTGGGGTTCCTCATGGTCTCAACGAAGCTGAGACAAGTATCACTTGCATCCTTGCCATTTTGGTCGTCACTGATCTCGTCTACCACGAACAACACATTGACCTATTAGGTGATCAAAATTAAAACTACACATACAATTACGGTCAGTTCCTGGACTTACAAAGTCGCACGTTGTTCTGAACTGCTCGTATCCGGCAAAGCAATATACGTGAGAGCACAAAAGCTCATTAAGACCCTGGATAAAATCTACGCGTTTTCGGTTATTGAAAATATGGAACGAATTAATCCAAGCACGAGACTCTGTAGCTGCCGCTCTGTAATGAGGGTTGGTAGAGTCTCTGAGAGGAACATCGGCAAGAAGATCAGGAATACGAAATTGTTGGAGGTGAGACATGCTGAGGGAGAGATGTTAAAGGAAAAGCTAGCTGCGGAGGATGCTGAAGTAGCAAGGAGACGACCGAAGTCTTTATACCTACCCCAGACCGCTCGAATAGTCATCCCAGCAGCCATGCCGATATTATTGGAAGCAGTCCTCAGATTCGATGCGCATAGAATGAGTGTGGAAAGGCCAGATCTAGAGATGTGCTGTTCGAAATTAACGGATTACCCCAAACCATTTCTGGGTCTTGAAAATGGTAGTCTCGTATCAATACTCAGGGAAAATCTGAGATGGATCTCAAAGGCGAGTCACCCGGCAGTGAAGAGGGGAACCAAGCAGCGGGTCACGGTGGGAATCAAGAAAGACTTGGTATGAATGCGCCAAAAACGGCACTCATGCAATGACGACAGTTTAGTGTCCGGATAAATTCCAGGCGTTGATTTTCGGCATTGCTGTTAGTACTGTGAAACCCCCGAGCTTCCGGACCGCTGAGATTCAATTCTGTCGGAGTCACTTTAAGGAATAGAGCTGCTGCAAGGAATATTGGTCCTCTGGTGGATCTCCAGGAGTGGCTCCACTCATTTAGTTGGTCGAGATTAGGAAGGTTAATCGAAATCTAAATCTAATCATCCTATACTGTACACACTCCCCCATGGTGAGGTCAAAAAAGCTGGACTTACTAGTTTGGAACATGATTGTGCAGCAGCGAAGCAAATATTTGATGTTGGCGGGGATATGCAACCCATTCATCCCGGGGTAGTCGGCAGGCCATCATTATCCCATCATTGTGTTACCTAAATAACTTGGGAGACCTATTTCGGACCGATATTTCTATCAGGCGTGAACGGTGAAAGCGCTATTTCTTTTTGTACTATTCACAAAGCCTCAAGGCCTCATATACATGTCGGCGCCATAGGGGCTATCGGAATTAACCATAAGGAACATCACAGCTAGCACCGAACAATACGTACTAGCTTCCCATGACTTCCGCTGGTGAAATAATATGCGCAGCCAGTACGGTGTCATAGTTTATTCGATATACGACTGAATCTGGCAGAACTTTCTGAACGACTCCACGGTCTTGCTGGGCATTAACCCACCCGCAGCCATCTGCATCTGTCAAAACGCTTGAGCCAAAGGCTATAACCAAAGATCCTTTACTCCCACACTGCTTCATTAGTTCCATTCTCGTTAGACATGTGAGAACCCGTAGCGAAATTCGGTGACATTGAATCATCCCATTCTTGGCTTCAGTTGTATTTGAGAAGAAACCTTTAAATCAAAACAAACGTACATTTAGTAGTTCTCGTCGGTCGGTATATTCGGTACCTTCTTTGAAATTCCATACACACCCATGGCGTCGGGTTTGAGCATTCTTGGATTGGATGCGATCTATGTCGGGTATCATAAATCTTTACTGGCAGCCTGTTGGGTTGCGGAAGGCGGTCTTTTGCATCGTGAAAGGACGATCACCAATTTAATGATCAATGATCGCTTCTCCGGTGTTCAACAGGGTTCTTTGAGATATATTTTTTTCTAGCGGTCTTGATAGTACGAGGACAAGAATACCTTAAGTCTTCAAAATGCTGTCACAAGAAGTCTCGAATGAGGCTTGTGTTCAGGATCCGGTGTACAAGGAACGACATTGACAAAACAGTTCATGTTATAAATTTAAAAAAGGATAGCCTTAAGTTTGATAGCCAGACAAGACACAGTCGCCGACCGTTGTGGAGGCAAGTCAGCGCTGATTTGACCGCACGAGGCAATGAGTCTGCAGCTGTGTAATGCCGCGGAGAACCAACTAACGTCAAGCAACCTAGTCAGTAATATATGCTATGAAAAATTTCCGTAGTTTGGTGCTGAAAATCCAATTACAAAGCGCCGGTTCTCTTCACAGTGTTAATCCCAAGGTATGCACCCAGTCCCAAATTACAATCCTTGAGAAATAAACGTTATGTCTTTTACTTGAGATAACAAATTTAGAAATAGGGCCCTATTCTTCAGGTACAAATCTATCAATGGGTATCTAAAACTCAAGATAACCAATGGTTCTCGCCGAATTTGAGTCTGGACTGGTTAAATCGTTCAAAAAATTCTAGAACAGAAAGACTTTTCGTGACTCCCACTCTATCTATAAACCGGCGGTGTTATCTACACGAAACTCGAGGAAACCAGAGTGACATTGGATTGGCATTCCACGAGCAGGTGATGCAAGGATAAACTTTCGGGGATTAGTTGGAGAGACAGAACGAGGCTTGCCGGTGATCGAAGAATGATCTAACGTTGAGAGCGAGAGAACAAAATTGTTTACGAGAGGTCATTCTTGATAGACTTTATGTTGCCGTCATTGAGTCCTGAATTCTAAATAGTCATGCCCCTCACAATCCTAGTGGGATAATTAGATGAACCGGAAGTGAATGGAACGGTGCTGCACAAGGCGATGTGCCTATCACCATTGAATACACCTCAGGGGGCAAAGTAGATCTTAGTGGGTAAGTCGCTCGCACCCCTTTAGATATAATGGTCGATGCAGGAGACCTTGATCGCGAGGTTTGATGAAATGGTGTGGATTCTTCCGGTTCTCATGAGGTGCGTGAGCCAGGGGCTGAGCGATCCAAGCCCGGACTCCAGAGCAGTTCCCATGAATAAGAACTAACCAAACTTGAGAGAGAGAGAGTTGTTTGAAGATCCAGTTTGGAGATAACGAGACCAAGGTCCCTTAGCCATGGATGCCTCGGCATAATTCTTATTTCTTCAACACTGGAGGCAAGCTTGAAGCTTGCGAGCTTGAGCTTAAATGCAAAGTGTGGTTTCCGAGGAATGGCGGTTGGTCTAATCATGTTTAGATTAATTACACAAGCAATTTTGTGAAGGCTAGGATAGATGAGCGAGAGGGAAAATGACACAGAAACAAAAACGTTTACGGTAGTAGAAAGCAACGAGAAAATAAGATGATCAGAAGCATATGCGATAACTGGCATATCGACCACTCGTTTCACTTGGCCTTGTAATCTTGACTACTTGACCTCGTCGCAAACCATAATACCGCGCCACTGGATCCGCCAATTGAATGCGTGGCAGCTGAGTCTCTTTTAGGCGGCTGAAGCGCAGCCATGTCAAGATGCAGTGACGGTGACGATGGGTGAATGCTCACTATTTTTCGAGTAGAGTCTTCTTTTCGTCTGATGTAAGGACTTCATGCCGAGGTACCAGGGTATGGTGAACGATGTTGACCAAAAGATCAGCCTCTGAAAACTCCTCTAGTCGATACTGTGCAGACATTGCAACTATAACCTGTTAAGAATACCGTGATTCGCGTTTTTGAGGTGGATCACGAAGCCAGTCATCTTCTCACTTTGCGGGCTGAAGGTGTCATATTTCCAGGGAAAACTATGATGCCTCGCTGGATTGACTTGCCCTCGAGAATACCAAGGAGTCTAGCTTCCATGAGTACCATGTTTCAGACTCAAAGAGGTATAAGTTCACTTTCGCATCGTTTTAACACCCACACTCTTCTCCTCTGTAAAGTAGACGAAGATCTGATCGGCTGGGTTGGTTCGTAAAGTGGTGTAGAAGCCCAGCTGGTTGCGACTTCCGTGCCAGAATGTGATCAGGTGGGTCCCAAAGGAATATAGAATCATAGCTCACTCCACCATTCCGCTGTTGTTGGCGAAGAGATCGCGAAAGCGTTGTAGATCCATATGAATTTCCTCGTCTGACACCAGGAAACCCTGAGATAGATGTAGGTTGAGCGGATGAAAATCTCAGAGAAGAACACACTCTATCTCGGACGAGCTCGTGGATAGTCCTGTTGACCTTCCATAGCTTTGCAGTCTCGTCAGCGTCGCTCATGAGTTGTATGACTTGCAAGTCAAAGAAGTTAGTTACAAGTGGTTCAAACTCCGATCACCTTCCTCATGCCTCCAAATTCCAATTCTAATGGGCAGTCTATCCAAACATCCGTTGCCCTCAGCAGTCAACTCATGGTACGAGTTAACCAGAGCCACATGCCACTGAATTGACTCGTTTTTCGGTAGTCCAAGTATAAACCGGCCAAGATCTTCAAGAATGCCATAGACAACCCAACTCCACCCACCATGCCAGTGGCACAGCGCTCAAACAATGTACCAAGGCATATTACAGGGATAACATTCGACGACAGAGGTGATACAGTTGTCACAGCTGCAGAGGACGAGACCTTCCGTGTGTGGAATTGCAAAACTGGCAAGCAAGTTCTTGAGCACCATGTGCAAGGGCTGTTCTTATTGATTGCTGTTCTTACTGATTTCGTTAGGCCCATAAAAACGCTCTACTCGAGAAAATATGGCGTAGACCTCCCTCGATTTACCCACAAGAATACCACTATCATTCACACTTCCACCAAAGAGGATGACTCCATTCGCTACCACTCGCTACATGACAACAAATACATATGCTACTTCAGAGGCCACAAGGGCCAAGTGATCTCACTGGATATCTCACCTATTGACGATGGTTTCATGTCAGGATCGATGGACAAGACCGTCAGATTGTGGGACTTGCGTTCTCAACTATGCCGAGGTCTCCTAACACTCCCTGCTCCGCCCATTGTTGCATACGACGCGTCCGGTCTAGTCTTTGCAGTGGCTGTGAACTATTATTCCCGTATTCTTCTTTATGATCAAGCCAATTTCGACAAAGCACCCTTCCTTACGATCACACTCGAAGACCCCACACTTGCACTCATAAGTTACCCTCCACGTCCCATCTTCATCACATCGCTTGCTTTTTCCTCAGATGGCAAGTATCTTCTCGTCGGATGCTCAGGAGATGCGCATTACATCGTGGACGCGTTTGAGGGGCATCTGTTGGTCAAGTTGGAGGGCCACGTCGGTCTGGAACGCAGAAGTATGACATCGCCGCCAAGTATTGAGCCATCGAAAGGAAGTAGTGGTGAGGAGGTTGGGTGGACACCTGACAGTAAATACGTGATTGGCGGCAGCTTGGACGGGAGAATCCTGATCTGGGACGTGCAGAAACTACCCCAGCGGACAGGACCTGTGGATCTGAACGCACATCCGCTTAAATTACAGCCTATGGTCGCATTGGACGGACATCCTGGCCCTTCAAGATGTGTTCGATTCAATCCAAGATTCAATATGATGGTCACTGCTGGTGCTGAGTTGGTGCGTCGACTGATTAGCTTTGCGTTTTGAAAACCAACGTGTCGTTACTACTGTAGGCGTTCTGGCTACCGGACAATAGCCAGGATCCAGAGGAGATAGCGCGAGATTTACTACGCAAGAAAGGACCAGCGTGAGGGTAGTGTCAGGAATGCGGATGCTGGAGTGAAGGATAAGGATATGTGTACAGTACTGTTCTTTAATGTCATGTGAGCCTGGTCATGTGCATGGAAATTGACAATGTGAACGTGGCAGTGATCTTGCTTTTTACTTCCATGCGTCTAAACCATATTCTATCTTTCTTGGTAGCTGCTCTTGTTTCCTCAGTTGTTGCAGGTACGCGCAATCCCACGTGTCTACTCCGAAACTAATGTTTTTGTCCAGCTGATGTGGTGGATGAGGTCCCCGAGCCCGAGATTGTAGCAACGGCTTCCTTTCCGGAGACCAATCCTTTCAATCGTGCGTCGTACCGATTCTCTGACAGTTTCCTTTTCTCCATGTCCTGACTTCTCGGTCCAGACATTGTGAATGGAGAGAAGAACTCTCTGACGATCACCGTAGAAAACAAATCCGACAAGAACGTGACGCTACGGGGTCTGGGTGGCTCTCTTCATAACCCAGAAACTGATACATTGATCAAGAATGTACGCCGAGTTCAATATTAGACATGATCGGAATATGTTATTCACCGTCTCGGCGTTTCAAACACACAACTTGATAGCTTACGACATTGGACTATGGTCTCCCTCTTCTTGAGGGCGTGAAGCTCAACCTTCCATATATGTTCTACAGCGAGTACGTCAAATCTGAGATATCTGGACTCGTCAATCATTATTGACCTCACATATAGGTTCAAGGTACTGCTTATCTCTCCGACTGGTTGACTGGTTTTGTTGAACATATCCGATCAGGCTGGTGACGCACGCATGGAGTTATGGTTAGAGCACTCATTCGAGGTTCGTATGTGGATATCGGACACAATAATTCTTACTGATTAGTGAACTCGTCATCAGGACCAAAAGTATCGTGTCAACGCGTTCGATTCAATTGTTGCCATCGTAGAGCCTGAGATATCCTGGTTAGACTGGAAGATGTGAGTGGCACGTTTCTGGCAGCACTATCGCAGCCATGTTGACTGTATCGGTCAAGGTGGTCTACTTATTTAGTTCTTGCTGGTCTCTTGGGCGGTCTTTCATACTTTACCTTTACCACTTTTGTTCCTCAGCCAAAAAAACGTTCCAAAAAACCCTCTTCCACAGTCAGCGCTCCCATCGGTACTGTCACCGCTACGGGTGCTGGTGGATACCAGGAGGAATGGATCCCCGAGCACCATCTTCGCAAGGGCAAAAAGATCAAGCAGGCCAGTGCTACTTCTGGAACTAGCGCTGATGAATTCAACGATGCTCAAGTTGGCACTATCGAGGGCAAGAAGAGGAAAGGACGGAAGTAAATGGCAGTGATGGCAGTGATGATGATGCCTGCCTGTGGATTTCAAAAATATATTGTTTGATTAGTTGTACTTAATCACGCCGTGGACGTAATGATTACACTGGGATATGGCTAGTTGATTATTTATTTGATATGTTTCGTTGTATGTCCGCGGAACTATTGCATCTACTCTCAGTATGAGTGGGTGGCGTTCTCAAGGCAACACTTCGCTTTGTGCTGATAAAATGGCCCATACGTAACAGTTACTCAATAATTGCGGCAACTCCTCGTCAGCGCTTGGCTGAGTGTCTTGGTCCTCATTGATTCCTAATATGCCAACAGTATGTGTTTCGGTCTTACAGCCGCATATTGTACCT
>Ga0157368_1000055_pt1 | contig 47113 bp, 50 predicted proteins | sample AttbisABBM3_FD_113146 | JGI IMG/M metagenome (GOLD analysis project Ga0157368, IMG submission 113146) | Fungus gardens microbial communities from leaf cutter ant in Botucatu, State of São Paulo, Brazil - Atta bisphaerica ABBM3 | ecosystem: Host-associated > Fungi > Mycelium > Unclassified ... | reverse complement strand
GATAGGTCAGAATGACTTAGGGGAATTGTAGCTCTCCTTGTTTGGTTTAGAGATAATGATTGTCATTGAAGATTTGAAGTGTAACAGCTATGAACCTAGCTTGAAATATACATTAGCAATACTTATAATATTACCAAGACATGCTTTATTATTGATGATACACTTGAGATGACTTCAAGAGAGCTTATTAGGTCTATAAGTAGACAAGTTATTGTATTTGGCAATAGTCTTCTTGAACTCTTCCTTTGAGAATAGTGACTACTCTTTAGTTGACTTGTCTAGAATTTCATCTAGGATATTGATGTTGACATAGTGATTCTGGGCTAAATTGAAGGTAGAGTGGAGAGCATTCCACAGATTGTTGATTTCTAGACAAGGATGGTTATTGTACTTGATGACTTCAACTGCTAGAAGATTTCTTTTCTTGACCTAGTTCATAAGCTCCCAGAGACCTCTTATCTTGTTCAATATCTCTTAGATCTTTTGATCAAAGAATGCATGTTTGGTACTCTTTACTGTTTTCTTAAATTGTTTCCAATCTATCAAGCTTCTAGTTAACTTGTATTTCTCCAGATTCCTACTACAATTTGTATTCCACTAACTTTTTGAGTACCTAGAGATGATGACAATTTTTGAATTCTTTTCCCAAGCCCTATCAATGACTAAAGCAAATGAATTGATGGCAATTTCAATTAACTTGATGTTGATGGTTATAAAGTCCTTGATCACATCTTTGATGAATATCTTTTCTTCCACACTGTCTTTGGCAATAAAGCATTTCCCATTGTAAATATGTTGTTCCTCGATAAGAATAGAGATGATGAGTGGAGCATGATCCAGTGATAATCTCCACTCTGGGTAGATGGAGTGGTTGTCTAACTGTATCTGAGGAACATAAGGTCAATAACTGAGTTCAAACTCTAGTTGCTATCCAAGTATCTAGTAGCAACAGGGTTAGTGGGATATGATAGTCCTAACAAAAGAAAGTCTATAATGTCTATAAGTAAGTCGCTGTGAATAGAATAATGTGGGTACAAAGGGTCCCAGAAACTATCTCTAATGTTAAAATTACCTGTCATAACAAGAACATTGGGAATGTTAATCTCAGTGTTCTTGAAATCCTTTAAGGCTTATTATGAAGTTCAGAGTTGATAGGCATATCAGTACCTTCCTTAATGTATAAAATACTGAGAATTTTCAAGTATGACTTCAACTGAGAGAGTCGCACATCTTGAATGTCATTTGTATCAACATCATTACAACTCTTGACATATTTGCTAATAATACTGATGTCCAACAGAGATACAACTCTGTTGGAAGTAACAATAAGACCTTGATGATCAACTTGAATGAAGTCAATAGAGAGGTCTGATTTAGTATTCTTAAGGAAGTGGTTGAGGTTGGCGATGTGATTACCTAAATCCACTATAATCATGTTGGCATTGCTGCTACTCATTGGTATAATAATTTGTCTTTGAGATGGGCCTTTGGTTGTCATATTAATCCTGGGCTTGAGTTTGTTTGATATATTGAAGATCAACTTGTTGATTTGTTTGATCTTCTTGTAAGAGAGTTCCAGGAAATTTTCCTTGATTTTAAGGATAGTGTCAATATTCTTCAATGAGATTTGAGTATAAGATAGTTTGAAGTCTCTGCTACCTTTCTAATTTTGTTGGGTGCATTCTTTCCATGAAATTTTGATTTTGCCAAGACTTCTTTCAATAGTCTTGGGAGGAAGCTAGGGTGGGGATAATTTCAAGAAATTTACCAGTTTAGAGGGCAGGGAATTGAAAGTTTTTTTACCCTTGTTAGGAATAAGAACTTTGGTAGTGAACTTGTTCTTTATGAGCTCTCAGAATATCCTGTTGTCCAATTTAAATTAATCCCATTCTCTCTTGAATACAGAGGATACAAAGTCAAAGGTGACTTGGCCAAAACCTTTAAAAAAAGGTATATTATTCTCCCTGTTGCTTTTCAGCTCTCTATTACTAATAAAGTTGGAAATACACAAGAGAGAAATTTTGATGTTGTTAACATCAATTTCTTACAAAGCAATTTGACTGAATATGGAGATCAGATTTGTATGGCCATCCCACAAATTAGGATTACCTGGTTGGAGTTCTTCATATGAAAGGAATGAAATACCACTATTAATAGCAGACACTTGAGATTGTGTGTTGTGTACATGGCCCATATGAGGTAGGGCTACACAGTCTGAGAAATTAGCCTGATCTTGGATGTTAGACTCCCTCCTGAGGGTATTGCATATAATAGTCTGAAAAGTTCATTCTTGGTTTGGTTGGCCCAGTTAGAGTCAGCACTTTAGGCTTCCATATGAGCTGAATACTCAATAGAAGATGCTTTAGATAGCACAGAAGACTCTCTTGATAAGTTAGTGCTGGAGATGATGGATCTACCTCTTGGGGCACCTATTGGTATATTCTCAGAGCCAGCTTTGGACTCTACAGGGTTAGATATGGCTGATGTGGAAGTAAAAATGTTTGAATTCACAATTTCTCTGTTAGGCACTACCATACAAGATGGTGGTATGAGAGAGAGAAGTAATAGCAATCATGCTAACTCCTAACCCTAAGCCTAAAATAAGAAAAAAAATAGAAATGAAATAAAAAATATGAAATGAAATGAAAATAAATAAAGTCTACTATCTTCAACTCTAATGCTGGTCATATATTTCAGAAGAGATACTCAAGATGTTCTGGAATATAAGTATTACAACTCAAAGACCTTAGGGTTGGTCAATAAAAAAAACCTTGTATTAGGTTAACAGAAGAGAACTTGATAGAGAACTCTATATAAGATGGTCTACCTTACATACTAATTACTCATGGTCCATGCTCTACTACTTTGGCCTACTCTAAATAACTATGTATAAGCCTTAAGGTCAATATATATTAAACACATTTATCACAAAATGAACTACTCACTTATTTGTGATATCTGAACCTTGGATATACTCTCAGAGGTTTAGGAGTAATTTAAAAGTTCAATAATGATGACAATGATAATTAAGATTAATACAGATAATAAAGGATAAAGATTGATGATAAATGATGTTATTAAGTCTGAGGCCTAATTCTCAGATACAGAAGTATATATACAAAAGAGTGATAGTTTATATACAAGCTATTTCCATCACATGATCAAAACTCATATCTGATAAAAGCTGTCATCTGTCATAGCAGCTGTCAGGCTAATTTTAGAAGATAACTAATTATATCATTACATTGATATGCTTGTATTTCTATGAATACTTATTGCTATGTAATATATCATATATTATTGGAAACAGTTTGATGAGCACTTTTTAACACAAGTTTGATTATGCAAATCTGTTTAGTTTTTCATGAGATATTAGCAAACAAAGATTTTATAGTTACTGATGATCTTATATCTTGGTTGTTTGTTATTGCTTTTGTACATCTCACATATGTGCAGATAGCCCTCATTTGGGGCTTTACAGCACAACTTAGTTTGTGAAAATCAGTCCACTAGTTGTGGAGATACAAGCTAAATGAAGTTTGTGATAATATTGTTATGATGTTATTGTTCTAGAACCTTCTACCATATTCTATTATGACTATATGACTTTGTGACATGTGACAGGTTTATGACAGTAGTAACTATAATGTTATGCTAACCTTAATCTTAAATAAAAATGAAAAGAAAATAGAAAAAAAATGAAGTTTATTATTTATGATCTTAGCAATAAGTTTACCAAAAGATGAGAGATGTGTCATCACTAATACCAGAAGTATTACAACCTAAGTCTCAAAGTGTTAAGACAAAAAATAAACTTTATATTGGATTAACATTTGTGACCATGTTTTGTGACTGTGATACATATGACTTGATATGTGATAGCTGTAATAGTTATGTATGATATCATGCTAATACCTAGTACTAAGTCTAAAAATAAGAAGATAGATAAAAAAGAAAAAAGAAATAAGAAATAAAATAAAGTTTATTATTATCAACTCTGACAACAAGATAGTAATAGTTTTAGTTGATTTTCAGGATAAGGCTTTATAGTATAACTACTATTGAAGAAACACAACAAATAAATATATAATTGGTAAGTTTCAAACTTTCAAATTTTATTTTTGAATTTATTATTTTCTTTTCTATTATTTCTCCATTTTCAGGCATATACCCATAAAAGCATGCTTATACTGCACCTACTAGTAAAATATCATGCTATGATAATGAAAAATTTATACAGTATGCATTTCTATCATAAAAAGACTAATGATGGGTAGCTATACCTTAGTCATTCATGCTATCTTTATGAGACTGAGATAAACACTAGAGTATATCTATTTATATATGTAGATTACTGACTATTTAGTATAGTTTGTACATCTAATAGGTATACTTATAGTTGTTCATACTTTGTGAGACTGAGTTTGTATATTCAGTAACTACTATCTTATATACTAAGTATACTACCTAGGATAGCTATCTAAGAATAGAGACTGCTAAGTGAGTTACTCTGGTTCTAAGTGATTCTCAGATGTCTAGAGTAGAGATTCATGAAGTTGTTGAAAGTCTAACAAGAATATCTAAGATAGAATAGAGATTGTGATCTACACTAAAAGAGGATAGAAAGCACAGATAGAAAAGGAGGCATTATCCATAGATTAGAATAAATGTGGCTGGATTGGACTATTGAGAATACTGTTAAGAGAGGTGCTATTAGAATGAGTAGAACTCACTTCAAGCAAATATCCATGATTAGTCACATGAGAAGGAAGTTGGATCAAGTATGAAAACTTATCTAAGGAACAGATGTGGAAATCTGTAAGATTAGATAAGTATCCAGATTATAGATCAAGTTTAGAAGCTTATCTGTGGATTGGCAACATGACTTCAGATAATGACCTTGGTCTCAACTTATTGTTGAATGAGGAACTTTAGTAAAAGCAGCTATAGCTATAATAGAGGTAACTTAGTCTTTATAGCACAAAACTTGTATATTTGTATATACCTAGAATAGAGATGTACAGTCCAACATTATATAAGGAAATAAGTAAGTCTGGAAGGAAAGGAATGTGATATTGAATAAGAAGAGAGAACACAAAGCAAAAAGTGCATGAGACAAATGAACAACAACACTTATGTGTTGTACCCACTGTCTGTCACATAGTCATAATTTCAGATAATCAGGGAGAAGTGAGGAGATGAGAATTCTTAGTTAGGTTTTAGTTGTATTCTTAGTTGATTTCCAAACTGAAGACTACAGAGTATCTACTCAGTCTTATATACTGAGTCTGTAGTTGGAAGTGTGATTAAGCAATAGTAGTGTAGGGGATAACTAAGGAGATGTTATAGAGGCAGTTTTTAGGATATAGGATGATTTAGAGCCTAGGTGATGAGTTGCCAGGAGATGAAATGTAAGAGGTGATCTGTGTATGAATGATCACAGATGTGGAAGTACACCTAGATGTGTTAGAGTCCTAACCAGAAGTCAGGAAGCAGATGTCTCAGATGTCAGTCTGTGACACAAACATTCAAGACTTAAGACTATGTTTATCCCTCTCTACCCTTGCACCTATGAGTGAACCTAACTCCCCAGCTCTCTCTGGCCTCCAAAAGGCCAACCATGCCTAAGAATTCTAAGAATTGCCCCACCCTCTGACACCAGCCAAGCCTTCTTCAATTCCTGTATCTTGTACATTTGATTCATCTTCAGCAATTTGACTTAGATCAAGCCTACATTACATCTGTGGATTGAGTCACTAGTACTACGTCAACTATGGAGTCAAGCCAAAATGATGGAGATTGACCAGAATGAGAAACAAGGTCATAACAATCAAAGTCCAACTGAAACATATTAGAGTATGCTCTGTTGGCAACCGGGTGTCATAGGAATGATTTGTGAGTAATCGAGTATGGACATTTATATAGAGACAATTAATAGGATAAAATTGCTATGTAAATATTAGGACCTAGAATTTATTGTAGAGCACTTATATAGAGTCTCGTCTGCTCCTAGGACTTCAGTGTCTTGTGCTGAATCCTAGATCGCTCGTGTACATTCATCGTGTCTACAACATCACTGTGCTACTTATAATCTACTTCTCGTTACATCCTCACAAAACCTCTTCAATGTGTCAGACATTGACACCGTTGCAAGCCCATAGGTCCAATGCTTAGAGATCCATGAAGTGGGAGTGCTGGAAGAGATGTCCATAACAGATCTTCCCAGGCCACCCTCAATCATTTCACTTTGACTTTTAAAGGTGCAGATCATGGTTTCTGGATTTGAGAATGATATGTTGCAGACAACTAGTGGTGGTTGTATATCTGCCTTTGCTTATCTGATTCCTATGGGCCTCGTCTGCATACTACTGATAGCCATCTGACGACCTTGGGTTTCCCTTGAGACTTCCAAGACTCATTCTACCTAAAACCCCATGGAGAGTGCGGCTAGCAAAGGAAAGACAAGTAAGGGCACCTGAAGTACCAACAAAGCCTCGCAAAATCTGAGGCATAACAAGATTGTCATCTAATTACGCTGCCTATCCTGATATAAGCTTTGGAAAATGTTGAAACTGGAAAGCCAAGACGTTGAAGACAGAAGTGATGAAGACTATCGAGGGGAAAAAGCGATAATCACGATCCCTTGCCATGGACAGGAACAAGACCAGCTTGCTTGGGAGGGGCAAGACTGGTACGTTTAGATGGAATAACATTTCGAGACGCCTCAGCTTCGGCAGATTTTCGTTGCCATTGATCAATTAGTTTCCCTACACCTTGATATGGCCGCTCTGGTGAGGACGAGCGCTCATTCGTTGAGCTACACGTTGAGGTGAGTGGCTCGAGCCGAGCCTGTCTTATGACCCCTTCCCCGCCCATCGCTGTCTTGCGACTTGCAACTGGAAACTTCACTGATTCTGATACTAGGATTGAGGTGTTTCGAGGACGAGGAAGAATAGCATCCACTTCACTTTCCTCCAAGCCAGTTGACCTGGGAGCATTGGGGGAAGCTGGAGAAACTCGCTGAGACCCTGATGGTCCTGGCCGAGGAAGGTCATTCAGAGATGTTTTACGCTTTGCAGGGCTAGTAGCGACTGCTGAAGGATCATGAGAATATTCATGAGAGGGTAATGGTTTGGTTGAAATGATAGGCGATGAGGCTGTAGCATTCTCAGTTACACGTGCACTGGCTTCCATTGCCTCGTAACGTTGGACCATGTCGGAGATGGAAGTTCGTCGAACATGACGAGGAGCCGTATCTTCTGGAGGCTGCAGAGTTGCTGATGAGGGCGCTGAACTTTCCGCGGATTTCGATGGGAAAATGAACATAGACTGGGGCCGACCTCTATTGGATGGAGACAAGGGGGAAGGGAGAATACTTGGGGACGGCTGAGGGGGGAAATCCACCCTTGAGGATGTGACTGGACGACTAGGATTTGAAGACATAGAGAGCAATGACTTGCGTTGGGGAGATGGAGGCCTGTGCTGTGGCATGTATGCTGACTTTGGTTTGATAGTTTGTTTGAGCGGTACTGGGGGCTCATGCTGTTTACCCTTAGTATTTGAAGTTCCACCTTCCCATAAATCCACCAGATTATGCACTGACCCTTGTCGACTTTTGTGCTTCGTGACCGAACCAGCTCCTACCCTCGGTGTAAGAGAGGAAAGAGGTGCCGGTTCCTCAGGTCCTTCATCCTCGCTCGAGGATAAGTCTAACGCTATGTCTTTTGCATCCCTCTCCTTCACAGTGATATGTGATTTCGTAATCGCAATTGGGCTCCAGTTATCCGCCAAGCCAGAAGAAGGATGTATAGCAGTAACTGATCTATCTATTGCCGGAAACTCTTTCATGGGACGCGAAGCCGTTGGGGACTCTAATTTTGTTTCAGTGGATCGATCAGAGGCAGTCTTTGCTAGAGGGCCCGGTGCATGACCTTGTTGAGGTATTGTGGCCTCAAACGTGTCACTTCGCTCAATTACCGATGCTCGCTTGCTCGGCGCTTCCCGGATTTTGAGTGTATCGTGCCCGAGCTTGGAGTCAAATATCTGGCGAGACAAGTCGAGTTCATCGTCCCCTGTCAACAAGTCACTTGACCGATCTGCAGAAGCATGGTAGTTTGCAAGAGATCCAAATCTAACATCGTTCGAACTGACAGCAGATTGCGAACTTTTATCTTTCTGCGACTGTGTTCGTGATAGGTCGAAAAACGGAAACCGAAGTAACCTTGATGGATCCTGCCCATCACGACTATCAGTGTTAAGTGAAAGCAGATCTTCCTCTTTCAACCCTTTGGGTAAATCTCCTTTTGACTCCCATCTCACGAATCCAGTGAGTTGCTCAGAACGTGTACCTCCAGCATCCGCCAATGATGGTCTAGGCAAATGCAGACCATTGGTCGCCCCAGTCCCTGAACTTCCAATCTTGGGTCGAGGAGGTAAAGTAGATGGCTCAGGAGTGCGTGGAACCGCCTTACTCTCCTGCCGATCAGTCGTCTCCAACGAAGACACGTTGGGAGAAAAAGAAAAAGTCGCATCGAGTTCCTCCAACGATGGAAACTTTGTTTGCACTGATGAGCTTACTCGCTCAATCACTGACCTCAATGATGTATCTGCCTCTAAGGATCGTGCAGGTGGAATTGGAGATACACGCGGGGTATGTGCCTTCGGACGTAATCGGGGCGAAGGAGAGGGCCTGATTGGTCTATTAACATTTACACTCGTTGTTGCAAGTCCTGTGCGTAATTTCCTGGCCTCTCCGAGGGTTTGGACTGACTTCGAAACAGGTATCATCAAGCCAAGACCCTCGAAAGCATCCCTCCCTTTGTTCACTTGGATATTTAAATGAGGCTTAGATTTAAGGATATCGCTACTTGGTACACCATGGTGCAGGGGGCCCAGATTAGGGGTGTAAGTATCGGGTGTGGGGCTAGGTGTGGGAACAGAGGGCTTGTTCACGTTTGAACTCGCAGCAGACGCCCACAGTCTCTGCGCAAAACTATCATTGAATCCAGCGTGAGGGAGTAACGGAGATGGTTTAGCAGCCTTATCTAAGTCCTTAGATGACTGTATGCTCCATGGTTCGTCACTGTTTGAGTCGCTCTGGACTGCTATGGATGTTTGTTTGGCAATGGCTGAGCTCCAGGCTGCATTGCCATCAGCTCCGAAGTCAGTATCATCAACGAGCTTGATTTTATCTATGTGTGTGTCTGCCGCTGGTTTTATTGAAGGGAGTGGTAGAAGTGACACCTGGCCAGTGGTGGATTTGGGACGCCCACGCCGTTCAGGCGGTACCGGAAACTCTGGAACTTTCGTTGATTGTACTCTTGGCGTGATTTGCACAGTAGATTGCCGATATGTCACAACTCCGTCCAATGGGTTGGATTTGAAATCCAAGTTTCGTGGAGCAAGAGGGGTCGGGGTCGGAAGTGAGTAGGTATATGCAGACTTGGTTCCTCTCAGGCTATGCACACTGTACAGAACCTCAAACACAGTGGGTCTCTGAGGCCCATGCTCCCGAAGCATAGAACCTAGTTGGAGAAAATTAGAAAAATAAGCAAAGACAATCAGGCGTGACGACTCACTGATGAGATATATCATTTGTTGAGAATAAACAGGATATGCAGGGAATCTGTACTGGACATTCAGTATAGCGAGGGGTCCATGCTCCTCAAAAGGCGTCGTGTAGTAACATAGTTTGTACAGCAACACGCCCAGCGCCCACACGTCACTCTTCTCATCAATCGGTCTTCGAGAAGGCAAATCAATCATCTCTGGAGCCCGGTATTGCAAGGTTGTATGACGATTAAGGTCGACCTCAAGAGCACGCATTTCCTGTGAGCTAGCTGGTGGCCTTGTCACTGTAGTGGCCGAACCAAAATCACATAATTTGAATGAGGTTGCTGAGGATTGTAGAATATTCTCGACCTTAAGATCACGATGCAAGAGAGGAGGGCTCGAGTTATGCATGTGTGCAACTCCCTCACAAACTTCGACGAACATTTGTAGAATTTCAGCCTCAGTCAAGCGTTCGCGTAGTCGACGATTCATCATATCAATGACACCGCCACCTGAAAATATGTTAAATCGGCCTGGCACCAACAAATGTTAACAAACCAGGGCAATATTCCATGAGGATATAGACCTCGAAAGCACCACTGGGCATCTTTGCCCATGCAGCATCAATCAAGTAGACAATGTTCGGATGTCCTCTGAGTAATCTCTGTGAAATAGCGTGAATAGAACCCAGAGAAAAGAAGGTAGAATATGCACCATGACATCAACCTCTTTCTTCACTTCTGTGAGCATGGATTCATTGGCAACGACGATATGTTTGAGTACATGATGCGTAGTGTTGTAAACAGGAGTCTGCGTTCGAACCAAGTACACCTGCGCAAAGCCACCTGTTGTAGTGTCATATACTGAAAAACCCTGAAATCATCTTCCACTCACCCTGTGACAGGTACTGTTCAACTCGAACCGTATACTTATTGACAGAGATGGTCTGGCCTGTAACTAATGTTCCCTTACTGTGTTGTGCATACAAATGATATGGCTGTTGAGTAACCATTCCGCTGAGTGTATCAAAAAGAATACGGTATGAGACCAGGGAACATGGAGAGAGACAAGTGCTGATGTGTAGTACAACGGTACAGTACCGTCAATGATCATCCACGTGATGTAAAATGTCCACCGAATTTTGCTAGGTGTCAATCTCAGATCAGAAACACCTCTTCGCGGCCCTGCAGATTTTGGGATCTCCTGATCCAACAGTTGCCAAGGCCGAATGATTATGCATCCTATCCTTCCTTGGAACAGAACAGAGACCAAAAAGTATCTGATACTACTCGAACAAGGTGCTTGTCGTCACAAGCACAGCAAGGCAGTTTAACTCAGTCTGGCTGTCCCAGCCATTGATTCTCGTGAGTGGACTGCTTCTTCTAAGGTCACATTTCTCATGAACTAATCGACTTGCTCCAAGAAATCTCGAGCTTTTAACAGATGCCTTCCACCTTGCAACAAGAGTCAATATTGACCGTCAGAATGTATCAAGTACCGCCAATGGTGTACGGCTCTCATCCATCTTTTCATTTCCTGCTCGATTTTGCCTCTTCCTGATTGCACATGCGGATGAAATGATCCACAAGGAACTCCGATCACACATAGTTCAGTATCGATAGGTAGTATCAAAGATGTGTCGTCCGACTGGTCCATGCACATCCCTGCTCGATAGAAAAACTTATGGTACACCTATCAATCCCTCCTGCGCTTTTCGTGAGCAAAGAGGTAGATGAACCCGATTGGAACGGGATTGTGCGACCTGCCGTTGGTCCCCTGAGATCACTCAACCGTCCGAGGATTAACATTGTTATTATTTGTATGTTACTAAAAAATTATGGCAAGACTGCAATACACTCAATTTCAACAGCCGCCTTCAGTGGCAGAACGGCTACCTGCACACACGTCCGTGCTGGCATCGCTTTCTGGTCGAAGTACTATGTGAAGTTGAGGCTCATATACCCATCGAATCCCCTGCTCTTACCTCCTGATATATTTCATTCATCGCCTCGAAATCGTCAAAGTTCGCTATGAATATGTTAGCTTTGACGATGTCATCCAAGGTTGCGCCAGCCGCCTTGAGGACTTTCTTGATATTCTCGAGGGCAGCGCGCTGAGTAAATGGCTCCAACACAAACTCATGGAAGTGATAGAGCAAATCTCACAGTTTCTACTTTGATTCCACCTTCGTACAGCTTAAGATTGTGATCGTGTCCAACATTCCCAGAAACGAACACTAAGCCTTTCGAAATAATGGCTTGAGCTGTAGGAGATATGCTGTCAGTTCATTTATTGTATTTATTGTTTCAATAACACCACAAACAGTATACGGGCAAAGGTGGGTTTGCTTCGGGTGAGAATACCTGTTGCTTAACGGTGGTCATGATGCAAGTATGCAAGTGCCAGAACTTTACACAGGTACTATATACCCTCGTGACCTCAAATACGATCTCACAATGTATGATTAATGTATGATTATCGTAATGTCACGGTCATGCTTTAGATCAGTCGGTTAGAAGCCTGGTATCGAAATCAATTCGGTAGAGCGGCCACACATTCAATTTCTACACCTGCTTTTAGAGGCAGAGTAACCACACCCACACACGTCCTAGCAGGAGGTGAATTAATTCCAAAGAACTAATCGCCACGCGAGGGGATAAACATAAGATCAGCAAAGTTCAAAATTACTCGAGGCCATACCTCCAGATAAACCTCATTCATGAGTATGAAATCTCTATCAAAGTTAGCCAGGTAGACGTTCACTTTAACGACATTTTCAAGACTTGTTCCAGATGCTTCGAGGATCTTGATCATATTCTCAATGGCTACGCGCTAAACAGAGATTCAACAATGATAATGGAATGTTTAATCCAAATTGCCTTTCGAATACAAGCGCCTAAACGCTTACAGTCTCTGCTTGCACACCACCTTCCACAATTTTGAAATCCCCCTTACTGCCAATATTCCCAGACACATACACAAATCCATTGGCAACCACCGCCTGGGCTGTCAAAAGAGGTAGGTCAGCATCGGTGGCCCTATTTTACAGATTAACTTACAAAATACAGGCAGTGGGGCAGCAGCCTCGGGGGTGGACACAATTTTCTTAAGAGGCTTAGAATCAGTCATCGTGGTGGAGAGTAGTGGAGAGAGTAGTGTGTGTGAACTCGTGATCCCATGTGAAAACTCCTGATGTGATTGATGGTGATTTCTCGAGAACAAGATCGTAGAACCAAAAATGACCGTACATACACCGGGTAAGCACAAGGGTTGTCCTGAGAATCTCAAATCACCAACCCAAACGCCTCCGATATTTAATAAAGGCAATCAAGTTGCCCTGTACCTCATTTCCCCTCATCCTTAGCTCCTTGCCTCCTTCTTTTCGGCGGTCAATATTCCTAACGGCTTTTCTCATACCTTCTACGCTAGATACAAGATGATCTAGGTATTGGCCCTGTCGGAAATTAACATCGTATGGGACATCCTCGTTGGAGTAAATATCAATGAGGGCTGAAATAACCTGGATCAGAGGTTCTGTGTCTATAGGGGAAGGCTCTGACCCGGATGGCAAAAGAGAGATCAAATAATCTGAGATAACCTAAGAATGCGCGATCAAAGTGAGATCAAAACAAATACAAGTACGGTATGTATATAAACACTCACTCTGTTAGCCGCTACTGAATTAGGATGCTGGGCAAGACACTCCAACGTGCCAATACACTGTGTTTTCACTTTTGCATCTGCAGACATGTTGCAGAACTGGATCAAGAGTGACACATGTTCTTCACTGGGCTCCTACACTCATATCAGCTCTCATTTACGTCCTCTCAAAGTCGAGCGACCTACTAGAGAACCCTTCCAGACATTTCCAATGCCCCAAAGCACTCCAACTGCCTTCTCCCACACCTCCTGTCTTCGCTCTTGGCCCAATCCCATTTGAGTGCCAACAACAGTCAACGCACCCCAGATATCGTTCCAGAATTTCATCCCACTGACTGCGTCCATCGCGAGCTCCGACCTCCTCGAAGTTGCAATTGACAGGAAGATGTTATTCAAACATTCAAGAGCGCTTACATGAACAGCACTGAGGGCACTTGTAGTCGGTGGATGTGGTGATGGAGCAGCCAAAGGAGGAAACGATAAAGAACAAGGCTGTATCAGTGCAAGAAGAGGATTGACCAAAGAGACTATGAAAGCTGGAATAGGTGGCCGATCATAATCAGTCCCATCGATTTCTACATCCATATCCCCTCCAACACCAATTTCTACAGGACTATCACACATCCAAACAATGTCTTGCGAGTGAGAAAACGTACCTTCTTCCAGGTCCCCATCTTCCTCAATCTCTTCACCAACTAATTCGTATTCAGGATCGGGCAGTGTTGCACAAACACCAGTTAAAATTTCCAACGACAGCTGCACAGTTCTTAGCCGCGTTTCAATTTTCTCCAGTTCAATTTCAGCTGGAGACTTATGATCGGATTTTGGTGTATGCTTAAGCGAAAGTTTCTCAATTTGAGGTTCACTATTCTGTGTCGTAATCAGGTCTTGAGCGGCGGCAGAGATGTCTAGGATAGCCGTAGACAAGATAATTGGCTGTAGAAGAGGAAGGATAACGTCCTTGTCAAGGTCCACCAGCGACAAAACAGTTGGAGGAGGAAGCGGGGAGATGTTGCGAAGGATCCCTGGTACACAGTTGTGAGACCATCTCGATAATCAAATCTGAGCGATCGCACCCACGGCAAGGACACTAAGGATAACTAGCCGAGGGTCTTTCTGGTTGGTGTCAACATGTTCAGGCTTAGCGATATTGAGTAAACAGGACAGGTAACTGGCATCAGATCTGACGTCTGAAATGGCCGGAAGGTTATCGTCAGTTAGAACATACAAACATTGGGCTAGGAGATAGGTTCTCAGGGAGCGGCCATACCAATTGGATTGAGATGAACACACCGGCAGAAACGACTGGTCCCAGTGGAAGTTTATCCCGTGAAGCCAGGAAGGACATCAAGAAAGGGGTCAAATGGAAGGCATTAATGGCATTTAGGGCTTTACTCGATGTTTCTCTTCGAATGTTAAAAGGGAGAGTTATGATCTACGTTGAAGTTGGACTCACGAGAGACACCAAAGTACAGTGATAACGTTATCAGCCAATTCGTGGACTAGCTTCTGGACATTTTGAGGGGCTGACTTTCGGTCTGAGAGATATTGGGAGAGAACACTGGAAATCTAGATGGATGGTTTTAATAATAATAAAAATTCAAAAGAGATAGAATTTCGCTTCACTCGGGGCACAAAAGTCGTCAGGGGTGTTAAAATATTCTTGTTATACATTTCGGCACAGATCTCATACCCACCATCGATGCAAAGGTTCCTTGGTTTATTATGAACATATTAAATTCTGGCAGAACTAGGTGTACGCACCGCAGAGCACCAACAGCCTCAGATTTCACCTCTTCCTCAGAATCAGTCAACCTCGTTATCAATGCTCCGACGACGTTCTTTCCCTGCAGTAATCTTCTTGTCGACGAGTCGTTTTGAATCAAGTTGGCCACAGCGACGCAAGCCCACTTCCTCTCCATGGCATCCGCACTTTCCATCTATGAAAATCGAGAACCGGACATTGTTCCATATCAAAGACCATTCAGCGCGCCATAGGAACAGGATTCCGGACCTTTTGAAGAATGGGCAAGATCGCTGCATTTTTTGATGAGGATTGCTCTGCTGGCACCAGACCCTTTGAAAGATGCGTGTCGGGTACACGAACAGGATTGTGCCTCCGCATGGATTTCTTCTTCTGGGATTTCCCCATTGTTATTTCAAGGTGAGGCAGAAAACTTCGACAGATTGCTAGTCTTCCAAAGTCAACATGGATAAACAACGCTTACATACGGAACTGTACAACATATAAGAAATGTAGTGGCTAAATGTAGTGGCCACCTTATCAAGTTGACGCCTCGTTCAACCGTGGCCATTGATATCCTCAACCAGTTTTTATAGTGAGCCTGATAATCCCAGACTAGGCCATCGGTCCAACCTGGGTCCAAATGGCAGAGATAAATATTAAGGGACTCTCGAGTAAGATTGCTTGCTGCTTCTAAATTTGATCATGCGAGGAGGGACACCTCGATTAATCCTCGAAGATGACATATAAAGAAGATGATCGACATGTTAATGCGAGTCATTAAGTTGAAGCTTCACGACTTCGTTCTTCTTTCTTCTGAGCAACGTGGATTATAAAACAGGAGTGCGCTTGGTCAAGCGCACATCCTTGGCCCAAAAGTTGTATGGGCGTGAGCACTTGATACTCATGGAAAATCTGCTTGTTGTATATACAGGACATCAAATCATTCCACAGGGGCTACAAGATAGCAAAAACCATGCACCGAGAGAATGGTAAATGCAGCAGGGTAACGATGACGAAATAGAATCGAAAGTCCAAGAAGCTGAATCGGAATCGAGATTATGGATGATAGCCGGGTAAGGTTCCTTCACTGGGAGGGCAAGGCCTTGCGGTAGTTGTTGATTGATAATCTATGCTTCTATCGCCATCCACGGCAGCAGATCTTGGTGCACCATCATTTTCCGCAGCTACCTCAAATTCCGGGGCGTTTGAACTTTCTTCGAGAGGAAATCCATCATCTGCCAAAGGTGGTGCTGAGGGAAGCATAGCCATACCATCAAGACCTGGCGCGCTAGGTGCTTCAAAAGGTGGTGCAGAAGGTTCCAGTTCGGGGTTGATCAGTTCCGAAAACTCCTCAAAACTGGAGCGATAGGCATAAAATGAGGATTCTGCGGTTTTGCCTTTAAAAGGTGGAGGAGGGAAGGGGGATGAGTCCGAGGTATCAGGTTCCGAAGATTCTGTCACTCGTTGGAAGTCATCCAGTTGCTCGTCTTCCCAAAGAGGGACTGAGACTTGATGCGATGACCCTGCATCAATGGATGTCTCAGGGGGTCGCTCTGCAAGGTCCGCGAGACGAGCAAGTAGAGCCTTGTCATCAGTTGCGATATGAGCAGCGTGAAGTTGATCAATATGGGAGGGCTCAAGCCTCTGAGCCAGATGAACTGACTTGGCATTACTCGACGAAACAAGGGAGGGGCGACGGCTAGGGGTGGAGCCGTCAGGTTGTTCAGCGGATACGGCTATCAAATTAAGAGTACCAGGGCGGTAAGCAGGAGGAGAAGACGGAACTTTAAGAACTGGGTCGCCTGTAAGTGATGATGAAGGGTCCGAGCTACCAGAGATTTCTGGTGATATATGTGAGGAAGAGCGTGAGAAATCAGTCAAGGAGGCGGAGGGTCGGCGAGAAACAGACAAGGAGAGGGTCGGCGTTGAAGATTGGATACTCTGAATATCATCAGCAGGCACCTCGACGTGTACAGTGGGGTTCAGCATAGTGGACGAATCGTATTGCCGCAGGTGTAACCGTTTGGTTCTGCGCAGTCGAGCTGTATATCGAACGTGTTCCTTCCACCTTGCTGAGGCCTTTGCCCAAATTTTCTGCTTGCGTTTGGCTTTTTTCTGCGCTTCTGTTGATGACGGAAGAGAAGAGGACATTGCAGACGTTGATCTCCGCTTCCTGCGCGCCTTCATCTCTACGTCACCTGCCTTGTGCCTTCTTTTCACGGTTTTCCTCCAAAGCAAACAGCCGATCATGAAAAAACAGATGAAAAATGCGAGGACGAGAGAGAGAGCGAGAATGAGGGTTGTTCGGCTGTCGTCATGTGTGATCTCGGTAGTCCACCCGACAGGCATACTATCGTACAAATCGACGGCATTGGGACTCGTCGAAACTTGATCGGCGGTGGCGACGCTTGTCGGTTCTTTGCATGTATTCTGGCCGTGCTTGGATGAATAGAGAGAAAGTGGGAAGAGACAGTCACTTACGAGACATATCGTAGAACCATAGAGAGAGTAAGAGTCGACGTATCTCCAAATACCGTCGTCGCCTGGCTCGAATTTGTAAGGGAGGAGATGAGTGCGTGTGGGAGGAGCTAGAGAGCGGCGAGAGCGGAGACGGAGGGGCGAAGAGGCGGAGGGGCGCCGGGAAGCGGAGGAGGAGGGATTGGGGATGGCGGAGGGACAGAGAAAGGAGGGCGGTGCAGGGCCGGGGAGACCGGGGGAGGCGGCGACGATGCCTGCGAGGGCGGAGAGGAGGCCGGAAGATGGGCCGGGGGATGAGCGGGGCGTCGGAGCATCGGGGACACCATCATTCCTCTGATGGATTGGCTTGGCCATGATGCAAAAGCAAAGTAAAGGCAAAGTCTAAGAAAGTAGTGACCTTGTAAGCTGGCGATCAATTCTCACGAATCATATTAGAATAATTATTATATTGGCTGGTATTGTACCCATGGACTCCTTTGCCGCTCCTCCTCCCGCATACGAGCACGCTCTCGCAGCTCCTCTTCATCCCTGTCGGCTCCACGCCACATCGTCTCTTGGCCCCCAGCTTCATACACCAGCTTGTATGTCCGCAGATCAACTCGGATCTTCATCCAGCTCTCCTGATTCGGGACTGTGTTTCCCTCAGCCAGGCGCATGCATCTATAAATACAAGCTCTCCATCTCAGCCTGATACCAACTCTGACAATAGGGCTCACCTTCGCAGAAACACTGGACTCATCCCTGTCCTCCCAGACGGCACCCATTCCGTGGGTACCTTCATCACATACGTATTCACATAGTCCCGCCACCGGTCAGTCACCAACTGCGTATTTTCGGTGCTGGGTTCCTCCAGTCCCAGAAGAGAAATCCGCATGCTCTTGGACTCGCGCATCTATCATGTCATATCTCAGCCTCCCATCTCTCGCAGAAATCGGACAAATTGGACTCACCCATTGTAGTTTGTATAGGTTATCATCCTGCCCTACGTGCCGCTCCGCCTCCCGTCGATATCGTACGATGTCTTGTCTCGTCACAGGTTCAGAGCCTTGTGCAGCCTGTAATAACGACCATAACTCCTGGCACTTGGTGTCCAGCAGCACTGTTTGAACCTATTCTCAGACCACGCTATTAGATCTTGATTTGCCTCTCCTAGAGCTAGCTATTCCTGACCTGTTTCACAAGTGCAATGATTAATTTATCCAATGTGAACAGCAGATAAGCCTGAAAATAACACAGAACCAAGCTATATTCAGCACACAGAATGCGGATATTAATTATAGCAATCAAACCCACCTTATTGCCAAAGAACCATCGCATGTGTTCCTCGAACGTTGCCTGGTCAAGTTCGTTGTCGAAAAGTTTGTCGCAGGCATGAATGAGATACAAGTAGACCACTTTCGCCTTTGCTGCAGCACCATGCTCCCCAAGAATGTCCGTCGTTTGTGCAAGCACTGCAGCTGGACCGTTAGGATCATCCAATCCTAACTCAACAGCCACGCGGTTGGCAAGCAGGGTGCTATGCTTCTCAGCAGCCAACTCCACACTGATCTCTTTGCACATCAGCAACCGACTGTAAAGTATCTAACGGTTGGTTGTGACAATATTAGGATAGCGCTCCGACATAACAATAACCCCTCGCACCTGTAGTAACCGCACCAACGTATAGAACGTCGTATTGGCGAAAAAAGGCCTTTCCGGCGCGTATAAGCGATCAGTCCCTTCGATGGTGGCTTTCGATTCCTTGATCCAAACATCATGTGCTCCACTATCATGACCGGCTCGGGAAGGCATCAATGAACGATCCAACATGGGTGAGACTGCACGCGATCCAAGAGAAGAACCTTCAGACACTTTCCGATTCACTTTTTCTTTATCACGTTCCTTCTCTCTGTCCTTCTCCCTTGCCATCCGCAGCAACTTCCGCCGAAGGTCGTTTGCCGGAACCCCATTATTGTTCATGGATTGTGAATGGGAGTAGGCACTTCCAACAGATCGTCGACCGCTCCGCACTTCTGAGATGCCAATGTCATGTAGTCTATTCTCTTCCAGTGGTCCATACGCGATGTTGAATTCGGCAGAGGGGCACATGCCAACCAAAGAGACGAAACCTCTCAGGAATTTCTCAATGTTACGGCGTTCCTGGGAACTATAGTGGGTTTGAGAGCGGTCCAAAAATGAATCCACAATCTTGAGTGAATCTATCAAAACGCTAGTGTCATGGAAGAAATACTCTAGCTGATGTCCAACTGATCCGTGCACAAAAGCTTTTTTGCCGTCCTGCTCCCATGTCACTCGCTGTTCTGCCTTGATGTTCTCGATATCCCCTACGAAATATCGTGCAGTGATGTTTTTCTTGTCGTTCGCCTTGAACGTGATTCCCTGGTGGTCTAGCGATTTATAAAAATTTTTTGAGTCAACTTCCCTCCACGTGCGCGCGAACTCCCGTTGGAGTTTACGCCACTCCTCATCCTTGGCTTTGAGCCGATGTAGAACCACAGGAACCGCCACTGTGGGACATTCCTGAAGATTTTGCCACAACTCATGAAAGTTCTCCCTCCCGTAAATCTTCTTGATCGTCCTTTGATAGATAGCTTTGCAAGTACCTCCAAGATCAGGTTTGAGTCTAAAATTGACGCGTTCCTCGCTGCTCATATCCTCTATACGATTGCAAATGGGCTCTAGAACGGCAATAGTCCGCGCAAGCCCCGCTAGGAGGACGTGATACTCATGTCGTTCTTCCTCGCTTTTGTGAAGCGCTTCTTCGAATGAATTCTTCTTGTGCGCAACAAAACCCGCTTCTTCTGATGCCCACGTTGGATGAGAAACCCACTCATCATTGAGTACAGACCGGCAGAGCTCGTCACGACCGGAGCATGCCAACCGGATTTCCTACAAGGAAAAAGTCAAGTTCACGCTGCCCTAGTTACTTGGTAGAACGCACACTATCAGGCAACTGTCTATAACTTGGTCCTTCACCATCATCAGCCGGCAACGCAAGCAGAGCTTCAGGAGGGCCTGTCCGGATGCTTCCGGGCGGCCCATTCTCTACATTCTCGACTTTATCGTCCCAACCAACCAGGTTTTTGAATTCCACCATGAGGTCACCATCTCCCAAAAATACTCTAGTTCGCTCTACTAGACTTTTCAGGTCTATAATCTCTTTCGAGAATAAACCCAGAAGTTTCAAGAACTCCTCATAAACTTCGCGATTTTCTAGTGATTTCTTTGCACGGTCGAAAAACAAGAGCTTGTCTGCCGACATTGTCCCGCTAGGACTTCGACCTTGAGTGGGCGGCAGAAGTAGGTGGTGGTAAGGCATGTTCGAGCCTCCCAAGTGGTAAACGGAAACGGGGGGTAACTGAGGCGACTGCTGTGGACCTAAAAAGGGCGAATATGAGGGGGACCCTGTTTCCGGAGGAAGATGATGTGTTTTGGCCCTCTTGGCCTGTGAGGCCATATATCATCCCAACTTGACTTATGATAGAAATGGAGGGACGGTCACTTACCCTCGAGGGAGGTACTAGTTTTACTTGGGGAACAGGCGTCGGTTCCTTTTCCAGAGTACGTTTTTTCCGTTTAGCAGACGGAGGCTTTCTGGCGGACACTACAGCAGGACTCGATGCGGTCTCACCTGGTGGCAACCAAGGAGAGGGATCTCCGCTCGGTTGAGGCAAAATGACTACTCCATTTTGAGGACCAGCTACTTCTCCCAGGAAAACTTTAAACTCGGATAGTAGGTCAGGAGCATCCTTGAATAGATGTTGCACTTGAAGATACACTTGAGCTTGCAGAGCGGGCGTACTGATACATCGTCAGCCAAACATGGTAGTATTACAAGCTGAATAGGACATACGCAGCTTCCTTTTGATACGTCTGGAGGATATCCAAGAACTGCTTGTATGTATCTTGATCATCGTTATATCGCGCTTTGATTTTGTTGAGGTACTGAATAGCGTGATTAAACTGACCATGGTTTTCTGTATCTACCTGTGCGACGTTCGAGCTTGCAGAAGGTTGGGGTTGACGCCCGCCAGGCAAACTTCCAAGAAATGATGCAGCCGCCGCTGTGGCGACTTGGGCATTCTGTTGTTGTTGCGAAGCTTGACTAGGTGGGGGCTGACCTGGTGGATATGCTCCAGGTGGAGTGTTGGGATCAAAGAGCACCTGGTCTGGAGGTGCTATGTGATATACCCCTGCTGGAGTGTGTGAACGAGATAGTGTGTCACCAGGCACACTGGTAATAGTTGTTAGGGGAGGTACTGGTGTAGAATATAGAAGTGGGCCAGAAGGCGATACGCCTTGCGTTTCTCTTGCAGATCGCGTCTGAATCGTCATTTCGTTCGTGTTCTGGGTCATCGTGCCCTGGGGTGTTGTTACAGTGATAGTACTCGGGTTAGAGGGATCGACAGAGACGTCGATGCGGTAGCCCACGGGAAGGAATGTATTGAAGCCTTGAATAAGCTCCTGACTTCCATTGAACAAGGTTGAAACACGGTTGATGACGCCTGGAGTATCGATGCTGCACAGGTGGGAGGAAACATTAAATAGGGGACTGCATGAGAACAACGGCGAGGGCGTACGTCTGGCTCTTAAAGTCTTTCATAATATCAAGAAACTGATTATATACTTCTGGTCTCTCTGAGAACTGGAATTTGACATCGTCGAGGTAGCTGAGTGCATCCGTAACGTTGAGTGGTCGAGCCATGTCAAGAGTCTGCTCTGCAGTCTGAAGTAGCGGTGTGCCAGTCCTCGGGGTTTGAGTCTTCATTTCTGGAAGAAGGGGATCTTGGAGAAAGAGGGGAAGGAAGAATGGGAGAGGCGTAGGAGCCGGTTGCAGGAGGGGAAGCGAAGCGCCGTCGTGTATTTCCGAGGCCAAATTAGATCTGTTCTCCGATGTCTTCTCGGCACCACCATGCTCCTTTCGCTCTCCAGACACCGTTGATTCAGCGGGCGCTGTTGTAACATGCTCGTCCATGTTTAACGTACTCGTCGACGACAGAGTTTGATCCCGTCGGTCGACTTTTCAAAACCACATCCGGCGTCCTATTAACCCGTGGGAATATTATACTTGGTCTGATAAGATAAGAAAGTTTTAAACCCAATCAGGTGGTCGACACACCGCGAGAATTCGGTTCCAATGTCCAATGTATACATGCTGAACTGTTTAATAAGGTCACACTCCTACACATTCCATCTATGTCCAAGCATCTGTTTGAGCCCAAGTTGACCACTTGCTATTGAGCGAGCTTGCATTCTAGTTCCTGAGAGACCGGCAAATCGTACCGTGGGACGAAAAAGGAGCACTCTCGAATTTTCAACAAATCTAAGCACCGAAGCCATGAGCCGTCTACAAATATGATGCGCGACGAGAATATTATGAAGTGGCTGATGCTGGGCTATTAACTAAACGCTATTCACTCTCTCCGTTATGAATGGCGATATTCCCTAGGGGATGGTGCGCGCCACTGTTCGCAATTCTTCAGACGAAAGGTGGATAATTTCGGGGTCAAGGCTGCGCAATTATCGAAAGAACACCTAGTACGGAAACAGCAGAAAAGAGGGGGAGTGCAGAGTGTCGGCGATTAGGACGCAATTGCAGAACAAACCATGCTTGCAACAGGTGGCATCCATGAGTCTTCACTGTCTGTGCTCTTCAAGGCCAAGAATTTAAGATCCTGAACAAGGTTAAAACACAAGCGCAGCATGCTCTACTACTTATGTCATGACTTACTCTTACTCACAAAACTATTACCTGCGATTCAACATCAACTGAAGACCCGCCAATGGGGTATATTTTGGAGGATAGGAGCTAGCCATATAGGCTACTGGTGTACTAAATATATAATTGGAGCTCCAACAACCTCCAACCTCAACGATTAGCTCTGCTGCATTCGATCGCTTTCAAATTAACTTGACCAAGTAGATAAGTCGATACAAATGTTATCAGGAAAAACTTAACTTGATACCGAGACGAACATTCAAGGCGGTGACTCTGGTAACGGAGAAGTTGGGCGTTGCCACAGAATACCGCAGCAAACCCCGCAGCGTCAGCAGGATAGTGAGGTACGAAGCCACTGCGCTTGGCTATGCAAAGTCCAAGTGGAAAGAATTGCCAAATGTGGCAGGGCAGTGCTTGTAGATCACATTTCCATTCCATCACTTACTTTCTCCTCTCAACACTTTCCTTGCAAAAAGATCATGCCCTGCATTCGCCCTGCAACACCTGGCTTCGTTGTTACACTCGTTGCCGCCATTTTGTTGGCGGTTGTATCCTTCTGTGTCCCGTACTCTAGATCCGTATATTTCCTCAAAGCGGATTTCGACGTCAGCGATCACTCTGGTTCCATAATCTTTGGTACCCTTGGATATTGCTTGGAACTTTCAAATGGAACGACTTGCTCCAACCCTTCGATTGGATATCAATTAGGTATACATTCGACCAGCTCAACTATCAGCAACTATCATACTTAATCAAAAAATACAGATATTAACAGTCTTGTAGGCAACAATTCCAGGATACAGATACCCCAAGTTGCAGTCAAATGGCTAACCTATGCTCTCTTTCTTCATGTCATTGGCCTCGCACTTGCGGCCATATCTGCCGTCTTTGGTCTTCTTGCCCATGTTCGCGAAATGTCCATGGCGTATTGTAGTACTTGTATCTCCGGTTTTGCTGCAGTTGTCACCCTCGCTGCCTTCGTCTTTGACATTGTTCTTTTTTTCACTGCCAAAGCTCGCATCAATACCGTTGGCCACGCATCAATAGGAAATGCCATTTGGTTGACCCTGATTGCTTGGGTGTTGTTATTTTTCAGTGGATGTTTCTTCACCATGGGTCGTTGTTGCATCTCTAAGAGAGGACCACGGTCAAATTGGGGTGGCAGAGGTAATGATATTGGCGGACCAGACACAGTACACGCGGAACAAATGAGGATGGAAGCCATCAAAGCTGATAACGAGCGGAGGGCTACGCAGGCAAGGAGTTATAGTCAAAGAAATGGGGGATTGCCCGCGTTCCCGGAATCTGTCCCGTTGACAGGACATGTTGAGAGCGATTCTGCCTATACTGACAAGAATGATACTCAGTCTGGTCCAGCTGGATACGCCCCTGCTCCTCAGGGTTCTCGTGCTGTGGATGAGTATTATCAGTCATCAAAACCCTCTGCTGCTACAAATACCACCCATCCTCCCCGTCCCGAGCGACAGGCCACTACTCAGTCGCACGTAACTACAACCTACCCTGCTGGCCCTCGTAGGCAACAGAGTGGATACGTGCCAGGCTCACCCCTATACTCAAGTGCACCACCACGGACTTCACCGTCACCGCTGCCGCAGAACAATCAGTATATGCCTATAGCTGCCTATCAGGACCCCCATACCGCTTCTGGCCGTAAGTATGAACACATAATTGGGCATATCGCCATGCATTCCTTGCCTACACTCACTTGCCTCTTTTGTCTCTAGATCACAATTCAATAGCACACGGCCAACACCCCTCATCATCGTCATATAACAACTACTCACCGCAACTCCAATCTCAAACATCACATTACGCCCAACCCTCATTCAATCCTGACATCTATAACAGCACAGGCATTTTGAACAGTACTTCTCCACCACTGCGACCCTCCGCAAATCCCAATCCTTATACGGCGCCTTCCTCGAACTTATACATGCCTTCTACCACATCTAACCCCTATACCTCTTTCACGTCTCAGCCTCCGCGGTCCTATGGAACTCAACGTCAATACACCTTAGGAGGTGATGGTTATGGTAGGAATTACGATCCACTCTTGCCGGAGGAAAACAATCCTCATCTTCCCTACCTGGGAGCGGGCGTATCGCCTGGCGCATATCCGACACCTATCAACGTTAATACTGGGTATACAGCGCCGTCGTCAACAAGTCCTACCAAGGGATACCAACAGCCATCGGCACAGCCGCAACCTCCGGAAGAAGCACCTCCTGGCTATGATGCTGGGACTGCAGGGGTAATTGGATATTGGGGGAAACAATAATTTTCTCATTTGTGCATTGATGATACCAAACAACTTCCATATTTATTCTGATATTGCTACCTTGCTTGGGCTGATCAATAATATCCTATTCCCATCGATATACATCTCAGGCAACCCTTTCGACACGAACGGACTTGAAGATTTAATTTATGAGCGAGGTAGTTGACTTGGGAGGCCTTTGGATCAAAAACATGGACAGGATGTCATGGATAAAGTCTGCAGCTGCAATTCCTGTAATCTCAGCTGGGGAGTATTAATACTCTGAGCTGGAAGTAAGTGCGGCCATGAACTTGCCATGATCATATGCTGGGGCAACTTCCACAATATCGGCGCCGCTATACAAGCATCTCCATGATTCTCCAGATCTTCAGTTCATCATCTGAAGGACGTACACAAAATTTAATCCTGCGAGCCCTCGGAGAATGCGTTTCACTTCACGGGTTGTCCAACCACCTGACTCGGGGGTACCAGCTGTAATATAAACGCGGGTAGGTCATTGTCCTCGTTCAGTTTGCGATTATGTATTTAATACTCACTCGCTGGCGCTAATCCTGGATCTGCACCACGACCATGAACTTCAAATTGTTGCATTCAGTGTAACTGGATCATACCTACGACGTCGATGTCCAAACTTAAATAGAAGTTAAAGGACACCAAGAGCTCCAGTGAGTCATAGACAAGGACCTCAGTCATTAGACCGCCGCACACCTGAGGTAAACTGGACTGTCCCCAATACGTTCTCTGATGTGCTTGATAATGGTGGGGATTCCGACATCATCGATATCATCAGTTGAAATGATTTGGAAACCAACTTGAACATCGTTATCCAAGTCAGCGAGACCCTGCACATTCGAAATGTGCCAGTCAATCATATATATTGCATCAAAGGATTGTAGCAATAAACTTACGGTAAGCTTGCAACGTATTCCGGCGTGAACACTATTGTTGGCGATGAGACCTTCTTCGTTGGCAAGATAAAAGAATGTGCCGTGAGTTACTCGGGACTGTTCGGTCAATTGACCCTGGTATGAGGGCCACGTATCCTGTGGGAAAAATGAGGTCTTGACAGTATCCAAGATTTTCGATGGATAAATCTACCAGATGTGCATCGAAATGAATTACGGATATGGGACCATAGATTTTATAAAGAGATCGAAGAATAGGGAGAACCTGGAAATAAAGTACTTATCAACCATGGAACTAATGTATCACTCAGGACTGACGATAGTATGGTCTCCTCCAAGCCTGAAATCGACATATCCATATCACAAATTCTCAATTTGTGTTTGGAAAGATGCGTAAAGGACCTACGTCACGATTTTAGGTCGAATTGACCCGTCCTTTGCAACAGTACGTCCAAAATGAGCGGAAACATCCTTCTTGATTGTTCCTGGTGTTCTCGCTAAAAGTGAGCTATATGCAACTTCCATCTGATCTACAGCAAGAGCATTATCGAAAGGATTAAGGGGAACCTTTCGTACCGCCAAGATCAATATTGAGTTAGTCCTAAGAAGAAAAGGATTCTCACGTCGCCACAATCGACAACCTTTAATCCTTGGTCGTAGGGATTTATGCCCCACGCCATCGTATATCCTCTCGTTTCCCGCTGCCGCCTACTACCAGAACGAATAGCATAGGGGCCGAATCGTGCACTACAAGAATCCAAAGAGATCCGTATATCCCTTTGATATGAGCGATACGTAAGTAAAGTATGAACTCACCCTGGACGATAGGTGACGGCCGTATCAAATGGCATGCCCAGGATTGCGATATCGAAGAAGACATCCTCTCTCTCCAGACATCGGTGATATGGTAAGTGTGAGAACGATAAGGGTCCTGAAAACGGTTGGTCAACCTGAGGTCCGTATTTCTCCAGCCAAGTTGGTTCTCTCGGGGCCTGTGCTCGAGCGAAATCTGGACCATAAATGAATGGATTTTGGGTCCCAAACGACAACTCGACGTGCCCACTCTCATGATTGGAGAAGACAACTTGACTACAAAGACCAAGAAAGACAATAACTTGTTGAGCTCTCATTTTAGTGTGTTAGATAGATAGATAGGGTCAAGCTGTTTCAGTGAGTTCGAAGGTATTTCCGATCAATCGCCGACCCTGACTCATGCATGACCAAGACGAAAAACGGGATGGGATATCCAATAATGACATGACCCAATATTGTACATGACCAATGGGCCATCAGTGTCTATGAATCCTAGCAACTTCACAGAGTATTGATACAGTAGCGGACGTGATCGGATATCATTGGGACGATACTGAGACGGTAGATGAAGAGAAGAGAGGACTGGCAAAAGAAGTTATATCGGTTTTCGTTGCATGATATGCGTGGATGGTACGAATGCGGACAGGTTCCTCACAACCTCCAATAAGCCGTTTATAATCCATTTTCCGAGTGTTTGGAATGCAAGGGGCAGTGAAACCCTCTGGATCATGCTCTGAATCTGTAGGCCAGTGGAATCTCTGACGACGGAAACTGACAAACTGTATTTCAGTAATATAAAGCAGGAGACTGACAGGGAACCTACCACTCGTAAGTCCACAGAGCCTCTTTCAGCTCAGAATCGCTAACCAATCCTCTCCCCATCTCATCCAGATGAGAGCGAACATAGTCAAAAATGGCGGGTCTGCAACCTAGAAGCGTGTGCATCCACTTGCAAGTGTGAAACTCGATTTCAGTCGCAGAGAGGGGAACGAACGATGAGGGAGCAATGATGATACCGAAAGGCTGCGAAGTCCCAGAGACAGTCGAATATTGATCATGAGGTAGTCGTCGAGCTGAAGCAGTGGCTGCGACGAGATCAGAATATGATATTCCCAGGCGGCCTGCGGCTTTAGCACTCTGTCGTAGAGAGAACATCCCCCGGTTAGGAATATCTTGTTCACTCTCCGGACCACCTTCCTCAAGACGCTTGTCCAGATCCCCATCAGGAAAAGTAGGCTTTTCGTCTTGGTATTTGCTACTTACCGGATCGGTCGGATGAGGAGTGAACGATGCAGGGGCGAGACTAATATTATAAGTTTGAGTTGCACTGACGTTCCCGCTCCCGAACGTATACTTGAGCAAATCAGGTACAAAATCTTTGGGTGATAGATGGACAGACCGCTTGCGCAGCATCCCAGTGAAAGTTCTTTCTACGTCCTGGGCAATTTGCCGATTGGTCACCCACTGTTGGAAATAGGCAATTGAACGACGTTGGCAGCCCGCCATTGCTAAACGGGACTCTAGTCTCGTTGTGACCTCGTCTGTGAGGGTACAATCTGAGTCGTCGACCTCGCTTCCTCTTAATGTCGGCGGACTCATACTGGAATCTATGTTGGTGGTATCAAGGCTGTAATGTCTTGTCCCAGATGTCAGACTGTCCTGTGAATGCGGGCTAGTTGTGGAGGTAACAACAGGAATGGTACCATAAGGAAAAAGCATTTCGTCGTCGATTATCTCTAGTTGTCCTCCTATTTTCAATACACGACGGGCTTCGGCTACAATAAAGCTCCATTTGTCATGAGGAATGGCGATGGTAAGATTTGCCATGCGAACAAAGTCGAAGCTCTGGTTCGGAAAAGGCAGTCTGTATTTGAGACTGAGGCTGCGGTTGAGTTGGTGCAACTAACAAGAGAATTGCTTCACGCACAAGTTACCACGCACTAATTGCACATTTGACCTTTTCTGCACCTCCGGTAGCAGGATGTCTACCAGATCAAAGCCCAAAAATTCGGCACACGGCCAATGACGGGAGGCATCGAGTAACCAATGACCTTGTCCACATCCTAGATCCAACACATGTGAAGGCGGCTTGTCGAGAGATGTACTGAATGTCGGGACGGAGGGCATGAGGTGTCGTAGCAGTAGATACGAGTATTTCTCACTGAAAATTGTTATGAGTAAGTGAGCTATGAGGTTAGAGAGAGAAAAACTAACTTTTCAAGGATGGAGGGATCATATGATTGCATGTAGACTGCATCATTCGGATATGGATGCATCATCATACTCCCGTAACGATGCCAGACTCTCTTCTTCAAATACGTATCTTCTGTGCGCGAGACCATACTGTCTTCATACTCGGGGTGTGGAGAGACATCAATAACGTGGTTTAGGGAGCTCAACGACACTTTGCTCGTTAGACCGTGCCTAAGCCGTGGAGTGCACTCGTTTTTACTCTCATTGCTCGAAGATCTGTGAGATGATAGTATCCGTAAATGACCTCCATCTCTTCCTCGCTCCCTTTCTTTTCCTCTTTCTTTTGATTTGAAACCTTTTTCTCGCAGCGAATAACTTGGAAAAGACATGGAAAGCGCTATGGAATTCCTCCCAGGAACCCCCGTTAAGTATGCTTGTGATGCTTCAAAGCCTTCAGATACCACCTGCGAAAACGGCCGATAGTGACTTTTATATAATCGTGGTCGAGATGTTTTCTTCTCTCGCACTTGCTGAGGGGTCGTAGGAGACAGGAACAAAGACTGGGCAAGTAATCGTTGAGTTTCAATGGCAGCCATTTCGCCGTAGACTGGGGACCAATGTCAGCCACCTTTCGGTGTCACAGAGTTTTTTTACACACTCAAGAACGTGCAAACGATAGTTAGAGTAGGAAGTAGTAAGAGGAAGGACGGCATGATGAGCCGACAACGAGTTTGATAAAATGCACTCGTGTAGCGGAGACGCCAAGCACAGCTTACCTGTGATTGGGCAGCAACTGTCAATGTCAATACAATAGCGGAGAGCGGGTGGAGGCCATGTTTCAGAATTGCTCGTTCTCCCTGGGTCCGGCGTCCATCAGATTACAAGAATAGAATGTTTGACTGAGTCTAACCAATCTAGTTCAGACAACTTGAGGAGGGCACATCGAGTGAAAAGCCTACTTAGCGTTGTAATTACAGGAAAATAATACAGTTGACACAGGCGTTCGGCAAGTGTTAAACCCTTGGCACCCAACTGTCTACCCGGCTGCCACTGGCTAATCAGTCATCAGCTTTACGGGGTGGAGGCCCACATGGTTGAAGCATTTGCTGCCAACAAAAAATTTGACTCAGAAATTAATCTGGAGGACGCCACGAATCGCACACCTCTGTCATCTCAAATTTGACCCTTCCAATAGCTTCCCCATCCGCGATGGCCAGGTAAGAAGTGAGGGTGGGATGGCCAACTATAGATGTCAAAGTGTCTCTGTGTTGGTGAGTCACCCAGTCACTGGATTCGTTAGAGATTAAAACAAGCCCGGGTCGATTGGACTGCGTACTATTTTGAGATATCCGCATGGCCTGAGACCAACAATTAGCACACAGGAGTTCGAGCAGATCAAACTCACCCGTCCCAGTATACCTAGCATGAACTAGAGCAGTTCAGTCACCCAGCCCATCCTAGGGGTGAAAGGCCACGTACGATGTTCGAGTTGTGTGTTGGCTGTGTAACGGAGCTCTGAGGACTACGAATTGAAACTAAGTTATCAGGAACTGAACAGACTTGAGTAAGTTACCATGTTCAATGTTCAACCTTGTGTTGACGTTTGATTGTCCTCCGAAAAGTTTACGTGATGGTGGTATTTCGCGTCTACAAGGCGACGCTAATACTCAATGACAGCCGAAACGAATAAAATCAAGACAAAACTTTCAAACCTCGACGCCTTGCTCTCGAATCTCGAATCCCAACTTGAACCCATACTTTCAAAGCCCCTTCCGGAAACCATAGCTGGGTTAACGCTCATTCAGCAAGCCAAACTCCAGACCGTCCTTCCATACCTAGTTTATGACCTCGTATTCAGTGTGTTGTCCTCTTTCATAGATATATCTATGCTTACCCGATTAATAGTCTACCTCAAGGCGAAAGGTGCGGATCCAAAAACCCATGCTGTGGTGGCGGAACTTGTAGGTGATCATTGACCTGAGCATGACACGTTCATTAATGATATCAGGACCGAGTACGACAGTATTTTGATAAGATTGCGAAGGCGGAAAACCCACCGATAAGTCAGCAGCTATTCTCTTTGTCAAGTATATCTACCTCAATTCGATGTTTCTCAGGGAGGACAGAAATGGACACAGATGCCGCCAGCCGGTTTATTAAACAGGCAATTTCCGGAGTCGCGTCAAAGCCCAATACTGCTACATCTGTGGATGTGCTCCCTCGATCCGTACCCTTACCCCTCAAAATGACGGCAAAGATGATCGCAAGAGCACAATATGAGCATGCCCTCGAGAAAGAACGTCATGAAAAAGACGATGATGAGGACGAGCTTCAGGTTTACGATGAGCATGGTTCAGACTCATCTACTGACAATGTAAGAGATATATACTCAACAGAGTCCATCTCCGAAGACATGCCTACGTCATCTACATCTTTGAAACGACAGCATACTCCTGTAGATCCTGTTGCAAGTATGTTTTTAATGCTTACTTTGGTTCTTTCCACTGACCTGGGCATTAGTTTCTCATGAATCATCTTGGCTATCTAAGAAAACTAAGGACTCCGCTGTTTCGTCAGATTCCGAAAACCACAGAAGGAAGAGGAAAAAATCCGAAAACCATTAGCTATAACACGCGAGAGTACAATCGTATATGATACATAATGGTATTAATGAGATGAGATAGTCATACTATTATGATATCTTCAGGATCAAGCCTAATTGGCCCTGACTTAAATTTGCAATGTATCCATTCACATCATCTACACACAGATTATCAGGACCTTGATACATCTGGTTGACTGGCTTGCGGGCATTCAAACGGCGCAAAACAAGTTTCTTCTCCTCGTCGTTGGATGCTTCCCTGCATATTTCTTCCTCCGTCCAGATGGGTGCATTGGGTGATAAGAGCTCGGGCCGAATGCGAGCGCCAACAGCCTCAATCATTTCTGGATCGGTAGGTGCAAAAATATCTGCTTGGGATGTAAGCAAAACCATTTATCATCGAGTTCACTTTCCCACCTTTGCAGAAATCCATAGTTCTCTCTAACTCATCCTCGGAGAACTTCTTTCCGATGTCGGCTGTACCTTGGATGACTAGAGCTCCTTTGAGAACTTGTTGGTGTGCTGATTAAGGTACTCTACTTACCCGGTCTTAAAATATCGAATGCTCGATCAAAGTTATCTTCATTGATGTCCGACATGACGGCCGTCGACTGATTTCGAATCTGCTTATATGCACTCATCACCACTAACAAAAATCTATGCGATACAGTTACTATGGTAGTTCAACCAGTTAGTTCATCACCTACCTCGTGTAGGCTGTTGAGACCTTGACATCATGGAATTTCCATGCCATCTCCTCCGTACATTGCTTTTTAATGGATGCAGCAATGGAAACGGCGGCAGTCAATCCACCAAGAAGTGCTAGATGAACTCCACTTGAAAAGAATGGATCGATGAATGCTATCACCGAATGAGATAATTATCTCCTCGAAATCAGTCTGGATACTCACCAGATGCATCACCAATAATCCTATAATGGTCACCAGCATATTTATCTGCCGCATAGCTGAAATCAGAAGCACTCTGGACATGATAATATTCATCATCCTCCTTCATCGTCGCTCCATCCAGAAGATTCCGCACCCCGGGAACAAATTGGAATTGATCAAGATAATATTCTTTGAGAGAATATACTCCAGCATCACTTTTTTTACGGCCCTCGGTTTTCTTCTGTGAACTGATGGCACTGTCCATGACAATACCAACAGAGACCTAGAAATCATATCAAACGATGCTTTGGATTCAAAGTTCTATCAGTACTCACAGTTCCATTGTGCAAAGGGATAAACCATCCCCAACCGCTCTCGTCTATTTATTGATGAGTCCGTCAGCATTTGTATTTCAAAGTTTGGGAAGGATGAAGAACCCCACCTGTCAAGGACTCAAACCACGGCGCATTGTGGCGAGGCGTATCAGGCATATATTGTTGGTGATTCGTCCAGTAGGCCCAAGTGGCAATGTTATGCAAACTTTTGTTCATTTGACGATTCTTAAGGTACTGTGAAATCATCCATGGTAAAATCTACTTGGATATGTATACATTACTCACCTTCGTGGACATGATACCATTTCTACCGGATGCATCTACCAGGTATTCGAAACGGATTTGGCCGATCTCTCCATTCTTTCGCCTGTAATAAGCTATCGTCGGGCGTTTCCCCGACCCCTTCGTCTCCTCAAACATGATATCAGTGACCGTAGTTTCCTCAAAGACCCGTGCTCCAGACTCCTCTGCGTGACGCAGGAGCATGTCGTCGAACTCCGAACGGATCTATAAGCTGGTTAGACACTATAGGAACAAGTTGCTAACGTCAAGTACATACCACATTCCAACTAGCGTTCTGGATATTTCCCTGAACAAAATCTGTATCTGATCATTGTGTCAGATTGCGGTTAAAAAGTTATACTCCGCGGGGACCTACACCCCTCTCTCTTTCTCTGGTCTAACTTGACTGCCGCGCCACGCTAGTGGCGAGTTAGTATCAGCATTCTCGATTCTCCGAGTCAGCACCTGCCTTCACAGTAAAACCATGATTCCGAAGCTTTTCCTCAGCCTCGATAAACCGCATAAATATATTCACCGAGGGAAGCATACTTTCACCAATATGATACCTTGATGATGTTCAGTAAAATATATAACAAAAAAAAAACAGAATTGACCGAGGAAACTTGGCTGCTTCAATGACTGTTGCTGTTATACCTTCTCTCGCCAAGACAGAGGCAGCATATGCGCCTGCAGGACCACCACCGATGACGAGAACAGAAGTTTGTGAGGGCTGACAACGAATTAGTTAACGATGTGTCAGGAGCAGTCGGAGCGTACTATTCCTATGGCCTCCATGGGAAATCTTCTCTGCTACGGTGATGTTTCCCTTATACTTATATGCGGCGAACCCAACTGCTATATATAGACCAAGTTAACCATATATGGTAATGGTATGTTGTACTAATCAAAAAAGGGTGACTCCGGATTTCATCCATTCAAACATCAGAAAAATGCCTTTTTGTTGACAAAATTGACAACGTGCCAAATTGACTTGTAATTATGAAATGAACTCAGACGAAGTCGAACAGTAGACGAGATGTGGGATTCCAGATGTTTCTCCGCGGTGTTGAACTCCATACCTAGCAAATAGAAGGGTCATTTCTCCTACCCATCTGACAGCGTGGAACTTGTCTCGATTAGTTTTACTCTCCAGTCAGATCCAATTTGAGAGCTATGCGTCCTCGAAGCTGCACACAAGTCGCTTCTGAGCGGTGACGGGTCTGGACTCTTCGATAATTTATTTACAATGTCTCACAAGCACCCTTCTACTTGACTTTCATTTTGATTTTGTCGGATACGACTTCTGATGTTCTTTCGATGTTTTGAGGTCACCCCAGATCTTGATCCCAAATCATTATTCCTAGCGTCAATCGTGTTGGAAATTCTACCAAATGTTTCATCGTCCCTCAATTCCTCCGTCTTTAATTATCTATCATCATTCCAAGGTCAAGGTGACTTGGCACCTTGACCACCGGATGTGGTATCTTCGAGCTATATCGACGTAAAAACGGTTGGGAGTTACGAGCCGTTTGTTGGGATTGAAGGATTGAAGGCGTTAGTTAGGAAGAGCTATCACTACTTCACTTTGCGTAGTGTTACAACTGCTTGTCAGTACTGCCGTTTTTACCAAGCTACACCACTGCACCTGCACCTTTATAGCTTAGCTTGTGATGTATGGTCTAAAAAAGACCAATGTTCATCATATTTCGCCGCATCACTCCATCTTGTGATCACTGTGCCAAATCGACAAAACTTTCACGCACATTTGATTTGACATCAATTTGACATGCGACAAGTTTAATTGAATCTCAATTGGTTTGACGGCGCAGCGGATCGTGCTATGAGTCCTGCGGCAAACCAGCCGAATAAATTTTAAAACTTTCTGAAAGAATGTCCCTGAAGGTGTCGCCCGAACTAGACATTTCCAGATTTCCGATATAACAACCCATTAGATATCCACAATATATTTAGTACGGATTGCACGATTTTCACTATCGAGACATTGGGACAGGCCCTATCCGTCGAATTTCAGCTTTCAAATCGAATTTACATTGACATATACATGAGCTAAATTGACTTATCGGGGCAGAGTATTCAGGCTGGAGACTTTTGCTCTCTGGGTTTCGGACATGTCAAGTGCCTAAGTTTGACCATCTCTTCTAGCCTAGTGCTGACCAGCCAGTTCACGCTAGACACCATCAAAGCGGCTGCTTCCAAATTACAAGGTACGTGTGCAAAGAGCGGGCACCTGAGCATAGCCTCAGGTTTATTCAGACCGTCAGCCGACGTGAGTTACAGTGAATCACTATGATGACCTTGATCTGCATCCGGTTGCTGTCAGTGTGTTAGCACCTTTGTCATGTTTCTTCTGGCCCGTGCTAAACAAATATACCACATGCTATGCAGCCGCTAAAATGGTAGAAGAGAAGGAAAGTAATCATACAGACACAGTACAATTGCGCTTGTGGCAATAAAATTGGCAGGTTGAGCCTTACATTATAATACATCCATCACTAGCAAGGACGAGAGATGAGTTCCTTCCAGGTCTACCATTTGAGGACCACCACCACCTCGGAACCCCTGCACCCCTCGCACCCCTCCCACCTCCAATGCAATTATCAAACAGTTCATCCGGGTAATCGGAACTAGGACTGGCAGTCCTTTTAGAACCTACTTTTCTTCTCTTCTCCCTTGCATTGTTGACAGCATCGACAGTCTGCCACGAATAGAACGACTTCACGGCTACTTTCGCGGAGTCGCATTCATCCAATCCTACTTTGAGATCTTCCTCATATGATTCATCATTCCCATCTACATACCCAAGCCTCCTAGCCCAAAACGTTCTAATCCCTACCCTTGTCCTAGTTTGCCCCTTTGATCCCAGTTCCCGAACATCGCCCTCGACTATGTTCCGACAATCGATAGCCACCACTTTAGCGTTGAATGCTTTGTGCTGCCTATTGAGATGAACAAACTCTCTCAAAGTATTCCCGCTCAATCTTGTGTTATCTGCTTCCAGAACACGAAGCTTGGGACATGCACGGATAAGGGCAAGGAAGGTATCATCGGAGACATTGCCGGCATGGGAGACACAAAGCCACTCAAGAGCATGGCCAGGCCGAGATACACTATTTTGCCTGGGGCTCGAACTCGGTTGTTCGTCGACGGGAGTAATAGCAGATAACACAGAATCTGTAATGTCCGAAGCGTCCTCTAAATCGAGGCGGCGAATCCTGGGAGTAGTCTCCAAAAGTCGGATTAGCCCATCATCTTTTAAATCCTCCCCTATTCCAGCCATCTCAAGGAACTCCAAACGTGGAACCGTATAGGCAAGGTTCGAGCATGCTACGTCGGTTAACAGCACGCAGAACGAGAGTGAAAGGTGACGAAGTTGGGTAACACGTCGGCGATAAAATTGAGAGTAATCACTTGAAGAATCACGTCCAATTTGGGGAGCACGGAGGCGAACAATCTCGACATCCGACTGTGCGTAGTCAGATTCATCATTAATGGCGACAAAGGATTCCAAGGCTGAATTGTGAAGATGGCGAATGTAGCTGAGATCTAGAACTTGTAGATAGGGAGCAGCCTTTCCAAGCACTCGCATTGTCGCGTCGTCCATATGCTTTAAGCCCGAAATTTTCAACTCTTTCAGACGTAGATACTCTCCTTGAGCAAGTGTTGTGCAAGCCAAATGTCGAATACCTTCTGCATCCATATTTGGGCATCGATTTAAATTCAAGTATTCGAGTCGGGTGCAGAATGTTGCGAGAAGCTCGCAAGTTGTATTAGTCACTGCTGCCAAGCCTTTGAGACATAATCTCTGGAGGGATTTACAGCGGACGAGGAGGTGATGAAATGAGCATGTGGTTAAGGCAGAGCAACCCTGCAGATTGATACTTGTCAGATTAGTATAAGACAGTGGAGCTTGTAGATGATCGGTGAGGACTGTCAATATACTGGGTGGAAGGCAGCAATGGCCAGCAAAGTTGATCTTTCGAATGAAGGCGCCTCCTGAACTCATGAGGCGTAAGAGAGTAGGCTCAGGAAGTCCAGGAAATGAATGCAAATCTAGATCTGCCCACAGTTGGCCATCGTATACGAGACTCTTAAACGAGTGTGAAACCTACATCAAATTAATGCAAAGATTACTTATTACTACATATAACTTACCCTAGCCAGTTTAAGCAGCTCTCGAACGCCGCGATCCTTTCCGACGAGCTGATGTCTTAGGGATATAGCTCTGGAGATGGTCCACCGTCCTTCAGCAACGGATCTGATATGGTCGTCCTCAATGGATTGAGCAAAACATTTGAGAATATAGAGCTGTAGTTCTTTGGGGAGGATCTGATCAAAGTAACGTCGACGGAGCAAGGGAAGAGGCTTGAAGATGTCTGTGACCGTTGCAGGAACAAAATCCAGGGCAGAAAAAGGAATAGGCGATGATCTCGAACGACCCTTTGTTCTGAGCATGAGAAGAGAAGGTCTCGATCTGACTTTACTCTCAGTGTCGGCACAGGACCGCACAAATGGGGGTGGTACGGAATTATGCTGCGGGGGAGCCCCATACCACGGTACCATGGTGGAATCAAGATTAGGTGCAGTGCCCGCAGTAAGGAATGTGGTTTCGGACGAAATGCTGGAATATTCAGTCGTATCTCCCTGCTTGCCATTAGGTAATTCATCTTCAGGAGGTCTGAGCCTAATTTTGATCTTGGGCATGTCCAGGGACGCAAGAGACGGGGAAAGTTGAAGGGACATAATAGAGGCCGAGTGGCACCGTGAGGGCGTGCGCATGGTTAAAGAACCGGAAAAAACATCGTCCACCGATACTGATGCTGCTCCAGTAGAGGTTAGGGCTCCTCCGGCTGCGGTGGTTGTGTCTCGCACGGGGCTGGAGGCAGACGCACAAGAGGATGGTCCTGGCGGAGAGACCGACGACCAAGAAGCTTGTTCGTAGCCGAAGTCCATGTCGGAAATAGACAGGGGTGATAGAGCAGGAGAGATATCCTTCTGTCTGTCCTTGGAGGAGACAGATGAAATCGAAAACTGTATCTCGTCCGTGCTGTGTAGGTCCTGTACAAGGACGGGGTCAATAGTAGTGGGAACTGCGCCGCCAAAGGAATTATTGGATGACTGTGGGGAGGATGCGGTGAAACTAGAGGTAGTGGGGCTATCATCATGGAAGCTGGACAAGGAGTTGGAAGCTACAGGAGAAGAGTTGATGTCAAAGAAATCGTGGTGGATGGACAACTGGGATATTGCAACTGGCTGCGTTTGACTCGGAGCCTTACTCTTACTGGTCCAATCCGCGACACGACAGTCAAGCTGGTCAGATCGCAGGGTGTGTGACTGTATCTGCTGGGCCTGGGGAGGCTGGGTGGCATGCTGGATCATGGTAGATACATTCACAGGTGGGAGGGGTGGCCGAGAATGGCTGCCGTGACGCAATATCTGATCCGTCCATATATAGACACCTCTCTTGAACTAAGTCGTGGCTTGCAGCAACTTGGACACTTTTGGCACAGTTGGGCAGTCCCTGCGGCGTTGGTGTATCGCTTGAAATAAGAGCGCAACGTTACAGCAGGAGAAACAAATACGGAATGAAGAGGGTTTCAAGCTCAAATCACGAAGCAAAGAGACTAACAATGTAATATTTAACTCCATTAGTATAGGGTTTGCATCACGGCAATCATTTTCAGGCTGCCCTCTTGGGGTTCTCAGAAGCCGTCTTCCAGTTTGTTGTCGCCAGCTTGAACCTGCATCACAACATAATTCTGTCGACCAGTATTCATTACTTGGAACCATTCACGTACCTTTGTCTGTGCGGGAGTTCTGGTTCTTCCTCCTTAAGGCGCTGCATTTCAGCTTGCTGTTTCAGTGCCCTTTCTTAAGTACCTGGTCCGATTGTACGCGGGTATGCAGACGTACCATAAATTTGTTGAATGACGTCAATTTCTTCTTGCTGGCGCCGCCGATTGATTTTGCTAGGAAGTAAATTTGTATCCTGTCTCATTCAACATCATTGGCAAGCACATGGGGAACGTACTCTTCTTCCCTGGCTTCTCGGTAGACATCTTAGTGGAAACCATTGTTAATGTGGTGGGAAAATTCACGGTGTGAAAGGCTGGGAACGCCAGGAAAAGGATGACAACGAAGCAAAGGACGCGTCTTCACCACGTATCTAGGCTGAGAAACTGAGTCGGAGAAAAATCAGCTCTGGGAGGGCAAATAAACAATAGGATAAAGGAAACAAGAGGGCGTACATAGGATGAGGTGAACGGGAGAGAGGAAGCGGTAAAAGAAAAAGGTGGAAGAGCTGCATTTCAGTTGAACTTATACCTACGAAGGGTCATTCAAATGACAGGGCTTCGATGGTACTCCGGACACCGCTTTCCCCACATTTACTTTATCCTGATTTATCCAAAGCCATGCTGTTGCTTCATCATTTTCTAGCAGCCCAGCTGACTGGTCGCATTTCAAACCAATGGTCATCACTGTATCCTCTTGCTTGCGCGTCTCTTGAAGCGCACCTCCTTCGATGAAATTAGTTTCCTGTGTGGGCCACTGTCAGGTTGTAAAGTTATGAAATTAAGAGTCTATCCACACATCATAAGCGTCAGCCATTACTCAAAGCTTCAATGAACACAACTTCCTGGGCGTCCACAGGCAACCGTGTCTCCAACTAATTTACCGTAGTACGTCAGCCAACCCTGACATCAACACGCAACCGCAAGCAAAAAGCATCACGAATCCTGTAGTCCCATCCCCCCAGAAAACAAACACGACGCAAAAGGCAATCTCAGAAACCGCTATCCTTGTGGTCTCGACAGACAAAGGTTCGCCTGCCTAAAATATCATTCGTCTTTCTCACCATGTGCTCCATGTTTTTCAGAAATCTGTAAACGACACTATGATCTCATGTCATCCAGTCTCGAAATTCCACGTGTGCTCTCATTGAGAACCACCGCTGGCCACCTTCCCAACACCGCTGATGCCCTCGATGATGCTGTTGCCATTGACAATACCAGTCGTTGCGATCAAGAAGCTGCGTCCTGATGACAAGTCGGATCAGTGTTTCTCAGTGACCCGTTTTCATCCTTCACTTGCCTGTATTCTGTCTGGCCACCCAACGCAAGGCAGCAATCTCGGTATACGTACATCCGCCGAGAAAAAACACGACTGTTGTGGTAACTTGTCCCACTGTCGCATTTAAATGAGATGCAAGGTCGGGTTCTCTACTGATCCACTTACGGAGGCTGGTTGACGGCATGCTACCAGAGGCACCGTCCGAGTGGCTGAGAGCAATATCTATGGTTTCCCCAGGAATTCCATCTATAATATCTTCGAACCCTTTCCAACCGAGTATCGGGTGAGCGGGTAATTTAAGAGATGTCTTCACATGACTAGAATTGTTCTCGGCAGCTTGCCTGTCCTTTCCTGCTGGGTTGCTCAGAACTCCACCTTTCTGGGCAATACATTGTACGAGTCGTATACTGATCGGGGCGTAGCCTGAATATACGTAGCCAATGTCATTTTCGACTTCTTCCAGAGTCTCAGGACTGTCATCGATTAACAGACGAAGTGATCTTCTGAGGGTGATATATGGGTATCTGGATGCACTGACAACTGTGGATGTGGTGGGTGGCAAAGGGCTGGGGAGCAGGATGGCTAAAGGCCAAGATGCCAAGGAAAGAAGAAGTGGGAGGTATTCATAACCATAAGTCTACAAAATTGTTATATCAATAAATTGGCAGCTGAAGAGCATGCATTTCCCACCTGGAGAAGCTCTCTTTTAATATTGTCGAGTACCTTGCTCTTGATCCCACCTGCAACGATACTAGCGATGCAGAGAAGGCGTAACACTGCGTGCATTTCTGTTCCTTGTGCAATCATCTCTTCGATGGCTGCGATTTGATTATTGATTTCATAAGATGCAAGAAGGTCTGTCCATCCGTGTTGTCAACAAACTCAGCCATGTATTTACTGACGAGGCCCCTACTTTGCTGTATTTCCAAGGATTTATTAAATTGCTCTGTTTGTGTGAAAGGAAGGAGTAATTCCGATAATCCTGTATCTTCTCCTAATGTCAGTCCAAATTTGACCAAAACAAGAGTCAGAAGCATACGAAGTCGGAGGGCTTGGTGCTCGCTTTGTAGACCACCAAGCTTTCCTACAAAATCTCGGAGTTGTGCAACTGTCTTTGATTGTAGATTAGTCTGAGTCGTAAGGTAAGCAGGGGATCTATGGAGGTGAAGAAACCGGAGCTTGATACCTTGTAATTCTCATCTAATCGATGAGCAGCCTTGTTCAATTTCCTCCCTACCCTAGAGAAATTGAGGTCCCTCAGTTCAGCATATAGCGGGTCCGTCGCCGCGGTAAGATGGTGTTTCTTCTTGCTCTCTTTCTTTACAGTAATTGGAGCTGAGGAAGATTGCGGGATAGATGGTGCGCTTGGAGGTGTCAAGAGTGATGTCGGTAGTTCCACGTGTGCTGCAGACAACGTCAATACACATGCTGAACTCAACTTAGACCATACAATTTTTGAGTCCGATCAACTCGTCGATGAGGCCATCGTAGGTGAGTTGGGTAAGAAAGGGCGTTATCATATCCACGCGCCGATCCAGGACGATTAATGAGTCTATCGTAGGATTGTTAAGGATACCATCTGAAAGAGAAGGATCTGATGGTCTCGAAGAAGGCTTGGCTAGGAGACTGGCCAATCGCTAGGTACAGCAATCAGTCAGTGACCATGGTTCAAAACAATCGCATCGAGACCAACATGGGCGAAGTCCCCCTTCCCAATGATACGAGGAAATGGCCCGAATAGGTTTTGCAACGATATAAGCGCTTGCGCTGAATCAAAAACTACTGTTTCATCGCCATCCTAAAACGCTTTGATAAATTGAACTAGAAATTTACCATAATTTACTCACCACCCATAACTCTTTAAATGTAGTATCTCGCTCTAAAGAAATGACATCATCCGCCAGAGGGATGAACTGGAGGTTATATACAGAGATAGTCACTTCACCCAGCACTCCTTCCTCCTCCAGGATGCGTGATACTAACGTTGATAGCCTTGGGACGAGGAGCAGGGTATAATTATGTTTCTGGAATTCACGCCCATGCCTCTTGATCTGGTCTTACAAGAGATAAAACAGCGGTGGCCTCAGGAAAAGCATGAACACGTACCAGCTATGATCTTCACATGTCTGATGGACGGACGCAAGAGGTAAACGATGTTCGTCGTATTCGCACTCAGTGGGCCTGACTCCAACCAAAACATTTTGTCTACTCCGTGATGCTGAATTGACCAATGAGTGGGGGACGAGCTCCCAGGATGAAGAACGCACTTTCAGGAGTGAAACTTCTGTTACGAGACCGAGTGGACCAGCTATCGAAGAGTCGAGTACTAATGTCTTGGCTCCATTGACCTGATTATGTATTAATGGAATTTGGAGATGAAAGTAAGGAACTACCAACAGCATTCAGTGCATCTACTAATGATTTCTTGGCAATATCTCTGAAAACTTCGAGATTTAATTGACTAGTTGCGTCGATGTCAGTTGCATGGATGGACATTGGTATCTTAAAGATATCTCGAGTGCTTCCGTTTATTTGGCCTCCAGCCTTATATAAACAATATAACACTCGACTATAGAGGTGGCGTAAATTGCCATGTCAATATCTAGTGTCATGCATAGCAATAAAGTGCTATAGTTATAGCTACTGTAACGCTTGAATCAAAGCATTCTTCGAGTTTTCCATAGCCATGAGAATTGTCACTCTGGGCCATGTAGCTGCCGAAGCTTGATAACCTCGAAGCTTGATAACTCCATTAGGAAGAAAATCGAAGAAAATCGCGTGTTGATGGGTGCTCTAGGAAATGCTTTGTATTGTACAGTGTAAATTGCAGGGATTATGTAGAATTGCGTCATATAGAATTGCGTCTCGCGCTTATCCCTTTCCTTTTCTCAGGCATTTTATCCGTGCCTGGTAACAAACCAGGAGGTAGCTTGTCTTCATCTTCAAATTCATCTAAAATTTCCAAAGCTGCAGCATAACCTTTCTTTTGAATTTCCTCGAATTTGCCGAATGCAAGAGTACCATACTATTCTAAGGTCAGTAAGCGCCTGCATCTCAAGATTCGTTGCTGACCTCCTGTACCGGCATTTGGATGTATAGACATCCTTTCGCGACCTTTGCATCTTCAAGTGTGTTAACGCTCGAAACACTGTCCCAGTGAGAGACTGAAGATGTTGCAAAGGGAAAGACCCACTAGGCAAGGCGACTTTGTATTTCCGTAATCGCTGGTACATGCCTGGCAATAGAAAATGGGTTCCATCTATTGATCAATAACCACCATCCGGAGACAGTATCACCAAAGTTTCGGGGAGAATTATCGTCGATCTAGTGTGTAAAGCCACGAAATTAGGAAGTAACAGAATTCGGTCCAAAATCAGCCTTTACCGATCCAACGTCACATGCGAACACAGTGTTAGCTCCCATTGAGAACATTGCTTGGACCTAGACATGGTCGGCAACAATTCAACAAATTTGCTCTCCAAACCTACGGGTAGGTTGTCAACTACAAACATGGTGAGCTCCACCACCACAAACCATCTGTGTACCAAATACTTACTATAGCCACCGTCAACGAGAAGTTGGCCGTTATCACACAAGGGTGGAAGCAAGCCTACAAGGGTCATTGAAGCCCCTTCCATGGTATGAGCAGAAGATTGACGCCTAAAGGGGATGGCTCACGGATAAATCGCCAAGCATAACCTGTTTCGTGTATTTCCATTCGAGACGTTATGATGTTCGTGGTGTTGCAAAAATATGGGAGCCACATGTCCTCTATATGGAGATCATAGAATGCCTGCCGGAATCTTGAGTCTTGTTCGGGGTATCTTTGGCCAAACGAACCTTGTATAGCGAACGGTTAAACTCATGCCCCTTGAGATAAAGCTCAGCAGGGAATGTAACATTCGAGCCATCCGCCGCTCACCGTTGTGTACGCAACGATTGGATATGTGACGTCTGACAAGATCCGCCAGATGTTGCCCATTCTGCCTGCAAACTGTTTGGCTCTTGCCGTGCTGGTGATTAGATCGCCTTCCCGTGCATAGAGTCCGCCGATAAAACCTCCAATACTCGTACCTGATTGCTCATCAGTAAGTAACGTAAGCCGTTTTTGCGAGATAGTCCAACCTCCAATGTGGTCAATTGGAATACCACTTTCCTCAAGGGCTCGAATGAGTCCCTGAAAGATGATTTAGATAGATTCTCAAGAAATTCTGCGTAGACACCCACTAGATGTGCAATGCCTCTTGCACCACCACCACCTAATACTAGACCGATAGATTTTCCACAAATCCTTCGAGCCAACCTGGCAAAATCATTCGTATGAGGAAGCCGCTGAGGTCGGACCGTGGTTGCTGCGCCGGTGTATTTCTGAATTCCATTCTGGACCCTCTCTTTCAAGTTTTTGAGCGCTGTAACTGCATCAGGATCTTTGGGCACAGATGATTTTTGGATCGGGGCGACAACATCCTATGCAGACAGGGTTAGACGGTCCTAAATGCACCAGAGCTACTTACCGGAAGCTCTATATGGATATGTCGATGCACCCACGGCCGAGTCTATGTAGGCGCATTTCAGTTGGTGCTAATGGGTGATAGGATTGAAGCAGACCTTGAGCCATTCTCGGGTGGAACCAGGGAGTACGGACCGATCGGCATGGAGAAGGACCAACTCCTTCCGTGCAGTTGTCTTCATTGAGAGGAGAAGGCGTTCATACTCTCCAACTGATGGATCATCTCCGAGGCCAACAACCATGACACAATCAGCCTGAGATTGATGATAAATTCCAGAGTAAGAAGGACCGTGTAAGTGTTGCAGACCTGTCGGATGCACATTTTTGTCCAAGAGCTGTTGACGGGGGAGTCTGCTACATAGAGAACCATCCTAAAGCGTTGTTCTTGGTCTGCAAGCCATCCGGCAGACTACGTATACTGTTGAGTTTACTAGAGGGACGTTCGTATAACATTTACCTTTAATTTTCCAATTCGGGTGAAAGCATGTCGACCAAGCTGATTCGAAATGATGGCTTGGTTCAAATATGCAGTAGAAGCACCGATGCTTTCCAGGGCCGCTTGTAGTTTTCGTGAAAATGAGTCAATCGGGACATTCCGTGAGATAGGTAGGACAGCGACCGTCTTTAGGTTAGAATTATTGGCGCCGAATTCAGAGGGATTACTTCGACCTTGCACAGTGGAGGGAGTGTCCACCTCCATGCGCACCCTCGACGCAATCATACGTAGGATCCTAACAAGGCTGTCAGATTTGCTGATCCGAGGAACATGAAATACCCCAACTGAGCTGTCGTTTGAGGGTTCCTGCTCGGAAAGAAAGCGAATAAATTACGGATATGTAATTATAAGATTGTAAAGAATACCTAGCAGATATCGCGTTAAAAAGTGTCTGGGGCATGCGGATAAGCTCTGTGTCTCTGATGGCGTGAACAGTTGTACTTCTTGAACAACTGGTAATCACATCCAGCTCTCCAACAGTATCCCCTTGGCCATATTCACCGACGATGCGCACACCTTCCCTTTCAGATTCTTTGATTGCACGAAGCCGTCCGTTTATGACAATATAAAAGCTATCGCTAACATCATTTGGTCTCCACAGGACTTGACCCGCATTTACTTGCATCCAATCCAAAGATGCATCAATATGTAACACTGGCAAGGATGTGAAATGATGGGTACACAAATCAGAAAACGGTACTTGCCCAATGGGGAAAGCAGAGAGATTAACCGTTTGGAAAGGGTCAGGAGAACTATTGGGCGTTTCTCAAGAAGCCTTTCTAGGGCACGGCTTGAGAGGAAACCAACAAAAGTGTCAGTTTTTGCCTTGATATCGACGTAAGATGCCGTGTTGCAAAGAGAAGCTGATCACAGCAGTAAAATCTGGGATCCGAAATTAGTTTCGTCTGGCTCACCTAGATATCCTGCAATGCCGCCAGGTTTCACAGTGAAAAGCAGCTTTGATTTTGACTGCCTGTCACGTATATGTGCAGATTCAACCTCGGCGCTCGCGAGATTGGGCTGTTCTGAGCCGTTTTCCTTCTTTGGTGCGGGTAATAATATGTCCAGGAACCCCTCTATAACGTAGAAGAGACCTGTATACCTATGTTAACACATGTTCAGTATCAAATCAGAGAACTCACCGGCGTTGACCTCCCCGGCCTTCGCCAAAATGGAGCCTGCCTGGTAGTACAGAATCTCGACCTCATTGTCCAGACCTCTCATGTAATCTCCGTTAGACATCACGGAAGAGGCACCCGTTATGCTCGATTCGTCGTCCCGAACATCAAGAAGCGACAAAGAAGAGAAGGGTGAATTGAAGCTTGAGGTGGTAGACGACTGATGCGTATCCAGTGGCGGTAAATGTGACGAATCATCTGCAGGATCACTTTCACTCGAGGGTGATTGTAAAAGTCCAATAGATTTGGCGATGCACGACATGACTTCGTCCCGGAGATCGAATTCTGCTGAGGAACTTTTGCTGTCTAGATTTACCCGAGAGCCCTTCCTGTCTTCAGAAAGTCTGTGTAAGTGAGGTGTGTTG